>Ga0068859_100001252_pt1 | contig 25921 bp, 21 predicted proteins | sample KBSSwiS22_FD_66585 | JGI IMG/M metagenome (GOLD analysis project Ga0068859, IMG submission 66585) | Switchgrass rhizosphere microbial communities from Kellogg Biological Station, Michigan, USA - KBS Switchgrass S2-2 | ecosystem: Host-associated > Plants > Roots > Rhizosphere > Soil ...
AAGGCGCGGTTGAATTCTTGACGATTGCCGTTTCGAAGGGCATGCATCATCCTGACGACCGTCGAATCGGGCTCCGAACCGGCTGTGTCACCTGACAGCGCATCCGGCCATTCAGCGCCTTGATCGATCCAGCTCTTAATGGCGCTGATTTCCTCCTGACGCAATGGTCCGTCCGGCGGCATTTGCGATCCGGATTCATTCCCGGTCAACCGCCTGTAGAGGGGGCTCGCGGAGCTGTTTCCTGGCACAATGCGGGCTCCATTCGCGCCCACTCTGTTCGGCAGGGCGTCTCGGCGCCGGTCCAGCCGCAGACCCCGCATTTGCTGGGACGGCCCGTGGCACTCGACGCAATGCTGCCTTAGGATCGGCTGGACATCACGAGCAAAGTCCACTTTCACGGGTACTTGCGCGCCCAGCGTCCCGCCTAGCAGCAATGCCCACACCATTACACTCGCACATCGCGTCAACACGACTCATCCATTCTGACGGCGTGGCTAAGTAGCAGGCTCACACAACAATCGTCCTCGAAACCACGCGACCGCCGGCCGGTGTCGCGGGACTCGCATTGTATTGTTTCGTCGACATCGGGACGAGGGAATTCTCCGCCTGCACAAGAGGATGACTTGAGCTCGTTCCGCATCGCCCTTCACTCTCGGAGAGGAGTGCCTGCCGATCGGGCCGACGGTCGCCTAGCCGGTTGCCAGCGACGTTTGATGAGTCGCAGGAAAGTCGCCCGGGCTGGTACACTGACGGGAATGTCGAAGAACCCGGATTTGACGGGTCTGCTGCAGGCATGGAGTGGTGGCAGTCAAGAGGCGCTCGGGCAGCTTGTGCCTCTGGTGCACCAGGAACTCCGGGAGATCGCCCGGCGGCTCCTGACTCGTGAGCAGCAGGACGCCGGGTTGTGGCCAACCGAGCTCGTTCAGGAGTCGTATCTTCGGCTGCTCGACTGGCGCGCGGTTCACTGGCAGAACCGGGCGCACTTCTTTGCGACAGCCGCGGGCATGATGCGCCGCGTGCTCGTCGATGCGGCACGTGCCAGGCGCGCCGTCAAACGCGGTCAGGGCGCCGAGTCCATTCCAATCGACGACTTGGAGATTCCCGTGGGCGCGCTTTCCATTGACGTCATTGCGCTCGAAGAAGCGATGCAATCCCTTGCGTTGGTCAACGAGCGGGCGGCTCGCGTTGTCGAGCTCCGGTTCTTCGGCGGGTTCAGCGTCGAAGAAACGGCCGAAGCGCTGCAGGTGTCCGTGCGCACCGTGATCAACGACTGGAACATGGCGCGCGCGTGCTTGTACCGCACCCTCTCGACTGAATCGACCCCGACCGCCGCTCAGAGCTCGACTCGAAGTCCTAATTGAACCCGGCGCTTTTCGGCGGCATTGGTTGCGACGCCGAACTGCGAGCTCCCGAGCGTACCGACATACCCCAGCAGATTCGTGGCATTCGTCGCGTTATAGATTTCGACGAACACAGCAGCCGACCGCCGCGTCGCGAACCGGACTGCCTTGGACAGCCGCATGTCGAGAGAGATAAAGGTGTCGCCTCGCCTGGAATTTCGTGGCTCGGGACGATCGGCGAATGGATCTGCGTCGAGCTGCGAGCTGCTCACGACCGACCACGGCAATGCGCTTCGCGCGGACAAAATGCCCGACAACTGTACATCGAAGAGAAGCGTTGCGACCCCGTTCACGCTCAGGTTGTGGCGGATGTCGTTATCGGTAGGCCCGTAGTCCTCATCGTAATCGAACGGATTGGTCGCACCTGCTCCCACGGCGATGCCCCGAAGCGCAGTGTTCGTATTGCTTTCGTTCTTCGACAGCGTATAGGCGACCTTCAGAATCCGACGTGCATTTGGTTCGAAGCTCATCTGCAGCTGAAGTGCACGGTAGTTGAACCGTCCCCCGTTGTCGTACCGGTTGATGAACGAATAGTTGGGATTTATCCGCACAGTTCGCCCCGCAAGTGCCGCATCCTTGTCATAGTTCGCGTCACGTATCACGTACTGGTCCTTGCCGCGCACGTACACGATGTCGGCTGAAAAGGCGAAGGCCGAGGAGAAGAGACGCGAGATTCCGCCGCTTACCTGCACGCTGTAGGGGATCTGCAAATCCGGCTCGATGTCCGGCGTCCCGGCCACGACACCGGGCAACAGTGAGACGTCCGGAACCGAGTTTGTAGCGAGTGCGTCTGCAAGAAAACGTCGCGCGCGCAGGACGTCGGTCCCGAAAGGATTCAACCCCGGGAGGTTGGCGTTCATGGTGAGGGAGCGGTCCGTCAGGATACTGTTGAACATCAAAAGGCGGCTCACATCTCCATGTGTTTGGTCGTAGAAGACGCCGACGCCGCCCCGCAGGAGCGTGTTTCTGTTCCCTGTCGGGGTCCACGCCGCTCCGACCCGTGGTGCGGCGTTGTTGCGGTCGAGCCGCGCGGCGTTCAGCCCCTTGTCGGTTCGCAGCAGGGCGTTCAGCGCGGTGTATCCCCAGTCGAGGTCGTATCGAACGCCGGCGTTCAGCGTGACCTTCGACCCGATGCGCCAGCTGTCCTGCACGAACCCGCCCGAGGTCCAAATCGGATAGTCCCAGACGGTCGGCCCCTGGAAGATCGTGAAAAACACCGGATAGCTCGCCGGATCCGAAAGTACGAATGGTGTGTCGGTCGGGAACCGGTAGATGCCGTCTCGCGCAAACCGGTAGTCGCCAAAGCTTCGTGCGCGCGACATCTGAATGCCAGCTTTGACGTCGTGCGTGCCATTCAGCCACGACAGATTCTCGATAAGTTGTGCCTCCTCCGTCTGGATGATCCCGAAGTTATTTGCGCAGCCGAAAGCGGCAGCTGGATACACCCGCTCGAACCACGTGCCTTCGGGATGGCTACGTGCGTAGTTGCACATGGTGTCCGATGTGGTTCTGGTGAAGCCGCCTCGCAACTCGTTGAAGAGCGTGGGAGAGAGCACGCGCGTCCAGCTTGCGATTGCTTCGGTGCCGTCGTACGCAGCAGACTGGCCGTGCTCGCGCGTGCTGATGCCGCCGGTACCGAGTCCCGTGCTTTCGGCAGTTTCTCCGTTGAACCGGAAGCGGTAGACATTGGCATCAGCGGCGTGATGCTCGAGCTTGACGAGGTACAGCCTTCTGCGGCTAGTCGATGGCACGTTGCCATTTTCATCGGGAAACGATGAGTTAACGACGCTGCTCGTATCTGTGTCGTACCATTCGAAGCCGCCGAAAAAGAACAGCCGATCCGCAATCAGCTTCCCTCCCGTGGTTGCGCCTACGCGTTTCAGGCTGAGCGGTGGTTTGGTCGAGGCGAATGCCGGCCGCGCGTCCCAAGCATCATTTCGGCCATACCCATGGACCTGTGCTCGTGTGATGTTGCTGCCCGAGCGCGTGATCGCATTGACCGCGCCCCCGGACGATCGGCCGAACTCTGCGTTGTACTGGCTTGTCAGAACCTGGAACTCTTCAATCCAGTCCTGCGCGTACCCGATCCGTTGATCGCCCGCCCCGATTCCTTCGGCCGACACGCCGTCGACGCTGTAGCCGTTCTGATAATCACGGCTGCCGCTGATATCCACTCCGCCGTAGATGCCGGTGACCGTCACGCCGGGGACCAGGGATGCGAGGTTGTTGAAGTTGCGATCGACCACTGGTAGTTCGCTCAGCTCTTCGCGCCGCACAATTCTCGAAAGCGTATTCTTTGAGGTTTCAAGAACCGGCGCCGAACCGACGACCTCGACGTCTTGTGCTGCCGTCAGGGCGTCAAATCTGAAGTCGAGCGTCACGACAGTGCCGACATGGAGCGACTGTGCAGTGACGGTTTTCGGCTGGAACCCTGCCAACTCCGCCTTGACATCGTACGTGCCCGGAGGGAGCGGTGCGACGCGGTAGATGCCTGCATTGTCTGACACGCCCGACCGCACCACGCCTGTCTGGGAATTCGTGACAGTCACGATCACACCTGGCACGACCGCTCCGGTTTGATCCGTCACGAGCCCATTCAAGGTGACGTCGACGCTCTGTGCCGCAGCGCCGGCGGTCGCCAGGAGAATTGAGAGACAAATTACGACGAAAGCCCTGGACATGACACCTTCCTTTCCATGCCTCATCTGATCAGGCGAAATAACCAGGAGAAGCGTGCAACTGAGCGCGTGACACCCTCCACAGATCGCGACTACACTCCTGTTGCGGGACGCAGGACATTGTCCATAGACCCCGAACTATGGGATGCGTTCGCGGAGTGGATCACCGCCTGGCAGCAAGCCGACTCCGAAGAACGCCATCGCTTGACCGCCCAGCTCGCTGAGCAGCATCCCGAGCTGATGGCGGAGGCGCCGTCGCTCATGGCTGCGGCCGAGAATACCGTCGGATTTCTCGAGACCCCGGCGCTTGTGCTCACGGCTCGTGTCATCGCGTACGAGGACCCAGTGCTGGCGCCCGGGACAGCGATTGGGCCCTACCGGGTAGTCGATCTTCTCGCGCGGGGAGGCATGGGCGATGTCTATCGCGCGAACGACGAGCGCCTTCAGCGTCACGTCGCGCTGAAGGTGCTGGCAGAAACCAAGACCGGCGACCCCCGCCGCGTCGAGCGTTTCATGCAGGAAGCGCGGGTCACGGCGTCGCTCGATCATCCGAACGTCGTCAGGGTGTACGACGTCGGACGGATCGACGGCCGAGCCTACCTCGTCGCCGAACTGCTCGAAGGCGAGACCCTCCGCTCGCGAATCGACCGTGGCTCACTTTCCCCGGCCGAAGCTGTCCGCATCGGCCGTGAGATAGCGTCGGGCCTTAGTGCCGCCCACGCTGCGGGTCTGGTCCATCGCGATTTGAAACCCGACAACATTTTTCTGACCCAATCGGGTGGAACCAAGATTCTCGACTTCGGCATCGCGAAACTGGCGCAGGACGAGTCGGTAGCCGACGGCCTCTCTACATTGACAGGGGTCGTCTTCGGAACTGCCGGGTACCTGTCACCCGAGCAAATTCGAGGCGAGCGCGTTGATGCCCGAGCCGACCTCTTTGCGCTGGGTGCGGTGCTGTTCGAAATGCTGACGGGGACAAGACCATTCGCGAGGAATCATCTCGTCGAATCACTGCACGCGATTCTTCACGACGCGCCGTCCAACGCACTCATCGAACGTCATGATGTGCCGGCTGGGCTTATCGTGCTCGTCATGACCCTGCTGGACAAGATCTCCGGCAGGCGGCCGCGATCATCCGACGAGGTGATCGCCGCCCTCGATAGCATCGACATGACGAAGGTGGGCCGCCGGCTCCGCTGGCCGACGTCCCGAGCGCGATGGGTGGCCGCCGCGCTTACTTTGGCGTTGGCTGCAGGCGCGGGCGCGGCCTTGTACGTACGTCGTGCCAGCACCGCAACCGCTCCGGCAGGTTCTGTGACGCTCGCCGTGATGCCATTCAGATCTATTCCTAAAACCGCCGACAGCGATCTCTTTGAGCTCGGTTTCGCGGATGTGTTCATCAGCCGCCTGGGCCAGTTGTCCGACGTTCGAGTCTTGCCACTCACGGCGACCGAAAGATTGCGCGCCGAGGACCCGCTCGAGGTCGCCAGAACACTCGGCGCCACGCACGTGCTGACGGTGAACATTCAACGTGACCGCAGTGGCGTGCGCGCGACGCCGCAGCTGCTCGCGGCCTCCGATGGGCGGATGGTGTGGTCGACGCATGTCGACACCGATGCTTTGAGCGTCTTCTCGATCCAGGACATCGTCGTGCGGCGTGTGATCGAGGAGCTTGCCCCAAGACTCGGGTCGAATGTTCGCAGTCGCATCGCTCAAGCCGGAACTCGTAACAGTCAGGCGTTCGACGCCTACCTTCGAGGTCGCGCCGCGGTTGGAAAGCCGACTCCTGTCGATCTTAAGAACGCCGCCGAATTCTTTCAGCAGGCTGTCACGCTGGATCCCGGCTATGCCGACGCATGGGCGGGGCTCGCATCTGCCTACAAACGGATGCCGGTCGTCGCGGCTGGAGTGCCGGACGCATTCATTAGAGCGCGCAATGCGGCGACGCGAGCGCTGCAGCTGGTTCCCGACCACCCGGAAGCGATTTCGGTACTCGGAACAGTCGCGTTCTGGTACGAATGGGATTATCCGCGCGCCGAGCAGCTGCTCCGCCGCGCGTTGACGCTACAGCCTAGTTCCGCTGATACACAGGTGTTTCTCGCGCACCTCTATTCGAACCTGGGACGTCACGACGAGGCGATCGAAGAAATCCGGCGCGCTCGGGCACTCGATCCGGACTGGCCGGTTCCCCAGTCGCTCGAGGGACAGTTTCTTCACATGGCCCGCCGAGACAGCGAAGCCGTTGCGCGGCTCGATGCGCTCTTGGAGGCCGAGCCGCAGTTCTGGACCGCGCACTATTTCCGGGTATGGGCGCTCATTGGATTGGGTCGCTACGAAGACGCGGTCCGCGGATGCGATCGCGTGATTGAGATTCGCCGCGGGGCGAATAAAACGGCTCCCGACTATGCGGGCGCTGTCGCGTACAAAGGATACGCGCTTGCGAAGATGGGTCGTCTCACCGAGGCAGAGAACTTGCTCCACACTTTGAACGAAAGGCCTACCGCTGATCAGATGCTCACCAAGGCATTGATTCTTCATGGCCTGCGTCGAGAGAGTGAAGCGACGGAGCTGCTTCGACAGGCTGCCGAACGGCGGGAGCTTGCCGTGACGTTTCTCGGCGTCGAGCCGCTGTGGGACGATTTGCGCTCATCTTCGGATTTCCGAGCCGTGCTGTCGCTTGCCAACCTCCTCGACGTCTCCGATCGCACCCGCCGGTAGGCAGACAAGCGCGTCGCTTTGCACGACGCTTCGGGATTTTCGTGGCTCGACTGCAGGGACTTGACTACAAACAGCTGCTCGTTCACGAATTTCCACTTACTTACACATTCACGGAGCCATGATTAACCTTGCTTCTTGGCACACATTCGCCAACGAGGCGTGGGCAAGCCCACATCATCCAATTCGTTAGCTAAAATCGACCCCGAAAAGCAAAAAGGCCAGCAAGTGCTGGCCAATTTTACGTATGGTGCGGAAGCGGGGATTTGAACCCCGATGCTCCGAAGAGCGCCAGCCCCTCAAGCTGGTGCGTCTGCCAGTTCCGCCACTTCCGCGCGGAGGGTCGAAGTAAAACTAGAACGAGGGCTTACTTTGCCGGCGTCGTCGCCGGCGCCGCTGGTGTCGATGCCGCAGGCGGCGGCGTCGGGGCCGCTGATGGAGTTGCCGCAGGTGCCGTCGATCGCGGCGTCAGCGGTTTGGCAGCCGGCGGCGGGGCAGGTGTCCCGCTGACGACCGACCCGGTTCCCCGCTGTCCAATGATGGAGAGCATCAGGGCGAACACCATAAACAGAACCGCGGCGACTGCGGTGGCTTTGGTCAGCAGCGTCGCACCGGAGCGCGCACCGAATGCCGCCTGGCTGCTGCTGCCGCCGAACGCGCTCGCGATATCGCCACCGCGCCCCTGTTGCAGCAGGATCACCAGCGACAGGATCAGACACACCAGAACGTATAAACCGATAATCACGTAATACATAAACAATCTTCAGTCGTCAGACTTCAATCTTCAGTTTTCAGTCTTCAGTCAAGGCTCAGTCCTCGAGCGCTTACAGAGAACTGATAACTGAAACTGTGAACTACCCATTATACAGGCGCCGGGCGGCTCTTGACGATGATGTCGTGAAACGCCCGGACGTCGAGGCTTGCGCCCCCCACGAGCGCCCCGTCGACGTCGGGCTGGGCAATCAGATCCTTGATGTTGTCGGGCTTCACGCTGCCGCCGTATATCACCAGGCACGCATCGGCCGCCGGCGCGCCGAACCACTGCCGAATCCTGGACCGAATGTGCGCATGCACTTCGCCGGCCTGCGCCGGGGTGGCGTTGCGTCCCGTGCCGATGGCCCACACGGGCTCATAGGCGATCACGATCGCTGCAACCTGATCGCCAGCGAGGCTGTCGAGGCCGCCTTTCATTTGACGATCGATCACCTCCAGCGTCTCGTTGCGATCGCGCTGCTCGAGCGTTTCACCGATACAGACAATCGGCACAAGTGACCCGGCAATCGCGGCGAGCACTTTGCGGTTCACCGTCACATCGTTCTCGCCGAAAAGTGTTCGCCGTTCAGAATGGCCGATGATGACGTATTCCGCGCCCGCTTCCTTGATCATCGGAACGCTGATCTCGCCTGTGAACGCGCCCTCGCGCTCCCAGAACATGTTTTGGGCCGACACGCTCACGTTCGAGTTCCGCAGCGCATCGGCACACGCGTGAATCGCGGTATACGGCGGCGCAATCACGGCGCGGACGTTGTCGATGTCCTTGACGAGCGCGCGAAGCTCCTTCGCATAGAAGGTCGCCTCCTGAACGGTCTTGAACATCTTCCAGTTGCCGGCGATGAACCGTGTGCGCATGTGTGTGCCCCGTTTACCCGTTTACGTTTTGTCGGTCAGCGCTTCCACACCCGGCAGCGTCCGGCCGCCCAGAAATTCGAGCGACGCCCCGCCGCCCGTAGAGATGTGCGTAATCTTGTCGGCAATCCCCGCCTGATTGACTGCGGCAATGGAATCGCCGCCGCCCACAATGGTGATCCCCTTCACATCGGCCACGGCCCTGGCGATCGAGTTCGTGCCGGTCGCGAACTCGGGAATCTCGAAGACGCCCATCGGGCCGTTCCAGACGACGGTTTTGGCTTTTTCGATCATCAACCCATAGTTATGCACGGTCTCGGGACCGATGTCGACGCCCATTCGATTGCCAATGGCGGGATCGCCGACCTTCAGCAACTCGTGCGGTGCGCCCGCCTCGAGGCGTTCGGTCACCACATGGTCGACCGGTAGTCCGAGTTTCAGGCCGCGCTCTTTGGCCTTCGCTTCGATCTCGCGAGCGGCGTCGAGCTTGTCGTCCTCGACGAGCGATTTGCCGACGGGCACACCGCGCGCTTTCAGGAACGTGTAGGCCATCGCCCCGCCGATGATGAGGCGGTCCACACGCGAGAGAAAATTCTGGATTACCTCGAGCTTGTCGGACACTTTCGCGCCGCCGAGGATGGCGACGAGCGGCCGGTCCGGCGACTTCAGGACGCGGCCGAGGTACTCGAGCTCTTTCTCCATCAACAAACCGGCGGCGGCATTGGGCACGAACTTCGTGATGCCGACCACCGACGCGTGGGCGCGATGGGCGGCGCCGAACGCGTCGTTCACGTAAAGATCGGTCAGGGCCGCGAGCTGCTTCGCAAATTGCTGATCGTTCTTCTCTTCCTCCGGATGAAATCGAAGATTTTCCAGCAGCACGACTCCGCCGCCTTCAGGCTTGTAGACCTTATCAACGGCGCTCTTCGCCGGCTCGCCGATGCAGTCACTCGCAAACGAGACGGGGCAGCCGAGCAGCGTGCTGACCGTCGGCACCACCGGCTCGAGGCTGTACTTCGGGTTCGCCTGGCCCTTCGGACGGCCGAGGTGCGAGGCCAGAACCACCGTCGCACCGTGCTCCACGGCGTATTTGATCGTTGGCAGCGAGGCCCGGATGCGCGTGTCGTCGCCAACCTCGCCGTTTTCGAGCGGCACGTTGAAATCGACGCGGATGAAGACTCGCTTGCCGCGCAGATCCAGATCGCGAATTGTGAGTTTCATCAGAACTGAATTGACTAAAGTCCTCGCTTAGCCATGTACACGAGCAGATCGACGCAGCGATTCGAGTAGCCCCACTCGTTGTCGTACCACGACAGGATCTTCACGAAGTCGCCGTCCATTACTTTCGTGTATTCCGAGTCGAGGATGGACGAATACGGGTTGCCTCTGAAGTCGATCGAGACGAGCGGCTCGGTGATGTACTGCAAAATGCCCTTCATCGCTCCGTTGGCGGCATCCTGAAACGCCGCGTTCACATCTTTCGCAGTGGTCTTCTTTTCAACCAGCACGGCCAGGTCGACGACCGAGACGTTCGGTACCGGCACGCGCATGGCCATGCCGTCGAGCTTGCCCTTCAGCTCGGGCAGCACCTCTCCAACCGCAGATGCCGCGCCTGTCGTCGTCGGAATGATCGAGAGCGCCGCGGCCCTGGCCCGCCGCAGATCCTTATGCGGCAAGTCGAGCAGCTGCTGATCGTTCGTGTAGGCGTGGACGGTCGTCATCCAGCCTTTCTTGATCGTGAACTTTTCGTGCAGGACCTTCGCGACCGGCGCGAGGCAATTCGTCGTGCACGACGCATTCGAAATGATCTTGTGGGTCGCGGGATCGTACTTTTCGTGGTTGACGCCCATCACCACCGTGATGTCCGGACCCTTCGCGGGCGCGGTGATGACGACGCGCTTGGCACCAGCGGTGAGATGCTTGGCCGCCGCATCACGGTCGGTGAAGAGGCCGGTCGACTCGAAGACAACATCGACCCCGAGATCTTTCCACGGCAACTGCGCGGGATCGCGGAACGACAGCACCTTGAACTGGTCGCCATCCACGGCGATACCGTCGCCCTGCACTTCGACCTTCGATTTCAGGTTGCCGAGCACCGAGTCGTATTTCAGCAGATGCGCCAGCGTGGCGGCATTCGTCAGGTCGTTGACCGCGACAAAATCGATCTCTTTGTTGCCGAGTGAGGCGCGCATGATGTTGCGGCCAATTCGGCCGAACCCGTTGATCCCGACTTTCACAGCCATTACTCCTCCGGCCGGCCCTCTTCAGGGCCCAAAAATGACGAACGCCAAAAGGGGAATTCTAATGTACGATCACTCCCGCGCGGTAATCCGCGGGCTTCCAACATTCATGTACTTCATCTACAGCCTGCTGATCCTGGTGTTCGGCGTCATTGCATCGCCGTATCTGGCCTATCAGGCTCTGCGTTACAAAAAATACATCGGCAGCCTCAGTCAGCGCATGGGCTATCTCCCCGTCTCGTTCAATCTCGACGGCGAGGAATCGATCTGGATTCACGCGGTGTCGGTCGGCGAGGTGCTGACGGCGCGGGCGCTGATTGCCGATCTGAAAAAGCGGTATCCGCAGCTCAGGATTTTTCTGTCGACGACGACGCTTGCAGGCCAGCAGGTGGCGCGGCGTAACTTGCAGGACGTCGACGCCGTTTTTTACTTTCCGTTCGATCTTGCCTTCATCGTGCGGCGCACGCTGCGGCTCGTGAAGCCGCGCGTGTTCATCATGATGGAAACCGAGATCTGGCCGAATCTGTTGCGCGCCTGCGAGGCGCTCGGCGTGGCGACGGTGATGGTGAACGGGCGCATCTCGTCGCGATCGTATCCGCGATATCGGCTCGTGAAGCCGCTGATGCGCAGGGTGCTCGCCGACGTCGATCGGTTCTGCATGCAGAGCGAAGAGTCGGCGCGCCGCATCATCGACATCGGGGCCGATCCCGCCAAGGTGACGGTGACCGGCAGCCTGAAATTCGACTCGCTCGACGTCCCGGGCGCCACGGGGATCGAAGGGCGCGGCCAGAACCGCGTGCTGCGGTACTTCCGGATGACGTCGGGCCGGCCCGTGATCGTTGCCGGCAGCACGATGCGGGACGAGGAAGGCTACATGCTGCAGGCGTTCCGGGCGCTGAAGGGCAGCGTCAACAATCCGTTGCTGATCCTGGCGCCGCGCAACCCGGAGCGATTTGGCGAGGTGGTACAGTTAGCTCGGACGAACGCCTTCGTTACAGTGCGACGAACCGACCTGCCAATCGACTCCGAGCCCCGGGCCGACGTCGTGGTGCTCGACACGATTGGTGAGCTCGCACAGGTCTATCAGATTGCGACCGCGGTGTTCGTCGGCGGCAGCCTGGTCGACAGCGGCGGGCACAATATCCTGGAGCCTGCGGTGTTCGGCAAGCCGATTGTCTTCGGGCCTCATATGCAAAACTTCAAAGAGATTGCGGAGGCGTTCATCGCGCACGACGCGGCCGTGCAGATTCCGAACGCCCGCGGGCTCGAGGAAGCGCTGCTGGGTCTGTTGATCAATCCAGTCCAGCGGGCGAGACTCGGCGCCGCTGCGCGCGCGCTGGTGGAATCCAATCGCGGCGCAAAGGAAAAGAGCCTCGCGGTGATCGGACAGGTTCTGCCGCTACGCGGATCGATGGGCGTCGTCCGGCCCTTCCGCATCGTTAATTGATCGCCTCCGCGCACTGAGCGTGCTGCATCTTCTTTACAGTCAACTCGCGCGCTCGCGCCGGCGCTATTACCAGCACCGGCCGCATCTCAGGCGCCGCCTGACCGCCCCTGTGATCAGCATTGGCAATCTCACGGTGGGCGGCAGCGGCAAGACTCCGCTGACGGCCGAGGTTGCGCGCATCTTGATAGAGATGGGCGAGCGGCCGGCGATCCTCAGCCGAGGGTATGCCCGCTTGAAGCCGTCGGAGGGCGCCGTGATCGTCAGCGACGGCACCACCGTTAAAAGCGATGTGGCACACGCCGGCGATGAGCCTTTCATGCTGACGCGGCTCGTCCCCGGCGCCTCCATCGTCGTGTGCCCCAGCCGTTACCTCGCCGGCCGTGTCGCGGAATCGCAGCTTGGATGCACAGTGCACGTCCTCGACGACGGGTTTCAGCATTTTCAGCTCGAGCGCGACATCGATCTTCTGGTCGTACCGCCCGAAGATTTCACGCCTGGAAAGACGCTGCCGTTTGGCCGGCTGCGCGAGCCCATCGATGCAGCGCGAGCGGCCGATGCGCTCCTCGTGCCTGGCGACGTCGTGATGGCCGCCGACATGTCGGATCGCCTGAAAGTGAGCCCGGCGTTCACCTTTGCGCGCAGCATTACGGGCCCCGACGCGCCGGCGCGCGTCTTTGCCTTCGCCGGCATCGCCAAACCGCCGCACTTCTTCGCAGAGCTGGAGGGGGCAGGCTGGAAGTTGATGGGCCGAAGGTCGTATCGCGATCATCATCAATATTCCGCAGCCGAAATCGGCGCCCTCGCGCGTGCCGCGCGAGAAGCGGGAGCGGAGGCCCTCGTCACGACATCAAAAGATATCGTTCGGCTGTCGGCCGCACACCGCACTGCCGCCCACGGGATGCCGCTGATCGAAGTGCCGTTGCACATCTCCATCGAGCCCGGCTTTCGGGACTGGATCCGCGATCGCCTGTCAAAGGCACGGGCCGCATGAGGCATCGCCTCGAATATCTGGTTGTAAAAATTGTCGAGCTTGCTGTGCGGCCGCTGCCGCTTCAAACGGTGCGCAGGCTGGGAGAAGCGCTCGGGTTGATGTTTTACACCGTCGATCGCGTGCATCGCCGAATCGCGCTCGCAAACCTGGCCGTGGCATTTCCCGCGCGCTCCGCGCGCGAGCGGCAGGCGATTGCGAAATCGATGTTCGAGCATTTTGGGCGGCTGCTGCTCGAGCTGCTGAAATACGCATCGCTTCGGAGCGACCAGAAACTGGCGCTGGTCGAATGGGAAGGCGAAGAGCGCGTGCGGCTCGCCTACGCGCACGGGAAAGGTGTGCTTTTCTGCACCGGCCATTTCGGATACTGGGAGCAGCAGGCGCTGGCGCACGCACTGAAGTTCGAGCCGATGGCCGTGATGGCACGTCCCCTTGATAATCCGCGGCTGCACGATCTGCTTGAGGGCATCCGTGTGTCGAATGGCAACCCGGTGTTGTATCGCCGCGGCGCCGTCAGGAAAGCGCTGAGGCTTCTGGCCGAGGGCAGGGGCGTCGGCATCCTGATCGATCAACACATGACGAGCCCGGACGCCATTTACGTCGACTTCTTCGGACGCCCCGCGGCGACGACCTCGACGCTGGCGGCGCTGGCCATGCGGACCGGCGCGCCCATCGTACCGCTGTTCGCATTTCCACTCCCGAACGGCCGATATCGCATGATTTACGAGCACCCGATCGAGCCGCCCGCGCAGGATTCACCGGATGCGCTGCGCGAGTTTACGCAGCGCTGCACGGATGTCCTGGAGATGCACGTGAGACGTCATCCCGAGCTCTGGCTGTGGATGCACCGCCGCTGGCGCGATGCGCCCGGGCCTGCGTTCGATCGTTCACCAGGGATGTTTCCTGCAGCCGCCGACGAAACCAATGTTGACTAAGCAGAATAAAGATCGACTCAAGATCCGGAGCGTAAGCGACGGCAGCGCGCGGGGGTGGGCTCCCATGCGCGGCAGCCGCGCATGGGAACCCGGGTGGGGCCCCGCGCGGACTAAATAATGACTAACCAAAGCGTCAGCGGCATCGTTGTGCTCGCACCGAATTGGCTGGGCGACGTCGTGATGGCCCTGCCGGCGATCCGCGACATCCGCCGGCATTTCGCAAGCGCACATTTGACGATCGCCGCGCGGCCGTCGGTCGCGAAGCTCTTTCGCGCGGTGCCAGGCATTGATGATGTTCTGACTTTCAAAGGCCAGAAAGACGAAATTGCTCAGTTGAAGGCGGGGCGTTTCGACACGGCCATTCTTTTCCCCAACTCGTTTCGGTCTGCCTGGATTGTTCGTCGAGCGGGAATACCGCAGCGTTGGGGCTATCGCGCGGACTTCCGCGGGCCGCTGCTGACCACAGCGGTTCGACGGCCGAAGCAACGCGTGCATTTTGGCGAGTACTATCAGGAGCTCGTCCGGACGCTTGGCATCGAGACCGGTGCCCTGACACCAGCCATCGAGCTGCCCAGGTCTAGTGTCGAGTCCGCGCGAACACTCTTGGAGCAGAACGGCTGGACGCGCGGTCGGCCGCTCATCGGCATTGCACCAGGAGCCGCGTTCGGTCACGCGAAGCGATGGCCGGCGAAACGATTTGCGGCGCTCATCTCGCTGGCGCAACAGGAGCTGGGCGCCGCGTGCGTACTGCTTGGGCGCGACGCGGATCGCGACGCGAGCCAGGCCATCGAAGATGCCCTGAAGGACAACAGGCCGATCAATCTCGTCGGCCACACAGAGCTGATGTCGTTCATGGGCGTGATCGCGAATTGCAGTGCGCTCGTGTCGAATGATTCAGGTGCGCTTCACGTGGCAGCGGCAATGGGGATCCCGGTCGTCGCGATCTACGGACCCACGAGCGAGCAGTTCAGCAGGCCGTTGACGTCGAAAGAAGGGGCCGGCGATCGTGTCGTCACGATCTCCGAGGATGTGTTCTGCCGTCCCTGCTGGCTGCGTGACTGCCCGATCGACCACCGCTGCATGAAGCGGATTCCGCCGGAGCGGGTGTACGCTAGCCTCAGTCAGCTTCTTCAACAGGAGACCCACGCGTGAGCTCAAGTCCGGCCGTGTTCGTCGATCGCGACGGGACCATGATCGAGGATGTTGGATACCTCGATCGTCTCGAGCGCCTGATGTTGTTTCCCTACACGATCGACGCGATTCGCCTGCTGAATCGCGGCGGCTTCAAGGTCGTCGTGGTGACGAGTCAGGCCGGTGTCGCGCACGGCAGCGTCACCGAGGAGTTTCTTAGCGAGGTCCACGGAGTCATCACCGAACGGGTGGCCGAAGCCGGCGGCCGAATCGACTCGTTCTATTACTGTCCGCATCATCCGCACGCGGCGGTGGAGAAGTACCGGACCGAGTGCGACTGCCGGAAGCCGAAGCCCGGTATGATACTCACCGCGGCGCGCGATCTTTCGCTGGATCTCTCGCGGTCGTTCACGATTGGCGACAGGTGGCGCGACATCGAGATGGGGATCGCGGCTGGGACGAAAGGTGTTCTCGTCGAAACCGGCTACGGGAAGACCGAGGCGCCGCGCCGGCCTGCGCATCTTCCGACGGTGCCTGTCGTCGCGAATCTGATCGATGCGACCAGCCTGATTTTGCGGAAGAGCGGAGTCTGACCCTTCTACCATGCACATAGCCAGATCGGTTCATCCCCTGCCTGGCGAGGCAGAGCGCGAGGCGCGCCTGTTGAGTCTGCTCGACGCTTTTTCCGGACGGCGCATCGCGGTCATCGGCGACGTGATCGCCGACGAATTCATTTACGGGAGAGTGGCGCGCGTCTCGCGGGAAGCGCCTGTCCTGATCCTTCAATACGATGCGACGGAGGTGTTGCTGGGCGGGGCCGGCAATGCCGCAAACAACGTCTCGGCGCTGGGGGCGCGCGCGCATCTGGTCGGCGTGACCGGGCGCGACGAAGCCGGAAAGCGTCTCATGTCGCGACTGCGCGGCATCGACACGAAGGGAGTACTCCGACCGGCGGGATATCAGACTCCCGTCAAAACCCGGATTCTTGCCGGCGGCGTGCACACGGCGAAGCAGCAAATCGTTCGCATCGATCGGGTGGTGTCCACCGGGTACGACTCGAAAACCACTGCTGGATTTGCGCGCGCAGCGCTGAAGGCTGCCGAGCGATGCGACGCGATCCTGCTGTCGGATTACGGTACGGGTTTGGTGACGCCACAACTTGCAACAGCTTTGTCGAAGAAGGTCGCGGGTCGCGCACGACGGCGCACCGTGCCGATTCTGATAGATTCGCGTTATAACCTGCTGCGCTATCGCGGACTCACGGCGTGTACGCCCAACGAATCGGAAGTGGAGCAGGGGCTCGGTGTGCGGATCGGCGACAACGTCCGCGTGCTCGAGCGTGCGGGCCGTGAACTGCTGAAACGTACCCGCATGCAGGCGGTGCTCGTCACCCGCGGCAGCCGCGGAATGGCGCTGTTCGAAAACGATCGGCCCACGATTCACATTCCGATCTTCGGCGCCGACGAAGTAGCAGACGTCACAGGCGCCGGCGACACCGTCATTGCCACGATGGCACTGGCGGTCGGCGCGGGCGGCTCGTTCTACGAAGCGGCAAGGCTCGCCAATTACGCCGGCGGCATCGTCGTGATGAAACGCGGGACTGCCACGGTCGCGCCAACCGAGCTGCGCGACGCGATTCGGAGCGATCACTTTGCGCCGGCGGAGAACTGGTCTCAGGAAGGGCCGGGGCAGGGGCGGTAGGGTGGAGGGCAGAGGGCAGAGGGCAGAGGGCAGAGGGCAGAGGGCAAAAGAGGGAAGAGGGAAGAGGGCAGAGATGGGGCGAGTGGTGAGCGAAGCGGAACTCAGTGCGATTGTCGAGGCCGACAAGGCCGCGGGTCGGACTGTCGCGTTTGCCAACGGCTGTTTCGACATCCTGCACGTGGGCCATGTGCGCTACCTGGCCGGCGCCGCCAGCCAGGCCGACCGTCTCGTCGTGGCGGTGAATGACGATCAATCCGTGAAGGGATTGAAAGGCGAAGGGCGCCCTGTGCTTACCGCGGCCGATCGCGCCGAGATGGTCGCGGCGGTTGAAGGCGTCGACTATGTCTTCACGTTCGCCGACCCGGATGTGAATCGCCTGCTTCAGCAGCTGCGCCCCGACGTGCATTGCAAAGGCACCGACTACACAGTGGACACCGTGCCCGAGCGGCACACCGTGCTTGCTTATGGCGGACGCATCGCCATCGTCGGCGACCCGAAGGATCATTCCACACGCGATCTCATCTCCCGAATTAAAGGATCTTGAACAAGATTCTCATCGTCCGGCTCGGGGCGCTCGGCGATCTGATTCATGCGCTGCCGGTCGCGGCGGCCCTTCGGCGTGCGTTTTCGCATGCCCGCATCGACTGGCTGGTCGACGTGCGGCATCGCGAGCTCCTCGACCTCGTGCCGGTGATCGACCGCCGCATTGCCGTCAACACGAGCTCCGCAGGTTCTCTGCTGGCAGCGATAAGGGAGATGCGGCGGAGTCGATACGACTTCGCTCTCGATCTTCAGGGGCTGCTCAAGTCGGCGGTGCTCGCTCGCGCGTCCGGCGCCTTAGGTGTCATAGGCTTCCCGCGCCCGCTGCTTCGCGAGGAGATGGCGGCGCTGTTTTACACCGAGACCGTAGGCCTCGACGCCACGCACGTGATTCGCAAGAACCTGTCGATGTTGAAGGGACTCGGTATCGATGTGGCGCGCATCGAATTTCCGCTCGAGAGCCGGACGCCGGAGATCGCGACAGCAGCCCGCCGGAGTCTCGGTCTTGGTGACTCAGATCCATTCGCCATCATCAACCCCGGCGCCGCGTGGCCGAACAAGCGGTGGCCACCGGTCTATTTTGGAGAAGTCGCAGCCGGACTTGCCAAGCGGCATGGCCTTCGCTCGATTGTCTCGTGGGGCCCCGGCGAAAAGGAGCTGGCGAACACCGTCGTCGCGGCGTCGCACGATTCGGCGGTCGTGTCGCCGGGGACGACGCTGGGGGAGCTGGTGGCTCTTGCGCGAGAAGCCGCCGTGATGGTGTCAGGCGATACAGGTCCGATTCATGTGGCCGGTGCTGTGGGCACACCACTCGTCGGGATTTATGGTCCGACGAATCCCGATCGCAATGGGCCGTGGACGTCGCAGGACTTGACCGTATCGCGGTTCGGGAATTGCGAGTGCCACTATCAACGTCAGTGTCACGCGAAACGCTGGTGCCTGCTCGATGTGTCGCCGCGCGAAGTGCTCGAGCTTGTCGACGAGAGATTAGCGGCAGCTGCGCATGCGTGAGACGGCGAACACTGGCCGGATTGCGGCAGCGATCGCGCGGAGGCGAGTACCGCTGGGATTTGCGTTCGGTGCGCTGGTCATCCTGCTCGCTCGGCCAACCATGCGCAGCCTGATGATCGGCGGTGCGGTGGCGCTCGTCGGAGAAGCCTGCCGCATCTGGGCCGCCGGCCATCTCGAGAAAGGCCTCGAGGTGACGCGCTCGGGGCCATATCGATTCACCAGCCATCCTCTATATGTAGGCTCGGCCCTCATCGCGACGGGCGTCGCCATAGCGTCAGCCCGTCTGATTGTAGCGACGGTGGTCTTCTGCTACTTCGCCGCGACGACGGTTGCCGCGATTCGTCACGAAGAAGAGGGGATGCGCGCACGCTTCGGCGATCAATACGACGCGTATCTCAACTCGCGCGCGCAGCCGATCGATCGCCCGTTCAGTCTTGGCAGAGCGATTCGCAATAAAGAGCACCGCTCGCTTGCAGGGCTTGCGGTCGTGGCGGTGATCTTCGCGCTGAAGGCGGCTTTCGGTTCCCGGTGAGTGTGGCCTGACGTCTATTCTTCTTTGGTCCATTTCTTCTTGCCTGGTCCATCACCACCAGGCTTACTGGATCCAATCGAACCTCTCGACCTTCCGCGGTATTGACTGGTTTGACCGCCGCGTTGGGTGCCCTGGCTCTGTTTCTTCTGGTCTTTCGTGTTGCCAGCCTTTTTAGCCATTCCACTACTGTAGTAGAATCGTGTGTTTGAGTGGGTCGGAACAGAGCGTGTATTACGGGCGGTTAGCTCAGCGGTAGAGCACCGGCTTTACACGCCGGCTGTCACAGGTTCGAACCCTGTACCGCCCACTAATATCTGGTGATTGGGTGAAGGGCGATGGTGAATTGATTCTGGCGAAGTGACATCGCCCCAATCAATCGCCCATTCTTCAATCGCAGGATCGTCGATGATGCCCTTGCGGGGCTGTAGTTCAGTTGGTTAGAACGCCGGCCTGTCACGCCGGAGGTCGCGGGTTCGAGTCCCGTCGGCCCCGCCAATTTTTAGTTTCGTTACGTTGAGCCAGTAAGTCGAACGGCTGTTTCGCGAGTTCTAGAATTTTTCACCCTTGAGCTGATAATCACGCGCGGGCTGCGACTGGCGGCCCAATTCGATCGTCGCGGGTTCTCCTTCCCATTCTCGGGACTTTTGGGGTCCAGAACGCTTCAGAGTACAACGAGGCATGCGCCGAGAACGCTGGCATGGTCATCGCGAGCCTCCGCTCTCACGGTCGTAGTACGGTGCCATCTTCTTCACCAGGAACGGAAACTGCTCGGTAACGTCAACGCGAACAAAAAACTTCTCAGTGAAATCTGTGCTGCGGTGAGTGTACGCACAGATCACGTCGACGATCGTCCGCCCACTCCCCAGGGGCGACGGACGCACGTCGACTCCGGTCAGCGATCGGTCTCGCCCGAATTCTTCGGCCGCCTTCGCATACATGACCGGATACCGCATTGCGAGGTAATTCAGCGCTCGGTGCTCGTCGGTCGCGCCGGCGTTATCCGTGATCTGCATAATCCTGTCGAACAGTTCCTCGGCCGCGGCTTCGAACTCCGCCGCCGCGGTATTCTCGGGTCTCGGGATGGCTCTTATGAGATCGCTGCGGCTGAAGGAATAGATCTGCTCGAATGCGACTATCGGCAACATCAGCCCGTTGCAATATGTTGGCGACGCAATGGGACCGCGGATGCCGATGACGACGTCGATGTCGTTGGAATCCAGAGAGGAACGAATAGATCCCACCAACAGATCGATGTCCGCCGGATCGCGTGGAACCAGCAGATAGGTCTCGAGTCCCTGCACGTTCAGCACCCAGCATAGTTGGCGTACTAGGTAGCGGTTCTCGCGCTTCGATAACACTGCAAGCAGCGTCTGGCGGTCGGTCTTTCCGGCCGTGTCTGTGCGGCCGGTCGCCTGGGCGAATTCCTTCTCTGCGGCAAGGTTGGGAAAGCGCACCTCGATCCGGCCGATGGCGTAGACATAGGACGGAGTCCCAACGTCGGCAAGATCGGCACCGGCCGCCCCTGCGGCGTCGCCACACTTCGAACAGCCGGCTTGCGGCATGAGGCCTGAGCCCGAATTCGCGTCCCGACTTGAATGCGATCTCCGGTCGGCGTGCGTTGACGGGTTGCCGTCCGACGGCTGTTCTTGCTCTTCCATGGTTTCTACTCCTCTGTTCGATTGTTGTCTCTACGCTGTTTCAACGGTCAGATCGTCCTTCGACGACCGGGTCTTCTTGTGAGGACAAGCCATCGATTGAGCGCAGAAGCCCGACGTTTACATCCCCCACACGGCGACAGCCCAAAGTAGGACGTGGCTCGCTTGATCACATCACCAAGTCCCACTTCATCGTCAACGATGAAACCCGGCATGCGGATGCGGTGAGCCGGGTACGCGGTCTCATCCGCGCTCTCTGTCTTTTCCACTGGCAAACGACGTTTTGGTGTCATCAGTTCGCCCCCGACTCGAGCAGGGTTCTAGAGGCAGCGGCCACATTCAGTAAAGGTGGAATTATCGATGTGCGCCTCGCGGTAGCCCGGGATATGGCCAATCTTATTTCCGCGGACGTCGCTGCTGGAAACTGTGACCATAGCAGGGCAATCGCGCCAGTAACGAATGGCGTCGCGACGCTTGTTCCCGTAAATGTCGATGATGAGCCCTCGACGCCTAGGCTGACGATGTTGTCGCCGGGTGCGCTGAGACCCCGTCGCCCTATGGAACCGCCTAGATTCGAAGTATTCATCGGGCGGCCATGCAGATCGCAGGCCGCCACAGGAATGACCCATGGGTGGCGCGTGATGATAGAACTGGCAATCGCGCCTTGGTTGCCGGCCGCCGCAACCACGATGACTCCGCGGCGCGCTGCTTGGTTCAACGCTTCAGCCAGTTCGTGCTGCTCCCGCGGGGCAGGCATTTGGAGGGCAAGGCTTAAGTTGATGATATTAGCTCCCGCGTTCATGCATTGGATGAGCGCCTCAGAAAGTGACGAGGGACTCGTGCTGGTCAGCGGTGAATGGCCGCCGCGCGCCACTTCTGCAAAAATCGGTCGAACCAGCAGCGTGCAATCGGGGCAGATCGCCGGCGCCGCGGAACCTCTCTTGCCGATCAGGATACCAGCTACAAAGGTGGCGTGGAGACAGGCGGCGCTCCCGATTACGGAGCAGGTTACGTGCCCGCTCCTCGACACTGGCTCGATAGAGGTCTGTGATAGGTCAGGGTGATCGGCAACGATCGGGCCGTCAATCAATGCGATCCTGACTTGGCGGCTGCCCGTGCTACGTGCCATCAAGTCCTTGATGTGAATGAGATCGAGTGGAGACATGATCCTTGTTCACCCTCACGCCTATCTATAGCGTTGAGCCCCGGTCGGAGAGCCAGAAATCAAGGTATGCGGCCCATTGAGCTCAAGCACCCTTCCGGCGACACGTGCAATAGGAAAAGTCGGGACTGCAGTTGATGTTGTCGGGACCGCATAGATCGGTATTGAGCCACAAGTCGATGCAGTCATCCGCACCACGACAGGTGCAGAAGGTACGACTGCAAATGAAGTTCGACGCACCTCCGGCTCCTCCGATCGCTCTCAAAGCATCCGCGACGCCGCGGTTCTGTATCGCCGTTGAGCCCCGCAACGCCTCAGCGGCCAAAACGTAACGCCCGACGCTCGCCGCCGATCCGCCGAACACAGCGTTGCGTCGGTAGATGCCAAGGATTGGACCAAGTGATGCGTCCGCAGTGAATCCAGGAATGTTCATTTCATGCCTCCAATTTCAGGGTTAGCCGCGCGTTGCCCAATCGCAAGGTTGCAATCATCCATGAACGCATGACGGTAGGAAACGGGCCGAAGATTTTCGAGCGGCACGGCACGATTACCACTACCATGATGACATTGGTGCTCCTGCTTGTCAGACGATTTGTTTACTCGACCAGGTCGTCGAAGGCGGACTCCTGATCGATTTCTCCCTTTGCATGAAATCGCTTGTGAAGTGGAGGATCTGAAAGCCGTTGTCATTTGCTGACGATCCAAAGATCCAACTCGCGCCCGTGCTCCTCGTTCGCCGGAAGAAGATAGTCCGCATCAAGAACATAGTCCGCATTAAGGCTGTGCCGCCAGACCGGGTTTTCCGAAGATTCTTTATGAGCAGCGATCGTTCGTGCTGATATCCTCAAACCTTCTACTCGACATTTCCGATTTGATGCCCGTTGATCTGTCGGATCCTACGCCAACCGAGGCGCGTTCGGGTCCGGATTCCTTCCCGCAAGGATCTCGCATCGAAACACCCGCTTGGCGGCGCGATTGTGCCGCGCTGCCCAAACAGTCCTTAGGCGGCGTTGTGGATAAGCCTTGGCGGCGTATAACGCCCAACACACCGATCGTGGGCATCTTGCCAGCCCGGATTTTCATCAGCCAAACCGCATAAAACGGGTCTATCCTAAAGAAAATGCGAAACATTTTCGGCGCCGTGGTGTGCTTCGTGCTAGCAGCCGTTTGCGCGCTCGCTCAGACGGCAGCCCCAGCGATGGATCTCAGCAACGACAAGCTCACGCTCACCGTGGCGGCGATGGGCGGCAAGTTCACGAAGCTCGTCATGCGTGAAGGGGACGGCACCAATCCGATCCACACCATCGGTCACTTCCTGGCGCTGGACGGCTTCGGCGCGGCATCGGACGAGGAGCAGGCGCTGGGCATGCCGTTTCACGGCGAAGCCAACCGGCGCGAGATGAAAGTGGTGGCATCGAACACAAGCGGACCCGTGCGCGTGCTGACTTTGCAGAGCACGCTGCCTCTGGCGCAGGAAACGCTGACGCGAACGATGCAGCTCGTCGATGGCGAGAACATCGTGTACGTGACGAGCCAATTGGAAAGCGCGCTCACCATCGACCGGCCCATTTCCTGGGCGGAGCACGCGACCATCGGACAGCCGTTCCTGGCCAAAGGGAAAACCGTGGTGGATATGCCCGGCGTCAATTGCCGCGTGCGTCCCTATAAACCCGGCCCATCCCCGGACACCTTGTGTACAACGAGGACTTCCAGTGGCCCATGGCTCCGACCATTGACGGAGGGAAGGCCGATATCCGCGAGGTCCCCACCGATCACAACTGGCTCGATCTCGCCAGTTGCCAGATGGACACGCGGAGGCGGCTGGCCTTTGTGACGGCGCTCAATCTGGAGAAGCACCTACTGTTCGGCTACGTGTTCCGGCGCGCCGATTATCCGTGGGTGATGAGCTGGATGAACTTCACCGGCGACGAACGCATGGCGCGCGGCATGGAGTTTTCCACGCAGCCTTTCGACGTCGGGCATCGCGAGACAGTGGCCATGGGACCGATGTTCGGCACGCCGACGCTGCGCTGGCTGCCGGCGAAGTCCACCATCGAGACACGTTATCTAATGTTTTACACGCGCGTTCCCGCCGAATTCATGCGCATCGACGATGTGCGCCTGGAAAACGGTGCATTGACGATCGTCGATCACTCGGGGAAAAGCGTAACGCTTCCCGCGTCGAAGGAGTTCTAAACCTGCGCCAGGCTTTCGCCAGTTTCCAATCGCGCTCGGCGGTCTCCTCCACCGTCAGCCCACCGAAATACCTCAAGTAGGCTCGACGACCCCGGACGGGCGCTGCGGCCGGGATGCGCCGGCGCGGCCGCACGACGTTAAAATGTTCTCGATGGATACGACACGCGAAACGCTTGGGTTCCAGGCCGAGGTCAAGCAGCTCCTCCACCTGATGGTGCATTCCCTCTATGGCAACAAGGAGATCTTTCTCCGCGAGCTCGTCTCGAACGCCTCTGACGCGTGCGACAGGCTTCGGTTCGAGGTGATCGGCGACCCGGCGCTCTTTGAGAGCGATCCCGATTTGAAGATTCGCGTCGGCTACGACGCGGCGTCGCGCACAATCACGATCTCCGACAACGGAGTCGGCATGTCGCGCCAAGAGGTCATCGAGCACATCGGCACGATTGCGAAGTCGGGCACGCGCGAGTTCTTCGAGCAGCTCGCTTCCGACCGCGCCAAGAATGCGACGCTGATCGGACAGTTCGGCGTCGGCTTCTACTCGGCCTTCATCGTCTCGGATCGTGTGACCCTGCTCACGCGACGGGCCGGCGTTGGCGCGGAACACGGCGTCCGGTGGGAAAGCACGGGCCAGGGGGATTACACCGTCGAGGAGGTTCGCAAGGAGTCGCGCGGAACGGAGGTCGTCCTGCATCTCCGGTCGGACGAGGACGAGCTGCTTTCGGGCACCCGACTTCGCGCCATTCTGCGCAAGTACTCCGATCACATCACCGTGCCCATTGTCATGAAGAAGGAGACGTGGGACGCAAAGGCGCAGACGCAGGTCGTCACGGAGGAGGACGAGCAGGTCAACCAGGCGTCGGCGCTGTGGGCGCGGCCGAAATCGGACATCAGCGACGATCAGTACGACGAGTTCTACAAGCACGTGGCGCACGACTTCGAGCCGCCGCTTGCCCGGGTGCATGCCAGGGTGGAAGGACGAAGCGAATACACGCAGCTGTTCTACATCCCGCAGCGGGCACCATTCGACCTGTGGGACCGCGAGCATCGCCACGGCATCAAACTCTACGTCCGGCGCGTCTTCATCATGGACGACGCCGAGGACCTGATGCCTCCGTACCTGCGATTCGTGCGTGGCGTCATCGATTCGAGCGACCTGCCGCTTAACGTGTCGCGCGAGATCCTTCAGCAGTCGCGCGACGTACTACACATCAAGGCGGCATCGATCAAGCGGGTCCTGGGGCTGCTCGAAGATCTCGCGGCAAATCAGCCAGAGAAGTACGCGACGTTCTGGAAGACCTTCGGCCGAGTGCTTAAGGAGGGCATCCCGGAAGACACCGTGAACCGCGACCGGATGGCAAAGCTCCTTCGCTTCTCTTCGACCAAAGACGGTACCGATGCCCAGACCGTCTCGCTCTCCGACTACGTGGGCCGTATGAAGGAAGGCCAGGACGCGATCTATTACATCACCGCCGACGGCTATGCCACGGCGCGAAACAGCCCGCACCTGGAGATCTTCCGCAAGCTCGGCCTGGAAGTGCTCCTGATGTACGACCGCATCGACGAGTGGGTGGCGTCGACGCTCACCGAATTCGGCGGCAAGCCGCTGCAGTCGGTGGCAAAGGGCGATCTCGATCTCGGCAAGTTGAGAGGCGAGGCCGGGAAACAGCCGGCGCCGGAGGATGATGACAAGCCGCTCCTCGAACGCATTCAAGTGGTTCTGAAGGAGCGCGCCAGCGCCGTGCGGACGACGGAACGGCTGACCGACTCGCCGGCGTGTCTGGTGAGCGACGAGCACGGGCTGAGCACAAATCTGGAGCGCATCCTCAAGTCGGCGGGGCAGGACGTACCTGGCTCGCGGCCGGTGCTCGAGATCAACCCCGCTCATCCGATCGTCAAGCGACTGAAGAGCGAGGCCGATGATGCGCGATTCGCCGACTGGAGTCACATCCTGTTCGATCAGGCGA
>Ga0068859_100001253_pt1 | contig 25918 bp, 21 predicted proteins | sample KBSSwiS22_FD_66585 | JGI IMG/M metagenome (GOLD analysis project Ga0068859, IMG submission 66585) | Switchgrass rhizosphere microbial communities from Kellogg Biological Station, Michigan, USA - KBS Switchgrass S2-2 | ecosystem: Host-associated > Plants > Roots > Rhizosphere > Soil ...
GCAACCGGTAATGCTCCGGCTTACTGCTCGGTTGACGGAGCGATGGCGCCGATGGACAAGAGTGCCAACGGCCGGCCGATCAATTTCCGTGTTGTGCTGCCCGCATCGTGGAGCCGCCGCAGCGTGCAGAGCGGAGGCGGAGGGTTCAATGGATCGATTCCGAATCTGACGGGTGGCGAGATCGGCGGGCTCTTGCGTCAGGGATTCGCGACCTACGGGAGCGACTCCGGACACAGCCAGAGAGACGCCCCGGAGTGGACGCTGAGCGATGAAGCGATCAGGAACCTCGGCTACATGCAGATGAAGAAGACGCACGATGCCGCGATTGTCCTCATGCAGCGCGCCTACGGGGAGACGCCGCAGTTTAACTACTTCGTAGGAACTTCCCAGGGCGGACGTGAAGCGTTGACTGTCGCGCAGCGCTACCCTCAGGACTATAACGGCATCGCAGCGAACGTTCCGATCGTAGGCTTGTCGTCGCTGATGCTGGGGCCCGAGTTGATTCGCATCCAGGAGAAACCTTCGGCCAACTGGGTCACTCCTGCAAAGGTGAATGCAATCCGCGGAGAATTCATCCGGCAGTGCGACAAGCTCGATGGTCTGGTCGACGGCATCATCAATAACTACATGGCGTGCCGCACCCTCTTCGATGTGAGTCAGGGCCCGGCCGATCGAAATCCCTGGTCGGAGAAACGTTGTCCGACGAATGTGGATCCCAACCCTGCTGACACAACCAACGCGGCCTGCCTCACCGATGGCCAGATCTCCACACTGAAGCTCGTCTACAGCCACTATCGGTATGCGACGCCACTGGCGAACGGCGTGAGATCCTTCGGGATGTGGGTTCCGACGACGGATCCCTCGGGCAGCGGGCTGATCCTGCCGAATCGGTTCAGAGGCCAGGAAGGCGCGGCCGAGACCGCTGCAATGCATTCGCACCTTGGCGTGCTCGGTGTCACCGGCTTTCTCATGAAGAACGTCAGCGCAAATCCGCTGGACTATGTGGAGGGCGGTCCGTTGAACGCGCGTCGTGAAGAGTTGTCTCAATGGCTGGATGGCAACAATCCCGATTTATCGGCGTTCGTCCGACGCGGCGGAAAGATGATCGTGGCGATTGGAACGAATGACACGCTTGCGTCTCCCGGGGCGCAGTTGGATTACTACCAGGCGCTCGTCGATAAGATGGGGCGCGCGCAACTCGATTCGTTCGCACGATTGTTTGTGCTTCCGCAAACCGGACACGGCTTGAATGGCAATAACTATTCGCTCGATGGCGACGGCAAAACGATTCCCACCGCGCCGATCCCCAGTCAGTGGGATCGCGTGAGCATGCTGATCAATTGGGTGGAGCGCGGCGTCGCGCCGAAAATGTCGGAGACGGTCACCGCTGGAGAGAGGAGCCTCCCGCTTTGTTCGTACCCCACGTACCCGAAGTATGCGTCAGGCCCGACGACGCAGGCGGGTTCGTACAAGTGTGAGTAAAAGCTTGGTGAATGGTTACCGGTTAATTGTTATTTGGTATTTGAGATTCATTTCAGCCGTTGCGCGAACAGCCACTCTTCCAGGTCCGGCTCTTTGAACACCATTTCCCAGATTTCGTGTCCTACGCCTTTGTACTCCGTATAGCGGGGATTGCCACCGGCGCGCTTCATCGCGTCCACCATCTTGCGTGTGAAGTCGACCGAGATGACGGCATCGGTTTCGCCGTGAAAAGCCCAGACCGCGGTCTTTGCAGCGCGTGATGCGATGCCGGCATGGCCGGCGCCGCACAGCGGTATCGCGGCGGCAAACACGCCCGGCTTCTTCGTGATGAGTCCCCACGCGCCGATACCTCCGTTGGACTGGCCCGCGACATAAATCCGACTCGCATCGATTGTGTATTCCTTACGGACCGCATCAAGAATATCCATCACGAGCTTCAACTCGTCACTCAGGCTGGTGGACACATTACTGTCCCAGCCGCCCGTTGACTGTGGCGCGAGAACAAAGGCCGGATGCTTGTCCTGGTTTTCCTTCCGCGTCCAGAAGTGCGTTCCCAGCTTGTTATCGAGGGAGATCTGGCCAATGTTATCGGTGCCGGCGCTTCCGCCACCGTGCAGCCAGATGACGAGCGGATATTGAACGCTCCTGTCATATGCCCTCGGGACGAAAAGGCGATAGGGCATGCTGTCACGCCCTTTCTTGTGGACCCGGCCGATGAATCCATCAACAGTGTCTTGTGAAAGAAGCGGCATAGCGATTAAGGCAAGCAGGCAAGTTGCTGCGAGTGGCTGTCCCAGTGACCGTCTGCGCATGTTCCCCCGATATTGTCTCGCGGATTCTATCGCGGTCAACGTTAGGGAACAAAGCCATCGCCCCACGCGCCGGGGTTTTCCACTACAATCTGCGCCGTGCGCCAGACTTCTCATTACGCCGGGATTCTTGCCGCGATGCTGTTGATTGCGTCGTGTTCGGGGCTCAGCACGCTGACACCCGCGATGCTCGATGACGCCGAAGCGAAATGGAAGACCGCGAAGCCGTCGACCTACAGACTCGTGGTTGTTATGGAGGGGGACCGAGTCGACCGCGGGGAATTTGACGTCCGAGTAGAAAACGGCGTCGTGACTTCGCTGAAACGCAATGGTGAAGTCGTGAGTCTCAAGGCCGGAGAGGATTATTCAATGGACGGCCTGTTCAGGATTGTCCGGCAGGAAATGGACCTTGCGAAGAACGGTGTTCTCCTTGGCGCGCAGCCGGGTTATTCCGTGTATTTGATGGCCCGTTTTGACAGCCGTACCGGCGGGCTGATGCATTTCCGCCGTTCTGTCGGCGGAATCAGCAATTCGATCGATATCGAGGTCCTGAAGTTTGATACATCGGGATCGGGAAAATAGAGAGGAGTTGAGCCATGCAGCGGTATTTGGGCAGTTATGAATCGGCCGCGTATACGCTTCTGCGTATCGTGCTCGCGTTTCTTTATTGGAGTCATGGACCGAAGTGGTTGTTCGGATGGTTCGGGGGCAGACCTGTTCCGGAACTGACTCCGCTGTTAACCGTTGCCGGGGTCCTGGAGACCTTTGGAGGCATACTGATAGCGGTCGGCCTGTTGACCTCGTGGGTGGCGTTTCTGGCCTGTGGTGAGATGGCCGTCGCCTACTATATCGCCCACATTCCGCGTGGCGGATTGATGCCGATCATGAATGGCGGCGAGATCACCGTTGCGCTCTGCTTCGGGTTTCTCTACATTGCGACGCGGGGCGGGGGACCGTACAGCCTCGATGCGTTGTTGGGATTGAATGCAAACAAAAAGCAAGCAGCACAATTCCGCTAAAATGCTCGACCCGGTTCCGTCTATGTGGTATATGCAAACGAGTTATCGCACAAATTAAGGACCGAACCGAACGGGCTGAGAAGTAGGAGATCGATGTAATGCGAAGTCGATTGTGGGGTTTTGCGATTCCATTGGTTGTCGCAACGACATGCAGCGTCATGCTGATTGAAGTTGTCATGCATGGCCAGGCCCGTGGCGGCGCCCAGCCCGCTGGGGCTCAGGCTGCTCCGGCTTATCGTGCCCCCCGCACAGGGGATGGAAAGCCCAACCTGAGCGGAATCTGGCAGTCGATGAATGAAGCCAACTGGAACATCGAAGCTCACTCCGCGGATTTTCCGCGATTCCTCAACATGGGTGCGGCCGACGCGATGCCTCCCGGCGCCGGGATTGTCGAGGGTGGGCCGATTCCGTACCTGCCTGCAGCACTGCAGAAGAGGAAGGAGAACTACGACAAGCGCGCGACGCGCGAGGGGGATCCCGAAATTAGGTGCTACCTGCCTGGTGTGCCTCGCGCCATGTATCAGAACATGCCGTTCCAGATCATTCAGGGAACGGAGTTCATCGCGATGGCTTTTCAGTATGCCGGCGCATTGCGCACCATCTACATGAAGCCCACTCCGGGACCGGCGGACAGCTGGATGGGTTGGTCGAACGGAAAGTGGGATGGCGAGACTCTGGTGATCGACACAAAAGACTTCAATGGTCTGGCATGGTTCGACAGAGTGGGTAATTTTGCGAGCGACAAGTTGCACGTGGTTGAACGCATTACGGCTACCGGCCCCGATCACCTCAGCTACGAAGCGACGATTGAAGACCCGCAAACATTTTCGCGGCCCTGGAAAATCAGTTTTCCGCTCTATCGCCGCAAGGAAGCAAACGCGCGATTACTCGAATTCAAATGTGTGGAATTTTCGGAAGAGGTCGTTTACGGACATCTCCGTAAGGTACCCTTAAATTAGGAGGCAAAAATGAACTGTCGATGCCTGGCTTCGTTAGGCGCAATGGCTCTCGCTGTTGGTGTCGCGGCCGGACTGATGTCGCCGCAGCCGATAGCCGGTCAGACCCAGAGTGCTCAACCCAAAGCCGCTGCAACTCCGGCGAAACCATGGACGGGTAAAACACCGGAGGGGGTGCCCGACCTCCAGGGGTACTGGACAAACAATTCCTATACGCCCTTGCAGCGCGACGCCAATATGACGAAAGAGTTCTTTACCAAGGAAGAACTGGCCGCCGATGAAAAGAGACGAGCTGCGCAGCAAGAGGAACAGACCACGCCCGGCACGACCGGCGACGTCCATTACGACTTCACTCAGTTTGCCCTGGACCGTAGTCAAACCCGGCTTACCGGGAATCTCCGTACTTCGATGATCACCGATCCGTCCAACGGCAGATTGCCTGCGCGCGTCGGAGCCGACGCCGGCGCTGCCGGTCCCGGAGCACGTGGCGGTGGTGGACGAGGAGCTGGTGTTCCTGGCGCTGCCGTTGGCGCCGCTGGCGGTGGTGCCGCGGCTGGCGGTGGTGCGAGAGGTGCAGCTGGTGGTGGTGCTGGACGAGGAGCAGCTGGCGGTGGTGCCGCTGCGGCGCCCGCTGGCGGTGGCGGTCGAGGAGCTGGCGGTGGCGGTGGCCAGTACGACTCCGTGCAGAACATCCCGATCGGATCGCGATGCATCTGGACCGCGAGCGCAGCCCCGATCATGATGCCTCCGGGATATAACCCTGCCTACCAGATCATTCAGGGACCAGGCGTCGTTATGATTCTCATTGAGAATCAGCATGAGACCCGCGTCATTCCTACGGACAATCGCCCTCATGCTCCGTCCTCTGTTAAGCCCTGGCTTGGCGATTCGACAGGCCATTGGGAAGGCAACACCCTGGTTGTCGAAACGATGAATTTCAATCCGAGAACTTTAACAGGTACCTTCCAGGGGACCAGCGATCAGCTGAAGGTCACTGAACGGTTCACGCGGATCGACGAGGATTCTTTCCGCTATGAGTTCATTGTTGACGATCCGAAGACATGGGTGCAGCCGTGGAAGGGCGAGATGCCGTTTGTGAAAATCAACGGTCCCGTCTTCGAGCATGCGTGCCACGAAGGCAACTATGGCATCGCGAACACGCTGAATGCCTATCGCCAGGAAGAGAAGAAGGCGGCTGAGGCTGCGAAAGCCGCGCAACCGGGAAAATAGGAGGAACCACAAATGCGAAAGTTTGCCATTGTCATAACCTGCTTCGCCCTGCTTGCCGCCGTACCGGCTGCGCTGGCGCATCATGCGTTCGCCCAGGAGTTTGATGTCAACAAGCCGGTAACGCTCAAGGGCACCATGAAGAAGTGGGACATGATCAATCCCCATTCATGGTTCTACCTTGACGTTAAAGGGAGCGATGGAAAGGTCACCGAGTGGATGATCGAAGGTGGCAGCCCGAATACGCTCATCCGCCTCGGCGTCACAAAGTACACCGTTGAGGTTGGTACCGAACTGACCGTTGAGGGATATCAGGCGAAGGAAGGAACGAACAAGGCTGTCGGGAGAAACTTCATTCTGAAGGACGGCACGCGGCTCTTTCTCAGCTTGAGCGGCGCTGTTCCCGGGGGAGCACCCGATACCAAGTAATCAAAAGACACATTGAGCAAAAGGGGCAGGCACGCAGTGCCTGCCCCTTTTTTGCTTTAGGCGATAAGAAAAGAATCTGAGATTGGAAAGTCCTGTATTGGAGATTCGAGATTGGAAAACGTAGATTGGACCTTGCACCCTGATACGGGTCGTCCAATCTACGTTTTCCAATCTCGAATCTCCAATGCGGGACTTTCCAATCTCAGATTCTTTTCCGAAGCCTGTCTTTCCTTACCTCACTTTGCCGGCGGCGCGGGATTCGGCCGTGCAAATCTCGTTGCGGGGATCGTCGGATTCGCCTGCACGTCGGTCAACTCTGCGATACCTTGTCCATTGGTCCACGTGACGACCCACTTGAACGGAATCTTCACTCCGGCCACGTCCTTATAGTTGCTGTAATCGACCTGTGTGGGAACGCGACCCACAAGCGTATCCATGTAGCGAAGCTGGCGAACCAGCAGCCCGCTGGCATTATCGAAGTAGAAGTTCACGGGCGGCTGCCTTGGATTGGTGCCTTGCACAACGCGCATCAGTTTATCGTCGATGCTCGTCGCGCTCACTCGCCAGTTGGCAAATGCCGCCTTGAGTTGAGCGGGGAACATCAGAATGCCATCGAGTTTTGCGCCCTCGGCGTTTCCACCTGACGGCGTGTACAAGGGCAAAGGTTTGTCCGATGCCGCGATCCAGGAAGTGGTGCCATCGAAGATCCGGAGGTTGTCTCCAACCGTCATCTTTACGATCATCGCGCGCTGTGATGGTGCTTTAGCGTAGATCTCCATCGGGACCTTTGTTTGTTCCGTCTCGAATCCGATATAGGTTCCCTTGCCCGAGTAGCTGGTCAGCGCGGCCAGCCGCTGCGCTCCTCCCAGTGCCTGGATGTACTTGTCGAAGACCTGATCGACCGTGGGTCCACTGGGAATGTTGACCATGATGACTTCGTTGGCATCTTCCACAGGCGCTGCGTACTGCGCAGCAAGATTGGGCAGACCCTTGGGTTTCATGTCCCCGCGATGGCACGTGTAGCAGGTGACGACCTTCACTCCGCTGAAGTTGTCCTTGTTGATCGTGTTCACCATGTTCAGCATCCGGCGAGTGGTGACCTTCAGCGGGGTCTCGTCCGCGAATTTCTCCCACCCGCCGACGCTTTCCGGCACGTGACAGTCAATGCAGTTCAGGCTTAGCGCGGCGGAAAACATTCCCATGGTGTCCATGAACTCATCGACAGGAATTCCTTTGAGGATGTCGACCTTCTTGAAAACCTGCTCGGCCATCGGCTGTCTCGCCGCCTGTGCGGCTTGCCCGGCCTGGCCATTTGCCAATCCAACGACGAACAGGCAGACCGCCGCTGAACAAAGGACACCTAAAATGAGTCGCCTTGATCCAAACATCATTACTGTCTCCCTTCGTGACGCTCGAAAGTTCGGAGTGAGCGGCAGTATATGCCCGGAAGAATTCTCAGGCAACGCAGTATGGGAGCGACCTCGATTGAATCAAGCGCTTGAGTGAAGCGGTTCAGTACGCGCGAACGGGAATTCCGAGCAGGATTTTTGCAGAGATAACCTGGCCATTGCGGCGAGCGGGCCGGAACAGCCACTTGCGAAGTGAGTTCAGGATGATTTCGTCGAATGCGGGATCCGGACTCTGTTTCAGCGAAATCTGTTCCATCTTTCCGTCAGTGGTGACAACGGCGTAGACGATGATCAGCTTTCCGGAATATTTACGGACGAGATCCGCAGGTATGGCGGGCCGCTCCTTATCGATAGGGAACGGCAAAATCACTTCCTGCTGACTTCCAACGGTCGCTACGCGTTCGCTGGCGGCAGTGGCTTCCGGTTGTTTCACACCGAACTCGACGGTCCAGTTGATGAGCTCGTCCTGGATCGTCCGTCTCATGTCCAGATAAACCGTGTGCACCTGCTCGTCACCGAAGACGCCGAAGTCCGGGAGGCCACCGCCACTTGCACCAGACGCGAGAATCGTAATTCCATACGAAGTCTGCAGGGGTGGCGCGGCAATCTTGTCCGGCACTGATGAATTGGATGTCGAGTTACGGGACGCGGCCGACGGCGTATCGGCGCCGAGGATCGTAATGCCCGGAAAGACATTGGCGCCGGCGCCCGGTGTTGTACTCACGTTCGGGCCTGCTGTGGATGACGCGCCAGAAGTTACCTTGTTCGAATTCACCAGACCCGCGCCATTGTTGTTCGCCGCCGTTGTATTGGATGCGCTCGCTTTGCCGCCAGGCTCCGTCCCCGGGAATGTGAGGTTCGGTTGCGGCGAAATGGCAAACTGCCCCCGCGCTTCTCCCGCAGGTACAGTCACCGGCTGATCGCGTCGGGCCGGCATCGGGCTGAGGGCGACCAGCGGCTGATTCGCGATCTGTGAAGCATCGAGAGGAACAACCGCGGGTGCCGGCGCGCGCGCTACTGGTGTCGTCGAATCAGGAACCCTGATTCGCGATTCCGCTACAGGTGCAGCCAGGGGCCGAGTCGGGCCGGTCATTGGAACATCCAGTTTCGGCGTTACAGCTTGTTGCACCGGGCGCGCTATGGACGTTGCCGAGTCGGCAACCTTGATTTTGGATTCCGCTGCGGGCGCAGCCAGTGGGCCTGAAGGCCCGGCCAGTGGGACATTCAACGTAGCCGGCTGCATCGTGCGTGCGACCGGCGCTTGCGGCGTCGTGGAATCGGCTACTTTCAATTTCGATTCTGCGACAGGCGCTGCCAACGGCCGCGCAGGACCCTGTGTTGTCGGAACACCTAACGGCCCTACCGGATTCGCTCGGGACACCTGAGGTTGCGAAGTTGTCGAGTCCAGCACCTTGAGTTTTGATTCTGCGAGAGGCGCTGCCAGTGCTCTTCCCGAATCGGCCGTGGGAACATTGAGTGGTGCCAGCGGTGTCGCGCCTGGGGCCTGTGTCTGTGTGGCCGCCGAATCTAACACTCTCATCGTGGATTCGGCCCGTGGCGCTGCAAGAGGACGACTCGGTCCCGTAGCCCCCAGATTGGGTTCTCCTGTTGAAACCGGCAATATGGGGCGCGCAATTGGTGTCGTCTGTTCAGGAATCCTGAATCTCGATTCAGCGAGTGGTGCGGCCAGCGGCCTGGAAGGCGCAGCAACGGATGGATCCAGTTGAGCTGCAGCAGACTGCACCGGACGTGCAACCGCCGTCACGGGATCCAGCACGTTCAACTTTGATTCAACCTTCGGCGCGGCCAACGGCCCCGTGGACCCGGAAAGCGGCTCCAGTTGAGCTGTAACCGTTGGCGCCGCTGGGCGAGCTACCTGGGTCACAGGATCCAGAATCTTCAGCCTTGAATCGACCGTGGGTGCCGCGAGAGCTTGCGACGTTTCGGCAGCCGGAATCTCCGGCCGGACAGCCAGTAACGGAGGCGGCTGCAAGGGAAGCGGCGGCGCATCGGGCACAGTGAGCTTTCGCAGAACTTCAGGAGGCGGTAAGCGCACAAGGTTCGGCAGAGGCAAGGCCAAATCGAGCTTTAGAGGGTCCGTCAATGCCGGCTGCAGGATGGTCTGCGTGTGGTTTGTCGGAACAGGAAATTTCGAAAGGATGGGCTGAGGCCCGGGATAGCTCAGTCCCTCTTTGACGGGCGCAGTCGGACCCGCCTTTCCGGTATCCACCTTATGGACGGTCGGGGGAGGCGTTTCACCGCCGAGGATCGGAAGGTACAAGGCGTTCTTCAGATCGTCCGCATCGAGAATCACCGCTTCTTCGAACCGCGGCCGTTCGTCGGCGGCCAGGAGAAGCGGAATTGTAATCAACGCGGTGAGGAGCGATGCGTGAACGACCAGCGAGAGGGCTATGCCGCGGAATGGCCAGTAGCGGGGCTCGAGGTTCGCCTCTTCAAACAAACGAAGACTGTACCGCATGGGACGAAAGCCGTTCGGATACAGTCGTTCTCTAAGTCCGTTCACTCTGGAACTCTAAAGTGCTGTCGGAATTAACGCAAGTTCAGCGGCCTGAAGCGTTTCAAGACTACTCTAACCGGGCAGCTTTGGGAAAGACTTCCTGACGGACCCGCTGGCGCTCCCGGTCCATCTGTTCAGGGGTTGCCCCCAGGAAGCCAAGGATGTGCTCGGTCATTGCCAGCGCAACTTCGCCTTCTCCCGCAAAGACGGCCTCAGCCCCGGCAGTTCGCATGGCATCGGCTTCGCGCAGGTAGTTGGCCCGCGCAATGATACGCAGGCCCGGGTTTATCTTTCGAGCGATTCGGATGATTTCGGCGGTATGTTCCGTCGTGGAAGCCGAGAGGATGAGAGCCACTGCGGAGTCGATCCCGGCGGCCTCGAGGATGTCCGCGTGTGCGGCATCTCCGTAGAGCGTCCGGAGACCCTGGTTGCGGGCCCGGTGCGCGGTGTCCAGATTGGTTTCGATGATAACGGGTTCGATCCCTCCATCACGGAGGAGTCTTGAAACGGTCTTGCCAATCGGACCATAACCCACAACCACCGCGCGAAAAGCCGCGCTTTCCGCAGCCTCCATCGGATCATTGTCAGCAGATCCTGATTTACGATTGAGAAAACGCCACAAACCAGGCCACTTTGAGAGAGTGGCTTCCATCCAGCCGATGGTCTTGTATTGAATGGGATTCAAAGTCAGCGAAATGATTGTTGCCGCAATGATGGTGTTCGCAGCAGTGTCGGGAAGAATGTTCAGTTGCTGGCCCACTGTCGCGATAATCAGAGAAAATTCCCCGATCTGAGACAGCGCGACGGATACCCCAAGGGCCACATGCGAGCCATGGCCCATCAGCACAACAATGACGAACGCCGCCAGGGGCTTGCCGACCAGAACAACACCAAGAGTCAGCAGAAGCAGCAGTGGGGACGCCATCAGCGCTTTCGGGTCCAGAAGCATACCGACGGAAACGAAGAAGAGAACGGAGAACGCATCGCGCATGGGTAACGCTTCGGAAGCCGCTCGGAAGCTGAACTCCGACTGGCCGACGATCATTCCTGCGAGGAACGCGCCGAGAGCCATCGAGACACCGAATCCGGCTGCCGATCCGACCGCAATGCCCAGCGCCGATATAAGGACAGCCAGCGTAAACAATTCCCGGGACTGGGTACCCGCAACACCGGTTAGGAGACGAGGTATGACCCGGCCACCAACGAGGAAGGCGAAGGCGACCAGGACGGCCAGTTTGGCGATCGTCATGGCTGCAATGGCAGCGATCGAGACGTCATTGGAGGCCGAGAAGATTGGGGTCAGAAGAACCAGAACGATGACGGTGAAGATGTCTTCGACCACGAGCCAGCCGACCGCTATGCGTCCCGTGAGACTCTGCAGAGCGCGGTTGTCCACAAGAACGCGAATGAGCATCACGGTGCTCGCTACGGATAAGGCCACACCGAAAACGAGACTTGTGCCCCACGTCCACCCGAACTCCCGGCCGGCCAGTGCTCCCAGCAGCGTCGCGGTTGCGGACTGAACGACGGCGCCTGGAATTGCGACGTTCCGAACCGCCAGAAGATCCTTCAGGTGAAAATGCAGGCCGACACCGAACATCATGAGGATGATGCCGATTTCCGCAAACTCGTTCGCTACTGTCCGGTCCGCTACGAAGCCCGGAGTGTACGGGCCAACGATCAGACCCGCGAGCAGGTAGCCGACGATAGGCGAAAGATGAAGGCGCTGTGTGACAAATCCAAGCGCCAATGCCGCTGCGAGACTGAGCGTAAGGGTTAGGAGCAGAGCTGATTCGTGCATCGTTGCGAATACTGAAGATACCTTGAGAGAGCCGAATGTCGATGCTTCTGTTTGAACAGTGTTCTGCTAAAGTCACACGTGAGAATTAGGGGACGGACTACTCAACCCCCAAGCTCCTGCGGGAGACTGACTGCTCATCAGTAATCTTCGTCAGGAGTTTGGGGGTTGAGTAGTCCGTCCCCTAATTCCCTGAGGGTATTTAATGCTCGATCCGAAGTTCATTCGTGAGAATCCCGATATCGTCAAGGAAGCCACGCGCGTAAAACGCGTTGGTTCTCCCGAAATGGTGGATGCGTGGCTTGCTACCGACTCCGCTCGCCGAAACGTGCAGGCGCAATTCGACACGCTGCGAGCGGATCAAAACAAACTCGGCGAGCAGGTAGGAAAACTGAAGCGCGAGCTTCGTGGTCAGAGCAGTCCGGAACTCGAGAGTGTGCTGGCGACCGCCAACACGATCAAGTATAAGCAGGAATCGCTGGCCTCCGAGCGCACTCGTCTTGAGGCCGAGGCGCAGACGCTGATGCTTCAACTGCCTGCGATTCCCGATCCGTCATGGCCTGTCGGTAAGGACGATACCGAAAACGTTGTTGCGCGAACATGGACCGATCCCGCTAAGCCTCCGCTTCAGCTTGGCAACGGTCGAAAGGACCACATCACACTCTCTAAGGAACTTGGCATTGTCGATTTCGAACGAGGGGTGAAGCTCGCGGGGTCGAGAAGCTATGTTGTTCGGGGGCTTGGGGCGCGCCTTTACTCCGCGGTGCTGCGGTTCGCGCAGGAGACGTTGATCCAGCGTGGTTACGAACCGATGGTTGTGCCGGTGCTGGTCAGCGAAGAATGCATGATTGGGACGGGCTACTTTCCGACAGGAAGGGACCAGGCTTACATCACTCAAGACGGCAGTGCGCTTGTCGGAACCAGCGAAGTGCCGCTGGCGAGTTTTTACGGGAACGAGATTCTTGAACTCGACCGTCCGATTAAGCTCTGCGCTCTGAGCACGTGCTTTCGGCGGGAAGCCGGCGCCGCAGGCAAAGACACCGCCGGGCTGTATCGCGTCCATCAGTTCGATAAGGTCGAGCAGGTCATCGTCCACCGCGCGGATGATGACGAACATATTCAGCTTCACGAAGAGATCATCGCTAACGCAGAGGCGATTCTTCAGGCACTGAAGCTTCCGTATCGGGTCTCGAAGAATTGCACCGGAGATATGGGGCAGGGAAAGTGGCGCATGTACGACATTGAGACCTGGATGCCGAGCCGCAATGGCTATGGCGAGACACACAGCGGCAGCGCTCTCCGCGACTTTCAGTCACGGCGGCTGAATCTGCGATACCGCGATAAAGCGGCGGGCGGAAAAGGTGAAACGAAGTTCTGCTATACGCTCAACAACACCGCGATCGCTTGCCCTCGCGTGCTGATTTCGATTCTGGAGCAGTATCAAAACGCCGACGGAAGCCTGACCGTTCCGGAAGTCTTGCGGCCTTATATGGGTGGGGTGCAAATATTGAAGTAGCGCTGGACCAGAGCTGTCCGGGCTCAGGGAGATGCTGTTTGGACTATGCGACACGCAACTCCCCTGGAGACGCCCAGCCTGTTCACACCCGAGCTTCTTGATGGAAGTGAGTCCCTTGATGTCGTGGCGACCCCCGAGAAGTCCACAGACGCTGCTGCACGCGAGTTTGTGCGCTGGTGCTGGAGCTTCGGGAATGATTTCCACAACAGTCCGGACATTACCAACCTTCGCACCTGGCTGCGAAAAGAACAGATCAGTCCTTCGTCTTCTGAGGAGGAAGAGATCCTTGTGGAGGCGCGGCGCCTCTACCTGAAGAGAGTGGAGCAGGTCGTACGAAAGGCGGATGTCCCCAAAGACAAAGATTGAAGAACTCCGAGGCCGGATCCGCGAGCACCAGTACCTCTATTACGTACTGGATCAGCCCACGATCACGGATTTTGAGTTCGACCAGATGGTTCGCGACCTTGAGGCTCTCGAACGCGAACATCCCGACCTGATTACTCCCGACTCCCCAACGCAGCGCGTTGGCGGCATTGCAACGGGAGATTTTCCCTCGCACACTTTCGGCCAGCCAATGCTCAGCCTGGATAACGCGTATTCGGTTGAGGAACTTCGTGAATGGCACCGCCGCGTTTTGCAGCTCGCCGGGGCGGAATCGGTCACTTATACCGCAGAGCTCAAAATCGACGGGCTCAGCATCGCGCTCATTTATGAAAACGGGCTTCTGATGAAAGGGGTGACGCGTGGTGACGGGCGGACCGGGGAAGTCGTGACGGCCAACGTCCGAACGATCAAGTCGATTCCCCTTCGTTTGCGGCAAACCGTTTCTGTTGAAATCCGCGGCGAGGTCTTCCTGAGCCTGAAGGCCTTCCGCCAGGCCAATGAAGAAAGAGACCAGGCAGGCGAACCACGGTTCGCAAACCCGCGCAACGCCGCTGCCGGGTCGCTGAGACAACTGGATCCCACCATCGTCTCGCGGCGTTCTCTCGATTTCTTTGGATACGTCGCGATTCCTCCACGTCCGAGGCAATCGGAAAACCTGAAGTGGATTGCCGATCTCGGTATTCGAGTGAATTCGGCGCACAAACTTTGCCGCTCCATTGAGGATGTGGAGAAGTTTTATGCGGACTGGGAGGAACGCCGCGATTCTCTGGATTACGAGATCGATGGACTCGTCGTCAAGGTGGACGACATGAACCTCCAGCAGAGGCTGGGTTTCACGTCGAAGGCGCCGAGGTGGGCGGTCGCGGTGAAGTTTCGTCCCCGCCAGGCGGAGACGACGCTCCGCGATATACGCGTTCAGGTTGGAAGGACAGGAGCATTGACTCCCGTTGCTGTCCTCGAACCCGTGGCGTTGGGAGGAACGACTATCCGGAACGCCACTCTTCACAACGAAGATGAACTGGAACGCCTCGGCCTGGAAATCGGGGATCGTGTTTTGATCGAGCGGGGCGGGGATGTCATCCCCAAAGTGGTGAGCGTCGTCAGTCGGGCGAAGGATCGACGGAAATTCGTCATGCCGGACCGCTGTCCTGAATGCGGTGGCGAAGTCTACCGGCCTGAAGGCGAGGCTGTCAGCCGGTGCGTATCGCTGACCTGTCCCGCAAAACTGAAAGGGGCTCTTCTCCACTGGTCGGGCCGCAAGGCGATGAACATCGACGGGCTTGGCGAGAAGATTGTCGATCAACTCGTCGGCAGGGGAATGGTTCACGATGTTTCCGATCTCTACAAGCTCGATGTGCCGGGCCTTGAAGAACTGGAGCGGATGGGCAGGAAGTCATCGGAGGCTTTGATCAAGGAGATCGACGAAAGCCGCAAACTGGACTTCGCGCGACTGCTGTTCGGACTGGGCGTCCGGCATGTTGGAGAGCGCACGGCTCAATTGCTCGCAGAACATTTCGGGACGATGGACGACCTTAGTCGTGCGACGGCCGAAGAACTGGAGCAGGTTCGGGAGGTCGGTCCGGAGATTGGTGAGAGTATCCGGCGGTTCTTTCATGAACCCCAGAACCGTGAATTGATTGAGAGGCTGCGCAACTATGGCCTGAACATGAAGGCTGCTGTGCGTCGCGAGCGACTCCCCCAGGTTTTGGCAGGGAAGACCTTCGTCATTACCGGAACCCTCGAGGGCATGACGCGAGAGGAAGCGACGGCATTGATTGAACAGCGCGGCGGCCGCGTGAGTTCGTCGGTCAGCAAGAAGACAAGCTTTCTCGTCGCCGGCGCCGAAGCCGGCTCAAAGCTCGATAAGGCGCGAGCTGCGGGGGTACCTGTGATCGATGAGCAGACCCTGCGTGGAATGCTATAATTCCCGGCATGCGAATCCGGCTTCTCGTTTGCCTTGTTGGTGTCGTGTTGCTAGCAGGCTTGTTATCCGCGCAGGGCCCTGTCGCCGGTCCGCAGGACAACCAGGCTCGCGGTGGTCAGATCGACATCAACGTCTTGAACGTGCCCCTGATGGTCCTGGTCACCGACAACAAGGGTAAATTGATCACGAATCTTACCCGGGAAGACTTCAGGATCTACGAAGACGACAAGCCCCAGACAATACGGAACTTTGCTCGAGAGACGGATCTTCCGCTGAGCATCGCCCTGCTGGTAGACAGCAGCGGCAGCGTCATCGAGCAGATCAAGTTCGAGCAGGCTGCGGCCATCGACTTCTTTTTCAACACGATGAAAAGGCGGAAGGATCGTGGAACGGTCGTAGGCTTTGATTCGGTGCCGCGAGTTCTAAGCAACGACACAGCAGACGGATTCACCGACGAACCGGAACGCCTTGCCGACGCCGTCCGTAAAATAAAGGCCGGTGGCGGAACGGCTGTCTTTGATGCAATCTATGGATCTGTGAAGAATCTGCTGTCCAACGAAAGCGGAGAACGAAGAAAGCTGGTGATTCTGATCAGCGATGGCGACGACACGGCCAGCAAGCGGTCGAAGACCGAGGCGCTCGAAATGGCGCAGCGGCATGACGCGACGATCTATGCCATCAGCACCAACAAGACCTCCGACACAAAGAGCCGCGAAAAAGTCAGAGGCGACGACGTTATTAAGGAACTGGTCGAAGAGACCGGTGGCAAGGCTTACTTCCCGTTGAAGCTCGACGATCTCGCATCCGATTTTCAGAAAATTGGCGAGGAACTTCGATCGCAGTACGTCATTTCCTACGCTCCGACGAATCAGAGTCTGGATGGCAGCTACCGAAGAATTCGAGTCGAGATTCCGAACAAGAAGTACAACGCCCGTACGCGACAGGGCTACTTCGCGTCGAGGGGGAACCAGTAGTGCCGTCGAGAGTCTTGTCTGTGGTAGCTGCGCTCCTCCTCTGCAGCGTCGCGATCTTCTCGCAGGGCTCGTCTCCTGAGCAGAATCCGACCCGTCTTGAAGTGAATGTTGTTCAGGTTCCCCTGCTGGTGACTGTTACAGACAACAAGGGTCAGCTCGTCACGACTCTCGGGAAGGAGAGTTTCCGCCTTTACGAGGGGAATCGCCTTCAGAAAATCGATTCGTTTTCTCGCGACTCCAATCTGCCTCTCAGCATTGCCCTCCTGATCGACCAGAGTTCGAGCACGATCAACCAGTTGGAGTTTGAGCGCGAGGCGGCGATGGATTTCTTCAACAACACCGTCAAGCGCGGCAAGGACCGCGCGATGATCATCGGTTTTGCAAGCAACGCTGAAGAACTCGTCGATTTTACGGATGATCCCCAGAAGTTTGCGGATGGCCTTAAGAAGCTCGCTGCCGGAGGGGGAACCGCAGTTCACGATACGCTTTTCCTCGCGGCCAAAGAGAAGCTTGCTCGCGAGGACGGCGAACGGCGCAAAGTAATCATTCTGATCAGCGACGGAGATGACACCGCCAGCCGGTACTCTCTGGTGCAGGCCCTGACCACCGTTCAAAAGAACGATGTCATCATCTACGCGATCAGCGTCAACAGAACGACGGATACGAAGAACGCGGACCGCGAGCGTGGAGACAAGGCGATCAGGCAAATGGTGGACGAGACCGGCGGCCGTGCGTATTTTCCGACCAAGCTCTCGGACCTCACTGCGGAGTTCAAGAAAATCGAGGATGAACTTCGATCACAGTACTCGCTCTCCTACACCCCGGCAAATCCGTTCGACGGAACTTACCGCAAACTGCGAGTGGAACTGGTGGACAAGAAGCACAAGGCACGCACTCGGGCCGGGTATATCGCGGCAAAGGATTAAGTCACAGCATCGAGCAGTCGCTGGGTAACCTTTCGTCAGTTTTTTACAAGACGGAGATGCCCTGTCTCCTTTAGATTGATGCCCCATGAGTTTCAATCCTGATCTGGTAAAAATAAGAAACGTTCATAAGCACTTCACGCGAGGAACTGAGCGCATTGATGTGCTCAAAGGGGTAACGCTGGATATTCCATCCGGCGATTTTCTTGCGCTTATGGGTCCCTCGGGCTCGGGCAAGACGACGCTGCTGAACCTCATGGGTGGATTGGATGCGCCCAGTGACGGTTTTGTCGATGTCGATGGCCAGCGCGTGAGTTCGCTACGGGGAAGCGCGCTTTCCCGATGGCGATCGAGCAACATCGGCTTTGTCTTTCAGCTCTACAATCTGCTGCCGAAACTGACCGCTGAAAGGAATGTGGAACTTCCCCTCCTGTTGACAAAGCTATCCCGAAGCGAGCGGAGAGAGCGGGTGGCGATTGCTTTAAAGGTCGTGGGCCTGGCCGATCGCGCGAGCCACTACCCTGGCCAGTTGTCCGGCGGACAGGAACAGCGCGTGGGTATTGCCCGGGCCATCGTGACCGACCCCACGCTTCTTCTTTGTGACGAGCCCACGGGGGATCTCGATCGAAAGGCCAGCGAAGAGATTCTGTCCTTATTGCAGGCGCTGAATCGCGACCACGGCAAGACGATAGTAATGGTCACGCATGATCCCCATGCCGCCGAATGCGCCCGGAGGACCCTGCATCTGGACAAGGGCGTTCTTGGAGGCAACGGGCAGGCATGAAGTTCCTCCACCTGATCCAGATGAGCCTGTCGCGGCGCAGGATCCGCACGATCTTTACGCTGCTGTGCATCTTCATCGCCTTTCTGCTCTTCGGCGTTGTGATGGCCGTGCGAACAGCGTTCACGCTGGGCGTGGATATCGCCGGACTGGATCGCCTGGTGTTGATCAACAAAGTGACTCTGATCCTTCCCTTGCCGATTTCTTACGCTCAACGTATCCAGCAGACCCCGGGAGTTGAAACGGTAACCCACCAGACATGGTTCAACGGTGCGTACCAACAACCTACGAATGTCCTGACAACCATTGTCGTGGAACCCGCGCCATTCCTTGCCATCTACCCGGAGTTCAAGCTAAGCGCGGCGGAGGTCGAGGCCTGGCTCGCGGACCGGCAGGGTGCCGTTGTTGGGAAGAACCTGGCTGCGCGTTACGGGTGGAAGATCGGAGATCGCATTCCTTTGTCGTCGCCAATCTGGGAGCCAAAGGAGCCGTGGGAGTTCAACATCGTCGGCATCTACGACGGAGAAGCAAGCGTCGACAAGACACAGTTCTTCTTCCGCTATGACTACTTCGACGAAAACCGAAACGAGAACTTGAAGGGTAATGTCGGCTGGTACATCGTGAAGATTGGCGACAAGTCGAAGGCTCTGGAATTGAGCCGCACATTCGACGAAATGTTTGCCAACTCGGGGGCCGAGACCAAGACAACAACGGAAAAAGGGTTTGTCGAAAGCTTTGCCAAGCAGGTCGGCGATATCGGATCCATCACGGTCGCGATCGCTTCCACCGTTCTTTTCATGTTCGGACTGGTTGCGGCCAGCACGATGGTGCAGTCGGTGCGCGAGCGCACGAGCGAACTCGCCGTGCTCAAGACGCTGGGCTTCAGCGATATACGAATTCTGCTGCTCGTTCTTGGAGAGTCTCTTTTCATGACGCTGCTGGGCGGAGGGTTGGGGCTGGCCGCTGCGTGGCTCGTTGTCCACCAGGGCGATCCCACGGGCGGACTCTTGCCGGTATTTATCCTTCCCGCTTCCAACATCGCCGTTGGGATCGGTCTCATGGCTCTGATGGGTTTGGTTGCGGGTGCGTTGCCGGCCGTTGAAGCGATGCGGCTGCGTATTACGGATGCGCTGAGGAAAACATAGGACGGTTGTTCGATGAACTGGCTTAAACAAACGATCGCTGTGATGTCCGTCAATCTTCGTACGATACCTTCCCGGCTCGGTTCGTCCGCAGTTGCCATTATCGGCATCGCGGGAGTGGTCATTGTTTTCGTCTCGGTGCTTTCGATTGCTGCCGGATTTGCTGCGGCGATGACCGGGTCGGGCTCAGCTGATCGCGCTCTCATTCTGCGAACCGGCGCCGATACGGAACTGACCAGCGGCATTGATGGACCTCAGATCCGCATCATTAAAGAGGCCCCGGGTGTTCGCAAGGAGGGGGATGGCGCTTCGGCTTCCGCCGAACTGTACGTGATCATCGACCTTCCAAAGAAAGCCATACCGGACTCGCCGGCTAACGTCCCGATGCGCGGGATCGAGCCTCTCGGATTGAAGGTAAGAGAGGAGGTCTCGCTGATCGAGGGACGTCCATTTCAGTTCGGAACCAATGAGGTGATCGTCGGAAAAGGCGCGCAAAATCAGTTCGTGGGTCTGAATGTCGGAGACACTGTTGTCTCCGGGCAAAATCGCTGGACCGTTGTCGGGGTCTTTCAGGCCAGGGGCGGTCTGGCCGAGACCGAGATCTGGTGCGATGTCCAGACGCTGCAGAGCGTGTATCGGAGAGTGAACTCCTTCAATTCCGTTCTCATGAATCTCGAGTCGTCCGACTCCTTTGATACGCTGCGCAACTGGCTGGAGTCGAACCCGCAGACAAAGAATGTTACGGTCCGCCGGGAGAGCGACTATTACGCGAAGCAGGGCGAAACGATGTCGCGTCTGATCAATACCCTCGGCTTTGGTGTTGCAACGTTAATGGCCGTGGGCGCGGTGTTTGGCGCAATCCTGACGATGTACACGGCTGTTGCTTCGAGGTCGCGTGAGATCGCAACGCTGCGTGCTCTGGGTTTCAACACGCTCTCCGTCGTTGTGTCGGTCCTCGTTGAATCTCTCGTGCTCGGCGCCATTGGCGGGGTCATCGGAGCAATCGGCGCATACCTCGCGTTCGACGGATTCGAAACATCGACGATGAACTTTCAGAGCTTCAGTCAGGTTGCCTTCGCCTTCCGAGTGACGCCACAGCTCTTCGCGACAGGGCTCGCCTACGCGCTGGCAATCGGGCTTATCGGCGGATTGCTGCCGGCGCTTCGTGCAGCGAGGTTGCCGATTTCAAGAGCCTTGAGGGAACTGTAGGCCGCTTCAGGTTGTGAGCTTCAGTTGCCGGGTCGCGATCCCGGCTTCCTTGAAGAGCCGGAAGGCACTGTCATTCAGGGGATAGTTGAGGTTGTAGACCACCTCGCGGATACCGGAGTTGATGATCATCTTGGCGCACATCAGGCAGGGAGCGAAAGTGGAGTAGATCGTGGCGTCCTTCAGGGAAACGCCATGATAGGAGCCCTGGACGATCGCGTTTTCCTCACCGTGAGAACAGAGGCATTCGTCCAGACTGGTTCCGGACGCCGCCATATTGTTGCATCGCGGGCAGCCTCCCTCATTGCAGTTTTTCGTTCCGCGCGGTGTTCCGTTATATCCCGTGGAGATGATGCGCTTGTCGAGCACAATAACGGCGGCGACCTTCCTCTTCATGCAGTTCGAGCGCGATGCAACGACTCGCGCGATATCCATGAAGTATTGATCCCAGCCGGGCCGTTGAACGTTCGTGAGCAGACGCCCTACAAGGATATCGATCTTTGGACGCAGCTCTTCGAGTGATGTGTCGTTGACGAGGATTTCGTCCGCGAGCCTCTCAACTTCGACGAGATTCTGCGACGTCGCGTCGCCCACTGCTTCGCGATTATCCAGGGCGACAAACGCTTCAAAGGTAACGGGGTCGTTCTCACGGCGGCGCGCGACCGTTCGCTCGAATCGCGCCTGCAGAGGCGCGTCCACGCGGATCAGCTTGAAGTCCTTGCATGCTTTGCGCAGCGCAGCGACTTCCGCGGGGTTCCGGATCGAGTCGATCACGTAATTCTGGTCGGGTTGTGTGAGTTCCACGATGCGGTCGGCAAGGATACTTGGACCGAAGCGCTGGCGCAGTTCGTTACCAACCCGGATGAGAGTGTCCCGGCTCACGTCCAGTTTGCGCTTACGGATCTCATCCCGGATCGCATCCGAAAGTGAGTAATAGTAGAAGCTTCTGGTCTGAAGATATTTGGCGACTTCGCCTTTGCCTGCCGCGTTCCGCCCGGTAAGTCCTATGAGCATTGTCGGGCGTTACGATACTATGTTTCGTTCCTATCGGAAAGGTGCTGAATGCTTGCCAAGACAAAGATAGCGGTTATCGGAGCAGGAAAGCTCGGTGAAGCGCTCATAGCCGGCATGATGGATGCCGGCGTCGTGAAGAAAGACCAATTCATCGCCACAGCAGCCCATCGAGAGCGCATCGATCTGCTTCAGAAGAAACTCGGAATCAAGACCACGCTTTCCAACGGAGAAGCGGTCCGCAAGGCCCGGATCGTCCTGCTTTGTGTGAAGCCGCAGGTTGTCGAGGAAGTGCTTCGGCAGATCGCCGACGACATGACTCCCAACCATGTCCTGATTTCGGTTGCCGCAAGTGTCAGCACCCGCTTCATGGAGAACATCCTGGTGAAGCCGGTTCCGGTTATCCGTGCCATGCCGAATACCCCGTGTCTTATTAAACAGGGAATGACGGCTGTGGCTGCAGGAACTCACGCTACAGATGCTCACCTTCAGGCGGCTCGAAAGATGTTCGATGCCATTGGCCGCTGCCTGGTTGTCGATGAGAAACACATGGACGCGGTGACAGCGCTCAGCGCCAGCGGGCCGGCGTTCGTGTACACCATCATCGAGTCGCTGATCGAGGGTGGGGTGAAGGTCGGGTTGCCGCGCGATGTCGCCACACTCATGGCAGCGCAAATGGTTCACGGTTCGGCGAACATGGTCCTGCAAACGGGGGAGCATCCTGCGAAGCTTAAGGATATCGTGACGACGCCTGCAGGATGCACCGTTGACGGTCTGCTGGAGCTTGAAGAAGGTGGATTGCGCGTCACGTTGATCAAGGCGGTTGATCGCGCCACGCGCCGGGCTCGAGAGTTAGTGAACGGCTGAACCAATGGCGGCCGGCATGCACATCGTCATGCTCGCCGGCGAATGTGTGCCCTACGCCAAGGTTGGCGGGCTTGCAGACGTTCTCGGGTCGCTCCCGCATGAACTGGAAGCTCTGGGCTATTCTGTTTCCCTCATCATTCCCCGTTATCGATCCATCGACCTGGCAAGGTTCGGGTTTGAGCCATTAGTCGGATTCAGTTCGAAGACGTTCGACGTTCATCGGGCGATTCTGCCCGGTTCAAACGCTCAGGTTTTCCTGATTGGCAATGACGCTTTCTTTGGCAGAAGAGGGATTTATACCGATCCGGTCACGGGCTGGGATTTCCCGGATCAAGCGGATCGATGGATTTTCTTTCAGCGCTCGGCGATGGAGTTCGTCGCTGCTGTTCTGCCGCAAGTCGATATTCTGCATTGTAACGATCATCAGACCGGCCTGGTCCCCGCATATCATCAGAGGTTTTACCGTGGGCACTCCACCCTCGCGCGCACGGGTACCGTGTTCACCATCCATAACATGGGATATCAAGGCGTCTTTCCGGCGGACACAATGGCGCGAACCGGTTTCAACACTGCGGAATTCTTTCCGCTGAGTCCGTTTGAATTCTATGGAATGTTGAATTTTATGAAGGTAGGCGTGGTCTTCTCGGATGCAGTGACGACCGTGAGCGAGACCTACGCTCTTGAGATCCAGCAAAGCGCGGAGTTCGGGTACGGATTGGAAGGCGTTGTACGCAGTCGCATGGAACCTCCCATCGGAATTCTCAACGGCATCGACTATGCGACGTGGAATCCGGCGAACGATCCTCTTCTGCCGGCCCGGTATTCCCAGGACGATCTGGAAGGCAAGCGGAAGAACAAGCAGGCTGTTCTGCGGGAATTTGGTCTCGATGAGAGTCGAATCGATCGACCGCTTCTTGCGATGATTTCGCGGATCGATGTCCAAAAGGGTGTGGACCTTCTTATAGGCGTTCTTCCCGGCCTTCTTTCGCAGGATGTGACTTTTGTAATGCTGGGCGCCGGGAACAAAGAGATCGAAAGCCAGATCGAAACGATTCTCTCGGGATATCCCCGGAAGGCAGCGCTCAAGTTGGGATATGACGACAGACTTGCCCACCTCATCGAGGCGGGTGCCGACATTTTCCTGATGCCCTCCAAATACGAGCCCTGCGGCCTGAACCAGATGTACAGCATGCGTTACGGCACGGTGCCCGTGGTGCGTGCGACAGGTGGACTTTCGGATACGGTTCAGGAATTCGATCCCAATACGGGCAGGGGAACGGGCTTTCGTTTCGGTCCTTACGATCCGCTTCACTTCAGGAACGCCATCAATCGCGCCCTACGCTACTGGGGCGACCCGCGCAGTTGGCGGCGCATCATTAGTAATGGGATGGAGTCGGATTTCAGCTGGGCTCGATCCGCGCGGCGATACGTGGAGCTTTACGAGAGCGTGAGGAGCCGCTACGAGGCATGATAACGATCTTTCGATATTCGGAGGGCGCTGGATTCGAAGAGACACACGATTCCGCTGCTCTGGTCGAAGTGCCGCCGAAAGGGGCTTATCTCTGGGTTGATCTCCAGGCGCCCACACCTGAGGAAGCGGATGTCCTGAACCGTGTCTTCGGGTTTCACCCACTGGCTGTCGAAGACTGCTGGCACGAACCGCAGCATTCCAAAGTGGATGATTACGGCAGCCACGTGTTCATGGTCGTGCATGGTATTCGCTACGATGCCGAGCACGACGAATTCAAGACTCATGAATTGAATATCTTTCTTGGAGCATCGTATCTCGTCACATTCCACACGTATCACTCCAGGAGCATTGATGCCGCAAAGGAAAACATCCGGCGCCATCCGGCCGTGATGGCTCGCGGAATGGACTTCGTGTTGCATCAGATCGTGGACCGGGTCATTGATAACTACTTCCCGAAGCTGGAAATCATCGAGAGCAAGATTGACGAGCTTGAAACCGACCTCATTGCCGACGTCCGTCCGGAACTCCTGACCCGGATTTTCGACCTCCGGCGCACTGTCTCGCACTTGAAGCGCATCGCGACGCAGGAGCGCGAAATGCTGATCCAGATCAGCCGGGGTGACTTTCCGTTCATCGGGGAGAAGGCTCAGGTCTATTTCAAGGATGTCTACGATCACTTGTTTCGCATTGTGGAAGGGGCAGACACCCATCGGGACACGCTGAACGTCATGATTCAGGTGTACGTTTCTATGGTTTCAAACCAGCTCAACAACACGATGCGCGTACTGACGTTGATCGCAACGGTGATGCTCCCGCTGACAGTGATCACCGGCATCTACGGAATGAACTTCGATTTCATGCCCGAGTTGCATTGGAAGTTCGGCTATCCCCTTATTCTCCTCGTGATGCTTGTTGTGAGCGTTCTCATGATCACTTATTTTCGACGGAGGAATTGGCTTTAGCCTGAATTCTGTATGCGCATTTCAGATTTTGGAATTTTTTGTAGCAGTCGTGTGCTGAAGTTACTGAAATCAAACGTCGAGGGAATTGGTCTGTATCGTGCTTAAAAGCAAGCGACTCTTGTTTCGAAGCGGCAACTTTTCCGAACTACATCTTGCGTTAGCGAGGTGGAGGGGGAGAGAAGGGGGGAGCCGCTTCGAACCAGTCGCTGAACAAATGCCGGCGCTTTCGGGGGGAAGCGCCGGCATTTTTTTTCCTCAAACCTCCGACAAAGTGACAAGATTCTCAGTCGCTTTAACCCGCACGTTTTGCTAAGCTAAAACGACTTTCGAAGTTCTTATACTTCATAGGAGGCAGTATGAGTACGACTGTGAATGGCCCCGGTTCTTCATTGGCGGTGTCGGAGAAGGGCGCAGAGCAGAAAATACCCTACCCTGGGATCCCGACGACTGCTGACGGGGCGGGCATGGTCGTGTGGGTAGAGGTCCATACCACGCAGGGCGCGTGCGCCTATCCGATCACATCCTCGACCACGATGGGTGGCGGTTATCAGGCCGAAGTAGCCAATGGGAAACACAATCTGTGGGGGGAGGAACTGGCCTTCATTGAGCCCGAATCCGAACACAGCGCCGCGAGCACCTGCGAGGGTTTTGCCGTCTCCGGAGGGAGAGTGACGAACTTCACTTCCGGGCAGGGTCTGGTTCTGATGAAGGAAGTGCTTTTCACGATTTCAGGAAAGCGCCTTCCAGTCGTGTTCCACATCGGCGCTCGTGCCCTGACCTCGCATTCCCTGAACGTTCACACGGGTCACGATGACGTCTATGCGGTCTCTGACTGCGGCTGGGGCGTGCTCTACGCTCGCAACGCGCAGGAGGCCGGCGACCTGGCCTTGATTGCCCGCCGAACGGCCGAAGATTCCGAAACTCCATTCCTCAACGTACAGGACGGTTTTCTTACGACCCACACCATCGAGAACGTACGTCTTCCGGAGCCTGAGCTGATGAAGCTCTTTTTGGGGCATCCGTCTGCCAAGCTTCGCAATCTGATGGATCCGCGCGTGCCGTTGATGTCGGGAGTGGTTCAGAACCAGGACAGCTACATGAAGGGCAAGA
>Ga0068859_100001255_pt1 | contig 25905 bp, 26 predicted proteins | sample KBSSwiS22_FD_66585 | JGI IMG/M metagenome (GOLD analysis project Ga0068859, IMG submission 66585) | Switchgrass rhizosphere microbial communities from Kellogg Biological Station, Michigan, USA - KBS Switchgrass S2-2 | ecosystem: Host-associated > Plants > Roots > Rhizosphere > Soil ...
GATTCTTTGTGTCGGAACTCACTCCGCTTGGCGTTTACCGCTTTCTCAGGTTCCGCGCTCCGTCATCCTCGAAGCTGGAATGGTACAGGACTGAAGCAATGCTGCGAGTCTTACCGCCGGAACGCGCTCCATAATTGACTTCGCCGGCGTACCCCACTACAGTGACCCGACAGAGCGATAGGAGGCTAACTCATGAGGTTTTGCGGGATTATGACTGCCGTGGTGATGGCGCTTTCCGCTGCCGCCGCCAATGGCCAGGTTCGGATTCTCCAAACGAATTCCGGGGGTGACAACGTTCACGTTATCGACCCCGCAACCCATAAGGTTGTTGGTGAGATCAAGGGATTGCCGGCCAATCACGGGGCGCAGGGATCGCCGGATGGCAAGCACATCTATGTCAGCGTTGAAGGAAACAATTCGTTTGCGATCGTCGATGCAAAAACTCTCGGGGTGATCAAGAGCATTGAGCTTTCAGGGCGTCCGAACAACATCGCGGTTTCGAAGGACGGTAAGAAGGTGTACGTGGCGATCGCGGCAGTGCCTGGAGCGGTCGAGGTGATTGATGCCGTCTCGATGACAAGCATCAAGAAGATTCCAACCAACGGTGCAGAACATAACGTCTACGTCACGCCCGATGGCAAATACCTGGTCGCAGGCTCCGTGGGCGGCCGTAACGTCTCCGTCTTTGACACGGCGACGGACCAGTTGGCTTTTACGATGTTTGACAAAGGCGTGCGGCCAATCGCGTTCGACACGAATCCCGATGGATCGACCAGGAACATGTATGTCGAGCTTTCGGACTTTCACGGCTTCGTCGTTGTCGATTTCAAGGCGCGCAAGGAAATTACGCGCGTGACGCTGCCCGATGTGGCTCCCGAGCTCCGTAACAAGGGCCAGCTAAACGCTGCCCCGGCCCACGGCATTGGCGTGATGCCCGATGGCAAGACCCTGTGGGTTTGCAGCCGCCTCAACAGTCACGTTTATGTCTATTCCATTCCTGATCTGAAGATGGTCGGGGATATCGAAGTAGGGCATGATCCCGACTGGATCACGTTTTCACCGGACAGCAAGACCGCTTTCGTAGCCAGCGCCGGCACCGACAGCGTATCCATTGTGGATGCCGCGACGATGAAGCAGGTGGGCAAAATCCCTGTAGGAAAGGTCCCCAAGCGCAATAGTACGGCGGTGCTCAAGTAGTCAGAGACACGGAAAGAAATTGGAAATAGGAGGAGTTGGAGATCTCGAAATCGAAATTACAAGATCTTAGATTGGACGAGCAGCCCCGAGGACCGGGTTGTCCAATCTAAGATCTTGTAATTTCGATTTCGAGATCTCCAACTCCTCCTATTTCCAATTTCCCCCCTTCCCACACCTTCAGGTGCGCCGTCTTCTCCTCCCACGAAAAATACATAGTGCTACCGATTCCCTCAATCCCTTGCGTTTACTACTGTCGTCAGACACAGGGAGGAGTAGTCGATGCAACACCGATGCCTTGTGCTCGTCGCCTTTCTGGTCGGGTTGGCGAGCAGCCGGCAGGCAATGGCTCAATGGGAAGCGATTGGCCCGTATGGCGGCCACGCGCAGATCATCTCGATTGATCCAGCGGATGCCAACCATTTGTATGCGGCGACGAAGAAGGGCCAGATCTACCAATCCACGGATGCGGGGCAACTGTGGAAGGCGCTTCCGTTTTCGCTGAATCAGGACGGATACCTGAGCGCCTTCGTTATCAATCCAAAGAATTCGACTGAGCTATTCACAGGCGTCGCGAATTTTGCGACGGTGGATGCATCGCCCGATGCACCCGTTGATGGCGGAATTTACAAGAGCACAGACGCAGGATTGCATTGGACCCGCATTCCGGCGACAAAAGGATGGTCCGTTCTTTCGCTGGCGATTCATCCGGTGCAAACTCAGGTCGTCATTGCTGGCACCGAAGAGGGTGTTTTTCGCAGCGATGATTCGGGCCAGACGTGGAAGCAAGTTTCGCCGAAGGATCATCGGCATATTAAGAGTGTGGTTTCCGTGGCGATCGATCCCCGAAACTCCGGGACCCTCTATGCCGGCACGACCCACCTCCCCTGGAAGACATCGGATGGCGGACTGACCTGGCGATCCATCCACGTTGGAATGGCTGACGACTCCGACGTCTTTTCCATTGCCGTCAACTCCGCGAATCCGGCATCGCTGTTGCTTGGCGCGTGCAGCGGAATCTATCGCACCGAGTCCGCGGGCTCCCGCTGGCTGTCGGTCCCCGGGATACCCGTTGCCGCGCAACGAACGCACCAGATCGTGCAGGATCCCGTCCATGCGAGGACCTTCTACGCCGCAACGGTGCACGGATTGTGGAAGTCCGTGGATGCCGGCGTAACGTGGAAACAGGCGAATCCCTATCCCTACATCGTCAACTCCATCGCAATCGATTCAAAAAGGCCACAGACCGTATATCTGGCGACCGACCGCAGCGGACTACTGAAGAGCACCAATGGAGGAGCTACATTCACGGCGATCAACCAGGGATTCGTGAATCGGAACATTGGACGGCTGGTGAGCGACAGTCTCCTCTATGTCACGAGCATGTACGACGGTGACTTCGGTGGCGTCTTCACGACAGCTGATCGAGGTCATAACTGGGCATTGAATGCGAGTCAGGATGCGCTGCAGGGCAGGAACATCATCTCTCTTGCGGTTTCGCCAGGCGACTCTCGCCAATTGATCGCTGGAAGTTATGACGGGTTGTTGAGTTCAAAGGATGGCGGAACGACCTGGAGTCTTGTCGAAGCCTTCAGCAAGACGGAAGCGAGGAATGCAAGGATCTACGATGTGTCGTTTTCACAGGCCGACCGCAACACCATCTACGTTGCGACTGACCATGGCCTTTTCACCAGTACGGATGGCGCGGCCTCGTGGAACAGAGTTTCAGCAGTCGCTCCGGACACGGCCGTATACAAACTCTCGCTGGACCTGACCGATCTCGGGAGGTTGATGATCCAGACGTCTCGCGGAGTTCTGATCTCGCGTGATGGCGGTGACAAATGGGCGTCGTTGAATGTTGATTCGAACACAGCCATCTATGACGTTGAGTTCTCCAGCATGCCGCAAGGCAGGATTCTCGCCGCCAGTTCCAGAGGCTTGCTCTATTCCGAAACCGGCGACGATTGGAAGCAGGCCGAAGGCGGGCTTCCTGTTAGCCGGCTGGATCAGATTCTCTCGGTTCCCGGCAGACCTGCAGAACTATATGTCCTGTCCCGTGCCAGTCAGGAGATCTGGTGGTCCGGTGACGCGGGTCGGGAATGGACGAAGATTGACAGTCGCGGACTGGAAGGCACCTTGTTGCGATTCATCAGTGTCGAAAGCGGACAGCCTTTTGTCGTCACCGAGAACCATGGAGTGTTCAGGCTGGACACTCCCGGTGATCTGGTGCAAGCATTGCGGCAAACTCCTTAAACCGTGCGAACAGGGATGTTCGAAAACAGCGCTGCACGGAGTGCAGGTTTGGTCTCTCTGCTTTTGTTCTGTGCGATGAGCCTTGGCGCACAGGGGATTGGCGGTGTTCCCGCGGGAAACGAGTCCGGCAAAGTCCGCATCGGAATCCCAAAACCCACGCCGCAGCAGTTACCTGGTTCTTCAGTTCTTCCTGCCGGCACGGATGCGTCTACGGGTAGTTATCCCGTTGCGGATTCGGGAGCACAGGCCAACCCCCCCGCCCCGAAGTCGGGAGAATTCGTCATCGCTCCTATTCCATTCTCGAATGAAGCCTTCACTTTTGGATTGATTCCGGTTGTGCAGTACGTCTTTCATCCAGACCCTAAAGACACCGTGTCTCCGCCGTCCTCTCTCGTTGTGGCCGGCATGGTCGCTACCGGCAGCAGTTGGTTCGCCGGAGGAGGTACAAGCCTTTATCTCAGGGAAGATCGCTACCGGCTGACGGGTTATGGTGGGTATGGAAGCGTTGGGTACGACGTCTTCGGCGTTGGGAGCGACGATGGCGATGAAGGGCACGCTATTCCAATACGGCAAGCTGGACAGCTGGCATTGCTGGAACTTCTCTTCCGTACCAAGGGCAAGTTTCATGTCGGCCCGAGGCTCAATTATCGAAGTCTGTATGCAAAGCTCGACTCCGACATGGCCGGCATTCCTTTGCCTCCGGGCCTCAATCCTGATGACCTCGGCTCGGATGTCGCGGCATGGGCGCCCGGATTGAAGGTTCTGAAGGATGCCCGCTCGGATGTCTTCTATCCCATATCGGGACACAAGCTGGAATTCATAGCGGATTTCTTCAACGCAACCCGCCGCAGCGCCGTTGCAGGTGAGAACGGCGTCAGCTATCAGAACTATCAGTTGTCCTATAACCATTACCTTCCGATGACAGCAACCCAGACGTTGGCATTCCGCGGGATGATTTGCGACGTGGAAGGAGATGCACCGTTTTACGAACTTTGCACCTTCGGATTATCTTCTGACATTCGAGGCTACCAACCGGGCCGATATCGGGACCATACGATGTTTGCAGTTCAGAGCGAGTATCGGAAGACACTCGGCCGGTATTTTGGCTTTGTTCTGTTCGGCGGAGTGGGTGAGGTCGCACCTGCGTGGGATTCCTACACGTGGTCCGATCTTCTGCCTGCCGGCGGAACTGGAGTTCGATTCAACCTTTCCCGGAAACAGAGAATTAACCTGCGCGCAGACATTGCCTACGGCGCCAACGGTTTGTCGTGGAACTTTTCCATCGGAGAAGCCTTCTGACAGGCGTGTCGCCGCCTGCGTTACGGAAACGTAACATCAACGTGCTCTTTCGGTCACAGCGTGGTGAAAAAGGCGGTGGAAAAGAACGCGAAATACCGAGTCCACCCGATATGCCGATCAGAGCGATTAATCCATCCTTTGCTGGTCCTTGGCTGGCGCTGCTGGCCCATCAAGTAAGGGAGGCGTGGTTATGAATCAGTTGAGATTGGCAAGCGCCGCGGGACTGCTGCTCGGAATAGTGACGATATCCCTTCCGTCTGCAGTTACCGCTGGACCGCAGCAGGTGAGAGATCTCGCGGCTGATGTCATCACCGCCCGAGCGAGGATTATCGCCATCGACAAGGAGAATCGCATCGTCACGCTTAGAGGCCCGAAGGGAAACGATGTTGCGGTTAAGGCTGACGAGAAAGTGCAACGTTTTAACGAACTGAAAATAGGGGATATCGTCACAGCAACCTATTCCCAGGCGGTCGCCGTAAGCGTTCGAAAGCCCGGCACGGCAGCACCGCCGAAACAGGCCGAATCCGTTGTCCGGCAAGCCGACAACCGGGGAGCAACGATCACGCGTGAACAAACCGTGAGTGTGTCCATTCAGGAAATTGACCTGACGGCGCCGTCCGTGACCGCTGAAGGGCCGCAGGGCCGGCAGTACACGTTTCGCGTGAAGGACAGACGTGAGATTCAGGATTTGAAAGTTGGCGATAAGGTTGACGTGACATATACGGAGGCATTGCTGCTCCGTGCGGATCGGGCGCAGTAAGGGCCTTCTGCGAGTCACTCTTTGTTTGGTTTGATTACTCCAGGCTGTCTGCCTCGCCGTGCAGTTTTGAACGGGAAGCGGGGACTCGCTTCTCATGACCAATAGGAATACATCACTGGGCTGGATCTATGTCTTCAGATACGAATATGGATCGCTTTGGCTGCCGTTCCTCGCTGTCTGAGTTTGTTCGTTACGATGCGTCATCCTCGCCTCATCGACGCAAGCCTCGACATTCAGACTCGCTGAAGCCCGGCAAACCCAACCACTTCCAGAAACCCCTCGCAGAAATGACTATGGTGCCAGGCAAAAGGGGAAGCGATATGAATACAACGACCGTCCTTTGTGCCCCTGAAATTGATCGTTCGACCGACTTTGAACGTCTGCTGCGGCGTCGGGCGATTGAAGCAGCGATATGGGGAATGCCCATCGTCCGCTTCGATACCATGAGGCAGGCTTTCTTCCGTGATGCTCAAGCCGTATACGGCGACATTTGTTACTGGTCGAAGCCCGACTGGAGACTTCAGATCCCGACGGTGAACACGGAGACCGGCTATGTCTATTTCAACTTTAACACCCGGATGGGACCCGTCGTGATCGATGTGCCTCCGGCAGCCGACGTTTGCCTTGCAGGAGCCCTTGTTAGCGCCTGGGAATCGACACTCGTTGAAGTCGGGCAGGAGGGTTTCGATAAGGGGCGCGGCGGAAAGTACCTCGTTCTGCCCCCGGATTACACGGGAATGGTTCCCAGCCGATACATTTCCGTTCGTTCTGAAACCTATAACGGACGAGCGCTGTTTTGCCTGAAACCCGGGTCAAGCGAGACTCAGCCGGATGCGAAATCCATCACGGACTTCGTGAGAAGGATGCGGGTCTATTCGCTCATTCAGGCTGTAAATCCCCCTGAACAGCGGTTCATCGACATGTCGGAAAGGCTGTTTGACGGAGCCGTCCATTTTGATGACACGCTTTTCGATAGTCTCGCTCGCATGGTAATCGAAGAACCGAAGCGGACTCGTGACCTCGTTGCAATGAGTGTGATGCATTCCCTCGGCATCGGCCACGATGGGACCTTTGCCCCAAACGTTGTGGCGCGCGAGATCCTCAATCAGTCCGCTGATGAAGTACGCGCAGGCTTGATGAAGATGACGACATCTGGAGAATCTCTTTCGCCGTCCACGCAGTGGACAAGATCGGATACCGGATGCTGCGGGCCTGCGTTTACGTATGAATCCGCCAATCGCTTCGGAATCGATGAGCGCAACGTGGAGTTCTTCATGGCGTTTGCGACTCCCGGAAAGCGCCGTCGTCCGGCACCCTGCCTGCGCGCTTTCGGCGATGCTCGAGGAGAACCCCTGCAGGGCGGGACGAGTTATCAATTGCGCATCCCGGCCGGCGTGCCGATGAAGCATTGGGAAATCGCAGCGTACGACCTTGAAACGGCCTGCTTCATCCGTAAATCCCCGAGCGTGGCGATCAGTTCCGGCAGTCCGACAACAAAACAAAACGCGGATGGTTCCGTAGATGTGTACTTCGGGGCGCAGCCCGTGAGTCCTGAATGTAACTGGATCTACACGGAGCCCTCCAGGCCATGGTTCGTGCTGTTTCGGTTGTACGAGCCCGAAAAGGCCGCCTTCGACACCAGCTGGGTATTGCCAGATCTCGAATAACTCGAATCCGCCATTGCAAAATCGCAAGCTGGGCCGCTGAAGCGGCCCACGAACCGTAAGAGCGGGGGGGCTTCAAGGCCCTTTCCTCACAACCTGCTTCGTCTTACAGTTTCCAGCCGCACTCCTCATCGCCAAAACTGCGTTCAACGCCGGCGGGTACCATTCGCGGCACTCACTCCGGCTGGGGGCACTACATGAATGACGAGAAGAAAAACCCGCTTCCTTCCTGGAATGACGGCGCGGCCCGGCACGCCATTGAAAGCTTCGTCACGCGCGTTACCAGCCACAGTTCGCCGCAATACGTATCGCCCGGGGCGCGTATTGCTGTTTTTGATAACGATGGCACGCTCTGGTGTGAAAAGCCGCTGCCCATCGAGCTTTTTTTCATTCTTAAGAAACTCTCGGATATGGCAGCGGAGGATCCGGCGCTTCGAGAGCGCCAGCCTTGGAAATCCGCATACGAGACCGACAACGCCTGGCTCAGCGGAGCCATTACGAAGCACTATCAGGGCGACGACCAGGACGTGAAATCGCTCATGAGCGGTGTCCTCAAGGCTTTCGCGGGAATGGATGTCGAGACCTACGAATCGGCGGCGAGTGCTTTTCTGCACACGACGAAACATCCCACTCTCGGGCGAAGATTCCGTGAGTGCGCCTACCAGCCCATGTCGGAACTGCTCCGCTATCTCGAAGAAAACGGCTTTACCAACTACATTGCATCCGGCGGTGATCGCGATTTCATGAGGTCGATCGCGCAGGAGATCTACGGCGTCCCGCCGGAGCGCGTGATCGGCACGTCCAACGCTCTGCGTTTCAAGGAAGAGAAGGATCGTGGAGAGATTTTCTATCGGGAGGAGCCGGACGTTTTCGACGACGGACCCGCCAAGCCCGTTCGCATCTGGAGCCGTATCGGGCGCCGTCCCATTCTTGGTGTTGGAAACTCGAATGGCGACATTCCGATGCTCTGGTTCTGCGCGGACGCATCGCGTCCTTCCCTGAGGTTGCTGGTCAATCATGACGATGAGAATCGGGAGTTTGCCTACCAGACGGGAGCCGAGGCATCGCTGGACGCTGCCCGCCGGGAAGGCTGGACTGTGATTAGCGTCAAGGACGACTGGAAGACTGTGTTTGCTGCATCCGGCAGTTCAAGTCGCGCAAGCGTCGCCTGAACCCGTCAAATCTGGATGCCGATTACATGCGCTGTCTCGGGCGAAATACCACCTTTACCTGATTCCGTCGCCCGGGAGTGTTGACTAGAGTCCATTGGTGCCGTGGTGCGCTCGATTGAAACCACGAGTGCCAGTCCTTAATGAAAGGAAACAACATGGCTTATGGGTCGTTTCTAGAGGGTTTCGCGAAGAACTGGTGGAACCTGCTTCTGAGAGGAATTCTTTCCATTCTCTTCGGCGTGATGGCTTTCGCAGTACCAGGCTGGACGCTGCTAACCCTCGCGCTGCTCTATGGTATCTACGCGCTGATCGACGGGGTCTTGTCGATCTGGTTTGGTGCAGGGTCGCGCGCCTGGGCGCTCGTCCTGTTCGGGCTTCTCGGGATCGCCGCCGGGATCTTCACTCTGTATGTTCCGTGGGCTACAGCCGTTGCATTGCTTTACATGATCGGTGCCTGGGCTGTTGTCCGCGGCATCTTCGAGATCGTTACTGCGGTGAAACTGCGCCATGAAATCTCGAACGAATGGTCCCTGGGTCTCGCGGGCCTGATGTCGGTCGTTGTGGGCCTCATATTCATTGTCAGGCCTGGCGCCGGCGCACTCGCTCTAGTGTGGCTCATCGGGATGTGGGCAATAGTCGCCGGTTTGTTGTTGATCAAGCTGGCGCTTCGGGTTCGCAGTTTGCCCGAACGTCTGGGCAAGTTTTCTCACGCTGCCTGAGGTAAGAATGCTTTTTTGGCAAACGACAGGAAATAGAGCCATGAAAATAGACAGGACGCTGCCTGCCCGTCGCAAGGCACCCCTGAAGACTCCGACGGATCTTGGGCCTTCGGCTTCGAAAAACGTCTCCGCTGCACTCAACGCCCTTCTCGCCGATGTTTTTGCTCTGTTTATCAAGACGAAGAACTTTCACTGGCACGTCACCGGGCCGTACTTTCGGGACTACCATCTTCTCTTCGACGAGCAGGCGGTGCAGATCTACGAGATGGGAGATGACATCGCGGAACGCGTGCGCAAGATCGGCGGTACAACTCTTCGTTCGATCGGCCACATCGGCCGGTTGCAACGCATTGCCGATAACGACGCTGACTACGTTGACGCGCAGGACATGCTGGGTGAACTAAGAGAAGACAACAGAGCGCTTCTAACGAGTCTTCGCGAATTGCATGGCCTTTGCGAGGACGAGAACGACAGAGGGACGTCGAGTCTCCTGGATACCTGGATTGACCAGACGGAGCGACGAATCTGGTTTTTGTTTGAGTCAAGCCGGCGGGGAGCGTGAAGTTCAGACCGTAACAGGTTTGTCTCGCAGGATCGCCCGGATCGCTTCCACGATTTCGTTTTCATCGCCCGACTTGCGGACTAGTCCTCGCGCTCCTGCCGCGCGGGCGCTGTCGTTCATTTCCGGGCTGTCGTCAACCTTTTCGAATTCTTCCGTCGTTATGCCTGAATGCGTGGCCGCCATAACTTCGAGGATCGCTTTCTCGCCACCTGCCAGTGCCGCTTTTACGTCGCCTTTGATGAGCGAGGCGACGGGTCCTTGCTCTTCCATTCCGGATGTTGCGGAGCAAGAGCCTTCACGCGATCTACGCGAAGAGGAATTGGAAATAGAGCGGCTGTTCCGCCCAAAGCGTTCCGTCATTATCGAAAGTAGCGATTCGTTCGGCTGGAGCCATGAAGTCCGTGCCTCCGGCTTTCGTGACGCGCTCGACAAAGGCAATGATGGACTGTCTTGCTGGACCGTCGTTCCATGACGGCAGGGGATTGGCTGGAGGCTGGAGCTGGGGCGCCGCGCAACCGAAACTGAAGGTCGCAAGGACAGCGAGTGTGAGCGTCTTCACTCTTGACTCTCCCTTGATGCCCTTCAGTTGGACCATGAGACTTGCCATGCCGCGCTAACCGTGGTGAAGTTCGAGCCTGCGCGCGTCGTCGCGCCCTTGGTGATAGAGGCCTTGACCGACTGCCGCTGCGCCAGCGGCAACGACAGGGTCGCGCCGATGCGAGTATTGCGCTGAAGGTTTCCCTGTCTTACCCCGTTGACAGTCGCAGTTCCTCCCGAATATCCGGTCGCGTCAAAGGCAACCCAGAGACGCGGCTTGAAGGTATAGCTTCCGTGCGCCTGTACTGCATAGATTGGATCCTGCTCGCGAACAGAAGATCCGGTGTAGTACGAGTCATTCGTTGTAAAGAGCCACACGCCGGCGTAGCCATCGATAGTCCACTTGTTGATCGCATGGGAGATTCCGACTTCCGGCTTGAAAGACCACCGGTTTGCTCCAAGATTGACCAGCTTGGCCGGATCATACTGGCCAAGAGGCGGCGCCATGGTGAAGCTTGCACCAACGATGGTGCGCCTCTCGGCTCCGGCGAATTCGCTTCGTTTGAGGGCGCGGCCACCGAGGAAATTGACGGAAAGCTTAATGCGAGGGTCTGCGAGTCCCGACCGCGTGACACTTGCGGCTGTTTCGCCTATTCGGCCAGACACCGCAGACCAGGCATAAGGAAAGGCTCCAAGAAGAAGCGCTGTGCGACCGAACAATGAAAATGTTGTTCCCGCCCCCAGTGTAGCGAGATTTGTGGTGGCCTGGACGTCCTGAACCGGAGCGGCCGTATCGACCAGGACGTCACCGGACGATCTTCCCCACGCGGCTACAAGGAAATGTGTTCCGACAGGCGCAGCAGAGTATGCCCGTGGCTCCAGATCCTGCGCAGTTGCGTCCGTAGCTGCAGCAATGAAGCAGAGGAGGGCAGCTATCAGCGCTTTGCTTAGGGTCTCACACGCCCATAGGGGGTATTCCATAGAGCCGCGCCAGATCATTGATGTATTTTCGTAACGGCGTCCAGTAACGTTCGGGTTGGGTGCCGTAATTTCCGCGAACCATCACCTGATTCACCCGCCGTGCCGATTCCATGACGTCTTCCATTTGAGACTTCGTCTCCATGTAGTTGGAATTTGCGCCAAACCTCCGGCGTAGTTTGTTGGTTGCACCATTCAGATCGTCAAGAGCATTCTCCAGGTCATCTTTGGTGCGCTTGGCCTGGTCTTTGCGTGCCTCGGAATCGGCGGGTGCTGTCCGCCCGCGGGCGGTTCGATTACTCTGCGCAGTCTGTGCATTGTTCTTGGCGTCCTCACCGCGATTCTCAAGGTACTTGCGGAACTCATCGACGCCGTCCTCCACCTTCTTGATGTGATCTCCGACAACAGCCTTCGAGTAGCTTCCCGGCGCCTGCGCGAGACCGGACCCGGCTGCCAGCAGCAGCGTCGCCGACACAGTCGCCGCGAACCTTTTCATTCGTTTCATAACCTCTTTCTCCTCTCTTAACCCTCAGGCGGGATTGGTGTCCATGTGGAGTCCGGATTGAATTTGTCGATGGCGGCAGCGGCTGTCGCGGTTTCATCACCGAGATCCTTCTGCCATACGAGGCCATCCTGATTGACGATGAAGGTCATGATTCCGCTGGCGCCATAGTCTGCGGGGTATGCGATCACGGCGAAACCTTTTGTGAGCTTTCCGTTGACGACGTAATCTCGTGCACCCCCGGTTGCTGCTTCTCCCTGCGACAGTAATGGCCGGTAGACATATCCGTGGTAAGGTGCCTGTGGTCCCTTTGCCCCGTATCCTTCCGCGCTCGCCCCGGCGAGGAAGGGCCCCGCTGGACTCTCCGGCTGACCTGGGGCGACTTCCCAGTACAAGCCGTTCTGCTTGCCCGGATCACTGCGCAGCTTTTGCGCAAATATTCCCTTCGGAGCACCGTCGTGACCCTTCGAGGCGTACTCCTCCTGTGCCGCGACATATCCATGCATGACGTCAATCGTGTGGAGTTCGTTTCCGCCGATCCTCTGGCGAATGATCTTCTCGGCGCCGGCGGCGCCATCGAAATGCCATCGACCGTTTTCCTTCACAAGCGGAATCGGCAACGGCCAGTCGTCTGCACCGACCTGAAGCATAAGGTCGTTGGGCCCGCCCGAGACGAGATCATGTTTCTCCTTGAACCGTTTTAGAAATCCTTCGCGAGCTGCTCGATCTTCTACCTCATCGCCCGACGAGAGAAGATCCGCCGTTCCAGGACCAAACAGCTTCCCCAATTCTGCAACATCGTGCTTTTCTGCCGCTGCAGCGAGGGCGTCAACTGCTTCCTCCGGCTTGGCGAAGGTCAGCGACGACTCGGAACTCTGTCCCTGTTGTTGCTCCGAACACCCTGCAAGAATCAGCACTGTTGCCACACACAGGAGTTGATGCTTCATGACTTGCTCCTTCAGCCTCTGTCTTCCTTTCGATGCGAATCTGTCTAGCGTCTTCGAGCGCCGCCTGAAACCTGTCGTGAACCCGCACTTGCGTTGCCGCGAGCACTGGCAGCGCGTTCAAAGTTCCCGCCACCCTGCGTTTTGGCGCTTGAGAACGCGCTTTCCTTGGCCGGCGCTTGTCGAGTTGCAGGCTGCGTTGCCGGACGGGAAGCGGCGGCCGCAGTATTCGCCTGGCGGTCCGCCGTTGCCGGACGCGACGCGGCGGCCCCAGTGTTCGCCTGGCGGGTCGCCGGCTGCGCTGCCGGACGGGAAGCGGCGTCATATCCACGATCGACGCGTTGGCCCGTGTTTGCGGCTCCAGTTGCCGGACGGTTCGCCGGCTGGGTGCCGGCGCTCGGGCGGGCCGCTGCAGACGTATTCCCGTTCCGCGCTCCGGCGTAGGTCTGTTGACCTCTCCAGTTTCCAGCGGCGCCTGTCGCCGGAGTCTGTCCAGCGCGGGGCTGTTGAGCCACCCGGTTCGGCGAGTTCGAAATGGGGCTTCGATTTCCGCCGTTGTTGCGGAGGTTTTGATTATTGTCGAAGCGGTTGTAGTAATTGTTGTTGTTATTGATATTGATGTTGACGTTATTGTTGCGAACGTTGTTGTAGTTGTTGCGGTAGCCCGGAGGCGAAACATAACCGACGGCCGGCCGAAACGCGGGGCCATAAACCGGCCGGTACACATAGGCCGGTGGATAAAACGGACGCGGGCCGTAATACACGCCGCCATATCCCCATGCGGGATAGTAGTAATCATCGTTCACCGCGGCGCCGACCGCGATACCGGCGGCGAAACCGATCAGGCCAATCGCAAGCGCAGCCTCGCTGCTGACACCGTCCTTTTCTTTCTTGGTTTCCGTCGTTGAAGGCGCCGCCGTCGTTGTGCTGCTGGTCGTGGTCGTCTTGCCCGATGGTCCGGTCGTGGTTGTGGTCGTCGTTGTTCCCGGAGGTGGCGGCGTGGTGTAGACGACCTGGGGATCATATTGCGGCACGTACACAACCTTCGGATCTGCCGGCTTCACTTCAATGTACGTGTTGCCACCTTCTGTTTTGGTCGCAACGGTTTGTTGCGGGCCCGACTTCAGATTTCCGACGTCGGCGGCTTCTTTGCGCAATCTTTGCACCGCGTCGAGCACACTCTTTTGATCGGAGCTGAATGCGGATCCCACCTGTTTCGTCCAGTCCATCTGCTGGCACATCATGTCCACAACAGTCGGATATTGCACCAGAGCCAGCATCGCGGGCCCGAACCCCGCTTTCTGCGCTGCGGCAGTGAGGTCGTTGCCCTTGAGGCTTTCGTTCTGCAACAGCCAGTTGCCACCGTCGAGGACTTCCTGCGAATTGATCGAGGCCGCGAGAATCTGGCCGAGCAGTTGATCGGGATAGAGGGCAATAGGCGCGAGGAGTTCCTCGAGTGCATCGGGTGTCCAGGATGTCTGCGTTACCGCGGCTTGCGCTGCCGGTGCCGCTGCGGCCGCAGGTGCTGGAGGAACTGCAGGTGACGCGACGACTGTCTGGACGGGTGAAATCGGTTCCAGTCTCACAACCGGTGCCGGACCTTTTTCCGACTTGCAGGATTCAATGAGAAATACCGATACCAACAGGATCGCAAGCAACGAATGATGTTGCCGTCTGTCGCACGTCACGCGCATCACAGTTCCGTTCATGACTGCACCGCCTTGGATTCGTTGCAAAGTTCGGATGATCTTGCGTCCAAACGTTAGGCAACGCTGCCGGACATCGCGTATCCGGTAGATTGTGTATTCTGGAAACCCCGGAGAGTTCCGGTGACGTTGACCGAATTCATCTCAACCGACAAGGGCATTACCAGTGTCGTGTTACTCGCAGGTGCGGAGAACTGTAAGAGCAGGCAGGTGGGTGTTGGAATTCGGTCAACGTCACCGGAACTCTTAGCTGTCCGTCGGCCCAACCGTTATTCCGACAGACTGACTTCGCTTTGGACAGGATCGAGGTCTACATCGAGTTCTCGCAGAAACTACAGGATCTACCTAATTCCTTCGGTGTTGTTCCTGCATTCAGATGTATCGGGAGGAATTTCGACATGTCCCTGATGAAAATCACGCGGCTGGAGATTTGTGTTCGCCTGGCCGCCATTGTGTGTTTGATAGGACTTACCGTGGAAACACGTGCGCAAAGTCCAGCTGCAGCGAGCGCGGGTGACAAGATCGCTGCGCTCAAGGAATCCATTGCTCAAAACCAGGCTGCCCTCAAGACCTACAAATGGACCGAAGCAACAGAGATCAGCCTAAAAGGGGAAGTGAAAAAGCAGGAACAAAAGCAATGCCAGTACGGTCCGGATGGCAAGGTGCAAAAGACGCCTATTGCCGGCGGCGACCAGGCGGCAGCCAAGGAAGAGAAGGACTCAGGCCGTGGTGGCCGAAGAGGGGGCGGAGCCGTCAAGAAGGCGATCGTCGAGAATAAAGTGGACGATATGAAGGAATACATGGAAAAGGCGGCGGCGCTGATTCAGGAATACGTCCCTCCGGATCCGCAGAAGATCCAGGCAGCAGCGGCGGCAGGGAAGATCTCTACTCAGCCGGCATCGGGTCAGGGCATTTCCACGCTGACGATCAAGGACTACGCAAAGGCGGGAGACCAACTCATTCTGGGATTTGATCCAGTCGCGAAGAAGCTTCGCAGTTATCAGGTTCAGTCCTACGTTGAAAAGCCGAAGGATGACGCCGTGAAACTCACAGTGACGTTTGCGAGCCTTCCCGACGGAACGAACTATCCACAGCAGACAGTACTGGATGTCGCGGCGAAGAAGCTGACAGTGAAGATGGTCAACTCCGGATACTCGAAAGCAGGGCAGTGAGAGCTGGACGCGAACACCCCCTCCTCGGCTGACGCGGCTGAGGAGGGGTGTTCAGCGGACCTGCAACACCTGTCAGAGCTGAAAGAGCACGGCGCCGAACATCACGATTCCGAGAATTGCGATCAATCCCGCCAGGGTAGCCGCCATTGAACGAGGGACCTCCGAATCCTCTGCGATCAATGCCGTCCTTTCGCGCCGGTGTTGAGCTGTGGCCATGAGCAGAGACAGCAAGCCGATTCCAATCATGATCAGCGCAAACTCTCGCGGGCCTATGAGGCCCATGGGAGCTGCACCTTTTGCCTCGAACGTGAAGAACTTGTAGAAGGTGAAACCGAACGTGATCAGTGACGTCGCGGTTCGCACCCAGGCGAGCATCGTCCGATCGTGGGCAAGTCGAGTACGATCGAACGCCAGCTTCGTTGAGGTATTCAATGGCTCCGCGCGAGAATCTGCCCGTAAGATCGATTCCTTGTGCGACCTGCTCACTGCCGCTCAGGGCACCAGCGGAATGGCACTGGCCATGTCGTACCGCAGCGCCGCGCGAATCTTGTTTTCAATTTGCAGATACCGCGCTGCCTTCGTGGCCGGCAAAGCGGCGTTGAGCTTGGTGGCGTAAGTGCTGCGCAGCTTCGCTTCCTCGGCGTCGATCGCAATGGCCTCATCCGTCAGCTTCTTGGCCTGATCGTTGGTGAGCGTCTTGGCGTTATAGGCATCGGCATAGGCTCTGATCGCTTTCACCAGCCGATCATTGATAGCCCCAAGATCTTTCTGGTATGCGTCGTAGATCGGCCAGAACGCCGTCTTTTCGGCTTCAGTGAGATCCATATTCGAGGCCACGAGCAGTTTCTTGTCGGCCTTGACTTTGTCGAGCACAATCTGCAGATCGGAATTTTTCGCAGCGCTCGTTGCCGGACTCGCTGTCGTTGTGGCTGGCGGAGTCGTTGACCGTTGCTGCGCATGCGCCAGCATCGGCGCCAGAGCAAAAACACACACCATCGTGCCCGTGGCGGCACGCAGTCCCAGATTACCCATTCTCATCGCAGACCTCCTTACTGTTGTTCGAGCTAAAGATTGACGGGCACACAGACGTTGTGACCTGAAGCTTCTGACACTCCATGCTGACTGAGTCCGGAGTTGGGGAACACTGTAAACGCAGGCAGGTGCAGTACGGTCTCTACCAGGCTTCCCCGGAAGAAACTACAGAATCCGCGGAATTCCTTAACTTGGCCTCGCTCTTCTAAGTTTTCTCCGCCTGCATGCGCGCACATGGAGAGGAGATGGAAATGCGACATGCCCTGACACTGGTCCAACCCTCCAGCGTCTCTAAGCCCGGAAGAGTTGGGCGAGCGCATGTTCGAACGCCGCGCAGTGGAGGCCGCGATCTGGGGCATGCCGATGGTCAGCGTGGACGCGATGCGGCAGGCATTCCTGCACGAGGGCAAATACGGAGACATCCTTTATTTTTCAAGGCCCGCGACTGGAAGTTTCAGATCACCACACCCAATGCATCCTCGCTTCATGTCTATTTCAACTTCAATCTCGAGGATGGTCCGGTCGTCGTGGATTTTCCTGCTGCCGTTGGCGCCGGGATTTTCGGAACGATGCTAGATGCCTCGCAAGTTCCATTAGCCGACGTGGGTCCGGAAGGCGATGACGAAGGCAACGGCGGCAAATATCTGTTGCTGCCGCCGGATCACGCCGAAGAAATTCCAATAGGTTACTTTCCGGTTCGGTCGGAATCCTATACTTCCGAGCGTCTTGTCGTTGATGAACGCGGAGCCCTTTACTTTTTCGCATGCGCTCCACCAAGAGTTCTGGGTGCGGCTACGTTCTATTTCGCCACAGCGAAAGATCCAGGGGCGAGCCGCTGATTGGCGGAAAATCACACCGGCTTCGCATTCCTCCAAATCCGCCTGTGAAGCAGTATTGGGCGGTGACGGTTTATGACCTGACCACTGCAGGATTCATCCACAATTCGCCGACCCTCTGCATTGACTCCTACAAGCCGAACACTGAGCGGAATGCGGATGGATCCGTCGATATCCATTTCACGTCTCGGCTTCCGCGAGGCAAGGAAAACAACTGGATCTATATCGCTCCAAGAGGTGAGTGGACTGCCCTGTTCCGGTTCCACGGTCCGAAGAAAGCTGTATTTGAAAAGGCCTGGGTGCTCCCGGATATCGAACACGCCTGAGGTGAATAGTCATCGCTTTCATCGGAAAAAATACGGGATCCACTCTATATGTCCGCCAGAGTCACCTTTTTAGACTTGAGCGCGATCGGAACGAGCGCCAATTGGGTTTCCCAAACTCAAACTGCGACTGGTGATTTCCCAGGACCGTTGCGACTTAGCTGTCGTTAACTTCGCTGAATGCTCATCAATATAAGACACAGCGCTTTTGGAGGCGCGTTACGATGATTGACGCCAAGCAGCAGGCCATTGCCTCGATTGTTCAGGCACGAAACCACCTTGAGTCTGCGCTTTCCGACATGGAAAAGCTGCCGGCGTTTGATCCGAGCACGGTGCCGTTCGCTGCGCATGCCCTTTCGAACTTTCTTTCTGTCACCGAGAAGACGGTAGATCTGTTGCGGAAGTCCATTCCCGGCAACTGCGGGCCTGATGTTCATCGGTTGCTGGAAGGTTTGCGACACGCAACGAGCCTGATGATGCACACCGTCAGTCAGTTGATGAACAACGTTCCGATCGGCGAATTGAAATTTCGATTTGAGAAGATTGACCTGCCTCACATGGTCGGACGCGCGTGCGCGTATTACGAACGCCTCGCGTTGCGCAAGCACATCCGGCTCAGGTTCGATGACACCGCGGACGTGCCGCTGATCTGGTCCGATCGCGTCGCCATAGCGGCAGTGCTGGACAACCTGCTCTCCAACGCGGTGAAGTATTCGCCTATCGGAGAATCTGTCCACGTGAAAGTGGGAACACGCAACGGCCACGCGATCTGTAGCGTTCAGGATGAGGGGCCCGGAATCAGCTCGGACGATCAGCAGCGGCTCTTCCAGCGCGGTGTGCGGATTGGAACGTCGGCTACGGGTGGGGAGGCTTCGTCCGGTTACGGCCTGGCTGTCGCGAAAGAATTGATTGAACAACTCGGCGGTACGATCTGGGTGGATAGCGTAGAGGGTCAGGGCGCGTGTTTCTCGTTCCGGTTGCCAACAGTGAAGGAAGCGTGGGAGGAGAAAAGCCAGGGATGCTAAACAGGTCGGTGTCTGACCCGTCCTCTTCTATTGGAGATTCGAGATTGGAGATCTGAGATTGAAACGTCTGCCCAAAGGCTGCGGTCCAATCTGCGATTTCCAATCTCGAATCTCCAATACCTTTCGAACCTAGTTTGTTTTTGCGGCTTTTGGCGGAAGCGTAATTTCGACTGCTTTCTCGAGCGTGAAGTCGATTTTCGATTCAGAAGGAACGACAAGCTTGTCTCCCTTCTTGAACGCCTGTGTTGCAAGGCCTGCACCGCCGCCTACAGCTGCACCGATTGCGGCGCCTTTGCCTCCTCCGGCAATTGCGCCGATCGCTGTCCCGATGCCCGCGCCGATACCAACCTTCTTGGCTGTCTGCTTGCCCTGGGACTTTCCGGCTTCCTCATACGTTGAGCTCTGCAGCGGATAACGCTTGCCCTGGACCTCAACAGAGTCGAGACCGATTTGAATCTCGCTCTTTCCTTTCACCTTTCCGGCGCTGGTGGCATCCAGAAGTTTGATGCTGATGTTAGCGTTCTTCGGCACAATGACTTCTTCCCCCACAGTAATCGGGGCATAGAGTGTTGCCTGGAACGTGCTGCCGATCTTGTTCTTGTCGGAATCGATCGGGTCAATCGTAATGACCCGCACTTCCGTGCCCTCCGGCACCAAAATCTTGCGAGGTTGGGGTGGCGGTGGAGGCGGTGCCTTTGCAGGCGCCGGCGTGTTGTTGACCGCGGCAGCAGCTGCGGGAGCTGGCGCAGGCGTCGGAGCAGGGGCTACTGGAGCGGGAGACCTTGCAGCGGCAGGCGCTGGGGCAGCCGGCGGCGGAGCAACTGGCGCAGGAGCCACCGCTGCGTTCGGCGATGGCGGGACAAGTCCGGCTGCGGGAGGCGCGACTTCGGCCGGCGTGCCCTGGACCTGCATCGAATCGTTCACCTTCACCACCCCGGGAATCACCTGGGCCATGCTGAGGATCTTCTGCCTGGCTTCATTGCTTGAAACCTCACCGGTCAATGTTGCTTCGCCCTTGTTGACGGTGATGCTGACAGGCTCATTCTTAAGTGCAGCGTCGCTGAAAAGCTGTGCCTTGAGAGAATCTGCAATCGCAGTGTCGTCCGGCTTTCGACTGCATCCCACGGAAGACAGCAGGACGCACATCAACAGAATCGCCAAACTCCGCCATTGTTTCATGGACTTACCCTCCTATTTCCGTGTGTGGATTGAGTGGCTCCCGGTTTCACCCGCCCAGGAAGCACAGAGATAGTATGGCAGGTTCTCTCCGGAGTTTGAGGTGTTCAATCTAAGTTGCGCAGGGAACGGCAACTATCGGGTCGATTCGGTATTTCGCCCGTGAGCAGATTTGCTTCTAACGCCTGCCGGAATCCGGTAATTCCCCTGCCTGGTGCCGCCCCGTCCCATCAGGTCCTACAGGGAAATACTCAATTTACCGGATGGATGCCTGTGCAAGCCTCGAACTAGATTCAGTCCCTCTTGTTGCGACAACCCAGCCGAAGGAGCGAGTATGCGGTGTTCAAGACGCGTCGCGATGAGCGCGCTATTGCTTCACGCACTTCTGACAAGTTGTGCGGTGCGCACGGAAACCACGGTAATGGGAGAGCCCAGTAAACTCACGCTGGGCCAGGCCAGGGACCTTCTTCAACAGTCAACCAAGCCTGTTGAGCGCGCCAGAGCCTACGTGCAGCTCTCCGATATTCTGATCCGTTACGTGCATAGCAACATCCCCCGCAGCGACGCCATAGCCACCAGAGAGTGGCTCGATCAGTATCAGGACGCCATCCTGTCGGCGCGCGAAACCATGCTCGCCTCCGGCAGGGATGCGCAACGACACCCGGAGGGGTACAGGGAAATCGAAATTAGTCTTCGCCGGCACATCCGGTGGCTTAACGATTGGAGCATCGGTCTTGTCGATCAGGAACGAACACCGATTGAGGACACCATGAAAACGGCAACGGCAGTGCGCGGTGAGATGTTGCAGCTTCTGTTTCCGGTCTTCACTTCCTCGGCACGTTAGAAGCTTTCATTACAATCCGCCAGATCCGGTTAGCTGCGATTCATGAGGTGGCGTTGGAGTCGGGCAGCGGGATGGGATCGCCGTTTCACGAAAATCATTTTCGTGTTTATCACCATCCCGCGCCTTAACACCTTTCCCATTACGAAAGGTGAAACAGGAGTTCCTTATGATTACCAATCGCCGGGAAGCGGTCAGTGCGTGAAGAATAGAGCGGACTTGTTGATCCGTTGTATCCGGTGGACTCAGTATTTGGCGCGAGGTCTCATGTGTAGGCGGGCATTGAACTTAGAAGGACACTCCGAATGAAGTGGTCATGGTGAAGTCGTTGTGAGAGGCGCCTTCTGGCGGGCGGCTGTCATAGTTTTCAAGGATGCTCATCTTCCAGTACACGTTGTTCCAGATCTCCCAACTGAAGCTGGATTCCCAGTCAACGCGGACGCGGCCCCAGTCTGTGAGGCTGGAATAGGTCAGCAGCTTCGTTTTGACCTGTGAAGAGGCAAACCGAACCAGGTAGAACTCGCCGCCCGTAAGGATTTCTGCGGAGGTTCCGTTGCTGTTGGTTGTGGTATCGAAGTATTTTTCATTGGTAGCTGCGATCCCGGCAAACACGGCCAGGCCTTGTCTGTTGGAGTGGGTCAAAAAACGTCCGCCGTTAACGCTGTACGTGGAACGGAGATCGAGGTTGAGCTGGTTGTCCTTCAGGAAACCGATCATTCCAAGGGCAAACCATTTCCTGGACAGGTACTGGTAGTAGGAGAGTCCGAAACTTTGACGGACCGAGTTATCTGCGTTCTCCTGACTGTCAAAGTACGAACTTATCTGAGAGTCAACGCGGAACTTTTCTGCCGGATAGTCCACCGATGCATTGCCGGTCCATGTAGTTTGCCCGACCTCCGGTTGCAACGTAAGGCCGACATCCGCGCTTCCTCTGAAACGGCTCCAGAACGACCTTTCGAGCGGCTCGATGCTGATAACTTCGAGAGCGCCTCGGGTATATGTGCCGAAGATTTCTTCCACCTCGAAATTGACGGCGGCTGCTGCGGTGCCTGATCTGGTGATTGGACCAGACGCAAGCACCCCATCTGCAAATTCGACCCGAAAACGTCGAGTGCTCTCGATCTCGGTAACTTTCGTCCAGTCCAGTTCCACTGAAGAAGCCATGTACGAGGCCTTGAACTCCAGTTGCCCGAAGTCCATGGACTTGATCTCACCGACGAAGCGGTCTCCATTGTTCATTACCACCAGGTCCGTCTTGTCTTCAGCCGCGGCGTTGATTGTTTGGAGAGCGAGAAGGAATGCAAGCAGAACAAAATGAACCAGGAGCTTTCGAACTTGAAGGCGCGCGGGCAACGCTGTGGTGGGGCAAGCGGTGAACATGATGACTAAGGAACGAATGGTTATCGACAGCGCGGAACTGTAAGGGAATCCACGATTTTACCGAGAGCGAAATTGAACGATCCGATCTCTCGGATCGTTCAATTTCAAAATTCGCTCCGGTTAGCGCTCTCGATGGATCTACTTCTTCTTCAAATCAGGCGGAAAATTCTTAAACATTTTCTCTGCGGACTTATTGATCGTCTTTTCAACCTTCTCAGGCTTGTCGCTGAGATTCGAGACCGCTTTTCCCTGCCAGAGCAGCTTCTTGTTCTTTATGTCGCCGATGTCCACTCTCAGTGTTCCCACAGGAATCTTGTCAACGTAGGTGGTTGAAGATCCGCCGCCTCCGACCCCGCCGTAAGGCCCATACCACCCGTAGTACCCTCCCATATTGACCGTGTTGATCTGGGTCTCGACATCGACCGCTGCGTGATAGAGCACCACCAGATCAGGATTTTGCTCGGCATCTACCTTCTTGAATCCCTTGGCAGCGAGTTCCTTGTCGATAGCCTCGGTAATTCGGGTTTGCATCAGCGGATTCTTGGCGGGCGTGCCTTCTTTCCAGGCGTAGGTTTTGAAATTCGTGAAAGATGCAGCCTTGTCGTAGTCCACGGTGACCTTCTGCGCGATGGCGGGCAGAGAGATCACGAGCAGAAGAGCCAAGGTCAGACCGATAACTCTCGGTTTCATAGAGATGCTCCAGGTTGTGGTCGTTTAGTTTCGCTGTGGCTCTCCTCCCAGCTCACAGCACATTGATATGTTTTGTTTTCCAGCTGATATTAAGTACTGGCAAGGATCAGAGGCGGTATCGAGTGAATCCTGTATGTTCGCGTGAAGATTACATGTAGCGGTTTTAAGCTCCCGTCAGGCGGCCGTTGATTCCGCTTCCGCCTCGGCTCTGGCGTCGGGCTCACCGTACTTTTCGAGGTCCTTTTCGAGGAAATGTTGAGGAAGGTCCTTGATGACTGCGATTGCCGCCAGCTGCCCGATGTCGGCCCACTGCGGAGAGACAACACTGCGGACGATGTCGGCAGCCAGTTCGAATTCCAGTCCAAGCAGGAGCCATATGGCAAGGCCCATCCAGATTTCCTTGCGAGTGCCGGCGATTCGCTTTGGGCTGATTCCGTATTTCAGGAGGGCGAAAATCGCCTGCAGAGTTCCAATCGCAATGATCAGGACGGCTGCGGCTTCCGTCGCAAGGGCGACAGACAGCGCGATTTGTTTGAATGCTTCTTCCATGGCCTGTCATCTCTGCAGGCTTATTTCACAATGAAAGCGATGCCGAAGGTCAGGATCCATTTCCGCGATCCTGGTTCGTTCACCGCGTTGTACTGGCTATTGACGAACAAACGCAGAGGTTGAGTCTTGAGTCGAGTGATGTAGTTGACCTGGCCGCTGATGGGAACGTTAACGATCCGGCCCTTATTCCAATCCATCGTGAATTGTGCGTCTCCGATAGCAAAGCTGACCTTGTCGTTAAGGGTGTAGGCAAGAATCGGTTGCAGATTCGACTGTGCGATGTCGCCAAAGCTGAAGAAATTCTGGTTGAAGACGCCGTAGGTCCACTTGTTCTTTTTCAGAACGGCAGCAATAGCGGGGCCCATCGCGAAGGTGTTAACGCCAGGCCCTTTGTTAGGTCCGAGGCTGGCGGTGCCACCGAGAGCCAGATTTCCCCAGCTTCGCGGATAGATCACGATATCGACGATCTGAACTTCGGACAGGCCGCGTTCACCCGATGGAACGCTAGTCATGTAGGGTACCGACACGCGAAAGATATTCGGCATGCTGAACAACTGGTGTGGAACGGCGGCCTGCATGGTGACTTCGTTCTGCCGGTCATCGAGTCCCCAGATGGACGGCGAATAGCGGTTCTGGAAGAGATAGTTTTTCAATGGAGCTGTCGGATCGACGACCTGCGCAGCCAGACTCGGGGCACCAGGCTGATCCTGACAAACGGCGGCTGTCGCACTCAAGAGCAAATACAAAGCAAAAGCGGAAGCGGTAACGGGGAGATGATACCTTGTCATGAAGTTCGCGTTCTCCTTGTCGGCTCCGGGACCCACGTCTGGTGAAAGGCCGCACGAATCCGGTCTTAAAGCCTCCCACTGTATAGACCTCCTGCCTCAGAGCAGCAACGATTTTACTGTCTGAAGGATTTGCGCCAGGGGGACAGTCAGCAGCACAACGGGGATAAAGGGTATCAGCGCGGCGACGACAACGGGAGTCAGATCCTTCAAACTGAACGGAAGATCCGTCCCGTCGTAAACGTTACCCACCACCTGATAGAGGTCCGTCATTGCGGAGAAATCCTGGACCTCCAAAGCCGACATATCGGCGTCTCCCTTCTTGCTCAGCCACTTTTGCTCGAACTCCGCTCCGACCTCGCTTCCCAGCTTGCCATAGTGAAGTATTCCGCGGAGCCGCGTGTCACGAAGTCGTGTCACGAACATCACTAACGGCCCCGCGGAAAGCACAACCACCAGCACCACGACGATAATGGCGGCATTGCGGTATGCGAATGGCGTGGACTCTCCCAGTCGAAGCATTCGATTCATTTCCGTGCCGGCGACGATTGTGCCGATCGCACCCGCCAGAAGACGGTATGCCCGAATGGATGTGCTGACGAACTTCAGCCCGCCCGAGTGATCCGGATGCGCCGGGATCAAGCGCAGATCCATCCGTGACATCAGCGCGAGGAATCGCCACCAGAGGAGCAGTCTCCAGAGCCAGCCAAAGCAAGGCCACAGGAGCAACGGAAGGCTGATGAACGCGTGCCAGACGCCGGGCAGCGAAAGGCCAAGCGGCCCCGGCCCGCCCCAGTACCATGCGGGAGTGTTTTCGCGGTTAATACTCGCGAGCAGGGCAATGACGACAGCATAAGCAAGTGAGAGTGTCACATAGGTTGCCCACTTCGCATCAAGGAGCCGCCGCGTCGAAGCAACCGCCTCAAAATAGCGTTCCCGATCTTTGCTGACCATTCCGGAAGAGAGAAAGTGGTGAACAATGCGGCCGAAAGAGGGAATGATGTCCACTTCGGCGAGGATAATCAGCGGTAAGGCGATCAGGAATCGCGCGTGAACGGCGACATCTCTAAAGAAAGAAAGCGCCGTGGGATGACCGGTAACCGCCACCACAAGGGCGAGCACCGCGATAGGCAGCCAGCCCAGCATTACTGCTGCAAGTACGGGACGTCCAATCAGCCGATCCTCGGGCCGCCGGACTATGTGAAGAGCCTTCTGCCATGCCAGTGGCGGTCCGCCTTCAAAGAGATCGTTATCCATCCTCACGGTGCCTCAGGCCTCCACATGAGCATCAGCGATTTCGATCGCAGTCTGAGGTTTGAATCGACATGCGGCAACTGTAAGACGAGGCAGGTCGTAGAGCAGAAGTTGGAACCGTCGATCAGACGAAGACAACTCTTCTAACGTGTCGGGCACCCACAGCAAACATCAGCCAGCCCAGACCTCGAAACGTCATGCACGCTCCAAGGAGCAAGCCGATAGCCCATAAACCTGAGGCAGGTCCACCCAGCCACAGCAGCGCTCCGAGAATCAGCCCGCTGATGCTTTCGAGGAGCGTCCACTCCCATGCAGGGTAGTGCAGCACAACGGCGGTGATCGTTCGGAGCAGTCCAGTCGTCAGGAACAACCACGCCAGCACTGTCGTTAGCCCCGATGCTACGGCCAGGGGATACTGCAGCATCACAGTTCCGATTGCCACGGAAAGCACGGGAGTGAGCACACGCACCAGCAAGCCTCTTGAATGACGAACTCCGAACGCCGCAACTGCTTCGAGAAGTCCTGCCAGAATCAGGTAGGTGCCGAAGGCCC
>Ga0068859_100001257_pt1 | contig 25886 bp, 24 predicted proteins | sample KBSSwiS22_FD_66585 | JGI IMG/M metagenome (GOLD analysis project Ga0068859, IMG submission 66585) | Switchgrass rhizosphere microbial communities from Kellogg Biological Station, Michigan, USA - KBS Switchgrass S2-2 | ecosystem: Host-associated > Plants > Roots > Rhizosphere > Soil ...
CCTCGCCGCGCAGGCCGTCGCCGTCAGCACGGCGAACGTCACCTACCAGGCAGCACTCCAAACGACCGCCAACATCCGGCAGACCTCCCTGCTGGACTTCCTCAACTGACGGGGGCACCACGATGACGATGACTGCCGAGCGCGTCCAGCAGGTCCGTTTCGTCGAACCCCTGCCCGGGTTCGCCGACGACGGCACCTTCACCTTCAGCCCCATCGACCCGGACGACGTGCTGTTCTCACTGCGCAGCGTCCAGCATCCGGACATCCGCTTCGTGCTGGCCTCGCCGGGCGCCTTCTTCCCCGACTACGCACCGGACGTGGCCACCCTGCTCGCCGGCGTACTCGGCACCGATGACGTCGAACTGCTGGTCATGCTCACGATCGGGACGGGTCTGGCGGATGCCACCGCGAACCTGCGCGCCCCGATCGTCATCGCCCGCTCCACCGGCCGCGCCGTGCAGGTCATCCTCGAGGACGCACTTCTTCCGATGCGTGCCCCGCTGCTCGGCCTCTGACGTCGCCTCACCACCTACGCTGCTGTAGCGGCTACTCTGGCGCCTGTGCTGATCCTTACGCGTCGCGTGGGCGAGAACGTCATCGTCGGTGACGACATCGTCATCTCGGTCATCGAGGTGCGCGGCGACGCCGTGCGGATCGGCATCCAGGCCCCCCGATCGGTTTCCGTCCACCGCGAAGAGGTCTACATCGAGTTGCAGAAGGCCAACGAGGCCGCCGCCGCGGCTGGCGGCGCGAGCGACGAATCGCTCGGAGCCGCCGTCAAGGAACTGCGCCGCGACGGCGGCCCGAGCAAGGGTTGATACGGTCGGCGGGCAAGAGGGACCGGACACCGTCGTCGTCTTCAGTGCCAGGAGCGCAAGATGCCCATCGCCACCCCCGAGATCTATGCCGACATGCTCGACCGCGCCAAGGCGGGCGGTTTCGCCTACCCGGCCATCAACGTCACCGGCTCCGAGTCGCTCAACGCGGCCCTGAAGGGCTTCGCCGACGCGGGCTCTGACGGGATCATCCAGTTCTCCACCGGCGGCGCCGAGTTCGCCTCCGGTACCGGTGTGAAGGACATGGTCACCGGGGCGGTGGCGCTGGCCGAGTTCGCGCACGTCGTCGCGGCGAAGTACCCGGTGAATGTCGCGATCCACACGGACCACTGCCCCAAGGACAAGCTCGACAGCTACGTCCGTCCGCTGATCGCGATCTCCGCCGAGCGGGTCGCCCGCGGCGAGAATCCCCTTATCCAGTCGCACATGTGGGACGGTTCCGCGGTGCCGCTTGAGGAGAACCTGCAGATCGCGGACGAGCTGCTGGCACTGACCTCCGCAGCCAAGATCATCCTGGAGATCGAGGTCGGCGTCGTCGGCGGCGAGGAGGACGGTGTCGTCGGCGCGATCGACGACAAGCTGTACTCCACCCCTGAGGACGGCCTGCGCACTGCGGAGGTGCTCGGCACCGGCGAGAAGGGCCGCTTCATGGTGGCCGCGACGTTCGGCAACGTGCACGGCGTCTACAAGCCGGGCAACGTGAAGCTGCGCCCGTCCATCCTCAAGGAGATCCAGGACGCGGTCGGCGCGAAGGTCGGCAAGCAGAAGCCGTTCGACCTGGTCTTCCACGGCGGATCGGGCTCGCTGGAGTCGGAGATCCGCGAGGCGCTCTCGTACGGCGTGGTGAAGATGAACGTCGACACCGACACCCAGTACGCCTTCACCCGTCCGATCGCCGGGCACATGTTCAGCAACTACGACGGCGTGCTGAAGGTCGACGGCGAGGTCGGCAACAAGAAGGCCTACGACCCGCGTCCCTACCTCAAGCTCGCCGAGACGAACATGGCCAAGCGGGTCGTCCAGGCCTGCGAAGACCTCCTCTCCGCCGGCACGGCCGGCAAGTAATGGACCTGCTCAACCCGCCGACCAAGCTTCCGCAGGACCCGGCGGTCGCGCTGTTGGCGGCCGGGGACGACCCGGTGACCGTCGCGGCCGCCCACCCCACCTCGTCCGCGGCCTGGGCGACTCTCGCCGAGGGCGCGTTGGCGCGGGAGGCGTACGTCGAGGCGTACGCGTACGCGCGCACCGGCTACCACCGCGGCTTGGACGCGCTGCGCCGCAACGGCTGGAAGGGCCACGGCCCGATCCCGTGGGCACACGAGCCGAACCGGGGATTCCTGCGAGCATTGGCCGCGCTGGGCAAGGCTTCCGCCGCCATCGGCGAGCCGGACGAGCCCGAGCGCATCGCCGCCTTCCTCGCCGACAGCGATCCCGAGGCAGCCGCCGCGCTCGCGTGATCCGGTCGGTGGTGCGTCGGTCGGGCCATGACCCGAGCAGCGCACCACCGATGGTTTGAGTAGCTGAACAGGCGGGACCGGATCAGGAAGTCTAGAAGAAGCCGAGCTTCTTCGGGGAGTAGCTGACCAGCAGGTTCTTGGTCTGCTGGTAGTGGTCGAGCATCATCTTGTGGGTCTCCCGTCCGATACCCGACTGCTTGTACCCGCCGAACGCGGCATGCGCCGGGTAGGCGTGGTAGCAGTTCGTCCAGACGCGCCCGGCCTGGATCTCGCGACCGGCCCGATAGGCCTGGTTGCCGTCGCGCGTCCAGACGCCGGCGCCGAGGCCGTACAGCGTGTCGTTCGCGATCGCCAGCGCCTCGTCCTCGTCGGAGAAGGACGCGACCGAGACGACCGGTCCGAAGATCTCCTCCTGGAAGACACGCATGGTGTTCGTGCCCTCGAAGATCGTCGGCTGCACGTAGTAGCCACCGGCGAACTCGCCGCCGACGTCGGCCCGGTTACCACCGGTGAGGACCTTCGCGCCCTCCTGCTTGCCGATGTCCAGGTAGCTCAGGATCTTCTCGAGCTGGTCGTTGGATGCCTGGGCCCCGATCATCGTTTCGGTGTCCAGCGGGTTGCCCTGCTTGACGGCCTTGGTGCGCTCGGTCGCGTCGGCCAGGAAGTCCGAGTAGATCGAGCGCTGGACCAGGGCGCGGGACGGGCACGTGCAGACCTCGCCCTGGTTCAGCGCGAACATCGTGAAACCCTCGAGTGCCTTGTCATAGAAGTCGTCGCGTGCCGACCCGACGGACTCGAAGAAGATGTTCGGGCTCTTGCCACCGAGTTCGAGCGTGACCGGGATCAGGTTCTGGGACGCGTACTGCATGATCAGCCGGCCGGTGGTCGTCTCCCCGGTGAACGCGATCTTCGCGATGCGGGACGAGGACGCGAGCGGCTTGCCAGCCTCGACTCCGAAGCCGTTGACAACATTGAGCACGCCCGCGGGCAGCAGATCGCCGATCAGCTCCATCAACTTCAGGATCGACCACGGGGTCTGCTCGGCCGGCTTGAGGACGACGCAGTTGCCGGCGGCCAGGGCAGGCGCCAGCTTCCACGTCGCCATCAGCAGCGGGAAGTTCCACGGGATGATCTGCCCGACGACACCGAGTGGTTCGTGGATCTGGTAGCTGACGGTGTCGGGGTCGATCTCACCGACGGTGCCCTCCTGGGCGCGGATGCACCCGGCGAAGTAGCGCCAGTGGTCGACTACGAGAGGGAGGTCGGCGGCGAGGGTCTCGCGGACCGGCTTGCCGTTCTCCCACGACTCGGCGATCGCCAGCATCTCGAGGTTCGCCTCGATGCGGTCGGCGATGCGGTTCATGATGTTGGCGCGTTCGGCGACCGACGTCCGGCCCCAGGCGCGCTTGGCGTGGTGGGCCGCGTCCAGGGCGAAGTCGATGTCCACCTGGCCGCTGCGGGCGACCTCGGTGAACGCCTGTCCGGTCGCGGGTGCGATGTTCTCGAAGTAGTCGTTCTTGGCCGGCGGCACCCATTCGCCGCCGATGAAGTTGTCGTACCGGGGCTGGACCGAGACCGGGCTGTCGCCCGTCCCGGGAGCTGCATAAACCGTCATAAGGACCTCCTCGTCAGTGGGACGAGGGAACGCTAGGAGCGGCAACGTTGCAACCACGCTGCAGTTCAGCGCAGCCGGGCCTCCAGGCGCCGGGCCTCGGCGATCGCCATGGGCCGCAGCGGTGAGTTCGGCGGCAGGGTCCGGGCCTGCGCCTGCCACATGACCAGGTCGTCCGCACCCCAGCTGAAGCGGGTCCAGGCGACCATGAGATCGGGCTTACCGCTGGCCAGGACGGCCGCACGCAACTGGCCCGCGACGGCGTCGCGGCGCTCGACGACTGCCGGGGCATCCGACTGCGGCAGCAGCGGTCCGCGGTACTCCGAGATCGCGGCCCCCAGCCGTCCGGCGGACAGGTGCGCCAGCACGTCCTGCCAGTCGGTCTCGACCTGCAGGGTGAACCGGTACGGACGGGACGACAGGACGGCTCCGAGCAGCGACCGCAGCCTGGCCATCTCGGCCCGGACCGTCGAGGTGTGCCGGTCGGCCGGATAGAGGGCGATCTCGAGTTGCTCGGCGGTCAACCCGTCGGGCGCGTCCGCCAGGGCCACCAGGATCTCGCTGTGCCGGCGGGACAGCCGCAGCGAACGCCCCTCGATCTCGGCGACGGCTTCCGGCAGGCCGAGGGCGGTGATCCGGACGGGCGTGGGGGAGGCTTCCGGCGGTCGCCAGAGTCCGGGGCCGTCGACCACGGCAAGGCGCGCCAGCTCGGCCTCCGCCATCCGCGCCGCGGCACGGACCAGGCCGAGCGACTGCGGCGAGGCGACATCGTCGCCACCGGTGAGGTCGACCAGACCGAGGATCTGCTGGGTCACCGGGTCATGGATCGGCGCGGCGGCGCACGACCACGGCTGGACGAGGTTGTGGAAGTGCTCGGCCGAGTGGATCAGCACCGCCTCGTTCAGGTGCAGGGCGGTGCCGGGCGCGTTGGTGCCGGCGTGGTTCTCGTCCCACATCGCCCCTTCGACGAAGTGGATCGCCTCTGCCTGCCGCAGCATCCCCGGCGCTCCGGAGACCCAGAGCAGCCGCCCGTGCGCGTCCCCGACCGCCATCACGCAGTCGCAGTCGACAGCGGCCCGGCCCAGGACGTCCTGCAGCAACGGGAAGACGCGGGACAGCGGGTGCGCGGTCCGGTAGGAGTCCAGCGAAGGGGTGTCCAGGACGACCGGGGCGAGTTGGTGCTCGGGGTCGACACCGGCAGCGGACGACCGCAACCACGACTGCGCGATGACCGGGCGGACGCGCGTCGACACCGCGCCCGTCGACAGGAACGAGGCACGGTCGCGATGCTGCGTGACTGCCGTCACATCAGGCGGCATGACTCCATCCAACGCGGGCGGGACCGTCCTGCCAAGGGACCAACGGTCCGGGCTACCCTTTCTCGGGCCGTCCCGGTGACCAGAAAGAGGGCCAATGCCTGCGATCGTGCTCGTCGGCGCCCAGTGGGGCGATGAAGGCAAGGGCAAGGCGACCGACCTGCTCGGCAGTCGCATCGACGCGGTGGTGAAGTTCAACGGCGGCAACAACGCCGGGCACACCATCGTCATCGGCGACCAGAAGTTCGCCCTGCACCTGCTCCCGTCGGGAATCCTCACGCCGACGGTCGTGCCGGTGATCGGCAACGGCGTCGTCATCGACCTCGGTGTGCTGTTCGAGGAGATCGAGGGCATCGAGGCGCGCGGCGTCAGCGCGTCCAAGCTGGTTGTCAGCGCGAGCGCCCACGTCATCCCGTCCTACAACCGCACGCTGGACAAGGTCACCGAGCGCTTCCTGGGCAGCGCCAAGATCGGGACGACCGGGCGCGGCATCGGCCCGACCTACGCCGACAAGATGGCCCGCATCGGCATCCGCATCCAGGACCTGTTCGACGAGGACGTGCTGCGCGCGAAGGTCACCGGCGCGCTGAGCCTGAAGAACCAGATCCTGGTGAAGCTCTACAACCGCAAGGCTGTCTCGGTCGAGGCGGTGGTCGAGGAACTGCTGGCCTACCGCGACCGGCTCAGGCCGATGGTCGCCGATACCTCTCTGCTGCTCGAGCAGATGCTGGACGAGGGCAAGACGGTCGTGCTCGAGGCCGGCCAGGCCACCCACCTGGACGTCGACCACGGCACGTACCCCTTCGTCACGTCCTCCAATGCGACCTCCGGCGGTGCCTGCACGGGCAGCGGCATCCCCCCGACCCGCATCTCCCGCGTCATCGCGGTGGTCAAGGCGTACACGACCCGTGTCGGCGAGGGACCGTTCCCGACCGAACTGCTGCACGAGAAGGGTGACGAGCTGCGCAACGCCGGTGCCGAGTTCGGCACGACCACCGGCCGTCCCCGCCGCACCGGCTGGTTCGACGCGCCGCTGGCGCGCTACGCGACGCGGATCAACGGCGTCACCGACTTCGTCGTCACCAAGCTGGACGTCCTGACCGGGATGGACGAGGTGCCGGTGTGCGTCGCGTACGAGGTCGACGGGGTGCGGCACGACGAGCTCCCGATGACGCAGGCCGAATTCGCCCGCGCCGTCCCGATCTACGAGACCTTCCCCGGCTGGAACGAGGACATCTCCTCCGCCCGCACACTGGAGGATCTGCCGCGCAACGCCCGCGACTACCTCGACGCGCTGGAGAAGATGATCAAGGCGCCGATCGCTGCGGTCGGCGTCGGCCCGGGCCGCGACGAGACGATCGCGGTACGCGACCTGCTCGACTGACGTGGCCGGGTGGCGCGGTTTGGCCAAGCCTGTTGTGTGAAGAGCCGCCGGGTGGTAACCGTTTGCCTCCGTTTACAGATACGGTTCCCGGATCTGTTGTCGCCCAAGGGGAGGGCACATCATGGCTCGGGTAGGACTCAACACGATCAAGGTGGTCGGTGCGGCGGCCGACCTGGTGGACGAGACGGGGTTTCGTGCCCTGTCGCTGGCCACGCTCGCGGGGCGTCTGGGCGTTCGCGTCCCGAGCCTCTACAAGCACATCGACGGGATCGATGACCTGCGCGGGCGGCTCGCGATCCTCGGGCGGGACGAACTGGCGGCAGCTCTCAACTCCGCCCTTGCCGAGTCCTCGGGCATGGACGCGTTGCGCGCAACCGCCACTGCCTACGCCGGTTACGCCGCCGAACATCCGGGCCGCTTCGCGGGCATCGGGTGGACCACGCCGGACGGCGAGGCCGGACGAGCGCTGACGCCGATCTTCGAGCAGGTCGCCGCCGAGTGCGGCGTTCCTGCCGCGCAGACCGCCGTCGCGGCGTTTGCGATCCGCTCGGTGCTGCGCGGCTTCGCCGACCTGCGTGTCGCCGGGTCCTTCGGCGGCGACGACGCGGTCATCGAGCGGGTCTTCGCCCTGCTGCTGGACATGGTCGAGCGCTCGCTGCCCCAGACCACCGGGGCCCGGGTGAAGGGACTCGTCCCGCCACCGCCGAGCATCCGACGCAAGGCCGCGACCCCCTAGGAGCGGCTCGGTAGGGTCTGGGCCGTGCGCGTCCTCGTGATCGGCTCCGGTGCTCGTGAGCACGCCCTCTGCCTGGCCCTGGCCGCCGACCCGGCGGTCACGGCGCTGGTCTGCGCGCCGGGCAACGCCGGTATCGCCGCAGTGGCCGAGACGCGTGGTGTCGACGCACTCTCCGGCGCCGCGGTGGCGGCTCTGGCGGTGGAACTCGCGGCCGACCTGGTCGTCGTCGGGCCGGAGGCGCCGCTGGTGGCCGGGGTGGCGGACGCGGTGCGCGCTGCGGGCATTCCGGTGTTCGGCCCGTCCGGCGCTGCTGCCCAGCTCGAGGGTTCCAAGGCGTTCTCGAAGTCGATCATGGCCGCCGCGGGCGTACCGACCGCCGCGTCCTTCGTCTGCACGACGCCGGACGAGGCGGCGGCCGCGCTCGACGCATTCGGCGCCCCGTACGTGGTGAAGGATGACGGCCTGGCCGCCGGCAAGGGCGTCGTCGTCACCTCCTCCCGCGACGAGGCTCTTGCGCACGCGGCGATGTGCGACCGCGTGGTGATCGAGGAGTACCTGGACGGCCCCGAGGTGTCGCTGTTCTGCCTCACCGACGGCGTCACCGTCGTCCCGCTAGTCCCGGCGCAGGACTTCAAGCGGATCTTCGACGGCGATCTCGGCCCGAACACCGGCGGGATGGGTGCGTACGCGCCGCTCGCCTGGCTGCCGGAGGGAACCGTCGACTCGGTGGTCGAGTCGGTGGCGCAACCGACGGTGGACGAACTGGCGCGGCGGGGGACACCCTTCTGCGGGCTGCTCTACGTCGGGCTGGCGATGACCTCCCGCGGTCCACGCGTGGTCGAGTTCAACGCCCGCTTCGGCGACCCCGAGACCCAGGTCGTGCTGGCCCTGCTCGAGACGCCACTCGCCGGGCTGCTGCTGGCCGCCGCGACGGGCACATTGGCTGCGTGCCCGCCCCTGGCCTGGCGGGACGGCGCGGCGGTGACGGTGGTGATGGCCGCGGCCGGTTACCCCGGCACCCCGGAGGCCGGCGCGGTGATCACCGGCTCGGACCAGCCCGGCGTCATCCACGCCGGCACGCGGCAGCGGGACGATGGCGCGATCGTCGCGGCAGGCGGGCGCGTCCTGTCCGTCACCGCCGTGGGCAGCGATCTCGCCGCGGCCCGCGCGAACGCCTATGCGCTGGTGGAGAAGGTCGACTTTCCCGGCGGCCAGTACCGCACCGATATCGCCCTCAAGGCCGAGCAGGGCCAGATCGAGATCTGATCGGTTCGGCCGGGCCCGCCGGGGCGGTGTTCGCACCATTTCGCCTTTGCTCTGCTCGGTCCCAGCGAGCGCCTGTTTTCCGGTACCTGCACCCTGACGAGCCCGTGAGGGGCAGTTCCAGCGCTCGTCACCAGCGAGCAGAGCAAAGGCTGCGCACCCCGCCGCTGGCCGGGCGCGGAACGCGATCAGGTCTGGGAGAATGGAATCCGTGGCGAAGCCCTCTATCCCAAATGTCCTGGCCGGGCGGTACGCGTCCAGCGATCTGGCGACGATCTGGTCGCCCGCGCACAAGGTGGTGCTGGAGCGGCAGCTCTGGCTGGCCGTCCTGCGTGCCCAGGCCGACCTCGGCATCGCGGTGCCGGACGGCGCGATCGAGGCCTACCAGCGCATCGTCGACCAGGGCACGGCCGCGGTCGACCTGGCGAGCATCGCCGCGCGGGAGAAGGTCACCCGGCACGACGTGAAGGCGCGCATCGAGGAGTTCGCCGAGCTGGCCGGTTTCGAGCAGATCCACAAGGGCATGACCAGCCGCGACCTCACCGAGAACGTCGAGCAGCTGCAGGTCCGCAGCTCGCTGGCGCTGATCCGGTCCAAGACCCTCTCCGTCCTGTCCCGCCTCGCCCGACGCGCCGCGGAGTACGACGCGCTCGTCATGGCCGGACGCAGCCACAACGTCGCCGCGCAGGCCACCACCCTCGGCAAGCGCTTCGCCACCGCCGCCGACGAACTGCTGGTGGCACTGGGCCGGCTGGACGACCTCACCAGGCGGTACCCGCTGCGCGGCATCAAGGGCCCCGTCGGCACCGCCCAGGACATGCTCGACCTGCTCGACGGCGACGCGGCCAAGCTCGCCGAGCTCGAGCAGCGGGTCGCGAACCACCTCGGCTTCGACAACGTCCTGACCAGCGTCGGCCAGGTCTACCCGCGGAGCCTGGACTGGGACGTGCTCTCCAGCCTCGTCCAGCTCGCCGCCGCCCCGTCCTCCTTCGCCAAGACGATCCGCCTGATGGCCGGCATCGAACTGGTGACCGAGGGCTTCCAGCCCGGCCAGGTCGGCAGTTCCGCCATGCCGCACAAGATGAACACCCGCTCCGCCGAGCGCATCAACGGCTTCGCGGTGATCCTGCGTGGCTACGCCTCCATGGCCGGCGAGCTGGCCGGCGACCAGTGGAACGAGGGCGACGTCTCCTGTTCGGTCGTGCGCCGCGTCGCGCTGCCGGACGCGTTCTTCGCGCTGGACGGGCTGCTCGAGACGTTCCTGACCGTGCTGGACGAGTTCGGCGCCTTCCCCGCCGTGATCGCCCGCGAACTGGACCGCTACCTGCCGTTCCTCGCCACCACCAAGGTCCTCATGGCCGCCGTCCGCGCCGGCGTCGGGCGCGAGACCGCACACGAGGTGATCAAGGAGAACGCGGTCGCCGTCGCGCTGGAGATGCGCGAGAAGGGCACCGACCGCAACGACCTGTTCGACCGCCTCGCCGCCGACCCGCGCCTCGGCCTGGCCGCTGACGGCCTCAAGGCTCTGCTGGCCGATCCGCTCGGCTTCACCGGAGCTGCCCAGGCCCAGGTCGCCGCGGTCATCACCGCCGTCGACGCGGCGCTGGAGTCCGACAAGGCCGCAGCCCTCTACCAGCCCCAACCCATCCTCTGACGCCATGAGCAACCCACGGCCGGCGATCGTTCTCGTCTCGGAGCAGCACGCCGAGACGCTGGTGGACGAGTTCTGCCGCTACGAGCGCGACTACGACCTGCGCGGCGCCCGCAGCCACGCCGAGGCCGTGTCGACCATCGAGGAACTCCAGGCCGCCGAGCAGCAGATCGCCCTGCTGATCAGCGACTCCGTCCTGCCCGACGCCGAGGTGCTCGCCGCCTTCGGCGCGTGGCGGCAGGCCGTCCCGACGGCGAAGCGCGCGATCGTCACGCCGTGGGAACGGTTCACCCGCGACGCCGGTCCGCTGCGCATCGGCATGGCGAAGGGCAAGTACGACGCCTACCTGCTGCTGCCCCGCGGCCCCCGCGACGAGGAGTTCCACAACGCGATCACCGACCTGCTGAGCGACTGGGGCTCGACCGTCCCGGACCCGGAGGCCTACACCGCCAAGATCCTCGACCCGGCGCCCGGACGGCTGACCGGCCAGATCCGCGACTTCTTCGACCGCATGGGCATGCCTGTCGGCGTCTACCACCCGGACAGCGAGGTCGGGCACTACGTCCGCTCCCAGCTGGCCGAGGAGCCGGCCGGTTACCCGCTGGTCTGGTCGGTAGTGCGCGCACCGGTCGTCGCGCGCACCGTCGGTGACGTCGCGCGCTCGATCTACGGCACGCCCGACGCCGACAGCGTCCCCGACATCGTCGACCTCGCGGTCGTCGGCGCCGGACCGGCCGGACTGGCTGCCGCCGTCTACGGTGCCAGCGAAGGGCTCTCTACCGTCGTGCTCGAGTCCGGCGCGATCGGTGGCCAGGCCGGCACGAGCTCGATGATCCGCAACTACCTCGGCTTCCCCCGCGGCATCTCCGGCATGCGCTTGGCCCAGCGGGCCCGGAACCAGGCGCTGCGCTTCGGCGCGCAGTTCTTCACAGGCTGGACGGTCGACGGCCTCGAACCCGGCGCAGCCCCCGGCGGCCCCCATCTACTGCACACCGAGGCCGGGACGGTCTGCGCCCGAGCGATCGTCATCGCCACCGGAGTCGAGTACCGCAAGCTCGGCGTCGAGCCGCTCGAATCCCTTGTGGGGACAGGGGTTTACTACGGTGCCGCGCTCACCGCCGCCCGCGAGATGGAGGGGCGTGACGTCGTGGTCGTCGGCGGCGGCAACTCCGCCGGGCAGGCCGCGGTGCACCTGGCCCGCTTCGCCCGGTCGGTCACCATCGTCGTGCGGCGGGACGGGCTGGAGGACACCATGTCCGCCTACCTGATCGGCGAGATCGCCTACACGCCGCGCATCACCGTCCGCCCCTGCACTGCGGTGGTCGACGGCGGCGGAGACTCCGCGCTCGAGTGGCTGGAACTGCAGGACACCCGCGACGGGACCCGCGAGCGTCTCGAGGCGGGCGGACTGTTCCTCCTGCTCGGTGCCGAGGCGGACTGCTCGTGGCTGCCGCCGTCGGTCGCACTGGACGAGCACGGCTTCGTCCGCACCGGCCGAGACGTGCCACAGCAGGCCTGGACGGACGGACTTCCGCCGGCCGACCTGGCCACCACCGTCCCGGGCATCTTCGCCGCAGGCGACATCCGCAGCGGGTCGATGAAGCGGGTGGCCGCCGCCAGCGGCGAGGGGGCCTCGGTCGTCCCGCTCGTGCACCGCTACCTCGCCGACCTGCCCACGCCGGTCGCCCGGTGAGGATCCTCGTCGAGGACCCGGGCACGTCCGACGTCGTCGAACTGCTCGAGCAGCACCTCACGGACATGTACGCGACCTCCCCGCCCGAGAGCGTCCACGCCCTGGACCTGACCAGGCTGCGCGTCCCGTCCGTCACGTTCTGGACCGCCCGCTCGGCAGACGACGGAACGTTGCTCGGCTGCGGCGCGCTGAAGGAGCACGTCGGCGACGACGGCATCACCGGCGAGATCAAGTCGATGCGCACCGCCGAACCCGCGCGCGGCCGGGGCGTCGCGGCAGCGATCCTGAAGGTGATCGTCGAGCAGGCCCGCGCCCGCGGTTACGACCGCGTCGACCTGGAGACGGGGACCCAGGACTTCTTCGCCCCGGCGCGCCGCCTCTACGTCCGGCACGGCTTCCTGCCCTGCGGACCCTTCGCCGACTACGTCGAGGACCCCAACAGCGCCTTCTTCACCCTGGTGCTCTGATGCCCGACCTGGTCACCGGCGCGGGCGGCAACACCGGAGCGGCGATCGCGCGACTGCTGCGGGCGGACGGGCGCGAGGTCAGGTCCCTGCCAAACCGCACCCCGACCGACCTGCGCGCGGCGTTCGACGGCGTCGCCACCTTCTACAACACCTTCTGGATGCGGACGGGCGACCCGGGATCGCACGGCCGCTCCTACACCCAGGCGCTGGCCCGCTCGGCCGAGTTGATCGATGCAGCCCGCGTAGCCCGCGTCGAACGCATCGTGCACCTCTCGGTCGCGCATGCCGGGGCACCGTACCCGTACTTCGAGGCGAAGGCCCAGGTCGAGAATCTCCTTACGGAATCAGGGATTCCGCATGCGATCGTGCGTCCGGCCCTGATCTTCGGCGGGGCGCCCGCGCTGCTCGAACAGCTCGCCCGCATCCTGCGGAGGACCCCGGTGTTCGGGGTCGCGGGGGACGGTACCTACCGGGTGCGTCCGGTCCACGTCGAGGACGTCGCGCGGCTCTGCGTCACGGCCGAGCCGGGGACGATCACCGACGCCGTCGGCCCCGACCGTCCCACCTTCGACGAACTCGTCCGGGCCGTGGCCGCGTCGATCGGACGGCCCGCGCGGCTCGTCCACCTGCCCCCGCCGCTCGTCGTGGCGGCCGGACGGGCGCTGGGCACCCTGCTGCACGAGGACGTGCTGACCCGCGACGAACTGCTCTCGACGATCGCCGGGGTGGCCGACACCGACGGCCCCACCACCGGCTCGATCAGCCTGCTCAGCTGGCTGGACGCTCACCCCGGATTCGATCGGGACGGCCCTGGTTCCAGTAGCCCTTGAGGAAGATCGACTCGTGGTCGAAGCCGCGGGATTCGAGCAGTGCCCGGATCGCGACCATCGTCCGCGTCTCGCCGAGAAGGTACGCGCGCGCCCCGGCCACGGCGATCCCGCCGTCCAGCACCGCCGCCACCGCCGGCAGCAGGTGGTCCGGAGTACCGGGGCCGGACGCACCCCGGTGCGCCCACGTGACCGAGGCGGCATCCAGCGACTGCTCGTCCGTCCCGTCCTGCACCTCGATGACCGCGGTCGCGACCTCACCGGCCGGCAGGGCCGAGCAGATCACCGCGATCGCCGGCAGCGCCGACTCGTCCCCGACCAGCAGGTGGGCAGGCGCGGGCCGCAGTTCCAGCTTGCCCCGCGGCCCCTGGAACGAGACCGGATCGCCCGGTGCCGCAGACTCGCCCCAACCAGCCCCCGGACCTGCTCCATGCAGGGCGACGTCCAGGTCGATCTCGCCGTCAGCAGGACGGGCGGCGCGGATCGTGTAGCGCCGCTTCACCCGGCGACCGGCCGGCTCGACCAGGTGCAACTCGACGTCCTGCGCCGGCCGCAGTTCAAGCCCGACCAGCGACTCGGCACGGACGGTCACCCGGCGCATCCGCGGTGTCACGGAGGTCGCCGCGACGACCACTGCGGAATGGACCGGCGAACGGCGGATGACGGGTGTACTCACGGGTAAGGAACCTACCGAGCGACGGGAAGCGGCAGACCCGTACGTTCGTTGCAAGGAAGAAGGAAGCAAGCACCGGTCCCAAACGAACATGGAGCATGCCATGCCCGCAGTTGCCCTGACCAAGGTCGCGTACACCACCTCCGCGGAGGCGCACGGCGGTCGCGCCGGCCACGTGAAGAGCGCCGACGGCATCATCGACCTCGACCTGCGCCAGCCCGGTACCGCCGAGGGTGCCTACGCGAACCCGGAGACGCTCTTCGCCGCCGGATACTCGGCCTGCTTCCAGGGCGCCCTGGCGAACCGTGCGAAGACCCAGGGCATCGACACCTCGGACTCGACCGTCACCGCGGTCGTCAGCTTCGGCCCGTCCGAGGACGGCGGCTTCGGCCTGGCCGTCGAGCTGCAGGTGAACATCCCGGGCGTCGACGCGGCCAAGGCGCAGGAGCTCGTCGAGCTGGCACACGCGTTCTGCCCGTACAGCAAAGCGACCCGCGGCAACATCGACGTGACCCTGACCGTCGTCTGAGGATCCGGGCACGACGCCGAAACTCACCGCTGAACCCTTTCAGGCCCCTCTCAGACGGTCGACAATGACGGTGTGCCGATTTCCGTCTTCGACCTGTTCTCGGTCGGGATCGGGCCCTCCAGCTCGCACACGGTGGGCCCGATGCGCGCCGCTCGTGCGTTCGTCGATGCCCTGGAGTCGGACGGGCAGCTGACCGAGGTGCAGCGGATCCGGGTCGAGCTGTTCGGCTCGCTCGGCGCGACCGGGCGCGGGCACGGTGCCGACAACGCGATCCTGCTCGGCCTGCTCGGTGAGCGCCCCGAGACGGTCGACACGGCCACGGTCGTGCCGCGGGCGGCCGCGATCCGCACGTCCGGGCAGATCAACCTGCTCGGACGGCGGAACATCGCGTTCGGCGACGGCGACCTCGTCCTGCACCGGCGCCAGTCGCTGCCCTACCACCCGAACGGGCTGCGCTTCACCGTCTGGGGCGCCGGCGACCGGCTGCTGCGCGAGCGCACCTACTACTCCGTCGGCGGCGGTTTCGTCGTCGACGAGCACGCGGCCACCCAGGACCGGATCAAGGTCGATGACACCGTCCTGCCCTACCCGTTCACCACCGGCGACGAACTGCTCAAACGCTGCGCCGAGTCGGGCCTGCCGATCAGCGGCGTGATGCTGGTGAACGAGACGTCCTGGCGCAACCACGACCAGGTCCACGCCCAACTGGTGCGGATCTGGGAGGTCATGGAGCAGAGCATCACCGAGGGCTGGACGAACGAGGGCGTGCTGCCCGGTGGCCTCAAGGTGCCGCGCCGCGCCCCGGCGCTGTACCGCAAGCTTGTGGCCGAACCCCTGGAGGGCGGCGACCCGCTGGTCGCGATGGACTGGGTCAACCTCTTCGCCCTCGCCGTGAACGAGGAGAACGCCGCCGGCGGCCGCATCGTCACCGCCCCGACGAACGGTGCCGCCGGGATCATCCCGGCCGTCCTGAGCTACTACGTCAACTTCGGCGAGGGCGCCAGCGAGGAGCAGGTGGTGCGCTTCCTGCTCACCGCCGGGGCGATCGGTCTGCTCTACAGGGAGAACGCGTCCGTCTCTGGTGCCGAGGTGGGCTGCCAGGGCGAGGTCGGCGCAGCCTGCTCGATGGCGGCCGCCGCGCTCTGCGAGGTGCTCGGCGGGACGCCCCACCAGGTCGAGAACGCCGCCGAGATCGCAATGGAACACAATCTCGGCCTGACCTGCGACCCGGTCGGCGGCCTGGTCCAGATCCCCTGCATCGAACGCAACGCGATGGCCGCGGTGAAAGCGATCAACGCGGCCCGCATCGCACTGCGCGGCGACGGCGAGCACCTCGTCAGCCTCGACACCGTCATCAGGACGATGCGCGAGACCGGCGCGGACATGAAGGGCAAGTACAAGGAGACAGCCCGCGGCGGCCTCGCCGTCAACGTCATCGAGTGCTGAGGGCGATTCCGCGGTCGGCGGCCAGGCGGACGGCCTCGGTGCGGTTGGACGCGCCCAGCTTGGCCATCACGTTCGAGACGTGCACGCTGGCGGTCTTCTCGCTGATGTAGAGCCGCCTGCCGATCTCCCGGTTGGTCAGCCCCTCGGCCACCAGCGCGAGTACCTCGGCCTCGCGGGCCGTCAGCAGGTCGACGGACGGTGGGACGGACGTGCCGGGCAGCTTGATCCGCGCCCGCCGGGCAAGGTCGCCGAGGTCGCCGGGCAGTGCCGCTCCCAGGGGTGTGGACCGTTCGTGCAGCGCGAGCAGCGCATCCGCCGCCCGGTCCGCCGCCCCGGTGAGGATCAGCGCCTCGACCAGCCGGAACTGCGTGTACAGCTCCCACTCGGCGTGGACCAGCCCACTGACCGCCTGGTGCGCGGTGGTCCAGAGGGTCGGGTCGCTGCCGTCCAGGCGGGATCGCTCGGCCATGACCACTGCGATCCACGCGTCCAGCTCGGTGATGGTCACGGGCACGGCGCGCGGCGCTGCGCGGGCGGTGCGCAGCTCGTCCAGCACCTCGTCGATCTCGGCCCGTGCCGTCTGCGCCCTGTCGGGGCCGGTGCGGGCGACGGCAGCGCGGGCGCGCCAGGCGGCGACCGAGAAGACGACCGGGTCGCCGTGGATCGCCCGCAGCATCGGCTCGATCGGGACGGGCTCGGACCAATGTCCGACGGTCTGGAGGCGCAGCCGTGCCTCGGCGATCGGCGCGGCACCCTGCGAGGCGTCCCGCTCGACGTCGACGCCGCCGCGCTTGCGCTCCAGGTCCGCCGCCTCGGCGTAGCGCCCGCGCAGGGCGAGCAGGACGCTGCGCGTGCTGTCGTAGTACTGCTCCAGCACACCGCCCAGCAGCGGCAGTCCGATCAGTTCCTCGTCAGCCTCGTCCCAGCGGCCCAGCCGGATCAGGGCGTTCGCGTGCTCGATGCGCAGGAAGCTCGTGCCGCCCGCGAACGTCCGGCGCTGCTCGGCGTACGCCAGGCCGTCCCGCTGGACCTGTTCGGCCTCGGCCACCCGGTTGAACGGGGTGACGAGCACCGAGGCGAGGTTGTTGTGTCCGCGGATGACCTCATCGGTACCGCCGACCCGCAACCCGACCTCGATGCACTCGCGCAGGTTGGCCAACCCGGCCTCGTCGCCGATCGTGCCGCGCGAGCAGCCCAGCGAGTTCAACGCGCTGCTGAGCTGCCGGTCGGCGCCGACCGCCCGGGCGATGGCGACCGCCTCGGTGCCGACAACCGTGCCCTCCTCGTACCGGGACGCGAACATGAGGAACCGGCTGCGGTTTCCGAGGGCCTCGGCGCGGGCCACCGTGGGTTCGGGGCGCAGCAGCCGCAGCGCCCGCTCGCTGGCGTCGAGTGCGGCGTCCAGGCGGCCATCGATCCAGTACTTCCAGCCGAGCTTGGCGAGCTGCTCGCCGACGGTCTCGGGGTCCCGGTCAGGGTCGAGCAGCGCAAGCGCCCGTTCGCCGTAGCGGACCATCGCCTCGGGTTCGGCCGCGAGTTCGGAGGCCAGGGCCAGCAGCTGCCACTCGGGTTCGGTCGTCACCCCCGGTGAGAGCCGGGGACGGATCTCCAGCGCCCGCTCCAGGTGTTGCATCGCCTCCGGGTCGGCGAAAAGGTCGGCGGCGCGGCGGGCGGCGGCAACCAGCGCGGGGTACGCGCGGTCCAGGTCCGTCGCCTGCAGCGCGTGGTGGGCCAGTTCGGCGTCGACGCTGTCCGCGCCGGCCGCGGCCAGGGACGGGTCGGCCGTCAGCGCGTCGGCGACCGCGGCGTGCAGCCGCATCCGCTCGCCGGGCAGCAGTTGCTCGTGCGCCGCCTCCTGCAGCAGGGCGTGCCGGAACAGGTAACCCTGGCCGTCTGGGACGAGGGCGCCGTGCTCGACCGCAGCCCGCAGTCCCTGGTCCAACTCGTCCGGGCCAAGGGTGGCGACCTGGGAGAGCAGGCGGTGGTCGACCCGGCGTCCCGCGGCCGCGGCGATGCGCAGCACCTCGCGGGCCTGCTCGGGCAGCGATTCCAAGCGCGTTGCGAGGATGTCGCGCAGCGTGGGCGGGACGCCACGATCCCCCGACGCGGCAAGGAGTTCCTCGGCGAAGAAGGGATTGCCCTCGGCACGGTCGACGATGTCGGCAACTAGCCGCGGGGGAAGCTCACCGCCGGTGATCGCGGCGAGCAGGTGACCTACCTCGGCGGTGCCGAGGGGCTTCAGGTCGAGGCGCCCTACGTTCGGCAGCCGGCCCAGTTCGCCGAGCAGCGGCCGCAGCGGGTGCGACCGGCGCATCTCGTCCGAGCGGTAGGTGGCCAGGACCAGCGCGCGGGTGCTGCCCAGCTCGCGGGCCAGGTAGGACAGCAGGTCGAGGGTGGAGCGGTCGGCCCAGTGCAGGTCCTCGATCACCAGGACGAGCGGACCGGCCTCGTCCAGTGCGGCCAGCAGTGCGTAGAGCTCGCCGAAAAGCGCTCCGGCGCCGCCCATTGCACGGTCGTCCACGGGGCCGCCGTGGACCGCGCCGGGCAGGAAGCGGACGAGCTCCCGTCCGTACAACTCGGCGGTGCGGCCCGGCCCGAGTTGCTCGCCGAGCTGGCGCAGCATCCCGACGAGGGGGGCGAAGGGCAGGACGGCCTGCCGCAGTTCGAGGCAGTAACCGGTCAGGACGCGGACGTCCAGCGGGAGGGCGGAGACGAACTCGCCGACCAGACGGGACTTGCCGCCACCGGCCTCGCCGCCGACCAGGATCACCTGCGCCCCGTCTGTGCGGGTGCGGGCAAGCGCCTCGCGCAGGGTGTCGAGTTCAGCGGCGCGGCCGATCAGCTCGGAGGAGCTGATCCGGGCCGGCACGCCGCCCAGTATGGCAACCTCGACCGACATCGCGGGCCGATCAGGCGGCGATGCGGACGGGCCTGACGCGCCACGGGAAACGGTAGGCGCGGGCGCCGCCGTCCGGGCCGGTCGGGTTGCCGAGCCGGCGGGTTCGGCGGGCAGCGGCGGTGCGGATCAGGTCGTGGCGGTGTTCGCGGGCCAGGTCCGGGGTGAAAGTGTTGTACATCGTGGGCTCCGTGTGTGTCTGTTTCGTTGACACCACAGAGATTCGTCGTAAGGCCCCTAGTCCCACATTGGGCGTACGCCTTAGATCCGAGCCGGATCCACCTCAGATCCGGCCCGGACCGGGCCTTAGACCGCTACTCCCGGCATGCCGTCGGTAGCCAGGTCGGTCTTCTTGGCGTTGATGACGAACAGTGCGACCACCAGGGCGACGATCGCGAAGACCGCGGCGCCGAAGAAGCCCTGGCCGGACGCGTGCGCCTGCACCTCGCGGGCGAACTCGTGGTACGGACCGGCGAAGAACTTGCCGGCGGCGACCTGCTGCGAGGGGTCCAGTGTCTTGAGGAACTTGGTGATGTCATCCGGCTGGAGGCCGTTGCTGCCGGCACTCTGCAGCTTTTGTCCGACCGGACCTGACGCGTCGCCGAGCTTGGCCAGTTCGGGGCCGAGCTTGGTGGCGAAGTTGTCCTTGGACCAGTTGGTGGCGGACGTCCCGAACACGGTGGCGAGCACCGACAGGCCGATCGCGCCGCCGACCTGCTGGCCGACGTTGAGCAGCGCCGAGGCCAGGCCGGCATCGGTGTTGGCGACCTTGGACACGGCCGCCACGGTCAGCGGGACGAACAGCAGACCCATCGCGATGGCCAGGATGATCATGCCCGGCAGCAGGGTGTCGGCGTAGCCGGAGTCCTTGCTCACCCGCGACAGCCACAGCATCGAGGTGAGGATGACCGCGACGCCCGCGACGATCAGCACCTTCGGGCCGAACCTGGGCAGCAGCTTGCTGACGATCTGCGACACGACGCCGATCACCACCGCCACCGGCAGGAACGCGACGCCGGTCTTCAGCGCGCTGAACTCGCGCACGCCCTGCACAAAGAACGTCACGAAGTAGAACAGGCCGAACATGCCGGCACCGACGACGAGCATGACCAGGTAGGCGCCGGCCCGATTGCGGTTCTCGAAGATGTGCATCGGCATCATCGGCTCCTTGGCCACGAAGGCCTCGAAGAGCACGAAGCCCACCAGCAGGACGACGGCCGCGACGAACACGATGTACGTCTCGGCGTTGCCCCAGCCGCTGTGCGCGACGTGGATGAAGCCGTAGACGAGCGCGACCATGCCAGCGACGGACATGAGGGCGCCGACGAAGTCGAACTTGCCCTTGAGCCGCTCGGACTCGTGCAGGTAGACGAACGCGCCCACCATCAGCACCACGCCGATCGGGACGTTCACGAACAGCACCCAGCGCCAGCTGAGGTATTCCGTGAGGATGCCGCCGAGCAACAGGCCGAGCGCGGCGCCCGCACCGGAGACGGCCGCGTAGACGGCGATCGCCCGGTTGCGGGCCTCGCCCTCCTCGAACTCGGTGGTGATCAGCGACAGCGCGGTTGGCGAGGCGATCGCGCCGCCGATGCCCTGGATCGCGCGACCGGCCAGCAGCAGCGGGAAGTTCACCGCGACGCCGGCCAGGAAGCTGCCGAGGCTGAACAGGCCGAGGCCGACGATGAACATGCGGCGGCGGCCGAGGATGTCGCCGGCGCGACCGCCCAGCAGCAGCAAGCCACCGAAAGCGAGCGTGTAGGCGTTCAGCGCCCACGTCATGTCAGTCTGGTTCTTGTCGAAATACTTGCCCATCGAGGGCAGCGCGATGTTCACGATGGTGGCGTCGAGGACGACCATCATCTGCGCGCCGGCGATGATCAGCAGCGCGAGCGCCGGGTGGGCGCCCCGCCTGGAGGTGTGAGATGCCGCCGGGGATGGGGCGGTCAACGATTCGGACAACGGATGCTCCCGAGCTTTGGGTACGCCTGCGTTCACTATTTCAGGTACGCTAGTACAAGGGGTGTAGGGAACGCAAACGTTCACTATCTGGAGGTGTACGGATGACCGCACTGGCCGCCCTGGCCACGCGCCGTCGCGGCCCTGCTCTGGAGCGGGCCATCCTCACTGCCGCCTACGACGAACTCACCGAGGTCGGCTACACCGCCTTCAGCGTCGAGAACGTCGCCAGCCGCGCGCGGACGGGCAAGGCAAGCATCTACCGCCGCTGGCCCACCAAGGCCGAGCTCGTGCTGGATGCCCTGGACTGCGGACTGCCCTCGGCCGACCAGTGCGGACTGGTCCCGGCGTGGGACGAGCACGTCACCACCCGCGACGCCCTGATGTTAGTGGCCGGCAAGATCAGCGAGGTCCTGCACAGCCCGGCGGGCGACGCGATCCGCTCGATCAAGTTCGACGCCACCGCAGACCCGGAACTGGCCCAACTGGTGGACGAGCGCTTCCAGGCTCCCCGCCGCGCGTACCTGATCGCCCTGCTGCAGCGCGGCGTCGAACGCGGCGAGGTGCGCCCCGACGCGGTCAACGAACAGGTAGCCGACGTGCTGCCGGCCGTGCTCATGCACCGCTTGGTCATGCTGCGCCGGGACGTGACCGAGGCCGACCTGTGCGAGATCATGGAGCTGGTGGTCATCCCCCTGGTGGAGGCCCGGTAAGCTTCCTCCTCGCAAGATGGAGATGTCGCCTAGTCCGGTCTATGGCGCCTCACTGCTAATGAGGTTTGGGTCTAAAGCCCATCGGGAGTTCGAATCTCCCCATCTCCGCTGGTAGGCTGTCCCACCGTGCCTTCGGCACGAGCGCCCGTAGCTCAACGGATAGAGCACTTGACTACGGATCAAGAGGTTGCAGGTTCGAGTCCTGCCGGGCGCACTTACCCACTAGCGTATTTTCATGAGCTTCGACGTTCTCGTCATCGGCGGCGGCATCGCTGGGGTTTCGATCGGTTACGAACTCGCGGCGACCTCCAGAGTCTGCCTGCTGGAGATGGAATCGACCCTCGCGTATCACACGACCGGCCGCTCCGCCGCGACGTGGTTGGGCACCTACGGCAACGAGCCGATCCGCGCCCTGACCAAGGCGAGCCACGACTTCCTGATCGATCCGCCCCATGACATCTACGAGGCCCCGCTCGCGACGCCGCTGGGGCTGCTCTACATCGCCGGGCCGCACCGCGCCGATGCGATCCGCGAACTGCATGCCGAGGTCGTGGGACTCACACCCGACGTGACACTGGTCGGCGAGGACGTCGCCCTGGCGATGAACCCCCTGCTGCGGCCGGGGTTCGTCGAACTGGCGATGGTCGAGCCGGGAGCCCTGGACGTCGACGTACACGAACTGCACCAGGGCTACACGCGCGGCCTGCGGCAGCGCGAGGCGAAGATCATCACCTCCGCCAAGGTCGCCTCCGCGACGTGGGACGGGACGGCCTGGACGCTCACCACCGCCGCCGGCGAGACCTACACCGCGCCCGTCGTGGTGAACGCCGCCGGCGCGTGGTGCGACGAACTCGCCACGATCCTCGGCGGCGCCGCGATCGGCATCCAGCCGCTGCGCCGCTCGATCTTCATGGTCCCGGCGCACGACACCGTCGAGCACCTGCCGATGACCTTCGACATCGACCACCAGTTCTACTTCAAGCACGACTCGGGCCAGTACCTCTGTTCCCCCGCCGACGAGACCCTCTCGCCCCCCGGCGACGCGAAGCCGGACGAGCTCGAGATCGCCCGCGCCATCGAGGCGATCAACGAGGCGACCGTCCTGTCCGTCCGGCACGTCCGTACCGCCTGGGCCGGGCTGCGCTCCTTCACGCCCGACCAGACGCCCGCCGTCGGCTACGACCCCGCCGTCCCCGGACTGTTCTGGTACGCCGGGCAGGCTGGCTTCGGCATCCAGATCTGCCCCGCCATGGCCCGTCTCGGCGCCGCGCTCGTGCACGGCAAACCCGCCCCCGCCGACGTCCTTGCCACCGGCCTCGATCTCACCAGCCTCGACCCCGCCCGCTTCTCCGCCTGATCGCGATGAGGACACCCGTCCCTCCGGCGCCGCTCGTAGTACTGCCAGCGACCGTGCGGGCAGACCTACAAGCTCGGGCGGGACGGGCCTTGTAGTTCTGCCCCCGAGCGCGCGGGCAGGACTACAAGCGGCAAGCGAGGGGGCACCTGGTCTCCGGCCTGTGGATAACTCGCCCCGACTGTCGGAGCTCCGACACAGACTCGAGCCATGAACACAGCAGACCTGCTCCGAGCAATCCGTCGCGCCCGCGGCCTCAGCCAGCGTGAGCTGGCCACCACCGCGCAGCTGCCGCGGTCGACAATCGAGCGCATCGAGTCTCCGCACCCAGTCCAGCCGACGCTGACGATCCTCGAACGAATCCTGCACAGCGCGGGCTACCGCCTGGCGATCTTGGACGACCAGGGCGAAGTGCTGGAGCTCGACGCCGACCGGTTCAGCTACTGGGATCAGGGCGGCCGTCGGTTCCCGGCACACCTCGTCCCGTACAAGACGCCGACTCGCTGGCGGGCAATGGCGGGCGGCGGGCAGGGTTGGTGGGGCTACGGGCACATCGCCTTCGACTACTTCGGTGATCCCAAGGCCCCGCCGTACACCTTCCGGCGCAGAATGGCGGCCGTGACGGAGTTCGATGCGATCGTGTTGGCTGGCGGCCGCGCGACCCGGATGGGCGGCATCGACAAACCGATGCAGCCGGTCCAGGGACTGCCGATGCTGCGCCACGTCCTGTCGGCTGTGAGCGCGGCCGGCCTGAAGGTCGTCGTCGGGCACGAAAGGGCCGGTGTCGACGGTGTCGTGTGGACGCGGGAGGAGCCCGCGGGCTCGGGTCCGGTTGCCGCCGTGGCCGCTGGCCTGACGAGGACGACTGCCGAGTTCGTTCTGGTGCTCGCCGCCGACCTGCCGAACGTCGCTCCGGCCGTCCCCCGGCTGCTTGCGGCCATGCGGCAGCCGTGCCACGCAGCCGTCCTGCACACGAACGGCCGCGACAACTACCTTGCCGCCATCTGGCGGCGAGGCGCCCTCGGGGACCGCTTGAAAACACTCCCCGGCCTCGAGAACGCGCCGATGCGCGCGCTGTACGACGGGTCGGAGTGCATCCGGGTGGAGGATCCGGCAGGGTGGGGACGCGACGTCGACACCCTGTCCGACCTGCAGAGGGAGAACCTCGATGACCTATCCGGCTGAACTCGACGAGTGGGTCGACCAGTTGGCGCTGGCCCTGGGCCTCGCCCCCGCAGACATCGACGTCAGCGCAGTGCTGGATCTCGCCCGCGACGCGGCGCACGCCGTGGCCCGTCCCGCCGCGCCCGTCAGCGCCTACCTGGCCGGTCTCGCGGCCGGCCGCGGCGCGGACCCCGCTGAGGCACTCGCGATCGCGCAGCAGCTGGCCCTGAGCTGGACACAGACCTCATAGTTCTCACCGCCACCGCGGTACGGCGGTGCGCGAATCGTTTCGTCCGTGCAGCGGTACGAGAATCCGCAGGCAACGGCGGCGTCCTAGCGTGACCAGCAAAGATTCGGCCAGTGCCGCCCGGGTCACTCCCGTCACCGCATGCCAAGGAAGCAACGATGACCGCAACGATCGACCCGCCCCGGCAATCGACCGCAGCCGCCGACACCGGGAAGTGGATTCACGACTGGCGCCCCGAGGACCCCGAGTTCTGGGAGTCCAAGGGCAAGAAGATCGCCCGACGCAACCTCATCTTCTCCATTCTCTCCGAGCACATCGGCTTCTCGGTGTGGGTGCTCTGGTCCGTCTTCGTGCTGTTCCTGCCCGGCGGTCAGTACGGCATCAGCACCGACGCGATCGAGGCGGCCGGCCAGAAGTTCCTGCTCACCTCCCTGCCGGCGGCCCTGGGTTCGTTCGTCCGCATCCCGTACACCCTGGCGGTGGCGCGCTTCGGCGGGCGCAACTGGACGATCGTCAGCGCCCTCACGCTCCTGATCCCCACGGTGGCCAGCGCGTTCCTGCTCAAGCCCGAGTCCAGCCTGGCCACGCTGCTGTTCCTCGCGGCGATCACCGGCTTCGGCGGCGGCAACTTCGCCTCGTCCATGACGAACATCAACGCGTTCTACCCGCAACGGCTCAAGGGGTGGGCGCTAGGACTGAACGCCGGTGGTGGCAATATCGGCGTCCCGGTCATCCAACTCGTCGGCTTGTTGGTGATCGCGGCAGTAAGCAACACCCGTCCCGAAATCGTTTGTGCCATCTACCTTGTGTTGATCGCACTGGCCGCATCGGGTGCCGCGCTGTTCATGGACAACCTGGGCAACCAGCGGTCCAACCTGAGTGCGATGGCAGAAGCGTTGCGCTACAAGCACTCCTGGGTGATGAGCTTTCTCTATATCGGCACGTTCGGATCGTTCATCGGCTTCTCGTTCGCCTTCGGTCAGGTGCTGCAGATCAACTTCCTCGCCGGCGGTGACAATGCCGCGCAGGCGTCGTTGCACGCGGCGCAGATCGCGTTCATCGGACCGCTTCTCGGCTCGATCTCGCGGCCGTTCGGCGGCAAGCTGTCCGATCGGATCGGCGGCGGCAAAGTCACCCTGTACGTGTTCGTCGCGATGATCTTCGCAGCGGGAATCCTGGTGGCAACGGGCGTGATGGACGACGGCATGAAAGGTGCGGCGACCCCCACCCAGATGACCGCCTACGTGACCGGCTTCATCCTGTTGTTCATCCTGTCCGGACTCGGCAACGGATCGACGTACAAGATGATCCCATCGATCTTCGAGGCCAAGGCGCAGGGTCACGACGAGTGGAGTCGCGAAGAGAAGGCGGCGTGGTCACGGAGCATGTCCGGTGCGCTGATCGGCTTCGCCGGCGCGATCGGCGCACTCGGCGGGGTGTTCATCAACGTCGTGCTGCGCGCGTCGTACGTCGGCGCAGCGAAGTCGGCGACCAACGCGTTCTGGGTGTTCATGGCCTTCTACGTGGTCTGCGCCATGGTGACCTGGGTGGTATTCCTGCGGATCCAAACCGCCAGGACCGGCGCGGGCGAGGAGATCGGCCGGGCGCCGACGCCTGTCCCGGCCACCTGACCTGCGCAAACTGATGCTCACCGCGTGGTTCG
>Ga0068859_100001258_pt1 | contig 25874 bp, 23 predicted proteins | sample KBSSwiS22_FD_66585 | JGI IMG/M metagenome (GOLD analysis project Ga0068859, IMG submission 66585) | Switchgrass rhizosphere microbial communities from Kellogg Biological Station, Michigan, USA - KBS Switchgrass S2-2 | ecosystem: Host-associated > Plants > Roots > Rhizosphere > Soil ...
GTAGCGCTGCAGCTGCTTTTCCATCACGTCCTTGTCGTCGACCTGCATCAGGAAATGCACGCCGCCGCGAAGATCGAGGCCGAGCGGCATCGCGTTCGCGCCGATCGCGCGCATCCAGGATGGAACGGTCGAGACGAGATTGAGCGCGACCACGTACGAATCGCCGAGCTGCGTGCGCAGCGCATCGGACGCCTTGGTCTGATCGTCGACACCGCCGAAGCGGACGACGACATGCTCGCCACTGAGATCGATCCGCTGGAACGGGATCTTCTCCTTCTCGAGCACGCCTTGCGCTTTTTCCTTCAGCGCCTCGTCGACGGTCGCGCCGCGATTGGCCGAGATCTGCACGGCGGGCTGCTGCGTGAAGAGGTTCGGCACTCCGTACAGGATGCCGAGCACCAGCACGACCGCAACCAGCACATATTTCCAGCGGGGAAAATCGTTCATGTCGTCAAGATTCGCGTAGCGATGGGGCGGATCGCCATCCCGATCCGCCGGTGTGTTTCACGTTTGCGGCGGCGCCACCGCACCGATCATCGGCAGGCGGCGCGGCGAAAAGTTCCCGCAGGTCAGCTCGAAGCCTTCAGCGTGCCCTTCGGGAGGACCGCGGAAATCGCCTGTTTCTGGAGCTTCACGGTCACGTTCGGCGCCACTTCCAGCGTGACGAACTGATCGGCGATGTCCTCGATGCGGCCGAGCAGGCCACCGTTGGTCAGCACCTCGTCGCCCTTGGCCAGCGCGGCGATCATCGAACGCTGCTCCTTGGCGCGCTTCATCTGCGGCCGGATCATCATCAGATACACGATGCCGAACATCACCAGGATGAAGACGAGGTTGAGCATGCCGGGTCCAGGACCCGGAGCCGCGCCCGGCGCGGCGGTCTGCGCTTGGGCACTTGCGATCAGAAAATCCATCACGACTCCCGCTGGCGGCCCCTCCGGACGGAGTCGGGCCTCTTAAAAAAGGTCGCGGATTATGCCATACGGGCCCGCCCGCTGCCGCGCAGGCGGGCCTTCGGGTCGTGACCTGACGCTCAGTCCGGAGTCTCGGCCGAACGCCGCGCCGCGTAAAAATCGGCCTTGAACTCGGCCAGCCGGCCCGCCGCGATCGCCTCGCGCAGGCCGCGCATCAGGTCCTGGTAGTAGTGGAGATTGTGGATCGTCGCGAGCTGCGGCCCGAGCATCTCGCCACAGCGATCGAGGTGACGCAGGTACGCGCGGCTGAAACCCGATCGGCAGGTGTAGCAGCCGCAGGCTTCGTCGAGCGGCCGCGTATCGCGCTCGAATTTCGCGTTGCGGATGCGCAGCGTGCCGGTGCGCGTGAAGAGATGCGCGTTGCGCGCGTTGCGCGTCGGCATCACGCAATCGAACATGTCGATGCCGCGCGAGACCGCCTCGACGAGATCTTCGGGCCGACCGACGCCCATCAGATAGCGCGGACGATCGCGCGGCAGCAGCGGCTCGACGGTCTCGATGATGGCGTTGCGCTCGTGCTCGGGCTCGCCGACCGCAAGTCCGCCGATTGCATAGCCGTCGTAGCCGATCGCCTTCAGCGCCTCGACCGACTGCCGGCGCAGCGCCGGATAGACGCTGCCTTGCACGATGCCGAACAGCGCGTTGCGATTGCCTTCGTGTGCGCGCTTGCTGCGCTCGGCCCAGCGCAGCGAAAGATCCATCGACGTGCGCGCATCGCGCTCGCTCGCAGGATACGGCGTGCACTCGTCGAAGATCATCACGATGTCGGAATCGAGCGTGCGCTGGATGCGCATCGATTCCTCCGGCGAGAGGAACACGGTCGAGCCGTCGACGGGCGACGCGAACGTGACGCCCTCCTCCGTGATCTTGCGCTTGTGCGCCAGGCTGAACACCTGGAATCCGCCGGAGTCGGTCAGGATGGGCTTGTCCCAGCCGATGAAGCGATGCAGTCCGCCGAACTCGCCGATCACGTCGAGCCCGGGGCGAAGAAAAAGATGGAACGTATTGCCGAGGATGATCTCTGCGCCGACATCGCGCAGCGCCTGGGGCGTCATCGCCTTGACCGAGCCGTACGTGCCGACCGGCATGAACGCCGGCGTTTCGATCGTGCCGCGATCGAACGTGATGCGGCCGCGGCGGGCGGTGTTGTCGGTTTTTAGAAGTTCGAATTTCATGGCTTGGTATTCGAAGCGATCACTTCACGGTCTTGTCATCCCGGCGAAAGCCGGGATGACGATGTTCATGCGGACTTCGGCGGCCAAATCAACATCGCATCGCCATAAGAAAAAAACCGATACCGCTCGCGCACCGCGTGCCGATACGCATCCAGCATCGTCTCGCGCCCGGCGAACGCCGACACCAGCATCAGCAGCGTCGATTCGGGCAAATGGAAATTCGTGATCAACGCATCGACGGTCGTGATGCGATATCCGGGAAAAATGAAAATCTGCGTCTCGCCCGCGAACGGCTCAAGCGCACCGCCGCCCGCAGCGGTTTCGAGTGCGCGCACGACCGTCGTTCCGACAGCGACGACACGCCCGCCGCGATCGCGCGTGCGGCGCACCTGCTCGACCAGCTTCGCGCCGACGTTGAGCCATTCGCGATGCATCACATGATGCTCGATGCTGTCGGCGCGCACCGGCTGGAACGTGCCGGCGCCGACGTGCAGCGTGACATAACCCGAATCGACGCCACGTGCGCCGAGCGCATCGAGCAAGCGCGCATCGAAGTGCAAACCTGCGGTGGGTGCCGCGACCGCGCCCGACTCGCGCGCATAGACGGTCTGGTAACGCTCCTCGTCCGCGATATCCGCGTCGCGGCCGATGTACGGCGGCAGCGGCATGCGGCCGAGGCGCAGCAGCAGTTTTTCGAGCGGCTCGGCCGTATCGAAGCGCAGCACGAAGAATTCGCCGTCGCGCCCGAGCACCGTCGCCGTGCTGCCGTCCTCGAACACGATGCGACCGCCCGCCTTCGGCTTCTTGCTGACGCCGAGCTGCACGCGCGCTTCGTGCGCGCCGGTGATGCGCTCGATCAGTATCTCGACCGCGCCACCGCTCTCCTTGCGCGCGAAGAGGCGTGCCGGCAGCACGCGTGTGTCGTTGAACACCAGAAGGTCGCCGGGCTCGACGAGATCGACAAGATCGGCGAACCGGCGATCCTCGAGGCTTCCGCTCGCGGCATCGACGACGAGCAGTCGGCTCGCCGAACGCTCGGCCAGTGGAGCCTGCGCGATCAGCTCGGGCGGCAGGTCGAAATGGAAATCGGATTTCTTCAAGGCGTTACTTGGAGGCGCGAAGGGCGCGCATTGTAGAGGAGTCCTCCCCAAGCCCCGCTCGCTTCTCCCCTCTCCCGCTTTTCGGGAGAGGGCTGGGGTGAAGGGAATCGGAGTGGAGCGTCTCGCAGCTTGCCCTCACCCTAACCCTCTCCCGCAAGCGGGAGAGGGGACATCCGCGCTCAGCGCGAGGCGGTAGTACGACGTCTCCGCCACCACACGATCACCGCGGCAATCGCAATGACGCCAACGCCGATCGCATAGGGAAACGCCCGGCGCACAAACCGCTTCATCGCGGCGACGCGCTCGGCGTGCAGCCGCTTCGCCGCGCCGTCGAAATCCGGCTCCTCGCACTGTGTGCCGAAATTCTCGGCCCAAGGCACGTACGGTCCGTTCTTGACGTAGCGATCGTAGTAGACGCGCGCCGCCGGAAGGTTGCGATACAAGAGCCAACCCGTGGCCTGGCACAGGATCGCCGCGTACGCCTGCGAGCGCTGCGGCACGAGATCGGCGGCGCGCGCGGCGAAATCGGCGGCGACGTAGCGATAGTGGAAACGCAAGTCGGGTTGCGGGCTTGTCGCCGACACGCGCTCGCGTTCGCCCGGTTGCGGTGTCGTCGCGATCTTCAGCGGCGGCAGCGCCGGCTGTGGTTCCGCGCCTTCGGCCGGCGCTCCGTAACCGAAGCTGCCGAACTCGAAATTGCCGCCGAAGAACGCGTTGTCCGGATCGTTCTCGTAACCCAGAAGCTCCATGCCATTTTCGCGCGCGATCACGGCCGCGCGATACCACTCGGAGGCACGCTCGATGCGTCCGCCCGATGTTGCGCCGCGTCGCGCAGCCGCATACGCCGTTGCCTGCTTCTTAAGCTCGGCGTCATCGAAATACGCGAGCGCATCGTCGTAGCGATCGCTGCGCAACAAGCGCCTCGCGAGCAACGCGCGCAGGAACGAAGCGCTGCGCTCCGCCGCAGGAACGTTGTCGTCCGGCATCGGCGCTTTCACCGGTTTCGACGCATGCGTATCGACGAACTGCTTGAGCTCGTCCAGCGTCAGCACGCGCTCGGCGACGAACGCGGCATCCATCCAGTAAGTCGGCGATGAGGCATAAAGATGATCGAGTGCCGAGACGTATTCGCCGCGCTCGAGCGCAAGCGTGCCCGCTTCGCCTTCGACGCGGCAATAGGTCGACGCCGGCGCGCGCCAGTCTTCGTCCTGGTTTTGCGTCGGGATTTTTGGAAACGCCTTGGCGGCTTCGGCATATGCGGCCGCCGCGGCATTCGCGTCGCCCGCGCGCAATGCGAGCTTGGCGCGCACCCACGCGGCGAGTCCGCCCGAATCCTTGGCCGCGAACCGGCCGGCAAGATCGTAGCGGCCGCTGCGATACGCGAGCGCGGCGAGCCGGTCGGCGCCTTCGACATGATCGAGTCCGCGCTTCTCTATCGCATCGAGGAAATTGCCGATCACGCCTTTTGCAGCCGGCGCGGATTCCGTATCGAACGACGCGGGCTCGCTCTCGAACTCGCCACTGCGCGTCGCGAGATAGATGGCGACAAGACGCTGCGTCATCGGCGCGCCGATGCTGCGCTCGAGGCGTTTGGGATCGCGCACGATCGCGCGCGCGACTTCGAGCAGCGAAGCCTGACCGTATCGCGAGCCCAGCGCCGCTTGCTGCGCATACAACGCAATCGCCGCTTCGTCGTTGCCGGCTTCGAGATCGAGCCGCGCTTCTTCGCCGTAGCTGTCGACGGCAAGCCCGAGCGGATCGGCCGCGCCGCCGGCGACGAGCTCGCGGACTTTCTGGAACGCCTGTGCCGCACCGGTGTCGAGCGTGCTGCCGCGCCCGAGCATGAAAGCCGCCCAGACGCCGTAGCGCGCGCGCTCGTTCGCCGGCAGCTCCAGCACGCTCGCGAAACGGCGCGCCGCTTCGTCGAGATCGTCGTGCTGGAACGCGACCGCGCCGGCGAGATAACGCCGTGCGTCTTCGGGCAGACCTTCGCCGGCGGCGTACGCGACTTTCGCGTTGACTCTCTGACGGATCGCCTCCGCGCGCTCATAGTCGTCGCCGAGCATCTCGCGCTCGGCGGCGTCGCGCGTCGGCGGTTCGGGCGTGTAAAACCAATCGGCACGCTCGACCGGCTTGAAGCGCGCGTTCGGAGTGGGCACGAGCTCTGAGACTTCTTCGGTGAAGACGCCTTCGGGCAGCACACCGAGTGTCGCAGCGCGATCGTCGAGCAGAACTTCTGGAAAATCCGGCCCGCAGGCCGATGCGCGCGCGGTGATGAGCATCGCCAGCGCCAACGCGAGTTGACGTTTCATCGTTCCTCCCTCCCCGCATCGATTCTACTCGACGCGCGCGTGCGCCGCGCCCGCGCAACGCACCCAGCCGACCGCACGGCGCGTGCCGGCGCGGATGCGAAGATCCGCGTCCGGCACGAAACGCCAGCCGTCGGCGACCGCTTCGCCATGCCAGCCGCGCGCGGCATCGCCCGCGACGCAAGCGCTGCCCGTTATGCGCAACGGCAAAGCCTTCGCGTTGGCAGCGCCGTCGTTGACGACGAAAAGATCCGATGCGCCGTTGCCGCTGGCGACGATGTCGACGCCGAGCCGCGATTCGGGAACGTGGCCTGCGATGACGTCGCGCAACGCCGCGATCGTCCATGCGCGTTTGTCGCCGGGCAGCGGAAGTCGAAACCATGCGATGCCGCGCCAGTTCGGAGGCGGGTCGGCGGCGAGATGCGCGAGCAGGCGCACGACGTCGGCCGGTTCCGCACGGAGCTCCTTCGCATCGGACGTGGTCGTCGCATCGACGTTCATCTCGCTCTCGACCGCGATCGCGCGTCCGCTCGCATCGAAGCGCACGCGCATGCCGTAAGCCGGCAACGCCACGCGAAAACCGTTATGTGCATGCGGCGCGAAGGCGCGTATCCAGCGCTCGGCAAGCGCGGAGTCGAAAAGCCCGTCGGACGGATTGCGCACGGCATGTACTTGCAGCACCGCTTCATCCGCGGCGGAAAGCACCACATCTAGATCGGACGAGTCGAGCCACGCCGGCAGCGCGGTGATTGCAAGTCGCACATCCGGCGCGAGCGCTTCGCGCACGGCGTGGAGGCGCTGCGCGTAATCGGCGAGACGCGCCGTGCCGCAGTCGTAGTCTATCTCGACGGCGGCGATCGGCGCGCCACCGGCTTTCCACCGAGCGAGAAGATCGGCGAGATACGCATCGAGCTTCGCCGCGTCGGGTGCAGCACCCGCACCGTCGTAACGCACGACGGCGACTCTTGCTCGCCGATCGCCGGTGAACGCGCGCGGATCGGCTTCACTAGCGAGCCATCGACCGTCGCGTCCCGCTTGCGCGACGAGCACGCGCACGCCGGAGAAATCGCCGCGCGTTTCAATAAACGCGTCGCGCAGCGCGGGCGTCCACTGGCGTTGCCAGACGTAGACGTCGTGCGTCGTGTCGGACGCGTTCGCGGTCATGGCGACGGCCAGCGCGAATGCGCTCGCCGTCAGCGCGCGGATCAAAGCCAGCCCTTCTGCCGAGCCAGCCGATACGCTTCGATGCGGTTGCCGACGCCGAGCTTGCCGATCGCCTCGGAGAGATAATTGCGCACGGTGCCTTGCGAGAGATTGAGCTGCGTGGCGATGTCGACGGCGGACATGCCCTCGCCCGCGAAGCGCAACACCTGACGCTCGCGATCGTTGAGCGGATCGGATTCTGACCAGGCTTCGACCGCGAGCTGCGGATCGATCGCGCGGCCGCCGCGATGCACCTTGCGCAGCGCATCGGCGAGCTGTTCGGCCGGCGCGTCCTTCAGGAGATAACCGCTGACGCCGGCGTCGAGCGCGCGGCGCAGAAATCCGGCGCGCGCGAACGTGGTCACGATGACGACCTTGCATGCAAGCTCGTAACGCTGCACGCGCTGCGCTAGCTCGAGGCCGGTCAGGCCCGGCATTTCGATGTCGGTGACGAGAAGGTCAGGTTTAGCCTGCTGCAGCACGCGCCAGGCTTCCTCGCCGTCGGCGGCCGTCGCGACGACGTCGATATCAGGCTCGAGCTTGAGCAGCGCGGTCAGCGCGCCGCGCACCATTGCCTGATCTTCGGCCAGCACGACACGGATCATGGGACTGCATTACCGAGGGACTTCGATCGACGTTAGCAGAGACGAAAGGTCGAAGAAAAGATTGAGCCTCCCGGCGCGCCGCTCAAAGCGAAGACGAGCCCAGCGACTGGAGCTGCGGCTCGCCTTCGCCCGCCGCGCGCAAGACGAGCCGCGCTTCGAGCTTCGTGCCGCGTCCACGCTCGGACACGATGACGAGATCGCCGCCGAGCGCGCGCAGGCGCTCGCGCATTCCGGTGAGGCCGTTGCCGGGCGTGATCGCGCCGCCGCGGCCGTTGTCTTCGATCGCGACGCGTGCTTCGCCGTCGATGATTGCGACGCGCACGCGCGCATACGAGGCTTGCGCGTGGCGCTGGATGTTGGTGACGGCTTCACGGATCGTTAGCGCCAGCACGGTCTCGAACTCGGCCGGCATGGTTTCTTCGGTCGATTCGTAGTCGAGCTGCACGCCGCCCGATTCGAGGAGGAGGTGCGCCGATGCGAGCTCGGCAGACAATCCGGCTGCGCGGATGCCCGCAACCGCGCGCCGCACCTGCCCGAGCGCATCGCGCGCGACGCGCTCGACGTCGACGATCTCGCGCCGCGCGGCGAGCGGATCGCGATCGAAGAGGCGCGCCGCAAGCTCGGATTTCAGCGTGATCAGCGACAAGGTGTGACCCAGGAGATCATGCAAGTCGCGGCCGATGCGTTCGCGCTCGGCGAGCGCCGCGAGCCGGCGCACTTCGTCGTGGCTGAGCTTGAGCTCGGCCTGACGCAGCTGCTTTTCGCGATGGAAATAATTCGCCGCGCTTACTGCGACCGAGACGATGGCGGTGACGCCGATCACGATGGCGATGGCCTTCGCCGGCGTCGCCAGGACCGAAAGCTCGATCGCATAGAGCGCGAGGCCGGCGAAGATCACCGACATCATCGTGCGCAGCGACAAACCGCTGAACGGCAGAAACACGGCCGCGTAGATGAGATACGTGTGCGCGCACCCGTTGAACGGTGCCAGCGCGAAACCGATGCTGGCGATGCCGCCGATATAGATGAGCTGCTCGTAGCCCCGCAGCCAGTACGTGCGGAAATAGAGCGGCAGGAACATCGCGATGCTGATCAGCGTCGGCAGCAGCCACGAGACGAGCGACGGCTCGTTCCAGGTCATGAACAGGAAGCCGAGGTACAAAAGGCTCCACACCGGCGCCCAGCCGAGGTCGGAAAGATGCGGCGGCAGCAGGCGGCTGCGCAGCGCGTTGAGCCAGGAACAAAGTCGCGTCATCGGGCCGCTCCGGAAGCGCGCGATCGATCGGCGAAACGCGCGCGGGGCAGTTTGTGCGAGGAGATCATACGCCTCGTGCCCTCATCGTTTCGCGGACGTCGCGATCGCGGCATCGCTGCGTGTTCCGGCATCGTCCGTCGGCGCGGCGCGCACGGAAGCGATCATCGCCGCCAGCAGGATCGCGCTGATCAGGAGCCTCGAGTAGATGATGCGCATCGCCGTCATCCTTCGCGTGTCATGCGTTGCGGATCAGCGCGCGGCGCGCCAACGCGAGGAAGAGCACCGTGAATCCCGCAAGCGCCGCAACGTGCACCAGTGCCATGCCGCTGGTCGGCTGGCCGACGGCGCCGAGCGCGAGCTGGCCGAGATGGAACGCCGGCCAGAGCGGCGCGATCTCGCGCACGACGCCCGGCAGGATCGTCAGCGGCATCCACAATCCGGACAGGAACGACATCGGCAGATAAATGAGGTTGATGACCGCCGGCGCCGCCGAGCCGCTGATCATCGCGCCGATGCAAAGGCCGATCGCGCAAAACGGCAGCACGCCGAAGATTTCGACGAAGAAAAGGCGCACCCACGCGGTCGTCGGAAGTGTGACGCCGCCGACTGTCGTCGCCATCAGCGCGAGCACCGCGAAGATGGTCGCCGCGAACAGCATCGCCATCGCAAGCTTGGACGCGAGATACGCGCCGGGCGGCATCGGCAGCGCGCGCTTCAAGGTGAGCCAGCCGCGTTCGCGATCGAGCGCGACTGAAACGCCGAAGCCGAACAACCCCGGCGCCATCACGCCGAACACGCCGTAAGTCGCGAGGAGATAAATGCCGGCGTTGAAATCGCCGCCGCGATTCGCGAACAGCACCGCGAAAAGGAAATAGAACATCGGCGGGAACAGCAGCGTCGGCACCGCGAACGAAGGCGCGCGCAAAAGGCGCAGGAATTCGTGCTTGGCTTCGAGCGCATAGCAGCGCGCGATCGAAAAGCGCGGCGCAGAGATAGCGATCGCGTTCATGCGGCCTCCCGGGTGATTTCGACGAAGGCCTCGGCAAGTCCGGCACGCTGCACTTCGAGCTCGCAGAGCGCGGAATCTTCGAAAAGGAGTTGACGCACGACCATCTCGGCCGAATCGGTGACGATCTCGATGCGATCGCCGTCGCGCCAAACGCTGCGCACTTCGGGCCACGCGCCGATCGTCTCAGGTTTGAGCGCCGACACGCAGCGGATGCGCCGTTGCGCAACGCGCGCGCGAATCTGGCGCACGCTGCCTTCGGCGACGAGCTTGCCGCGCGCGAGCACGGCGACGCGATCAGCCAGCGCTTCGGCTTCTTCAAGGTAATGCGTGGTCAGAAGAACGGCGGAGCCGGCGGCGACGAGCGCGCGCGTTGCGCTCCACAAAGCTTGCCGCGCTTCGACGTCGAGACCCGTCGTCGGCTCGTCGAGGAACAGAAGCTCGGGTTTCCCGCAGATCGCGAGCGCGAACTGCACGCGCCGCTGCTGTCCGCCCGAGAGTTTGCCGTAGCGGCGATCGAGCAGATCGGCGATGCCGGCGATGCGCGCGCATTCGGCGGCGTCGAGCGGATCGGGGTAGTAGCTTCGCGTCTGCGCCAAAAGCTCGCGCACCTTGAGCGTGTCCGGCATGCCCGCACTTTGCAGCATGACGCCGACGCGGCGGCGTGCGGCGAGCGCGTGCGGCGACTGGCCGAAAAGCTGCACTTCGCCGGCATCGGCTTCGGTGAGGCCGAGGAGGAGCGATACCGCCGTGCTCTTGCCCGCGCCGTTCGGACCCAACAGGGCCAGAAGCTCGCCGGCGCGCACGTCGAGGTCGATGCCGTCGAGCGCGGCGATGTTCCCGTAGCGCTTGCCGGCGGCAAGAAGGCGGGCGCAGCAGGTGTTTTTGGCGTCGATCATGGGGCCACTCCGACAGCAATCGTCGGCGCCACTCTCACCGACCGGGGGTTTAAGACCCAGATACGGCCGTCAATCATCGTGCGTGACGGGTGTCATCTCCCGATTTCGCCGAGGTTGCAGGGATTGCGCGGGGTACCGCGGCCAAAGGCGCTGTGATACTCTAGCCGTCTGCCATTTTTCCGTTTCAATTCAATAGCTAAAGCGCAGACGCCGCTTCCTTTTCGAGAATGCGATTTTCGAAGAGCGCGGATGCGGCTTCGCGAGGAGACACCGATGAACGCTCTGGTTACCAAGCTCAAGGAAATGCGCGACTTCGGCGGCGCGATCAGGACGCCGGGCCTGCCCGATGCGCAGATCGAGCGCCATGCCGAGCGTCATCCCGAGCTCGTCGAGGCGATCGATGCCGCTTATGCCGCGCATCTCGCGCTGCGTTCGTGCATGTCGGACGTTCTGCGCATGGACGAGCAGAAGCAGATCGAGGAAGTCCAGGCCGACTTCGTCAATTTCTATCCCGAGGACGGCGTCAATCCGTACGTCGCGCTGACCGCGCGCGGACCGTGGGTGATCACGCTCAAGGGCGCGGTCGTGTACGACGCCGGCGGCTACGGCATGCTCGGCTTCGGCCATGCGCCCAAGCCCGTGATGGCGGCGCTCGCGCGTCCGCAAGTGATGGCGAACGTGATGACGCCGAGCCTCTCGCAGCTCAAGTTCGGCCGCGCGCTCAAGCGCGAAGTCGGACACACGCGCGGCGGCTGTCCGTATACGCGCTTTCTCTGTCTCAATTCGGGTTCCGAAGCCGTGTCGCTCGCGGCGCGCATCGTCGATGTCAACGCCAAGCTCATGACCGACGCCGGCGCGCGTCATGCCGGCCGCACGATCAAGCGCCTCGCGATCAAGGGCGCGTTCCACGGCCGCACCGAGCGTCCGTCGATCTATTCCGATTCGTCGCGCAAGCCCTATCAGCAGCATCTTGCGAGCTTCCGCGACGAGCACAGCCTGATCACGGTCGATCCGTACAACGTCGAGCAGCTGAAGCAGATCTTCGCCGACGCCGACGCCAAGGGCTGGTTCATCGAGGCGATGTTCATCGAACCCGTCATGGGCGAAGGCGATCCCGGCCGCGCGATGACGGCCGAGTTCTACGCCGCGGCGCGCGAGCTGACGCGCGCGCACGGCAGCCTGCTGCTGATCGATTCGATCCAGGCGGGCCTGCGCGCGCACGGCGTGTTGTCGATCGTCGACTATCCCGGCTTCGAGAAGTTCGATGCGCCGGACATGGAGACGTATTCGAAGGCATTGAATGCGGGCCAGTATCCGCTGTCCGTGCTGGCGGCGACGCCGCGCGCGGTCGAGCTTTACAAGAAAGGCATCTACGGCAACACGATGACCGCCAATCCGCGCGCGCTCGATGTCGCGTGCTCGGTGCTTGAGATGCTGACGACCGAAGTGCGCGAAAACATCCGCGCGCGCGGGCGCGAATTCATCGAGCGCCTCAACAAGCTCAAGACGGAACTGCCGGGCTACATCACCAAAGTCCAAGGCACCGGTCTTCTCTTCTCGTGCGAGCTCGCGCCCGAGTTCAAGTGCTACGGCACCGGCAGCACCGAAGAATGGCTGCGCGAACATGGCCAGGGCGTCATCCACGGCGGCGTCAACTCGCTGCGCTTCACGCCGCATTTCAATGTCGGCGCGGACGAAGTCGATCTTCTGATCGACGGCGTGCGTCAGGCGCTGCTCGAAGGTCCGCGCGCGAGCGGAACCGTGCACGCCGCCGCCGCCTGAGCCAACGCTCCACAGCAAACGCATGACAAAGCCGCCGGACCTCAAGTCCGGCGGTTTTTTTTGTGTGCGCGATGTGCGTGACGGCTTTCACGTTCTACGCCTGAACCATCGGCAACATCGTATTTCCTGCATGGCGGTGCAGCAGGCGCACGCAACAGACTCAGGCGTAGACTGCGCGCCACCGGGGCCGGGGTGGCGCCGGATCAACGCTCTTGGAGGAGGTCTACCATGAAGGCGCAGTTCTCGCTGGCGCTCGGTTTGGCGCTGGCACTTTGTTCCGCCACCGCAGTCGCGCAGGACACCAGCAAGTCGGGCAAACCCTTGACCGCGCAGCAGCAGCGCATGGTCGACTGCAACAAGCAGGCTACCGCGGCGAACAAGACCGGCGATGATCGCAAGACGTTCATGTCGAGCTGCCTCAAGGGCGAAACCGCGGCGCCCGCCGCGACCGCGAAAACGACGCAGCAGGAGAAAATGAAAACCTGCAACGCCGACGCGAAGGCGAAGAGCCTCACCGGCGACGCGCGCAAGACGTTCATGAGCACGTGCCTCAAGGGCGACGCCGCTACGGCCGCGGCTCCCGCCGCAGCGCCTGCCGCCGCCGCACCCGCGACGGCCGCCACCGCCGCGACGACGAAGACGACTCAGCAGGAAAAGATGAAGACCTGCAGCGCGGACGCGAAGACCAAGGGTCTCAAGGGCGACGATCGCAAGACGTACATGAAGACGTGTCTCAGCGCGGACAGCGCTGCGCACTGATCGAGTCCTACTGCTTCGTCGTCCCGGCGAAAGCCGGGACCCATTTCGATCTTCTGCACGAAGAAGCCAATGGATCCCGGCATTCGCCGGGATGACAGAAGTGACGGTAGATTGACGAGGAAGAAAAACGGGCCTTTTCAGGCCCGTTTTTTTCGCGATCAGCGGAACCGGTCCGTCGCCGCAATCAGCTCGTGCGTGATGCCGGGCTCGAAGGCCGAATGCCCCGCATCGACGACGATGCGCAGATCCGCCTCCGGCCAGGCGCGGTGCAGATCCCATGCGCTGCGCAACGGGCAGACGATGTCGTAGCGACCCTGGACGATGACGGCCGGAATCGTGCGCAGGCGATGCACGTTGCGCAGCAGCTGATCGTCGTGATCGAAGAATCCGCCGTTCACGAAGTAGTGACACTCGATACGCGCGAACGCGAGCGCGAACTCGTCCTCGCCGCTCGACGCGATGTGCGCCGGATCCTGATAGAGGAAACTCGTCGCGCCTTCCCAGATCGACCACGCGCGCGCTGCGGCAAGACGCACCGAGGCATCCGTGCTGGTCAGCCGGCGGTGATACGCGCTCATCAGATCCGCGCGCTCGACTTCGGGAATCGGTTTCAAGAATTCTTCCCACGCATCCGGAAAGATCGCATCGCAACCGTTCTGGTAGAACCATTCGAGCTCCCAGCGGCGCAGCATAAAGATGCCGCGCAGCACGAGCTCGGTGACGCGGTCGGGATGCGTCTGGGCATACGCGAGCGCAAGCGTCGATCCCCACGAGCCGCCGAACACTTGCCAGCGATCGAGGCCGAGATGCTCACGCAGACTTTCGATGTCGGCGACCAGGTGCCAGGTCGTGTTGTCGACGAGCTCCGCGTGCGGCGTCGAGCGCCCGCAACCGCGCTGGTCGAACAGCACGATGCGATAGCGCGCGGGATCGAAGAAGCGGCGAGATTTTGCATTGCATCCGGCGCCGGGACCGCCGTGCAGGAACACGACCGGCTTGCCGTGCGGATTGCCGCACTGCTCGTAGTAGAGGCGGTGCAGCGGCGAGACCTGGAGAAATCCCGAATCGTAGGGTTCGATGTCGGGGTACAGCGTGCGACGGGTATCGGGCATCGGCGACTCCAAAAACCCATTGTAGGCAATTCGACCGGATCGGGAAGTCGCGGAGCGCGGTTCGGCGTCAATCGCGCAATCGAAGCCTTTGTTCGCGCCGTTTCCTGCGGTTAGAGTCGCCGCATCATCTCGATCGGAGCACTTCATGCCATTCGTTGCCGCCATCATGATCGCGTTCGTCGTATCGAGCGCAGCCGCCGCGGACAGCTCGGTGCCGCAACCCGACTCGTCGCTCGCGACATATGCCAAGCCCGGCGAGCTCGTCGACATCGGCGGGCGCAAGCTCAACCTGCGCTGCAGCGGCAGCGGCTCGCCGGTCGTCGTGCTCGAAAGCGGCGCGAACGCCGATTCGCTGACCTGGATGCTTGTTCAACCGTTGATCGCGAAATCGACGCGCGTCTGTTCCTACGATCGCGCCGGTTACGGATTCAGCGACGAAGGCCCGCTACCGCGCAGCGTCGACGCCGACGCCGCCGATCTCGACGCGCTGATCCGCGCCGCGCATCTCAAGACGCCGGTCGTCGTCGTCGGCCACTCGCTCGGCACGAACATCGTTCGGCGCTACGCCGATCGCCATGCCGCCAACGTCGCAGGCATCGTGCTGGTCGATCCGTGGCCGCAGCACATTTCCGAGTTTTCGTCGGAGTGGGTCAAGACCGACAACGAGATGCGCGCGGGCATGATCGCATTCGCCTCGCAGTGCGCGAAGGGTGCCGAAAAAGGCGAGCTTGCCAAGCCGACGAAGGATCTCGAGAAGTGCATCCGCCCCGGCGATCCGCACTATCCCGACGCGCTCAACGCGGCGATCCATGCGCGCAAGGAAAAACCCGCGTTCTGGCATACGCTGATTTCGGAATCGCAATCGAACATGGTCGTGTTCGAAGAACCCATCGCGCCGAAGGAATCGCACGGCGCGATCCCGCTCATCGTGCTCACCGCCGACAGCGCGTTCGACGACGCGCCGCCGGACGGCAAGAAAGCGCTGGAAGCCGCGCGCCAGAAAACGCACAAGCTCCTGGTCGCGACCTCGACGCGCGGCGAGCGGCGCTGGGTCGCGCAGTCGACGCACGACATGCAGCTCGATCAGCCTACGGCCGTCGCGACGGCGGTCGTGGACGTCATCAAGATGTCGGCGCATTGAAGGTGCCGGGGCGCCGTCGTGTCGCGATGCGACGCAGATGTGAGCGGCCGAGGGCGCGAACGTCGGGCACGTATACTAGCGAGATGCACAGGCTGCTCGCACCGCTCATTGCGCTCGTGTTCGTGGCGATGCTGGCTGCCGGCCCTGCGGCGGCCGAGCCGTTTCTTCCGCCGCACGCGGACGGACTCTATTCGAACGTGCTGCATCAGCAGCGCGCAATCGAGGTCTACCTTCCGGAAGAATCCGCCGCAAATCAGGCCGCGCGCTACGAGACGCTTTACGTCCTCGACGGCGACTGGAACGCGAAGATCGTCGTCGACATCGTCGATTTCATGCGGCGGGTCGGATTCCTTCCGCCGATCATCGTGGTCAGCGTGCCGAACCATTTCGACGCGGACGGCACGAACAGCCGCGATCACGATCTGACGCCGACGTCGTCGCCCGATCAGGCGCGGTCGGGCGGCGCCGCGGAGTTTCTTGCGTTCCTCAAGACCGAGCTCATCCCGTACGTCGAGGCGCACTACCCGGCGAACGGCATCCGCTCGATCCACGGCCACTCGTACGGGGGCCTGTTCCTCTTCTACGTGCTCATGAATGATCCATCGCTGTTCGGCGGCTACCTCGTGATCGATCCCGCGATGGGCTGGGACAAGCACATGTTCGACGCGATCGTCGAGACGAAGCTGCCTTCAGTGCCGGGCAAGGGCGAGGCGTTCTATGTCGCAACGCGCACGGGACAGGCGTACGAGGGCATGGGCATGGCAGGCCTGAAGCCTATCTTCGAGCGGCGCGCGCCGGCCGATTTCCACTGGAACGTCACTTCCTATCCCGACGAGACGCACGACTCGCTGAAACTCAAGGGCACGTACGACGCGCTCAAGTTCGTGTTCGAGAGCTACACGCAGCAGGGCACCATCGATTTCGTGCCGAGCGGTGGCACGCTGATCAAGGGAAAGCCGCTTAGCCTGCACATGCTGAACGTCAACGAGCGCCTCGATATCCGCTACACGACGGATGGATCGGAGCCGAACGGATCATCGCAGCGATTCGGCGAAGTCATCCCGATCGACGATGCGGCGAAGACGCGCATCAAGCTCATCTCGAATCGCGGTCTCTTCGATCGCGACCTGCCGCATCATCTCGTCAACGGCGTTGCGCTGCGTCCCTCGACACGCTCGACCGCGAAAGACGACGCCCGATGGCACTTCGAGCTGCACGCTCTGGACGCATGGCCGAACCTGCGCCGCGCGAAGCCGCTTGCCCGTGCCGATGTCGAACATACGCGCGACCTGCCGCCACCCGGCCGCGACGCATTCGCGACGTCCGCCACGCGCGATCTCGTCGTCGACGAGGACGGCTACTACGTGTTCTATGTCGAGGCGTCGGACAAGGCGCGCCTGACGGTCGCGGGCAAGCGCATCGCCGACGTCGACGGCACGGCAGATCGGCGCATGCAGGCGATCGTCGCGCCGTTGCAACGCGGGACGTACGCGCTCCGGCTCGAGGGCCGTCATCCCAAAAAGGACACGCAGATCAACTTCGAGGTGTTCCGTGACAGCGGCGATGCCGCGTGGTGGAAGCACCGGGTGCTGGGGCTTTCCGACGATGACCCGCGCTGAGGGCGCGCCCTCATCCGGATCATGTCGATAGATCGAAGAAGTCCAAGGCGACGCCAAACCGCCGTCGCGTATTCCCTCGTCAAACCGCGAATTGGTCGGGGCGGCGGGATTTGAACCCACGACCCCCTGCCCCCCAGGCAGATGCGCTACCAGGCTGCGCTACGCCCCGACTGTGCGGTGACTCGAAAAGGGCGCGCAGTGTAGCAGACGTCGCGCGCGATCAGACGCGTGTCAGCGCCTGAGGATCTGCAGAACTTCCTCGAGCTCCTGGCGAACCTGGCGCACGATCTGGTTCGAGATCGAGACTTCCATGCGGCCTTGCGATCCTTCCAGGCGCTGGCGCGCACCGGTGATCGTGAAACCCTGGTCGTAAAGAAGCGACCGGATCTGACGGATCATGAGGACGTCGTGACGCTGATAATAGCGACGGTTGCCCCTACGCTTCACGGGCTTGAGGTTGGGAAACTCCTGTTCCCAATAGCGCAGCACATGCGGCTTCACGCCGCAGAGCTCGCTGACTTCCCCAATCGTGAAATAGCGTTTGGCCGGTATGACCGGAAGTTCGCTATTGCTGCCCTGATCCAGCATAGGCCTCGACCCGGACCTTCAGCTTCTGCCCCGGACGGAACGTCACGACCCGCCGCGCGGAGATCGGAATCTCCTCGCCGGTCTTGGGATTACGTCCGGGACGCTGATTCTTGAAACGCAGATCGAAGTTGCCGAATCCCGACAGCTTGACCTGCTCCCCTTTCTCCAGCGCGTCGCGTACGACTTCGAAGAACGCGTCGACGAACTCTTTGGCTTCGCGCTTGTTAAGACCGACGTCCAGAAACAGACGCTCGGCCATCTCCGCCTTCGTCAGCGCCATCCTACCCTCGCAGCTTTGCTTTGCAACCGGCTTCCAGGGCGGCGACTGCGAGAGCCTTGCAGCGATCCGCGTCCTGATCCGTAAGCGTGCGGTAACGATCCTGTAAAATCAAGCCTATAGCGAGACTTTTGATATTCGTTCCTAGATTGACATCAGCGTAGCGATCGAACAGGACGATGTCCGCGAGGTTTTCGCCGACCGCGTCACGAATCGCCGCTTCCACCTCGGCGTAAGGCACCGTTTCGGGCAGCTCGAACGAGATGTCGCGGCGCACCGACGGGTAGCGCGAGAGGGCGGCCGAGGCCGGCAACGGACGCGTCGCGATCGTGTCGAGATCGAGCTCGAACGCGTAGACATCGCCGCCGGCGTCGAGCGTCTGGACCAGGTCCGGATGCAGCGCGCCGAGGTAGCCGACGCGGCGCTCGCCGCGCCATAGCTCGGCGGACTGGCCGGGGTGCAGCCACGCCGCATCGGCCGGCTTCCAACGGAACTCGCCGCGGGTATTGGTCAGCGCCAGCAGCGATTCGACGTCGCCTTTGACATCGAAGAAATCGACCGGCCGGCGCGGCGTCTCGGCCCATTGTTCGGCGAACGCGGTTCCGCTGGCGACGCCGGCGATCCGCGTCGTCTCGACCGGCGCATCGGCGCCCACGGCGAAGACGTTGCCGATCTCGAAAAGACGCACACGCTCCTGCTGGCGGCGGCGGTTCGAGATCAGCGCGGAAACGAGCCCCGGCAGCAACGACGTGCGCATGACGCCAAGCTCCGCCGACAAGGGATTGGCCAAGGCGACGGCATCGTCCGCAAGCTTCCAGCGACGCAGCGTCGTTTCGTCCAGGAACGCAAAACAGACTGCCTCGACATAATCGCGCGCCGCGAGATGCGCGCGGAAATGGCGCGCTTCGAGCAGCGCTTCGGGCATTGCCGGAACGCGCAGCTCACCGCGCGGCGCGCGCGTCGGCACGCGCTCGTAGCCGTGCACGCGCACGACTTCCTCGATCAGGTCTTCCTCGATCTCGATGTCGAAGCGCCAGCTCGGCGGCGTCGCGCGCCAGCCGTCGGCGGTCGGCTCGACCTTCATGCCGAGCGCGACCAGGATGCGCTCGACTTCGGCGTCGTCGATCGCAAGATCGAGCACGCGCGCGAGGCGCGCTCGGCGCAACGTCACGGGATTTCGTTTCGGCAGATCGTCGGCACGCACGGCTTCGACCACCGGACCCGGCTTGCCGCCGGCGATCGCGGTGAGCAACGCGGTCGCACGCTCGATGGCGCGACGCGGAAGCTCCGGGTCGACGCCGCGCTCGAAACGATGCGCGGCGTCGCTGTGCAGCCCGAGCTCTCGCGACCGGCCCATAATGACCGGAGGCGCGAAATGCGCGCTTTCGAGAAAGACGTCGCGCGTCGTGTCGGTCACGCGCGAATCGTAACCGCCCATCACGCCGCCCAGCGCGAGCGCCTTGTGCTCGTCTGCGATCACGAGGAACTTGTCGGTCAGGTTGTGCTCGCTGCCGTCGAGGAGCTTCAGCGTTTCTAGCGCGCGAGCGCGACGCACGATGACCGCACCGTCGATCGTCGACTGGTCGAACGCATGCAACGGCTGGCCGAGCTCGAGCATCACGTAGTTGGTTACGTCGACGACCGCGCTGATCGGACGCAAACCGGATCGACGCAAACGCTCGGCGAGCCAGAGCGGCGTTTTCGCAGACGCATCGATGCCTTCGATGACGCGGCCGAGATAGCGCGGACAATCCTTGCCGGCGTCGAGACGAATCTCACGCTTCGTATCGATCGACGTGGGCACCGCTTCGAGCGCCGGCGCGTGCAACGCCGATGCGAACAACGCGCCGACATCGCGCGCGAGACCGACGACGCTGAGGCAATCCGGACGGTTCGGCGTCAGCTTGAGCTCGAGGCTCGCATCCGGGAGACCCAGATAGCGCGCGAGCGATTCGCCCGTCGGCGCATCAGCAGGAAGCTCCATCAAGCCCGATGCGTCGGCGTCGATGCCGAGCTCCTTGGCCGAGCACAACATGCCGGGCGAATCGACGCCGCGCAGCGCCGCCTGCTTGATCTCGATGCCATTCGGAAGTTTCGCTCCGATCGTCGCGAGCGGAGCCTTCAGACCAACGCGCGCGTTCGGCGCACCGCAGACAATCTGCAGCGTTTCGCCGCCGGCGGCGACTTTGCAGACGCACAGCTTGTCCGCGTTCGGATGCGGCTCGCAGCCGACGATCTCGCCGACGACGACGCCGTCGAGCGCCGCTCCGATGGGCTCGATGCCTTCGACTTCGAGGCCGGCCATCGTCAGGCGGTGCGCGAGCGTTTCGCGGTCGACGGGAATGTCGACGAGCGCACGCAGCCAGTTTTCGGAGAATTTCATGCCGTCATCGTTCCTTCTGCTCGCGATGAAGACGAGCGTTGTTTTCGTCATCCCGGCGAAAGCCGAGATCCATTTTGCGTATTCCGTCTAAGATCAAAATGGGTCCCGGCTTTCGCCGGGACGACGGTTGTGTACTCGACGCGTTATGCAAACTGTTTCAGGAAGCGCAGATCGTTTTCGAAAAATTGACGCAGATCATTCACGCCATAACGCAGCATCGCAAACCGCTCGACGCCCATGCCGAACGCGAATCCGGTGTAACGCTCCGGATCGATCTCGCACGCGCGCAGCACGTTCGGGTGCACCATGCCGCAGCCGAGCACTTCGAGCCATGACGTCGAGCCGTCCTCGCGACTCCAGCGGATGTCGACTTCCGCGCCGGGCTCGACGAACGGGAAATAACTCGGCCGGAAGCGCATCTCGAAATCGCGTTCGAAGAACGCGCGCACGAATTCGGCGAGCGTGCCTTTGAGGTCGGCGAAGCTGACGTCCTCGGCGATGAGAAGCCCTTCGACCTGATGGAACATCGGCGAATGTGTCTGGTCCGAATCGCTGCGGTAGACCTTGCCCGCGGCAATCAAGCGGATCGGCGGCGTCTTGCCTTTCGCGGCACGGATCTGCACAGGCGAAGTGTGCGTGCGCAAGAGGCGTCCGTCGGGAAAATAAAACGTGTCGTGCATCGCGCGCGCGGGATGATGCGGCGGGAAATTCAGCGCCTCGAAGTTGTGATAGTCGTCTTCGATCTCGGGACCGTCGGCAAGGTCGTAACCGAGGCGCGCGAAGATTTCGATCATGCGATCGAGCGTGCGCGTGATCGGATGCAGGCTGCCACGCTGGCTGCGCCGGCCGGGCAGCGTGACGTCGATGCGCTCCGACGCAAGACGACGATCGAGCTCGGCTTTCTCGAGCACGGTCTTGCGCGAGGCGATCGCGTCGGCGATCTGTTCTTTCGCGCGATTGACTTCGGCGCCGCGCGTCTTGCGCTCGTCCGGCGGCAGCGCACCGAGCGATTTCAATGCAGCGGTGATCGCACCGCTCTTGCCGAGCAGCGAGACGCGCAGCGCATCGAGCGATTCGAGGGTTGCCGCGGAGGCGATATCGTCGAGGGAGCGGGTGATTTCGTCGAGTGCGTTCATGCGCATCCAGGTGCGTTGCGATCACTCACTTCGTCATCCCGGCGAAAACCGGGATCCATCTTGATCTTGGCGTTCGAAAATCAAAATGGGTCCGGGCTTTCGCCGGGACGACGGCGTGGGTTTCGCAGTTCGCCGCCATTTCCAAAAACAAAAACGGGAAGGAAGCAAGGCCTCCTTCCCGCGTTGTATTGCATTCGCCGCGGCGCAAACGCGCCGAGAACGACTTACGCGGCCAGACCGGCCTTCGCTTTTTCGGCCAGCGCGCCAAACGCCTTGATGTCGTGCACGGCGATGTCGGCGAGCACCTTGCGGTCGACCGTGATGTTGGCCTTCTTGAGGCCGTTCATCAGGCGACTGTAGCTCATGCCGTACTGGCGGGCCGCCGCATTGATGCGGACGATCCACAGCGCGCGGAACTGGCGCTTCTTCTGCTTGCGGCCGATGTAGGCGTATTGCAGCGCCTTGGTGACCGCCTGCTTGGCGACGCGGAATACCTTGCGGCGCGCGTTGTAATAACCCTTGGCCTTGCCGAGGAGTTTCTTGTGCCGACGATGGGCGGTGACGCCACGTTTGACTCGTGCCATGGTGTCGTCTCCTTATGCGTACGGCAGCATGCGCGCGACGCGACCGGCGTCTTCTTTGCGCACGTGATTGGTGGCACGAAGGCCGCGCTTACGCTTGGTGGCCTTCTTGGTGAGGATGTGGCTCTTGAACGCGTGTCCGCACTTGAACTTGCCGGACGCGGTCTTGCGGAACCGCTTGGCAGCGGCCCGGTTGGTTTTCATCTTGGGCATTGCCCTTCTCCTTAGGTGATTTTCGTTACTGGCGCGAGCGGCAACTTGCGTTGCTCTTTCCGTCCGTGCTCGTTCCGGCGTGTATTGCTGACCGCCTGAAGCGGTCTCCTGTGTTTCACTTCTCCCGCAAGCGGGAGAGGGGAATCGTTACTGCTTCTTCTTCGGCGCGACCATCATGACCATCAGTCGCCCTTCCATCCTCGGGTACTGCTCGATCACCGCTTCCTCTGCGATGTCGGCGGCGATCTTCTTCACCATCGCGTCGCCGAGCTCCATGTGGGCCATCTCGCGACCGCGGAAGCGGACCGTGATCTTGACCTTGTCGCCTTCCTCGAGGAACCGGCGCAAATTGCGCAGCTTGATCGCGTAGTCGCCGACGTCGGTGGTCGGACGGAACTTCAGTTCCTTGATCTCGACCTGCTTGGTCTTGCGCTTCGCCGCGTGCGCCTTCTTCTGCTGCTCGAACTTGAACTTGCCGAAATCCATGATGCGGCAGACCGGCGGGTCTCCGTTCGGCTGGATCTCGACCAGATCGAGGCCCGCTTCCTGGGCCATTGCGAGCGCTTCGTCGCGCGAGAGAATGCCTACCTGCTCTCCCTCCGCGCCGATCACGCGCACCCGCGGAACTCGGATCTCATGGTTCCTGCGGTTCGTCTTGTTGTCGGTGGCGATACTTTCATCCTCCCAAGGGGGAAACCGCTTCCGATAGCATGCGGGTCAGGGCCGCGCGCCTTCGGACTCCAAACGCTTCGCGAATTCGGCGATGGACATGGAACCCAAGTCCTCGCCCGTTCGAGCACGCACAGCAATCGCCCCCGTCTCCTTTTCCCGATCGCCGACGACCAGGAGGTAGGGCACCTTTTGCAGCGTGTGTTCGCGGATTTTATAGCCGATCTTCTCGTTTCGCAAATCCGGCCGGACTCGGAAGCCTTGCGCCACAAGGGTTTGCGCGACCTCGTTCACAGTATCCGCCTGGGCGTCGGTGATGTTCATGACGACCGCCTGGATCGGCGCCAGCCAGGCCGGGAATGCACCAGCATGGTGCTCGATCAGGATGCCGATGAAGCGCTCCATCGAGCCCACGATGGCCCGGTGCAGCATAACCGGCCGGTGGCGCTGGGAATCCTCGCCCACGTATTCGGCGTCTAGGCGCGCCGGCATCATGAAATCGACCTGCATCGTGCCGAGCTGCCAGGTACGGCCGATCGCGTCCTTGAGGTGGTATTCGATCTTGGGCCCATAGAAGGCGCCCTCGCCCGGCAGCTCCTCCCAGGCGACCCCGCACGAAGCCAGCGCCGAGCGAAGCGCGGCCTCGGCCTTGTCCCAGGTCGCATCGTCGCCCAGCCTCGGATCCGGACGCAGCGCGATCTTGATCTGCACGTCCTTGAAGCCGAAGTGCTCGTAGACCTCGAGCGCCTGCTGGTGGAATGCGGTCACCTCGGCCTCGATCTGCGATTCGGTGCAGAAGATATGGCCGTCGTCCTGGGTGAAGCCGCGCACGCGCAGGATGCCGTGCAGCGCGCCGGACGGCTCGTTGCGGTGGCAGGCGCCGAATTCCCCGTAGCGCAGCGGCAGATCGCGGTAACTGCGCAGGCCGCTATTGAAAATCTGGACGTGACCCGGACAGTTCATCGGCTTGATCGCATAGTCGCGATTCTCGCTCGACGTCGTGAACATGTTTTCCTTGTAGTTCTCCCAGTGCCCGGATTTTTCCCACAGCGAGCGGTCGAGGATCTGCGGGCACTTCACTTCCTGGTAGCCGTTGTCCTGGTAGACACGGCGCATGTACTGCTCGACCTGCTGCCAGACCGTCCAGCCGTGCGGATGCCAGAACACGAGGCCCGGTGCTTCGTCCTGCATGTGAAAGAGATCGAGTTGCTTCGCCAGCCGCCGGTGGTCGCGCTTCTCGGCTTCTTCGAGCATGTGCAGATAGGCGTCCTGCTCTTCCTTCTTCGCCCACGCGGTGCCGTAAATCCGCTGCAGCATTTCGTTTTTCGAATCGCCGCGCCAGTATGCGCCGGCCAGCTTCATCAGCTTGAAGACCTTGAGCTTGCCGGTCGACGGCACGTGCGGGCCGCGGCACAGGTCGATGAAATCGCCTTCGCGATACAGCGACACGTCTTCGCCCTGTGGAATCGACGCGATGATCTCGGCTTTGTAATGCTCGCCGATCGATTTGAAAAACTCGACCGCCTTGTCGCGCGACCAAACTTCGCGGGTCACGCGCACATCGCGCTTCGCGAGTTCGGCCATGCGCTTCTCGATCGCCGCGAGATCCTCCGGCGTGAACGGGCGCTTGTACGCAAAATCGTAGTAGAAGCCGTTCTCGATCACCGGCCCTATCGTCACCTGCGCGTCGGGAAACAATTCCTTCACCGCGTACGCGAGCAGGTGCGCCGTGGAATGGCGAATGAGATCGAGCCCTCCCGGATTCTTGTCGGTGATGATGGCGAGCTCGCTGTCGTTGTCGATCACGTACGACGTGTCGACGAGCGCGCCGTTGACCTTGCCGCCGAGCGCGGCTTTGGCGAGACCCGGGCCAATCGCGGCCGCCACGTCTGCCACGGAGACCGGCTGGTCGAACTGACGGACTGAACCGTCGGGAAGTTTTACGTTAGGCATAATTCGATTCGCTCATTGCTGAAGACGAAAAAAAAGTGCGGACCAGCCGCACTTTTTCGAAATCACGAAAAAACAGCACGACTAGTGTCGAGAAATAAGCCTCCTAGTTCGCGGTGTCATAACGCTCTCTTTCCGTGTTGCGGTCGCCTACTGCGCATCGAGCAGAGAAAATGACCGCCCGGGTGTGCAAGATTTGGTAGGCGCGATTGGACTCGAACCAACGACCCCCACCATGTCAAGGTGGTGCTCTAACCAGCTGAGCTACGCGCCTGAAAGCGGGCAATTCTACCTGATGCGGCGCAGTGGTTCAAATAAAGAGCGCGGCGCATGAGTTGCGGGCGGTTCAGACCCATTTTATAGTGCATTTCGTTGCGCCGACGTTGTCGCGCGCTGAATTCACCAGGAGGATCCATCATGTCCGCATACATCGTCGTGCAAGTCGAAGTCACCGAGCCTGCGGGATATGACGAATATAAAAAAATGGTGCCATCCTCCCTCGCTGCGTACGGCGGCAAATTCGTGGTGCGCGGCGGCGCGTGCGAAACGCTCGAAGGCTCGTGGCAGCCGAGGCGGTTGGTCGTCCTCGAGTTCCCGAGCGTGGCGAGAGCCAAAGAGTGGTGGGCATCCAGCGAATACCGTGACGCCAAGGCACTGCGCCAGCGCACTGCCAAAACGGAAATGATCGTGGTAGAAGGCGCGGCGTGAGATGCTGGTCGCTGCTCGTCGCAGGCACCTTGGTCTGCGCATCAGCCGTCGCCGCAACCGGTACGTCGACGCGCGACATGGTGGCGATTCCCGCGGGCCCTTTCACGATGGGCAGCGACGATGGCCCGCCCGATGAACGGCCCGCGCATCAGGTCGAGCTCGCTGCATATGCGATCGACCACCTGCCGGTCACCAACGCGCAGTTTGCCGAATTCCTGAATGCAATGGGCACCCACAATAAGCAGGGCGAACGCCTCTACGACTTTGACGACAGCGACGCGCGCATCCACCAGCGCGGCGCGCAGTGGACTGCGGACGCCGGCTACGACTATCATCCCGCCGTCGAACCGACATGGGCCGGCGCGCGCGATTATTGCGCATGGCGCGGGCTGCGCCTGCCGACCGAAGCCGAATGGGAAAAAGCTGCGCG
>Ga0068859_100001259_pt1 | contig 25868 bp, 7 predicted proteins | sample KBSSwiS22_FD_66585 | JGI IMG/M metagenome (GOLD analysis project Ga0068859, IMG submission 66585) | Switchgrass rhizosphere microbial communities from Kellogg Biological Station, Michigan, USA - KBS Switchgrass S2-2 | ecosystem: Host-associated > Plants > Roots > Rhizosphere > Soil ...
GAAGTCGATCGTATGATCGACCGGTTTCCGAGCGCGATTCTGACTTCGACGTACGTCAATGAAGTGACGACGACGAATACTCTTCTAGGCGAGCGCTGGGGCTACGATGTGTGTTGCACGATCACGCCAGATAATCCAGTAAACAGCGAGCGCGTTCGGAACGGCCACCCGTTCAATCCGCATTTTCGTGCATACAATTCAGACCTCAAGACGACCCGTCGGTGCTGCGTCGGCATCGAGAGTGACTGCAACAAGTGCTACAACGTGTATGCGCGCTTTTCCTGGATCATGACAAACCTCGAACGCCACCTCGCCACGAAAAAGGACTTCACCAATTGGGTCACGAGCCTGTACTTGTTCTATCTCGGCAATCGCATTGTTGATTTCGAGGAAGGTGTGTCGTTGTTGCCCGAGCTTCATGGCCGCCTTCGCTCCCTGCGTGAGAACCACTCCCGAATTTCCATCACGGCGGCTTCATGACCGTGACCAGAGGCGTGGGATAAAACGCGGTGTGTGCCGGCAATACTGTTGGTACTCGGGAAAATCCAGAGACATCAGCGACTCCTCGCCTCGAGCACTGAGGTGCCAGACGGGAAATTGCACGGCCGCCCACGCCACGAAAATCCAGTTGTCCAGCCAAACGGCCAAACCAAACGCCAATAATATGAATGATGAATAAAGGGGATGCCTGAGGTATTTGTACACGCCACCCGTTGCGACGCGTGTCCCTCGGGACCACGGCGGCAGCGACACCAGACTCCACAACAGCAGCGCGCCGGAGAGGACACTGAAAATCGCGAAGATCAGCACGCCCGCTTCACGATTACCGTGAATGGCTGGAGTACCGAGGAGGGGCTGTAGACGAAACGCGGCCCACAGCAACCCGATGTTCAGTGCGAGTCCCATCGGACCCCCGCCGAAAAACCGCTGTCGCGCTTTCATACTCGATTCGCTTCCTCGACGTGCGCTGATGCAAGAGAACTGTCCCGCGTGGAAGCTTCGATCTGATCAAGGCAACGCTGGATGCCCGCCGCCAACACGGCGACTGCGGGCTCGAACAGCATCGTGTAGTGGTTTCCCGGCACCGCGTGTGTCTCGACGACATTTGTGGAATCCGCATTCCAGCCGAACACGCTTTCCACCGCCCGCCGCTCCGGCTTGGCGAGCTCGGCACAGTTGAAAAACACGATGCGGTCGGCGCACAACTCGGGATTCAGCTTGTACCCTTCCGTTCGATGTGACGAGGCGACCAGTGCGTCCTTGTATTTATCGAAGAGAAATCTGAACTCATCGAGCGGCATCGCCGGATGTACTGCCTCGACAGCCACTGCCCTGGCCCAGATGCTTTCGATTTGCCGATCGACATCCAGTTTCAGGAGTTCGTCGAACGAATAGTTCAGCCGCCGGGCTGTTCGCGCCTCCAGCAAATCGGCGAACCACGCGACGAGCGTTGAGCCATCGCGCGCAGGTCCACACGTCACATCCAGTAACGTGAGGAGGGCAACGTCGTGACCGCCCGATTGCAGCTGCTGGGTCATTTCGTACGCGACCAACCCGCCCATCGACCAGCCAGCCAGGCAATACGGGCCGTACGGGCGCCGCTGAAGGACCTCGGCGAGGCATAGCGACGCGGCATGTGCGATTGATGCTTCGATGACGTTCTCGCCGTTCTCGAAATGGCCGCCGTACAAGCCATGCGGCTGCAACACAAACAACGGCTGGTCCGGCGCTAAATGACTGGCCAAGGCCACGTAGGTCGAAATATCGATTCCGCCGGGGTGAATAAAGAACAGCGGCAGCCGCTGGCCTTCCTCGTGAGCGGCAAGAAGCGAAACGAGCGGAGCGCCTTCGTGGCTTCGCGCCAGACTGATGTTCGGCGCCCGGGTTGTGGTTCGAGAGCCATCGAGTGCGGAGAGCACATCGTCGGTCAGGTGCGCCAGAGAGTAGTCGGCCTGGAAACTGCGAATCTCGAGCGTGATGGCGAGGTCCGCTTCAATCCGGTACTTGAGCTCTGCCGCCATCAACGAATCGAGACCAACCGACTGCAGCGGCTCGTGCTGGTCAATGGCATCCTGAGGCCTCTTGAGAATGTCTGCGAGGTGTCCGGTCAGGTATGCGTCGAGCATTGTTCTCCGCTGCTCCACGGTGGCGTTCAGCAGGGCTGCTCTATCAAGGTGTTCCGAGCCCGCTCTCGAAGGCGGCGGCGACGGTACGGCGGTGTGCAGGCGCTCTGCCGACCCGACAACGCCATCCACCCAAAAGCGGTCCCGCTGAAACGGATACGTCGGGATGACAACTCGCCGCAGCGGAGCCTCGTACAACGCCTTCCAATCGGGTGAGGCTCCGCACGCATAGAGAACGGCCAAACCCTTCATCAGGGCTTGCCAGTCTGCCGCGCCGCTCGACAGTGTCGGGACCGTGAATGTCGCGGAAAGCGGCGTGGGGTTCGAGCCTGCAGTCGCGGCACCGTCGCTGGCGCCCATGGCGACAACCGTGTCGCAATCGTCGCCGTCGAACGACTTCATCCACGTCTCACTCGTGTCGTGTAATCGTTGAATCCAATACTCCGCCTCGCACACCTCGTTTGTGATCCGCCGGCCAGTTGCGGCAGAAACCCACGTCAGCCGCGGCTTGGAATAGATGATGCCCTCGGCGATCGAACGAATTCGCTGCTCCCGCTTCGCCGAGTCTGGCGTGCGGTACCACGCGAGAAGCAATTGCAGGGCAGCGTCGAAACTGAATACGCCGGCGAAACAGGCCGCTGCGAATTCTCCAACACCCTGGGCAGCCACCACATCGGCGTCGATTCCAAGACCACGCCACATCCCGGCGAGAGCAACCTCGACGGCGAAGAGGTCGACCAGCGGGAACTCCCCGCGCCAGATTTCGTGCGTCTGTTCCAGCGCGGAACGAAAATGCGGTTGGCGGTCGGACAATTCGTACCCGATGCTTCCCGGGCCCGGCGCCTGTCCACTGAAAAAGAATCCGACCTTTGTGGGTTTCGTCCGCCGTCCCTCGAAAACCGACGGACCTTTTGTGCCGGCGATCCAACTCGAGAGAGCATCCTGCGCACTCTCAACGGAGTCGGCCAGTACGCTCAACCGTTGGGAGAAATGAGTCCGGCCGATGCTGGCGGTATAACAAACCGCTTCGAACGCGTCGACGGCCTCGCGATCTCTGGCACTGAAATACTCCTGATAGCGCAGAGCCAGATCGCGCAGCGCCTGCGGGGTTTTCGCCGACAGCGTGAGAAGATGCGGCGTCCACGCAGGCCCGTCAGACCGATTGGCGCTCAGAAGCAGCGCCGATGGAGCTTCTTCGAGCACGGCATGGGCGTTGGTCCCGCTGAAACTGAAAGAACTGACGCCGCCGATTCTTCTGCTCTCCACGATCGGCCACGGCTGGCGCCTTGCCGCCACTTCAATGGGCAGACTCGTCCAGGGAATGTGAGGATTCGGAGAATGAAAATGCAGGTGCGGCGGGATTTCTTTGTGTTGAAGGGACAGGACCACTTTGAGGAGCCCTGCGATTCCCGCGGCCGCCTCGAGATGCCCGAAATTGGTTTTTACCGATCCAATTAGGAGGGGGTGCTCGACCGCACGACCTCGGCCAAACACACCCGCCACGGCCGTGACTTCGATGGGATCGCCGAGCGGTGTTCCCGTACCATGAACCTCCAGGTATCCGACCTGGTTGGCGTCGACCGCGGCATTCGCGAGCGCTTTTCGAATAACGGCCTGTTGAGCGGGCCCGTTGGGCACAGTCAGACCGCTCGTTTTCCCATCCTGGTTCACCGCGGAGCCGCGAATGAGCGCCGCGATCGTGTCGCCGTCGGCTATCGCGTCGGAGAGACGTTTCAGCAGGATCACCCCGCACCCTTCTCCACGAACATACCCGTCGGCGCTCGAGTCGAAAGTCTTGCAGCGGCCATCCGGCGCCAGAAGGTGTGCCTGCGAAAGGCCGATGCTGCCGTGCGGAAGGATGATGCGATGGGTTCCGCCCGCCAGCGCGAGATCACATTCTCTGTTTCGAAGGCTTTGACAGGCCAGGTGAATAGACACGAGGGACGACGAACACGCCGTGTCCACAGAAATACTCGGACCCTGCAGACCAAACACATACGACAGCCGGCCAGATGCAACGCTGAGCGCGTTGCCCGTGCCGACATACGCATCGATTTCGTGGTTGCACGCCTGCATGTGCATGAAATAGTCGATGCCGCTAATCCCGACAAAAACGCCTGTCGTGGTGCCGAGCAGCGTATGTGGAGGAATTCCTGCGTTTTCAAACGTCTCCCACGCCACCTCCAGCAGTGTCCGCTGCTGGGGATCCAGACTCGTCGCTTCACGAGGCGAAATGCCAAAAAACCCCGCGTCGAACTCGCGTAAATTGCCGACGAAGCCGCCGCAACGGCTGATCATTTTCCCGGGCGTGTGGGGAACGGGATCGTAAAACGCGTCCACGTCCCACCGCTCGGCCGGCACCTCGCTGATCGCGTCGACTCCCTCGCTTAAGAGGCGCCAAAAGGAATCGGGATCATCGGCATTTCCCGGAAACCGGCAGCCGACGCCGATGATCGCGAGAGGTTCAGCATTCACGATGCTCGTCTTGGCGCGGGTTTCGGCAGCCGCCAGCGCCAACTTGATCGCAGACATCTTCGAGAGCCTGTCAGCTAAGCTGCTCATCGAGCTCCTATATCGCTCGCATCCGGTTGTTCTTTAGTGAGCCGAGCGCGTCGAGGTCCGTCAGTTGCTCGACGTGGCCCAGCAGCGCCGACAGATCGTGATCGATCGGTTCTTCCGCCTCGGGCTCGACGGCCGCCTCCGATTCAGACAGAACCTCGCGCGACACGAAGTCGATGAGTCCTCCGACAGTCGGGTAGTCGAACGCGAGCGTGGGAGGAAGAGTACATCCAAAGCTCGCTTGTAGTTTATTGCGCAGTTCTACGGCAGTCAGAGAATCCATGCCGAGATCGAAGAATCCGCTCTGCAGCGGAATGTTGGGATCCTTGAGACCGAGGACTCCTGCCATCTGCATCTTGATGTGTTGGGCAATCAATGATCGTTTCTCGTCCACGGAGAGCCCGTCCAGCTTCCGCAGAAATTCTGGATCCCCTGCGGGACCGGAAGACTCATTGCGGAAATGTGACACCAAGGGCCACTCAACAAAATGTTCGGCGACTTCCGGCCAGCGAATGGGAAGCACGCCGACCTGAACCGGGTTCCACGCATAGAGGCGATCCAAGATCGCCATGCCCTTCGCGGGCTCGATCGAGTCGACGCCGATCATCCGCCGACGCCCGTCCAGCCCGCGCGTTGCCGCCACACCCACTCGTGCCCATGGTCCCCAGTTGATGGACATTCCGGCCAACCCTCGTTGACGCCGATAGTGGGCCAGCGAATCAAGGAACGCATTGGCGGCCGCGTAGTTGGCCTGACCCTGATTACCCAGCAAACTCGCGCCCGCTGAAAACAGCATGAAGAAATCCAATTCCAAACCACTCGTCTGGGTGTGAAGCAGCCACGAGCCATTCACCTTCGGCGCAAAGGCGTGCTCGAACCGTTCCGCGTTTTGGTTGAGAAGGACAGCGTCATCGAGCGCAAGAGCAGAATGGAGGATCCCGCGGAGCGGAGGCATGGAGTTGCTGATGTGTTGAAGCACAACCGACACGTCGTCGTGGCTGGAGACATCACCACGCAGGATCACGATCTTGGCACCGAGCGTTTCGATTCGTTGTATTTTGGCGATGACCTCCGCGGATGGTTCGCGCCGGCCCATCAGGACGATGTGACGCGCCCCTCGCGTCGAAAGCCACTCCGCGGCCACGAGACCCAAACCTCCCGTGCCGCCGATGATGAGATAGGTCGCATCCTCCCGAAATGACACGGGTCGCTCGTCTGAAACAACGACCGCTTCCGCCGTGTTCCGGTGATCGAGGACGACTTTCCCAAAGTGCTTTGCCTGCTGCATGTACCGGAACGCGGGTACCACGTGGCCAAGCGAAAATACTGTCCGAGGCAGAGGCTTCAGCCGTCCGTCGTTGAACAGCGCCAGCAGCGAGTCCAATACCGGGGCCAGAGCGCTTTGGTCCTCTGAGGCAATCATGGCGAGAAGATCCACAACGGCGTATTGAACCCCCGCGTTGACGCCTGCCACGCGGGCGGCGCTCCAAATATCTCTTTTCCCGATTTCGATGAAGCGGCCGCCTTGCCTGAGCACGGCCAGGCTCTTAGGAATCATGTCGCCGGTCAGCGAATTCAAGACGATATCAACGCCTTGACCGTTGGTTATCGAAAGGACCTCTTCGGCAAACGCGGTCGTTCTCGAATTCATCACGTGCTGAGCACCGTAGTGCTTCAACCGCTCCCATTTATCCGGGTGCGCGGTTGCGAAGACCTCCGCGCCCACCAACTGCGCCAGCTGAATGGCTGCCAGGCCTACTCCGCCGCCAGCTGCATGAATCAGCACTCGGTCGCCGCGCGTCATTTTTGCGACTTCGTGGAGCGCGTAATAGGCGGTCGCGAATGCGACGGTGATGGTGGCGGCGTCATTGAAATCGAGGTTGGCGGGGATTTTCCTTACCTTCGAGGTATGGACAGTGACATGGGAATCAAAACTTGCCGGAGCCGCGCCGAACACCTGATCGCCCACGACGAAACCCTGCACATTCTCACCGAGCTGGCTGATTTCTCCTGAGAACTCCACTCCGAAAGACGGACGTTCGAATGGCAGCAATCCGAGCGCGTCCATTACGTCGGCAAAATTCAACCCCGTTGCGTTGACTTTGACCTGAACCTGTTGGGCCCGCGGCATCGGGCGAGCTAACGGTACAAAGCGGAGGTTATCGGGAGTCCCGCGCGTCTCGATAGCCAGCGAGTACCCGCCCGTTGTGTAAATGGGGGCGGTTGAAGCCTGCTCTATCGGAGGAGCACTCCGAGCCAGCCTTGCCACGAAGCGCTTTTCCCCGCGAATCAGCACTTGTTCCCTGCTCGCGCCAGATCCCAATTCGTTCAAGAGCGATGAGACCGACGATTCGCGCTCGTCAGGATCGAGGTCGACGAGCACGCAATGAAGCTCCGGATGCTCCAGAACCGCGACTTTGCCTAACCCCCATAAGGTTGATGCGGCGAGACCTGCCGAATTCATGTTCGTACTCGCCGGTATAGCGCCACGAGTGACGAGCCAGACGCCCGCCGGCGTGCGGCGCTTGAGCCGAGCAAGACTCTGGATGAGGTGCAATGCGACGACGCACGCGTCACGTGAGGCTTCAGGTAAACCTCCGTCCATGAACTGCGGCGATGCGCACGTGTCCAGATTCCACAGGTAGGCGACACCGAGCGGGTCATCCCCGCTGTCAAGCCCAATTTCAGCGAACAATGCCGAAAAGTCGTCTGCGCTTCGACCGTTGAGTTCATACCGGCCGTCGCCGAGCTTTCGATAAACATTGGCCGACGACACGACCACACAACGATCGCCACGCCTTTTAAGACGAGCCACGAGCTGTTGGCCGATCCCCCCTGAATCAGAAAAGACAATCCACTGTTTCGTCGGCGGCGCATCTTCAGGTTCCAGCTGTGCAAGCACGACAGCGGCCTGAACAGATGCTTGCGGTGTTTCGGTCGGGCTGATTGTCGCCGTCTGTCCAAAACCACTCTCCGACAGCAGGGCCTGCCATTCCGACGCCGACAAGAAGGGACACGACGGCCGCAGATGAAAATCGGTAAACCTCCACCATCCGTCGAGCAGCCCGGTCACCAACTCGGTGGACAAGCACGCGGTAGTCGGTTCAAGCAGCAGAAGCAGGCCCTTGGGCGATAACAATGCTCGCACATGATTCAGCGTCTGCTGAAGATCCTGCGTGGCATGCAAGACCTGCGCGGCGATCACCACGTCAAAACTGTGAGGGACAAGGCCTTGCGATAAGGGATCCTTCTCGATGTCGAGCACACGCGTACTCAGGAACGGCACGTCGGCGGATTGCGTTTTCATCCTCGCGACAAACAGGGGCGATATATCCGTAAATATGTACTCCGTGCGATCTGCCGGAAACAATGGAAGAACGCACGAAGTCGTCGCTCCGGTGCCTCCTCCGATTTCGAGCACGCGAAGACTTCGGGCTTCGTCGGTCCTCTCGATGAACACCGCGACCGCTCGCGACAAGAGATGATTCATCAGCGCCGATCCCGGAGAATCCCTGTAAACACGAGTGGCCGCACTCAAATCGCCGCCAGGGAAGAGCAATTGGAGCGGATCCGTGTCACCGACGAGAACATCTGCGAGTTTGGGACCGCACCTCGCAAGGAGTGTGGCCTCTGCTTCGATCGCTGGGTAGCGAGAACGTGTCTCGCTTAGCGCCGCTTGGCCATTGCCCCGCGCGATGGGGTTGGAGACAACCCATCGACCTTCCTCGCGCCGAAGCCGGTTGTGGCCGGCCAGCACTTCCAATAAGCGACCAAAGAGCTGCTGGTGCTTGGCGCTGATTTTCAGCCGAGAGCTGAGCTCTCCCGTGCTGAACGAGTCGCCGACCTGCAACGATGCTCCCAATTCCTGGAACGCATCGAGAACGAACAGGAAACCGGCACCCTCCAAAGCACTGAACCCTTGCAAGTAACTGGCTAGAACCGGGCGTCTTTCGATGATTCCCGGCAGTTCCTCGACGAGCCGTTCTTTGATCTCATTTGGCCCGACATGGACGCGAGCGGTGTCGCTGACCTTGTCGACCTCTTGGGTATGCCACTGCACGTCGTAAAACCAGCTCTTCCACGCGTCCTGTGGCTGCTCGGACAACGCCACCTTATTAAGGCGGCCGACGTGAAGATTTTCCACGACGGCCAACAGTCGTCCATCCGGGGAGTAGACCAACGCATCGACATGCAGGTCTGACGGTTGCGATTCATCTGACACCGGCCGCGATCGAACGAAGCTCCACGCCTCGGTTGCACCCTGGTCCAGCACAATGAGCCGCTCGAGACCGAGTGGAATCCAGGCGTCATCGTCGGCCGACAGCTGGGAGAGCAAACCCATGGGCTGAAGACACGCATCCAGCAGTGCCGGATGAACTCGATACGGCCGTGTCTCTAAAACTGGATCCGAGGGAAGTTTGATATGTCCGACGGCCCCGTCACTTAGCTGCCAAGTGCGGCTCAGGCCACGAAACGTCGAACCATAATCAATACCTCTCTCACGGCACTTGGAGTAAAAGACATCGATCGGAATCTCGTTTCGGCATTGCGCCTGGATCGACGACAGTTCCACACGCGCCCAATCCGGGGCCACGGCCGGACTCGTTACAAACCCTGCGGCGTGTCGCACCCACGCCGGTTCTGCCGCACCGTCAGCAGGACGCGCGCTCGAGATCTCAAACGAAAAGCGATGTTCTCCTTCCGGAGAGAGCGAGAGTTGAACCGTCGTTTCATCACCGGTGAGCACGAGGGCCTTCTCAAACGAGACATCGGTGATTTGCCAGTCATCGCGTCGAGCCGCATGCGTCGCGGCAGCCACGGCCATCTCCAAAAAAGCGGCAGCAGGCGCGATGACCGCATGGTGAACTCGATGGTCCTTGAGAAACGCCGGTGCAAGTTGGCTCAACGAGCTTTCAAACACGACGGTGCCGTTCGACCGCGCCAGATGTACTCGTCGGCCAAGCAACGGATGAATGTTCTGATGGCTTGATGAGGCAGGTGAATTGGGCGTTGGCCGTCGCGCTAGAGCGGGCACCGAATCGATCCAAAACGATTCACGTTGGAACGGGTAGGTCGGTAGGGCGACTCGGCGCGTGCCGTAGTCTTTGTCAAACGCTTCCCAATCGACTGGCGCCCCGCGCGCATACAAAGCCGCCAGAGACATCAAAATTGTTTGCCAATCGGACTTGCCAACATTCAATGTCGGAAGGTATTGGATTGCTTGGTCCTGAAGGCATAGTCGACTCATGCCGAGAAGGGTCGACGTCGGTCCAACTTCAAGAAAGACGCCGATCTGCTGTCTGGACAGGCTCGCGATCCCCTGGGCATAACGCACCGGCTCACGCAGCTGCCGAACCCAATATTCGGGAGCGGCCATTTCGTCGGTGACAATCCTTCCAAAGACATTTGACACGATGGTGTTCTTTGGTGGGAAGTACTGGATGTCGCGTGCGACCGCCAGAAACGCCGGCAGAATCGTGTCCATCAGCGGCGAGTGGAACGCATGCGAGACATTCAGGCGCGTGCTGTTGATGCCGCGCGCTTTCAAAGATGCGACAACCTCTTCCAGCTTCTCGGTCGTTCCGGAAATGACCGTGTTGAATGGACCATTCACAGCTGCGATGGACACCTCGTTCCAGTACTCTCGTACGGCGCCACCGACCGTGTTCTCGTCGGCACGCACGGCGAACATGCCGCCTCCGCTCGGCAGGCCTCCCATGAGCCGGCCGCGTGCCGCCACCAGCTTCAACGCATCCTTCAGCGTAAAAACCTCGGCGATACACGCCGCGACGTACTCACCGATGCTGTGGCCGATAAGGGCGACTGGCTCGACGCCCCACGATCGCCACAGCTGCGCGAGCGCGTATTCGAGGCAAAACAAGATCGGCTGCGTATTTCTGGTCTCGTGGAGATCGGCGTTGCCGCTCTCGGATCCATAGAGAATGGAGACGACGCTTTGGTCCAGCTCGTCGCGCAGGATTTCATCGCACTGCTCGAGGGTCCGCCGGAAGGCAGGCTGTGTGTCGTAGAGCCCACGGCCCATCCCGGCGTATTGGGAGCCCTGGCCCGTGAAAAGAAACGCGATCCGCGGCGGGCTCGCTGCGTTTCCTCTGCCAGCACCGCTCGGCTTCGACGAGTCGTTGATCCGCTGAAGCTGTTCGACGGCGGAGGCCTGCGAGTCGACCACCATGGCGAGACGGTGCTGGAAATGGGCGCGCCCGGCGTTCGCGGTAAAGCAGATATCCGCGATTCGGTCGGTTGAAGCTGTTTCGAGGTGAGCGCGATAGCGGTCGGCGAGAGCGCTGAGTGCATTTTCCGTCTTTGCGGAAAGTGTCAGGACATGGAGCGGACGCTCGTTGCGAGGCTCCTCGGCGGGCGGTGTGTAGTCTCGGACGATCACATGAGCGTTCGTACCGCTGAAACCAAAGGCACTGATTCCTGCGAAACGTGCGCCGTTCCCCTCGGGCCATTCCGTCCTCTCGCGGGGAATCACCAATGGGCAGTCGCTCCAGGACACGTGAGGGCTGAGTTCCCGAACGTGAAGGTGAGCGGGAATTTCGCCATGTTCCAGGGCCAGCACGGTCTTGATCAACCCAGCTATTCCTGCCGCCGGTTCGAGGTGTCCGATATTCGTTTTTACCGAGCCGACGACAAGGGGACGGTCGGCCGAGCGGCTCTTCCCATACACCGCTTGCAGCGCGCGTATCTCGATCGGGTCGCCAAGCGGAGTGCCGGTACCGTGCGCCTCAACATAACTCACCTGTTCGGGTCGAACATTTGCGTTCTCAAGTGCGCTTCGAAGAACCGCCTGTTGAGCGTGGCCGCTGGGAACAGTCAAGCCGCTGCTTGCGCCGTCGTGATTGACGGCCGAGCCCACGATGAGGGCGTGGATCTTGTCTCGGTGACGCACGGCGTCTGAAAGACGCTTCAGAACAACGAACCCGCAACCTTCACCTCTTCCGTATCCATCCGCCGAAGCATCGAATGTTTTGCAGCGGCCATCTCTGGACAACGCGTGGACTTTCGAAAAGTGAACACTGACCTGGGGGGCGACGAGACGGTTCACGCCGCCCGCGAGCGCCAGGTTGCATTCTCGATTGCGGAGACTGTGGCACGCGAGGTGGACACTCACGAGCGATGAAGAGCAGGCGGTGTCGACAGCGATGCAAGGTCCCTGAAGTCCGAGGATGAAGGAAATGCGGCCCGCCGCCGCACTGTGTGTATTGCCTGTCCCGACGTAAATGTCATTCTCGTCGTGGTTGTTTCTGTCGAGGAGCTGAAAATACTCCGTGCTCGCAATGCCGAGGAAGACGCCGGTTAAGCTCGCGGTAAGGCTGTCGGGAGCGATACCTGCGTTTTCGAGCGCCTCCCAACTGACTTCCAACGCGAGTCGCTGCTGGGGATCGAGGCTATTGGCTTCCCTCGGTGAAATCCGAAAGAAATGCGCGTCGAACTCGCGAAGATGTCCGACGAAGGCGCCGCGGCGGGTATACATCTTCCCTGGAGCGCCGGGGTCGGGATCATAGTACGCGTCGATGTCCCAGCGATCCGGCGGCACTTCTGAAGTGGTATCCGTGCCGTCCGCGAGCAATTTCCAAAACGACGCGGGACCGTCCCCTCCCCCGGGCATCCTGGTCCCTATGCCGACGATGGCGATCGGTTCCGTGCTGGCGCTCTCTAGCTCCGAGATCCTGGCTTGCATTTTCTCCAGTGCCAGGAGCGCTCGCTTCAGCCGCTGCACCGAAGCGGAATTGTCGGATCCTTCTAGGGCCATGCGCGGACCTCTTATTTGTCGAGGAATGTTTCTATCGCCTTCAACTTCTCGTCCAGCAGGCCGTTCACTTCTTCCTCCGACAGTTGAGGCTCTGGATTCTCGGCCTCGGCGCGCGCGGCGACCGTCGGCAATTCAGTCGGCACGCTCTGATCGGGCACGAATAGTGGCGCGAGGGTTTCCTTCACCAGCGAGTCCACGAGCGCTTCGATTGTGGGGCATTCAAACGCGACCGTAGACGGCAGCCGGCACCCCAAACTGGTTTGCAGGCGGTTCTTCAGCTCGACGGCCGTCAGTGAATCCATGCCCATCTCAAAAAAGCCCTGTTTCGGACCGAAGGCGGCCGCAGTGTTCGTCCGAAGAACGTGGTCAACATGGGAACGGATGTGGTTGAGCAGGAGCGAACGGCGCTCGCGCAACGGCGCTTTCGTGAGAGCTTCAATGAACGGCGGTGTGCTGTCCGGTGTCTTCGCAGCAGTCGCGCGAAAATCATCGACGAAACTCCAGTCGCCCGTCCGCTTGAGAAATTCAGGCCATCGAATCGGAATCACCGCGACCTGGGGCGAAGGCTGGAACAGTGCTCGCTCCAGTGCGTCCAGGCCTTCCTCTGGCCGAATGCTGCCTACGCCCGTCGCATTAATCGCACGCTCGAGGCGATTCTCGGTGACCCCGCCGGCACCGGACCAAATTCCCCAATTGATGCTCACGCCCGGCAGACCTCGAGCGCGCCGGAACCGAGCGAGGCCATCGAGAAACGCGTTCGCAGTCGCGTAATTCACCTGTCCGGGGTTTCCGAACACCGATGACGCAGAGGAGAAAAGGACAAAGAAATCCAGATCTGCATTCCGCGTCAGCGTGTGAACATTCCATGCGCCATCGACTTTGGGACGAAGAACTCGCTCGAACCGCTCCCAGCTTTGATTCATGAAGATGCCGTCGTCGAGTACGGCCGGACAATGCACGACGCCACGGAGCGGTTCCACGTCGGCAATCTGCGAGAGCGCATGTTCCACCTGCTCGGGATCCGACACATCGGCGCGAATGACAGCGACTCGCGCGCCACTTTTTTGCAGGTCTTCAAAGTGCGCTTCAACTCCAGGCCGCAAAGCGCTGCGACCGAGCACCATGATGTGCCTCGCGCCTTTATCGATCATCCAACGGGCGACAACGCGTCCCAACCCGCCCATCCCTCCGGTAATCAGATACGTCGCGTCGGGCCGAAGGGTGAGCTGCGGGCGATTCCCAAGCGACTGTTGACTCCAGCGCGCCAATCGCGAGACAAATCGCTGACGACTTCGAAACGCCATTTCCTTTTCACCGGATGCAAAATGGATCTCAGCGAGGAGCTCCGTCACGTTCTCCGGCCCGGCGTTCGGGTCTAAATCAATTCGGGTACAGCTCAGCTCCGGATGTTCGTTCGCAATGACTCTCGCCATCCCCCAGATCGGATACTGCATGAGTCTTGGAACGTCCTGATCATTAACTTGTACCGCGCCGCGAGTGACGAGCCACACCGGGGGTACGTGTTCCGAATGAGCCTTCATCACCGACTGAATCAAATGGAGGATGCTGGCGCACTCTGTCTTCACGATCTCTTTTAGTTCCGGCAAGGTGGGCTCAAGGCTGTCGCCATCGATGCTCCATAAATGGACGATGCCCTGCATAGGCCCCAGTCCCCGTTCAGTCAGCCGCAGCATGAGGCGATCGAAGTCCGCAGGTGAGTCCGCATTCACACAAATCGTGTGCTCGTCCAGTTCTTCGTAAGCCTGCCGAGCGAGGAGCACGACGCACGTATTGCCACCGCGTTGAAGTTCACGGACAGCTTCGGCGCCGACGCCGGTGTTGTCCGCGAGAATCAGCCATGTGCCAATCGCGGCCGGCCGAGGCGAGGACGATGCGATTCGGGGCTGTGGGCGCCATTCTTCCTTGTAGAAATAAGAGCCCAGTGGATCGGCTGTCGAACCTTCTGCCGTCTTGAGAGGAGTCTCTCTCCTTTCGAACCAATGTCGTTGCCGCTGGAACGGGTACGTTGGTAGCACCGTGCGGCGGCACGGGAGATCTTTGTAGAACGATCCCCAATTGATGGTCGCTCCACTGACGTAGAGAGCGGCCAGCGTTTCGACCGTCGTCTCGAGGTCAGAGACGTCGTGGCGGAGCGTGGCCAACGTGTGACCTGTGCCGGCGGGAACGTGCCGTATTTCTCTCGGGGACGAGCTTCGTCCCATCTCGAGAACGATGTCGACCTTCTCGTTTTGGAACGGCTTCGACGATTGTGTTTTCGTCGCCAAGGCGCTCGCCCAATAACGCGTCGACCGCATTTCCTCGGAGACACGTTGCGCCGTGAGTTGACTGACAATCGGCGTCGCTGGCTGAGACAGAGCCATCTGGGAGACGACCTTCTCGAGGGCCGTCTCGACGTCGCCGGCGCTTTGATTGTTTCCCCACGCGAGGCTCAAGTCCAGCCCTTGTTCAACGCTCAGGATGTCTGCCACCGCGGCCGCCACGATCTCGCCAACCCCGCGCCCCGCGACAACCGCCGGCGCAATTCCCCAGGAACGCCACAACGCTGCGAGCGAGTACCCCAAGGCAAAGTGCGCGGGACAGCTTTGCTCCGGCTGGTGGAGAGAAGAGGGCTGTCCCTTCTCGGGATAAAGCGCGGCACGAAGGGACCAGCCGGCCTTTTTCTGAATCAGCCGATCACACTCATCGAACGCGCTCCGAAACACACTGAACATTTCGTAGAGTTGGTGGCCAGTGCCGGAGTCCACTGAACTGGAATCTGTAAATAGGAAACCAATGCTGGGCGCAGTCGACGCCTCTCCCCTGAGCACCCTCACGGATTGCCCGCCCGTGCTGGCAATCTCGAGCTGCTCTTTCATACGATCCGTGGAATACGCGAGAATCGCGACGCGATGGGGAAAATGAAAGCGGCCAACACTCGCGGTGTACACAACGTCTGTCAACGCGAGATTGGGTTGACGGTCGAAATGGCTCTTATAACGCGCAACCAGTTGTTGAAGAGCGGGCTCGCTTCTCGCCGAAAGCGTCAATAGATACTTCGGCGTCTTCCAGAACACGTGCTCGCGGTCGCGTCGAACGTCGCTCTGCGGAAATTCCTCGAGCACGGCATGCGCGTTCGTTCCCGCTACGCCGAACGCGCTGACTCCGGCGACCCGGCTGTGATCACTTGCGACCATTGGAGTGCGGGCGGTCGGAACCGTTATCGGAATGCGATCCCAGGGAATATGTGGATTCGGCTTATCGAAATGAAGGTTTGGAGGGATCTCTCCGTGGTGCAGCACCAGAGCCGTCTTCATGAATCCGGCGACACCCGCCGCCGATTCCAGATGGCCGATGTTTGTTTTGACCGAGCCGACGATCAAGGGCCGTTTCCGTGATGTTCCGCCAAAGACAACGCCCAGCGCGCCGGCTTCGATCGGGTCGCCGAGCGCGGTCCCCGGCCCGTGCGCTTCGAGATAACTGACGTCGTCGGGACTCACTCTTGAATTCGACAGCGCCTTCTGAATCAGTGCCGCTTGAGCCTGGCCGTTGGGAACGGTCAGTCCGGCACTTCGACCGTCTTGATTGACGGCAGATCCGCGAATCACTGCGAAGACGTTATCTCGATCGCGAATGGCATCGGAAAGCCGCTTGAGCACGACGAGGCCACATCCTTCTCCGCGCCCGAGTCCGTTGGCGGACGCGTCGAAGGCTTTACAACGCCCGTCCGCTGACAAGCCTCCAGGAACTCGCGACATGGCGACCATCGTCTCGGCCGCCAAGATGAGGTTCACGCCCCCAGCCAGGGCCAGAACGGATTCGTCGGTCCGCAGACTCTGACACGCAAGATGAATGGCCACGAGCGAAGAGGAACATGCGGTATCGAGCGACATGCTGGGACCCTGTAACCCCAGCGTATAAGAGAGCCGACCCGCCGCGGCGCTGATCACGTTGCCTGTTGTGGCGTACAGATCGACCGTTTCGGAGCGGGCAGACTCGTGCATCAGGCGGGCGTAATCGACATTGCCAATCCCGATGAAGACACCGACTTGATTGCCGAACAGGCTGTCGCGTCCCTGCCCCGCATTTTCAAAAGCTTCCCACGCCACTTCAAGCAACAGCCGCTGTTGCGGGTCAAGGCTCCTGGCTTCTCGCGGCGAGATGCCAAAAAAGTGGGCGTCGAACAGATCCACGTGCTGCAGAAATCCACCGGCTCGAACGGATGTTTTTCCTGGAATGTCCGGGTCCGGATCGTAAAGCGCCTCGACATCCCAGCGGTCGGCGGGCACTTCGCGAACGGCATCATCCCCGCGGCACAGTAAGTCCCAAAACAACTCCGGGCTGTCCGCTCCTCCCGGAAAGCGACACCCCATTCCTATGATCGCGATTGGCTCAGACTTGGCCCGCTCGTACGTTTCAAGTTTCGAACGTGTCTCCTTGAGAGCAAGGAGCACTCGCTGGGATAACGTGAGGGGTTCACCCGTGCCGGGACTGGTCATCAGAGTTCCTTCTCCTGCGAACCGAGCGAAGGCCACCGATAGCGCAACGGCTACGTTCTCGTCCCCGATCCGAGTCGAGCCGCTTCAGCCCGGAGACCTTTTTGGAAAGGCTCGCCCGCACCATCGATCCGCGGATGGAGATCGTTCTCTGGAGATCGTTCTCAACTGAACGGCTTTGAACATCAGCCCTTCCAGTTCCAATTGATGTCCTCGGATGTGGGTCGCCGGACCGCGTCGAACTCAGCACTGCTGTATCGGAACGGTGGAGCGCATGTGCATGCTATCGCATGCGAGCCGGAAAAGATCCGAAATTTGTGGCGCTCTGATGAGGCGGCAACAGGTATTTGTGAACCCGCGTTCGTCCACGTCGCCTAACGAACCTCGGCCGTCGCCCGCTGTTCGGGGTTCTTCTGAAACAGTCTGCTATCATCGCCCTGGAATGACCTGTTTTCGGCAAGTCTCCAAGCTTTTTGCGGCTCGGCTGCGATGATTTTGCTTCGACTCCTGAGTTGGCCGTACCTCCGAAGGTATCGTCTGCGTTGGGCTTTGACGTTGGCCGGCGTCATCCTCGGTGTCGCGGTGTTTCTCGCGATGCATACCGCAAACCAGTCCCTTTTCAGCGCGTTCAACAAAACAGTCGATCAGATTGCGGGAGCCACGCAGCTTCAGGTGAGTGCCGGCGAGTTTGGCTTTGAGGAAACCGTCCTCGAAACCGTGCAGTCTGTGCCCGAGGTTGGTGTTGCCGTGCCGGTTATTGAATCGGCCGTGGAAACACGTGCCGCGGGACAAGGTAGCATCTTGATCCTCGGCATCGACATGACGGGCGACCGCAGCCTACGCACGTACGATCTGATCGATGCCGATGCAACCATCATCGATGATCCATTGATCTTTCTCGCCCAACCGGATTCTCTGCTGGTGACGCGCGAGTTCGCGCGGCGTAACGGCATCGGCCTGAACGGCAAGGTTCCGCTGCTTACGATTGAGGGAGAGAAACAATTTACCGTCCGCGGCATCATGAGCTCCGACGGTTTGGCGCAAGCGTTTGACGGCAACCTTGCCGTGATGGATATCTACGCGGCACAGCACTTCCTTGGTCGCGGCAGGCGCTTCGATCGGCTTGACATTCGGGCGAAGGACGGCGTGTCCGTTGAACGATGCCGGGCCGCCGTGCGCCAAGCGCTCGGTCCCGGGTTTGAGGTCGATACGCCCTCGGCACGCGGAAAGCATTTCGAAGCGCTATTGCAGAGCTATTCCACGACGACATCCATTTCCAGTTTGTTCGCGTTAATCGTGGGCATGTTCATCATCTACAACTCATTCGCGATCGCTGTCACGCATCGCCGTTCGGAGATTGGCATTCTTCGCGCTCTGGGAGCCACACGCGGTCAGATTCAGAGACTGTTCCTCGTCGAAAGCCTCGTGGCCGGCCTGATCGGATCGGTGCTCGGAGCGGCCTTGGGCCTTGTCGGCGCTTGGACCGTCGCGCGATCGGTGAGCGATATTCTCGAGCAGGCGGGTGGAGTGGCACAGCGTGTGACGGAGTTGGCCATCAATCCCGCGCTCATCGCAACCGGGATGATCGTCGGCATCGGCACGAGCATGCTCGCCGCATGGATTCCCGCGCGCGACGCGGCCCGCGTCGATCCCGTCAAAGCGCTTCAAAAGGGCACATACCAGATTCTCTCTGTCGGAGAAAATCGACGGCGTCGGAGGATCGCTCTTGTGTTCGTCACTTTTTCCATTATCTGCATCGTCTTTTCGAACTCCGCGGTCGTTTTCTACTCGGGCTACATCGTCATGATGTTTGCCGCACTGCTCCTCGCGCCCACGCTCACTTTGTTACTGTCGAAAGCGGGCCGGCCAATTCTCAAACACGCCTTTCCGGCGGAGGGAACGCTTGCTGCAGACAGTTTGGTCCAGGCGCCACGACGTACGTCGGCGACGGTATCGGCGTTGATGCTGTCGCTTGCAATGGTCGTCGGTTTCCGTGGAGTCGCTCAGTCTTTCTACACGGCCTTTGATGATTGGATGGACAGTGCAATGAACCCGGATTTCTTTGTCGCACCCAGCGCGAATCTAACCAGACTTGCCATTACATTTCCCGGCGAGTTCGGTCACATTCTTGAAAACGTCGCAGGCGTCAATCACGTGCAACTCGTGCGCAATGCCCGAGTGGTCGTCCGTGACATACCGGCGATGGTCGTCGTGCAGGAAACCGACAAGGTGGCGAAAACCATCCGCCAGGTTCCGGTAGAGGGAGCGCTGGACCAGATGAATCGTCTGACCGCTGAAGGCAAGGGCACGATTGTGTCGGAGTCGTTTGCGTTCTTCCGAAAAATGAAAATGGGGGACGTGGTCGACTTGCCGACTCCTTCAGGAGCGTTGCGCCTGCCGATTGTAGGAATTGTCCAGGATTATTCCGACATGCAAGGGTCCCTGTTTATCGACCGGAGCGTGTATTTGCAATGGTGGAAGGATGACACAGCCAACAACGCTCGCGTCTACATTAAAGAAGATCAGAATCCCGCAGAAGTTCGACAGCGCATTCTCAATGCCCTGGCCGGCCGCCAGCGGTTGTTTGTGCTGACAAATCGCGAGGTCCGCGAATGGATTACGACAATCCTCGACCAATGGTTTGCGATGACGTATAACCAGATCGCGGTCGCGATCCTTGTGGCGATATTGGGGATTGTGAATACGTTGACGGTCTCGATTACCGATCGACGACGTGAACTTGGCGTCATGCAGGCGGTGGGCGGTTTTCGACACCAAGTACGGCGAACGATCTGGATCGAAGCCATCAGCATTGGCGTCATCGGCTTGATCCTGGGTATAGGTTTGGGTTCTGTGAATCTCTATTACACGCTCGGCATGGTGAAACGAGACTTGGCGGGAATCCACCTCCAGTACGTCTTTCCAATTGGGTTCGCTCTGCTGATGATACCGACAATCGTCGTGGCAGCCTTTGTGGCAGCTCTCGGCCCTGGTGAATCAGCCGTGCGGAGTCCGCTCATTGAGGCGCTTGAATATGAGTAGCACGGCGCCCGCGCCTGCGTCTCCATCAGCGAGCGAAATCAGACGGCCGTGTCGCCGGCGGTGCCGAACCGAGCAGGTGCCGCGCAGTACTCGCGGATGCTGGCGAGCAGGGACTTGCTGGCGCACTGCGACAGAGGATCGGCGCGCAGGCACGATTGTTTACCGGGTCGTCGTGCCGGTGTTGACTGAACAGCCATCAAGGTATCGACGGGGCTCTATGCGCCGGGGCCTCTCACCGCGACGTCCGGCGCGGCGCATCGATCTGCTTCTGCACAAGCCACGCGACGAGCGCTGGAGCGTCCACTGAGCCGGGACGCAGATCCAATTCACTCCCTGCGGATTTCGCGGCCTGTCGCGCCCAGTCCGCCGGAAACTGTGCGCCGGCGTTGTAAATCAACGCACGCCCCTGCGTGTTCATGACGGACGCGGCGTGGAAGTCGCCTGCCCTGCGCAGACCAGGGATAAAGAACTTGTCCACATATTCCGAATCCGTGTCGGCCGCGAACTGCACCAGGTCGGCCGCGAGATTCACGCCTTCTCCGGCCACGGCTCGAGCGAAGTACGACCAGAGGCCTGCACCTTCCAGTCCCACGAGATTGACGGTCTGAGCTTTCGAGCGGCTCCGCAGATACTCCAGCGCTGTCAGAATGTCCTGGACGCGATTGGCATCGTTGGTCTGATTGAAAGCGTCGAAGGCCCTGTTGCTCGTGTCCCTCGGCACCACGGCGCTTCCCGTCTGGAACGCGTCGATGCTCATCACGATGGCGCCTCGATTCAGAATCGATTTGGCGAGAGGCGAGTTCACCACCGCCGCCATCCCGTTCGGATGAACGATCAGCGTGGGCGCCATCTCCGGGTTCAGCTTGCGCGGCGCCAGCCACACAGCGGGAACCCGATCACCTTTTCCCTCGCGGCTGAGGACGACTTGTTCGCCCTGTGCTGCCGCGGCTGCGGACTTCTCCGATCGCACGTCAGCCGCGCCGGGCCGGGACGCCAGCAGAGAAAACTTGAGCCGTTCGGCGAACTCTTTTCGTGCCGTCATGAGCGTGGCGGCATCGCGCGGCTGCAGGCGCATCGTCGCGCTTTTGTCGTCGCGAATCATGTTCCGGACCAGCTCCTCCAGGTCTTTCACCGCGTTCGCGGGCCGCGTCCGGCCGTGAAGGGCGAGTAGCTCCTGCGGAAAGTCGACTCTGAAAGGCTCCTCTTTTACAGGAGCGGGGTTGTTGAAAATGTGCGTGTTGAAGAATTGGTACACCGCCTCGCGACTTTCCTTGTTGTAGTTGTGGATGAAGTCTGGGAAGTGGACATTCGTCACATTTTTTTCCGCGCCGAACAGGCGGTAGATGCTCTGGATGGCGGGCAACACTTCCTTGGGCGTTTCCACGGTCCAATCGCCGCCATTCGAAATCAGAATCAGCGGCCTCGGCGCCATCAGCGCGCCAACGACCATGTTGCTGAAATCGGGCCAACCGGCGCGCAGGTTGGCGGCGTTTTCGCAAACACCGCCTTGTGCTGTCGCTGAGATCATGTTTACGGGAGCGGCGGCCTTGATGCGATCGTCCACCGCCATCAGGAAAAACGTCTGGGTGCCTCCGCCTGACGCGCCTGTCGCCACGATGCGTGCCGGATCGACATCGGGGAGCGACGACACGAAGTCGGTGGCCCTGATGCTGTCCCAGAGCTGTATGCCCATCGGACCGATATTCCACAGGTCGAAGCGCGCTTCGCTCCAGTGATGAGGGATCTGGTTCGTGTCGTTCTGCCCAATCATGTCGTAGGTGAAGACGACGTAACCCTGCCGGGCGAGACTGATGGCTCTGCCGGGAACCGACACGAGAGCGGTGTTCTCGAGCCGGCCGTACGCCCAGTGGCCATGCGGCGACACGACACCTGGGAACGGGCCCTGCTTCCCAAGTGGACGATAAAGATTCCCGCCAAGATAAAACCCAGGCATCGTTTCGAGCAGGACCTTCTCGACCGAGTAGCCCTGGCGCTCGAGCTTGTCGAAGACCTGCGCATTCAGGGGCAGTTTCGCCGGCATCGGCAGCAGACCGGCGCTCGCGAGGATCTGCTTCCTGAGAAATGCCGCGCGCTCCTGCCACGACTCGCGTGTGGTGAAGACGGGCATTTTGAAGTGAGTACGCGACGAGAGAACCGTGTTTCGTGCGTCCTGCTGTGCGAGCAGCGGAGCTGCGGGAAGCAGCAGAGACGCTAGAAGCAGGATCGTCGGGAGTTTTTTCATAGCGTTCCTCGATGTGAATTAGAAAATCGCTTTCAATCCAAACTGGATGATCCTCTGGCTATCGGGGATCACCGCAGTAATCTGTCCGAACTGCGCAGATGACTGGTCGCTGTTCGGCAACGCGAAATTCACCGTGTTGAACAAATTGAATGCCTCCGCGCGGAACTGGAGGCTCAGTCTCTGGTTGACCCGCGTCACCTTCAGTAGACCGAAATCGGTGTTGAAGTATCTCGGTCCACGAAGGAAGTTGCGACCCGTGTTGCCGAACGTGCCGACGGGATTCTGGGCGAACTTCGACGTGTCGAACCACTTCTGAATCATCTCGGCATGCGAACGGCCGTAGCTGAGTTGCGCGCTGCCGCCGCCGAGATAGTCGGCGCGACTGTTGGCACCGGTGAAAGAGTTGTCGCGACCGGCGCTGACGCTAAACGGGAAGCCGCTTTGCCAGATAGCGACGGCGTTCAGCTGCCATCCATTCAGGAGTTTGTCCGCGACTCCGGTGACCGGCGCGTGCGGGACCTCCCAGATATTCGAGAACTTGAAATTATGCGGAATATCGTCGCCGCTCAGCGCTCGCTCGAGCGTGAGGTCGAACGGGTTCGGGCCAAACGCGTCCTCGAGCGTCTTGGACCACACGTAATTGGACAAGATCGAAAATCCGTGACTGAAGCGCTTCTCGAGATTCACTTGCATCGATTGATACAGCGACCTGTTCATCGATTCGCCTCTCGAGATGGTCCCGAAGTTCGGGTACACCCTCCTCTGCTGCGTGTTGCCCACTGTCGAAGCGCCGGGAATGTAGACGGCCGGATTCTCGGCTCTGTTGGCACCGATATATTTCCCGTTGTTACCGACATAGGCGAGACCAGCTGCCCAGTCTTTGCCAATCTGCCGCTCGATGCGCATGCTGTAGGTAAGAATCTGTGGAATGCGGCGGTGCGGCTCCCAGTATGTGACGTTGTTGATTGCGGCAAACACGAAGTCGGGGCCGGGCACCTTTGGACCGAAGTTCGACGGGAACGGATTCGGCAAGCCCTTGCTGCCGTAAGGATCGGTCCAATCGGCATCGTTCAAGGTGAACGTCGCGCCAAATGGCGCCGTGTTCGACTGACCATTGCTGGCGCCGCTTCGCTCCGGCGTATAGAACAATCCAACGCCGCCTCGCAGACTGGTTCTCCCGTCCTTCGTGAGACGGTACGCAAAGCCCACACGCGGGCCGAAATTCGTCCAAATCGGCTCGACGCCAGCCTGCGGGCAACCGGGATCGGGATCGTCGCCTCCGTAGATGAGACCCTTGGGCGCGTTCGGATATCGCACGGATTGCACACCTGGCTGGAAGCAGATGACGCGGCCCGAGCGATCGTACGCCGACAAGTAGGGATCCCATCTGAAGCCGAGGTTCAGCGTCAGCCGTGGATTTGCGGTCCAATTGTCCTGGATGAAGGCGCCCCAACGCGTGCCTTTCAAATTCTTGAACTCGCCGCCGCCTTGCAGCCATGTGGAGGCTCTCCCCAACATGAAATCTGCCAACGCGTTGCCGGAGAGCGAACCGTTGAACGTCACCTGGCTGGACATCTGGAACGTATTGTTCAGGTGGCTGGAAATCGTGACCGCTTCGCCTCCGACTCGCAGCTCGTGATTTCCAGCAATCTTCGTCATCACGTGACGGATCGTGAAATCTCCTCGGTCGAAATCGCCCAAGTGGTTGGTGTTGATGCTGAAGCCTGTCACAGTTACCCGCAGCTCGGGTGGCGCCTCCAGTTGGGGATTACTTTCAGCGCCGATCATCCTGACGCCCGCGTCCGACATCGAGAACGGCGCCGTCGAGTTCGATCCACCTCGCTGGCGGTTCATGCCGAACGTGGTGTTGAACAGCAGTGTTGGGGAGCCGGTGTACGTGTGAATGATCGAGACGTTCTGCACCCGCACGGCATTGGCGGTCGCGCTGGCGGCGAGCACATTCGTCGTAGGAATCACCACCGGCTCGTCGTAATCGGTGAAGAAGTAGCGAGCGTTGAACTGATGTTTCTGGATCGCGTAGTCCACCTTCCCCATCAACTGATTATCGATCCCGCGTTTTGGGGCGCCTGGAAACGTGAGCCGCCCGGCGTCGCCGTTTGGCAAGGGAATGGACTTCAAGAAGTACTGTGCGACCGGGCTCAACCGGCTCGCTGGAATCTGATTGTTCGGAAACGGTTGCCGCGTGACTGGATCGATCAGCTGGTTCGGGACCGACGAGAAGTCCCCTCGCCGCTGCGCCTCGGTCGGAACGAACTGAACAAGTCCGGCCGGCGTGCTGCGGATTCGCGTGCCTTGGAATGTGCCGAAGTAGAAGAGCTTGTTCTTGAGGATCGGTCCGCCAACACTCCCGCCCGACTGAGTGCGCTTCAACGTGTCCTGAGTCGGAGCGAAGAATTGCCGCGCATTCAGTCGACCATCTCGAATGAATTCAAACAGCGTCCCATGGATGTCGTTGGTGCCCGACTTCACCACCACGTTGACGATTCCGCCTCCGGCGTTTCCATATTCGGCGGTGAAATTGCTCGACTGCAGATTGAATTCCTGCACGGCGTCGGGATTCGGAAATGGAAGGCTCGTGTTCAGATAGGTGTCGTTGTGACTCGTCGCATCGAGCTGGAATTGCACCTGGCCCTGCCCCGTGCCATTGACGCCGGCCGTTTCTTCACCAGGATACACGCCGCCCTGGCCGCAGATACGGCACGCATTGCGTCCCAGGTCCACAGTCCCTGCGGCTAGATACATCAGCCGCTCCGGCCGTCTTCCCTGCAGCGGCAATTCGACGATTTGCTGCTCGCCGATCAACTGGCCGCCGGTCGCGGTTCGCGTGGCAACCATCTCGGTGGTGCCCGTGACTGTGACCTCGTCGCTGATTTGGCCGATCTGAAGCGTGATGGAAAGATTCGGGGATCGATCCACGCTCAGGACGATCTGATCCTGCACGTACGCACCGAACCCCTGCTTTTGGATTCGCAGCATGTAAGTGCCGATCGGAAGCCGTGAAAAGAGGAACGCGCCGCTGGAGCTCGTCATCAAATCCTGACTGAATCCGGTCTGCACGTTGAGAACGTTGACGGCGGCATCGGGTATCCCGGCGCCGCTCGAATCAACCACGGTTCCGCCCAGACTCGAGGTCGTGAACTGTGCCCAGGCATGCTGCGGCACCAGGACAACTGCCAGTGCCAGGAAGACAAACGCGGATCGAACGTGACGGCGAATTATAGATAGCATCTCTGCCTCCTATGACGCGTTCACGGCAAACCCCACGACGTTCCTATTCAAATGGCCCTGTATAGGCGTCGACTATAGGCCCCGATGGAACGGTGTCAAGTTGTTTTGTCTGTAACGCGAGGTAGTCGTGTGCATCGAAGCGGACAGCAAGACACATTCCAGCGCGACCCGCTCGGGATCGCCTCCGCCGTTTCCGGCGCTGCCGCCAATTGCGTAGATGATTCACGACGTGCGCGACAAAACTGGGCAAGCCCTGAGGCCTGTCATGCCGGCCGCTGCGCACGCGTGCGCGCGCAGGGTAAATGCAGACGCGCCGCCGCGCGTTCAGTTATGTCGGACTATCGGAAAACGTCGACACAAACGTCCGACGATCGACGATCGACGAT
>Ga0068859_100001262_pt1 | contig 25854 bp, 16 predicted proteins | sample KBSSwiS22_FD_66585 | JGI IMG/M metagenome (GOLD analysis project Ga0068859, IMG submission 66585) | Switchgrass rhizosphere microbial communities from Kellogg Biological Station, Michigan, USA - KBS Switchgrass S2-2 | ecosystem: Host-associated > Plants > Roots > Rhizosphere > Soil ...
GGTTCAAGGCACAAGGCACAAGGTTCAAGGTACAAGGCACAAGGCGCAAGGTTCAAGGTACAAGGTATTCAAACGTCGGGGTTTCATGCCGGCGCACAATGGGTATGTAATGAAAACCCCGCCGGGACACAGGGACCTATCTTGTGCCTTGTACCTTGAACCTTGAACCTTTGCTCTGCATTTATATTTCCAGTCTTTCCAGTACCAGCAATGTTTCCAAAAAATCATTCCAGGCTTGCTGCCATTTGTCTTTTGCTGCACTAATCTTTTCATGATGTTCGGCGCCGGCTTCGCCCTTTGTTTTCATGTATTCATCCAGTTTTTCCAGCGCCTCTTTATTTAATTCTTCTAAACGTTTTTTAGGTTCCATAATATTTTATTTAAAGATTACTGAATACTGTTTTTTTTGTACACCGAAAATTCTTTTCGGTTTTGTAAAGAAGGAACCGAAAAGAATTTTCGGCGTACTAAGTACTCTCATGCAGGGCCAGCCTGTTATTGAGTTGCGTAATTTGAGCCTGCATTTCGTTTACCCGTTGCAGTAACCAGTTGATCGCTTCAATGCCCTCAAGGTTAATTCCCATTTCATAATATAAACGTACCAGTTTTTCCAAATGCTGCAACTGGTTTACAGGCACAAATATTTTTTCCTCAATCCTGCTGATCTCTATCAACCCGCTTTCGTTTAACGAATATATAAATGAGATGTCGATATGGTGATGGATACAAAATTCATCAGCAGGTATCATATCTTCGGTTTGCATAAAAAAGATTTTATTTCAGTTTACTTAATTCAGTGAATAAAGCTTTTTGCTGTTCCGTAAGGTTAGCGGGCAATTTTACTTCGTAAGTAACATACAGGTCGCCGGCTTCGCCTTCTTTTTTATACGCAGGAAAGCCTTTTCCCTTAAGTCTTATTTTAGTGCCGTTTTGTGTTTCGGGAGTTACGTTAAGTTTCACTTTCCCATTTAAGGTATCAAGAACATATTCGCCGCCCAGCACAGCAGTGTACAGATCAATAGTTGCAGTGGTAAACAGATCATCACCCAAACGTTTAAAACGGGGATGCGGCGCAATAGAAAAAGTAATGAACAGATCTCCGGCTGGTCCGCCATTGATACCCGGCGCTCCATAACCCTTTAATTTTATCACCTGCCCGTTTTCAACACCTGCTGGTATGGTGATGCGGATATTTTTTCCATTTACTGTAAGCGTTTGCTGGTGCGTTGTCATCGCATCTGTCAAATTGAGTTGCAATGTGGCATTGTAATCTTGTCCACGAAATTTTGTTTGGCTGCGGCGGCCTGTTCCTCCAAACATCGATTCAAAAAAACTGGAAAAATCACTATCATCATCTGCAAATTGTTGCTCACCAGTATAGCGGGATCTGCTTTGAGATGATTGCTGTTTTTCAAACTGCTCCGCATGTTGCCAGTCTTTTCCATACTGGTCATATTTTTTCCTTTTCTCAGGATCGCTTAATACTTCATTAGCTTCATTGATCTGTTGAAATTTATGGTGGGCCTCTTTATCATTGGGGTTAAGATCGGGATGTAATTTGCGGGCCAGCTTCCGGTAAGCTTTTTTTATGTCTTCTTCAGCAGCATTTTTATCAACGCCCAAAATTTTATAGTAATCAATAAATTCCAAGTTATTCCTTTTGTTATATAAAGATACACAGGGCGTAAAGAAAATACTCAATATTCAATCAATGTCATTTACTTAAGTCCCTGAACAACCGCCGACGGGGCTGATAGCCGCCGTCGGGGTAGCGTAACCCCGTCAGCGGTTGACAACCCTGACGGCGGTTATGCTTAAGTAAAGGCTATGCAATGAAGTGCCGCACACATTTCTATTACTCCATCATTTTACCCGACACTGTTTTCTTTGCTGCTGCAAAAATGCTTTTCCAGATCAGGTAAAAAAATGATTTGGTGATGTCTCTTTCCTGATTGATATCACTTCTTCTCAGCACGCCATTTTGAGGATTATTATCTTTCGCAAACAAATTGGCTACAAAACTCCCCAGGCCTTTTTTCTTAGTAGTATCTTTTTTTAACAGGTCTATTTTTAAATTTTCATACAACAGCGTGGAAGAACCTTTTACCATACGGTCGGTACCGGAAAAGTTAAAAGTTATTTTGTTGATCTGGCCATTTCTTATGGCAATCATGCCCAAAGGTTGAGTAACCGGATTTAAGATGGGTGCATTAAAGCTACTTGCCGTACCAGAAACAGTAAAAGCGCCATTGGTTGTATTCAGGGGCAGTTGCCAGTTGGTTTGCACATCACTTACTCCCATAAATGATGTAGTGGCATTAAGCACCAGCATATTGTTTTTGTCAATAAGGTCTTTTATATTGGTAACATTAGCTATGGTGCCATTAACATTTTTAAAAAACACTGTGCCGGTTTGTTTAGAAATATTACTTTTTTCTTTATAAGCCACATACCCGTTTTTTATAATTATTTTTTTTATTCCAATGGGAAAATTGATCTTCTGTAATAGCTGATGAGGGTAGGAGCCAATCTTGCTTTCAGGATTCGGCGTAACCGTTCTGTCGTTAAAAACTCTTATTACCGGCTCCAGTGTTATCGTTTCAGCCACAAGTTTTTTGTCCCTTAGCAGCAAACTGCTGTTAATGCCACTCAATTCAATGTTTTTAAAGTTCATGTCCATCCTGTCTTCCTGGTACCTGATATGATTGGCAAATGCAGCTTCTGTAAGCAAGGGTATCACTGAAAAACTTTTTAAATACATAGTTGAGCTGGCGCTGTTGATAGTAAATGCCCCAAGATTCATTTTATACAATTTATTTTCCGTTATAAATGAAAACCCATCTGCAGATAATACCCATTTACTTCTGCCGATAAGATTTCTTATGCTGGTACGGGAATATATTTTTTGGATATCAGCAGCGGTGAATTTTACATTGGTAATAATAAGAGGAGCTTTGTTGGGTTTTGATTTATTATAGATCAATATTTTGGTGTTGCCAATATTTACTTTATTGAGTATCGCTTCATCAAAATAATTGTTTTCAATTTCAATATCATCATTGGAGGTATCCCTGCCCGTGCTTTTATATTGTTTAAGATAAAAAGTTAACAAACCGCCGTCGCTGTTTAGTTCATCTGCTCTCAGTTGCTGGTTTAAAATAAAAGAATCGGTGGCAATATTGTTTACGTTGGTATGGTCGATATCAAATACCACCTGTTGCTGTTTATTGAGCTGCCTGAAATTTTCAACTTTTAAAAACTTGCCCGGGGCATTGTATTCCACATTGGTAAATCTTGAATTGTGTTTATCACCCTTTACCTGTATCTCTTTTACTTTTACCACCACATCCTTGATAAAATAACTGACGATGTTGAGGTAATCCTTAGTAGTGTCGATCCTGAAATTATTAAATTGAATAGAAATGTTTTTTAAAGCCGTATGCGGCTCACCCGTTTTAGAAGCAAAATTTAAAAAACCATCTTCTACTATTATTTTACCTGCATGAATGCTATTGTATTTACCCAGCAGTTTTTCATAAATGGCCAGGCTGTCACTGCTGGTCAATACTTTTTCTTCATTTTTTCCGGAATTGATGATGTAAACTACCGGGTGAATGATGTGAATAGCAACTGCATCCACAGCAGTATTATTTAAAAGTGCTTTAATGTTGGCGCCATTAATGGTTACTTCGCTGATGCGTACATTGTAAATGGTATTTGCAGAAGCGGTATCAAATTGTAACAATTGTTGTTGCAAAGAATCTGACTGTAACGATACATTATAGAACGAAGCATTACCATTTTCTTCATCAATAAAAGAACTGTCGTAATGGACGTAATACAAATTTCCGGTTCCTTTACGCAATGCTTCCTGGATGTTTTTTTTAATGATACTCTTTTTGTGTTGCTGCCAGTAAAACCAGCCGCCAACAAGTGACAGCGAAACAATTACAAAGGCTATTTTTATAAACTTTTTCATAGTACTAATTATTTAATGGCAGGCTAAAACCATGCCGGGGTGCTGTTACAGTACCAACAGGGGGGTACACTATTTTTTTTGTAGTACTTTCATATCCCTGTGGGGAGTGTCATTAAGTGAAGAGAAAATATTCCCACAGGGCCCTGCGGGCAATTCTCAATATTCAATGTTCAATGTTCAATTTTCAATAGAAATGCAGTTTATGTTATTTTTTTGCTGTTTTCATAAAAGAAACTACAATCAAATACTCTTGTATTTTATTGGATATTGAGTGTTGAGTATTGAACATTGAGCATTTTTTAAGTTCCTTAACCTAATGACATTGTCTGAAAGGGTGGAATTCTTGTTCTAATAATGATATCTTCCAAACACTTATGGAGTTCCGAATGGAATTGTGGCTGGTGTTTCAGCATTACCCAAAAACTTTTTACCATTCCGTTCGGTGGCACACCGACCAGGGGTGAGGTGCCCCACCAGTGGTGAAATTTTTGCACAATACAATTCTTTAAATGCAGCAGTCTAAAACGGGAGGCCCAATGCAATGTTTAAAATCAGGTTTTCTCTTCTCCACGCACTGCTTCCAAAATCAATTTGATTTACTACCCATCTTTGTCCCGGTGGCAGGTATGGTTTTCTCAATGGTATACCCAGGTCTACTCTTATGATTAAAATGGTAGCATCAAAACGCACACCTATGCCCGATGCAACTGCAAGTTGAGTAAACCAGTCTTTACTCAGTTTTGCACCGGGGCCAAATACCACGGTGTCTTTCGTCCAGATATTACCTGCATCAATGAACGCAGCGCCACTGATCATTGGCGTAAGAGGAATCCTGATTTCGCTGTTGAACAAAAATTTATAGTCGCCGCCAATGATCTGAAAAAATTGCTGGTCCGCCGCAGTTGGCTGATGTGTGCCCGGCCCTAAATTGCGTACACGAAATCCACGAACAGAACTGGAACCACCAATAATGTATTGTTTGGCAAACGGCAGCATGGCCGAATTGTTATAAGGCATCCCGATACCAATTTGTATCCGGTTTGCCCAATCCAGTTTATTGCCAAGATGCCGCGTATAATGCAGGTCGAAATCTGTTTTTACGTATTGTGCAAATGGTGTATTGAAGACCTTTTTTTCCCTTACGCCTTTTGCACCCGTTACCAGGCCGGCCACATTGCCGGACAGATCGAGACTGGCATTAAAATACCATATATTTTTTTTGCTCCGCCGCAGGCTATTGTAAGTATAAGAAAAAAAGCTGCCCAGTATTGCTTCGGAATATACATTTAATAAAATGGTGGGATTGATAAGCGCCTCCTTATAAAATGTATCTGTTACATTGCTGGCGTTTAAATAACTTAATGCTACAGGCGCAAGTGTAAATTCATTCCTGATATTTTGTTTCCAGGTAAAATCATACTGGAAACGGAATAAATTTTTTGTATAAAATAATTGTTTCCGGAACAACTCATATCCAATTAACAAATTAGTATTGGGTGTATAAAAATTATTTTCACGAATATGAAAAAAAGGTGCCGCATACCGGGGAAATTTTATACCTGCTTCACCTCCAATACGAAAACTGTTATTGTTGCGAAGCGAATCTGCAAATGAAGCCTCTATACCGGTATAGGCTTTCACCGTTAAAAGTTCTGCACCGTGAAAAATATTCCTGTTCTTCCAAATAACACTTACCTGCGTGCCCAGTGAATTATTATCTTTTGAAAAACCATCTATTTCTCCCTGGAAAGATTTCTTTTTAGCAGGCGTTAAATAATAATACACATTCAGCAGGTGAGTACTGGAATCGGTCACCACTGCATCAAAACGATTCTTTACAAACTTAAAAGCATCCAGGCTTATAAAACGGTTAAGCGTGGTGTTTTGTGCACGACTGCTGTATATGCTGCCCGGCCTGTACGTAATGGTTTGTGCAAACAAGCGGGGCTTAAATTTTTTTGCAGTGTCTTTGATGATTAACCCCTGGTAAGGAATGGTGTTTTGCAAGCTGGTGTCCAGCCGTGTTGCAGCTAAAGAATAATTTGAAAATACCACGATCCTGTTTATAGTGTAGGGATACTTTGCTTTTTCCGGTGTTGATCTTTTAAGATTTAAATATAATTCCACCTGCCTGTTTCCAACGGTGGTATCTGCATAGGCCATCAGGTAATCCGGGTTGAAATAATAATAACCTTTTGTTTTTAAAAAAATATCCAATTCATCTCGTTCCGCACTGATATTACTTAACTGGTAAGGTTGCCCTGTTTTTAAAATTCCTCTTTTCTGCCTTTGCTCCAGCAGTTTTAAAAGTGCAGAGCTGTCACTAACCCAGGTGATGCTTTTGATATGGTATTGTGGTTGTACCTGTGCCGTATAAATTGCTTTTGTAAAGTAACCTGAGTTTGCAGTGTCACCCTGCACTGTAGTATGAAAGTACCCGGTGTTCTCCATAAAGGCCTGTATATTTTCTGCGGTAACTTTAGCATTTACCCTGCTGCTCAATACGGGCGGCTCGCCTAATTTTTTTCTTAAAAATGCACGCAAACCTTTTTCGGTTTTTTCAGGGTCTGGTTCGCCTATCTTATACCACCACCATACTTTATAAGGCTGGCCGAGAAAAAATTTATTACGCCGCGGCGTAACCGCCAGGTTCAATTGTTTTTTTAGTTGCCTGGTACTTGTTTTTAATTCAGGATTTTTTTCCACCTTTATAGTTGCACCCTTGTACAACTTTTCTCCCGCAGGCAGATAGCGCTTTACACTGCATGATGATGCCATCAGCAATAGAATAAAACCTATGAGGTATAATCCCTTCATGAATGATAGTGTAATTTATTTTTTCCTTTTTTTCCGGAGTAATTCTTTGAATTTGTCATAGTCCATAGTCACTAAAAATCCCAGTCCTGTTTCCACTACAAAACCATCCAGCACCACTTCAAACTGATTTTTACGATAGGCCCTTATTAAATACTTTCCATCGCTGGTAAGTTTATAAGCAACAGTTACATCAGGTATAAAACTGGTATTGTCCCTGGCTGCAGCGTCTTGTCCCTGTATGCCAAAGTTTTCGCCTACACTTACCGTTAGTTTGTCATTTAAAAATGTTTTACTTAAAGCAATACTAAGATCAGTGCGTTGTGTATTGCCACCGTTGGTATAGTCGCGGTAGCTGTTCAGGTTAAGGTCTATATCAATACCTTTTAAAAGGTTTCCTGCAATTTCATTTAATGCAGCAGACAGGAACTGGCTCACGCTCTGCCGGGCAATATCATTAAAATCATTACCATTACCTTTAAAGAAATCACGGCTTTGTTCGTTAACAAACCTGCCCAGCAGCAATAAAGAAAAAACTTGTTTGTTGGTGGCTGCTTCATCACCTCTTAGTTGCGTAAGTTTATTTTCGATCGTTGTTCTCAGGTCACTGCTGATCACGGAATTTTCTTCTGTTAATTGTATATCGAATTTTATAGTGGGCTTACCAATCTCACCTGTTAAATAAAGTATCACTTTAAAAGGAACTTTTTGATTGAAGGAATTAGCCAGTAACGGATCAACATTACCTACTTCGTTACCCACCAGGTCTTTGGCAGCAGTATTTACTGTGTAAGCAGCAGTTACATTTAATTTTGCCTTTGCAGGCGCTCCCAGGAATACGATACTGCTTCCTTTTTGAAGAATAAATTTGCGTTGCAAAAACTGGTAATTAAAAACATAATAACCATTGTCGAGTTCATAATTGCCTGCAAGGATGATATGGCCACCAGGATCAACACCAGCATTCAGCCTGGCATCGCCCTGTACCCTGATCTCATCACCCGTTACAGGATCGATGACAATAGTTAAAGCGGCATTCTTTTGAATTTGTACATTCAGGTTATAATTAAGAAACGCTGCAAAATCCGGGTCTTCCTCCCTGGCCTGTGCAAAAGGTATTACCGGGGGATTGATATCGAATGTATCACGGTCAATAAATCTTACAATTGTTTTTCCTTCATCTTTGCCATAACTCTTTTCGGGAATTACCATTGTAATTTTGCTTTTATCCTTTACAAAAATATCACCTTCTATATCGGGAGAAATACTGTTGCCGGTAACGGAAATATTGGCGTCTATTATTGCAGACCCATACAAATCGCTGGCGGATGACTTAGGTGCATTGAGTACAATAAAATTTGTTGCATTGATGTCCAGGTTCAAATCAAAAACATTTTTTGGCTTAGCCGTAATGGAACCATTAATTTTCATTTGGTTATCCAGCGAATCACGAATTACAAAATTGTCAAGGGTTACTGCAGGATAATCGAAAGTAATTTTCTGGTTGTCTGCCCTAAAGGCGCTGCCCAGGTCGGCAATTGTAAATCTTGTGGTATCAAAATGCAATGCGCCTTTCCATCTAGGATCGGTAAACTTTCCGTTGACAGTAAAATCACCGTGAACATTGCCGGTTGCATTCCTTAGTTTTCCCCTGGTAAAGCCCTGCAAGGTTGCGATGTTTAATTTTTTTATTTCGGCTGATATGTCAAATTGCTGCTGTTCATTATTCAAATAATAATTTCCTTTTGCAGCAATATCATTTCCATTGCCTGTTAGTGTAATGGCTGCAGTAATATTATTTTCCGATTCCTTTGCTGCAGATGCAGTTAATGTTCCCATCGGCTGCAGCTTCACTTCAAGACCTGTGATAGTAAGCTTACCTGTAAATGCAGGAATAGTTTTGTTCAGATCATTCACTTCCATTTTTGCATCCATAATGCCGGATGCAAATAAGGTATCATTGCTGATGATTGAGCTGATACTTCTTAAATTAAAATTATCAATGTTAATATCAATAGGACTGTTCACTATTTCCTGCCTGCTGGCAATGGATATTTTAGCAGTATCACTGGTGATCAAAAAATTATGAATGATCAATCCTGCGGGAGAATAATTAATGTAATTGTCCTTAGCAACAGTCCACCGTTCATAGTTAAGCAACAGGCTGTCTTTTAAACGGAATGAATAAGTATTGTCTTTTGCATACAACGATGCTTTTAAACCAAACCAGTCCTTCTTCCTGTTATCCTGTGTAAGTGCATTTATAACAAGGCTGTCCCTGGCTGCGCTGCCATTTAATACGGTGCCATAAAAAGTATTGGTGTTGTAATGTAAGTTATCAAAAGTTACTGCATAATTGATGCGTTCATTTTTAGAAGCAACATTAATATTGCCGTTTCTTAAAGCATTATCCTGGTAAGCAAGATAGGGGAGAGACATACTTATATTTAATGCACTGTCTGTATTGGCAGATACAAAACTTCCCTTAAAATTGATATCATCATAATTTTTTAATCCGGGAATAATGCCTATCAGCAGCGGATGTTTTTTTATCACACCTTCAAAGCTGAGTTGCTGGCCTTCAATATTTTTAATGGATACGGAGTCGGAGATTTTATAATAATGATTCACATATTGCACCATCGCATCGCCAACCTGGTCGTAGTCAAAAGCGCCGTTAGCATGTATGGTGGCAAATGGTGCTTTAAAATTGATATCGTCTTTTCCTCCTGCAGATGTTGCTATTAACGAGATACTATCCAGTGAATAAAAGTTTTTACCCTTTTGCATTTTTATAGAATCAATTAATGTATTGACAGCAAGGTTACGTGGCTTTAAATTATCAGCGTGAATATTTGCAGCTAAAGAAAAATTAAGTGTGTCCTTATATAAATGCAATTTTTGCAGTTGGGCTGTATCAACTTTTACAAAGCCATTCACAGCAGGATATTCGTTTTGAACATTGGCTTTTATATCGTAACGCAATTTCAAACTACTGTCGCTGATGGAACCTTTGCTGTCAATTATTCCGGCATTAAAAACGGCAAACACTTCTCCATGCTGGTAATTGTAGTTATTATACTGCAATTGTTTTACCGAAGCGGTAATGGTGGACTGCATTGTTTTATAATCATAGCCTGTTCCTTTTGCTGTAAATGAACCGGTAACTTTTCCAAGCACACTATCCTGGCTTACCAGTTTACCCACATCATAATTATTGGTGGTGATGGCAAGATCATACACTGCAGTTTTAGCATCAGTCATATTCTTAATAAAACCTTTTACAGTTGCTTGTCCATAACTGTCATTTATTTTTACATCAGCCACAAGATTTTTTGTGTCGCCTTTTAACAGGCCGCTGATATTTATTTTTTCAGGAAGATTTATTTCCGGAGGCAATGAACCCGGTGGAATAAATCCGAGAACAATATTTTTATCAAAGCTGCCGCTCCTGATAGCAAGATCATATTTCAGTTTTGCAGGATCAGTGATATTTTTTAAAGAGAGTAGACCATTAATAGCCACGCCCTTTCCATTGGCTTGTATATCTGCAATAAGATCATTAGTGTTGCCGGTGATATGCCCGGTAAGATTGAATACATCGGGTAGTTGTGCCAGTGATTGCTGGTTTTCCTTCGGTACAAATTTTAAAAGATCTGATTTTAAAAAATGACTTTGTTCAATATACAGATCGTAAGAAAATTTAGCTGCATCAGTAAGATTGTATAATGTGCCGTGTGCGCTTAAGCTGGTACCCGAAAACCCGGAGAGTTGCATATAAGGTAAATACACCTGCGCTAAATTACCCCGTAATTCTGTATTAAAATGAACGAGGTTATTGGCAAACTGCATTGGTGGAAATTGTTTTTTTAAGGTGGGCACCAAAAAATAGAGATCATTAAAAGCCAGGGTAGAATTGTTAAGTACTGCCGATAATAAACTGTTGCGTGGATTGGTGGTGATACCGCTGAGACTATCATATTTAATTTCAAACAAATTTTGTAAAAGCGTTTGTGGCGATTTTACATACAGTTCTTTTGCGGAAAGTATGGAATCTGTCATCAGAAAATTCACATGCATGGTATCCAATACAAAACCACTGGTGTCTTTAAAGCTGAGTTGCTGTACCACTGCGGCGGTTTTATTTTGCGAATAGCTGAATGCTGAAATATTAGCGCCCAAATTTTTTATATTGAAATGTCCCGGATCAAAACCATCTGCTTTGGGAAGATTATTATCATCGTAGCTGATGTGATCATTATTCAATGAAATTTGTTTGGCAGTAATTACCCAGGGCGTGCCTGTTGTAACCGTATTGGTTTTTGCAGCTTTGATTGTTTTAGGGTTAGTGAATGCAATCATCGAACTATCCAGTACAAGACCATCTGCAGTTGCCAGCGAATGCGACAAATCAACTAACACATTCTTCAGTGCCAGGTGAGGTATTGCATTGGCATAATACAAACCTGAAGTTTTATCGGTCGTAATTACATTTACATCCCTGATATCAAAACCGGAAGCGGTTACGTATAGCGGGTACGAGGGTTCGTTTATGCCACTGGCACGTGCCGGATAAGGAATATCCTTTGGGGTTGCTTTATAAATATCCATAAAGAAATCTATGCCTGATGCTGCAAAAGTTTTTATTCCATAGTTGGTTCTGTCCGGTTGAAATTTAGTTAATGCAGCATCCAGTTTTTTTACAGTGGCAGTAAATGTTCTTCCGTCATTTTTATCATTAAAGCGTAAGCTAACATGGTCAAGCAGCAGCCGGTCCAAAGTTATTTTTAATACAGAAGTGTCTTTAATAACAGGCACCACTGGCTTGGGGCCCGAAAAAGCGTCCACCACAAACTGGTAATTGAATGCAGAATCTGTTTCGGCCCTGGTAACATTGATGAAAACATTTTTCAACTGCAATTTTTCAATTATGGTATTGCCCCATAACAGCTGGATCATATTGATATCCGCATAGAGTTTTTCACCAGCAAGTAAAGTGTCTTTTTTTTGATCTTCTATATAAACATTATTGATCTCGATCCATTGAGGCAAACTATAGTCAACAGAGCCAATGGTGATCTTTGTTTTTAATTTATTTTCCAGGTAGCTCTGTACTTTATTTTTTACAATTCGTCTGCCAACCGGCAGGCTAAAGAACACTAAAAAAAGGCATACCAATACCAACACAGTTCCTACCGTGTACAATACTATTTTACCAGCCTTTTTTATGCTCTTTTTATATGACATCTATTTGATCAATCCAATCTTGTGCCAATCCTTTCTGTAATTAATAACCTGCCCTAACTATGCGCCATAAGTTTTTTTTGGCCTTTTCTTTTTCACAATGCCGGCCAGTTTTTCTTCAATTTTAGTTTTTGGGGTTATGCTTTTTTTATCAGCCGGAAGATGAGGAAAGCCGGGAAAGTCCTGGTCAATTTTGGCATCAGGATTTTGCTGCACTTCTTCTTCTTTTTTAATTGGCTTTGCCATGCATGCTTATTTTAATGGTTGCAATTATGGTACTATAAAATCAATAATATCCTGGTTTAATTTTTCTTTCTCTGTAAACCACAGTCCATGCGCTGCGCCTTCATATACTTTAAATACCGATCCGGGGATAAGCTTTGCCGTTTGTTCGCCTGTTAATTTTATAGGCACTGTTTTATCTTTATCGCCATGTATTATCAGGGTGGGCACATTTATCTTCAGCAGATCTTTTCTAAAATCGGTTGATGAAAACGATTGGGCACAGGCAATGGTGGCAATGGGTGATGCATCCATCGCTTTATTTAAGCTGCTGGCTAAATAAGCATTTGAAACCGGTTGATTTAATAAACCTACCCCGTAAAATTCTTTATTAAAGGCTTCTAAAAAACCCGGCCTGTCATCCATGATGGCCTGCAGCATGGTATCAAAAGTTTCTTTTGGTACACCATCAGGATTGTCATCAGTCTTTAGCATAAACGGCACTACAGCACTAATGAAAATAACTTTTGCCACCCTGGAGTTTCCATATTGAGAAAAATATTTTGCAATTTCTCCGCCGCCCATCGAAAAACCAACCAGCGTTACCTCGTTAAGATTTAGTTCATCCAATACTGCTTTAAGGTCATTGGCTAAAGTAAGATAATCATATCCGGTAAACGGGCGGTCGGACCGGCCAAAACCTCTTCTGTCGTAAATAATACAGCGTATTTCGTGTTGTGTTAATTGTGTTATTTGGTACTCCCACATCGATCCGCTCAGCGGCCATCCATGTATAAAAACCACGGGCTTGCCTTTACCCAGGTCTTCATAATAAATTTGTACCGGCTTTTGATTGTTTTGTGCTGAACTAACGTATGGCATAATTGTATTTTAATGATAGCATAATGAAATCCCCATGCTGATTTTTCAGCGGGTATTTTCACGCTACTAAAGGTCATTATATCTGGTGCTAAAATGTTACATAACTTTATAAAGAAGTTATATTATTCACACATTGCAAAAATGCAGGTAAGCAAAAGCTTATTGTGCGCTATCTTCAGGCTAAACAATCATTCTGATGGCATTCTATCAAAATACTGTAGCGGAAATTTTTGCGGAGTTGAACACATCGGCTGCAGGGTTACAAAATGATGTGGCAGAAGCATTGCAAAAAAAGTTGGGCGCTAACGTATTGCAGGAAGCCAAACAGAAAAGTAAATTATCCATTCTTGCAGCACAGTTTACCGATGTGATGATCATCATACTGCTTGGTGCAGCAGTAATTTCATTTGCAGTAGGTGAGCATACCGATGCTTATGTAATACTTGCCATCATTATTGGAAATGCCTGGATAGGGTATTACCAGGAGTATAATGCCGAACAATCCGTGCGCATGCTGCAAAAAATGGCGGCACAATTTGCTTTGGTGTTGCGTAATGACAAGCCTTTAAAAATTGAAGCTGGTCAATTAGTGCCGGGGGATATTATTTTACTGGAAGCCGGAGATATTGTTCCTGCTGATGCAAGATTAACAGAAGTACATTCTTTTAAAACTGAAGAAGCATCGCTTACAGGCGAGAGTAATGCTGTTGAAAAGAAAACTGAACCCATCACCGAAACCAACCTTGTTCCCGGCGATCAGCATAATATGGTATTTAAAGGAACCATCGTTAGTAATGGTGCAGCAAAAGCTGTTGTTACCGCCATTGGCATGCATACCGAAATTGGAAAGATTGCAGACCTGCTGAAAGTAGCTGCACAAAAAACACCATTACAAAAAAGGCTTGCTGTTTTTAGTAAGCAACTGGCAGTGATAGTGATTGTAATTTGTGTGGTGGTTTTTGGTATTGGTATGTGGCGTGGCGAACCTGCATTTGAAATGTTTCTTGTGGCATTATCACTGGCGGTAGCTGCATTGCCCGAAGCATTGCCGGCGGTAATTACTATTGCATTAGCGCAGGGCGCCAGGAGAATGGTAAAACAAAATGCACTGATGAGGAAATTACCTGCAGTGGAAACTTTAGGTTCTGTTACTTATATCTGCAGCGATAAAACCGGAACGCTTACACAAAATGTGATGACAGTGGAGAAAATGGAAGCTGCCGCTGATAAAGAAGAATTGTTGAAACATGCAATGCTGTTAAGCAATGAAGTAAAATTTTCAGAAGAGGGTTTGCTGGGCGACTCTACAGAAACTGCCCTGGTAGATCATGCTTTGGAAAAGGGGCATACCAAAGAAGGATCAGATGCCGCATTTCCATTGATTGCAAAACTACCTTTTGATTCTGAAAGAATGCGGATGAGCACTTTACATCAGCATAATGATAAATGGATATTATTTACTAAGGGCGCTCCCGTAAAAATGGCGGAAGTATTAAGCGAAAAATATAAAGAACAGGTTACGGAATGGTTGAATAAGAACCGTGAATGGGCAGCAAATGGTTTAAGGGTGTTGTTCTTTGCATTTAAAATATTTGACCAGGATCCCGGTGAAATAAAAAGCAGTATTGAAAACGACCTTGATTTTTTGGGCATGACAGCAATGATCGATCCGCCCAGAGAAGAAGTGATTGCAGCCATTCAGCAATGTAAAACGGCAGGCATCAGATCGGTAATGATAACAGGCGATCAGCCGCTTACTGCAGCAGCCATCGCCACACGGTTAGGCATGATCGAAGAAGGCCACACAGGTGTAATGACAGGGGCTGACCTGGAAAAACTTTCACCAGAGGCCTTCAGTGACATTGTAAAAAATACCACCGTGTATGCAAGGGTATCTCCCGAACAAAAATTAAACATCGTAAAAGCATTGCAGCAAAACGGCGACTTTGTTGCTATGACGGGTGATGGCGTAAATGATGCGCCTTCTCTAAAACAATCCGATATCGGTGTTGCAATGGGCATCACGGGAACTGATGTGTCAAAAGAAGCAGCGGACATGATCTTGCTGGATGATAATTTTGCCACTATTGTAAAAGCCGTTAAAGAGGGCAGAAGGATATACGAAAATATCAGGAAATTTATTTTGTATATACTGTCTTGTAACCTGGCAGAAATATTAACCATATTTTTAGTGCCCCTGCTTGGGTTTGCTATTCCTTTACTGCCCATTCATTTGCTTTGGATAAATTTGGTTACAGATGGCTTACCCGGTTTGGCCCTTGTGGCAGAACCCGCAGAAAAAGATATTATGAAGCAGCCACCACGTCCGCCGCAAGAAAATTTATTTGCCGGGGGCATGGTTCCAAAGATACTGCTGACGGGAGCGGTAATTACTGTAGCCGCTATCTTTGTTCAGTGGTGGGCTGTACAACAAGGATATACTGTAAGGACACAGCAGACCATGGTATTTACCACACTTTGTTTTGTGCAATTGGCTAACGCATTATCAGTACGTTTTGTTTACCAGTCACTTTTATCTTCAGGGATGTTTAGTAACAGGGGCATGTGGGGGTCTATTATTTTAACTGTACTGCTTCAGTTGCTGATTATGTATGTGCCTTTTTTACAGGGTATTTTTAAAACCGTTGCACTGGAGTGGAAAGCAATGCTTACCATCGTTTGTGTTACAACAGGTTCACTTTTGTGTATTGAGTTTTTAAAATTATTGTTTTACAAAAAGGTGATTTAGCGTATAGATAATTTATCCCTTTTTAAAAATCAGGGCCTGCAGGAATGTGTATTGCAATTATTCAGTTATCTTCATCATCTAAATCTTAAAATTGCTTGTATGAAAGCCACCAAATTCTTTCTTATTCTTGTAGTAATTCAGTTAAGCCTGTTCAATAAAATAACAGCACAGCAAAAACAATTCAAGGCATTATTAATAACCACCACCAGGGGCTGGCACCACGAGTCTTTGCACAACGGTGTTATAGCCATTAAGGAAATGGGGGTAAAGAATTTTTTTGATGTGGTATTGTGGGAAGACCCTAAAGGTTTTACTGATAAATATGTGGAGCAATTCCAGGTGATCATCTTCTTAAACACCACAGGTGATATTTTTGATTCGGCGCAGCAAAAAGTAATGGAGCGTTTTATAGAATCCGGTAAAGGTTATGTGGGCATACACAGCGCATCCGATACGGAGTATGACTGGGACTGGTACACGAAACTGGTGGGCAGGATGTTCCAGATTCACCCGGTAATTCAAACCGCAAAGCTGAATATCCTGGATGATAAATTTCCCGGCCTGCAGGGCTTTGCAGGAAACAAATTATGGACTGATGAATGGTATGAATTTGGCCCCGAAAAAGTTAGCGACCTTAAATATATTTTGAGTGTGGATGAAACCTCTTACAATCCAAAAGTGCAATGGGGCGAAAAGAAAGGAGAGGGGATGGGAAAATTGCATCCTTTAAGTTGGTACCACAATTATGATGGTGGCCGTGCTTTCTATACTGCACTCGGACATTTACCCACTGTTTACAGCGACTCTGCATTTTTAAATCATTTGTATGCCGGCATTTTTTGGGCGGCAACTGGAAAAAAATAAGGTCACGGTGTCAAGACGGTTAGAACCGTCAGACACCTTAAATAAAACTGTAGGAACACGCCTCTCGTAGGAACACGCCTCGAGGCGTGTTCCTACGAGAGGCGTGTTCCACAATTTATCAACTGCAAACGTTATAGTTCGCCAAAATCCACCCTTTAATCCGGATAAGTTTCCCCAGTAGTGTAAATTGTACACAATAATCAATAAATTTATCTTCTAAATTTAAAACGATGCTATTTAAACGATTGCTTGCTGTTGCATTAGCAACAGTTATTGGAACAATGTGTTTTGCACAAAACAAAACTGCAGTATTTTCTCCCAACAAAAATATTGTGCTCAATTTCTGGCTTGGTGATAACGATGCTCCCATGTACGAAGTATTGTATAAAAACAAACCGGTGATACTTGCCTCAGGCCTTGGGTTGGAACTGAAAGAAACCATGACGGACAAAGCATTGCCTTCATTAACCAGTAACCTGGCGGTAGTGTCAGCGGCGCAAAGCAGTTCTAATACTACCTGGAAGCCGGTTTGGGGCGATGTAAAAGAAATACGGGATAACTATACACAACTAACGGTAAAGCTTAGCCAGAAAGTAACGGATGGGATTGAATTTAATATCGTATTTAAAGTATTTGATGATGGCGCAGGTTTCCGTTATGAATTTCCGGAACAAAAAAACCTGAAACATTTTGTGGTGGCCGACGAAAAAACGGAGTTTCATCTTACGGGCAACCATAAAGCATTTTGGATACCGGGAGATTATGACAGCAATGAGTTTAGCCCCAATGTTACTAACTTAAGTGAAGTAGATGCAGAAGATCCCAAATATGCAGCCAGCATTTTTGCTCACCAGTTCTTTGATAACAGTGCCGTGCAAACGCCGTTGATGCTTAAATCAAAAGATGGCCTGTACATCAATATCCATGAAGCGGCATTGGTGAATTATCCTGCCATGAACCTGCATATTGATAAATCATCTTTCAATTTAACTTCAAAATTAGTACCTGATGCATTGGGTAATAAAGCGTATTTGCAAACACCTGCCAAAACACCGTGGCGAACAATCATCGTTTCAGATAAAGCAACAGATATCCTGGCCTCACACACCATTTTAAATTTAAATGAACCTTCAGTAATTAAAGACCCCAGCTGGATAAAACCAACCAAGTACGTGGGTGTATGGTGGGAGATGCATGTGGGCAAATCTACCTGGGATTATGCAGGCAGCCAGAATGCTACCAGCTTTGATCCCAAGAATTTAAAACCAACCGGTAAACATGGTGCAACTACGGCTAACGTTAAACGTTATATTGACTTTGCTGCTAAAAACGGCTTTGACGGCGTTTTAGTAGAAGGCTGGAATACAGGTTGGGAAGATTGGTTTGGACAATACAAAGAAAACGTTTTTGATTTTGTAACACCATATCCTGATTTTGATGTGAAAGAGTTGCACCGCTATGCAGCGTCCAAACATGTAAAGATGATCATGCACCACGAAACATCAGCATCGGTTACCAATTATGAAAGACAGATGGATACTGCTTATCGTTTTATGAAAGCCAATGGCTACGATGCAGTAAAGACGGGCTACGTAGGGCATATCATTCCCCGTGGCGAACATCATGATGGCCAATGGATGGTGAATCATTATGTAAGAGTGGCACAAAAAACGGCTTCCTATAAGATCATGCTGGATGCACATGAACCCGTTCGCCCAACGGGCTTATGCCGCACCTATCCCAACTGGTTAGCCTGCGAAGCAGCAAGGGGCATGGAATTTAATGCGTGGAGTGAAGGCAATAAGCCAAGGCACGAAACCATTTTTCCTTTCACCAGGTTTATGGGCGGGCCAATGGATTATACACCGGGAATTTTTCAGCTGGAATTAAACTATTGGGATAAAAATAAAAAAGAAACCATCCACACTACATTAGCTAAGCAACTGGCTTTGTATGTTACCATCTGCAGTCCTTTACAAATGGCGGCTGACCTGCCGGAGAGTTATGAAAAAAGAATGGATGCCTTTCAATTTATTAAAGATGTGGCGGTTGATTGGGATGACAGCAAATACTTAGAAGCAGAGCCTGGTGAATACATTACTGAAGCAAGAAAAGCAAAAGGTACTGCCAGATGGTTTGTTGGCGCCATCACCAATGAAAATGCAAGAACAGCCACAGTTGATCTTTCTTTTTTAGATGCAGGAAAAAAATACAATGCCATTATTTATGCTGATGCAGACAATGCTGATTTTGAAAAAAATCCCGAAGCCTATAAAATAACGAGGCAGGTAGTGGATAGCAAAACAGTATTAAGTCTGAAACTGGCTCGTGGTGGTGGTTGTGCGGTAAGCATTATTCCTGTAAAATAAAAATGATCAGGAGAATATTTTAATTATAAACTGCCAGCAGCTTGTCTATCGACAGCCAGGCTACTAATGACAAGTATTTTAAACGGCGGTTAAACAATTTTTTACAAAAATTGAACTTAGCCACAAAGGCGCCAAGACACGAAGCCAAAAAATGCCAGGCATTTTTCTTTTGTGTCTTGGTGACTTTGTGGCAATCGTTTTTCGCAGCAAAGCGGCGAAAAAATAATTCTTATTGTCATTATAAGATCCTGGTTAGTTATTCGTGCAGTACCTTGTTGTCTTTATCAATATAAAATACTTTGCCTGCTTTTATTACCCTTGCTTCGCCATTTACAAAGCAATCTGAAAAATCGTAAGCAGGTTTTATTATCCAGTTGCCCTTTGTATCTATATAGCCCCAATAACCTTTAGCATTTGCAGCGGGGGCAAGACCTTCGGCAAAATTGCGTGCATTGGAATAGGTGAGTGGTATTGTTATCTCACCTTTGATATTGATATAACCAAACAGGTTACCTTTTGAAACAGCTGCCAGTCCATCGTTAAAACTTGAAGCATCTTCAAAAACAGCTTCGGTAATAGGTTTGCCGGTACTATCGATGAAAAGCCATTTTTCACCCTTTCTTACAGCAGCATATCCTTCCTTAAAGGTTAAGCCTTCATCATATTGCAATGCCACCACTTCAACACCTTGTTTATTTACATAACCCACCTTATCATTTTTCTTCACTTTTGAAAGACCGCAAATACAGTTATCAACAAAGTCATAATTTTTTTCCCATTTCTGGGCATAGCTGTTCAGCAGCGGGAAAAAGAACAGCAATGTTATTATCTTTTTCATAAAATAATTTTTAGTTGAAAAAACAAATTGCTGCTACAATGTATCAGTATATAAAAACTGAAACAATGACATTGGAAAGGAAAAAATATGATTGTGGTGTGGCTTTTTGAATAACCTGGTTGGAGAAACAGCTATTTAGAAAGTCACATTGAGGCGGCATTTTGGTAACAAACAAAATAGGTAATATCCCAGCCCCATCGGGGCGATAGTTCTTTATTTACTACATCTATAACATGTCGCCCCGATGGGGCTGGATGCATTTTTTATTAATGCTTTCTACTACCAAAATGTCGCCGCTCTGAGGCTTAGCCTAATCACATTATCCTTCTATTTTCCGATCGGCGAAGACACCGGCCAGGAAGAAAAAATCTAAACGATAAAATCTTTTATACGGCAATTCTGAGTTAGGTATTATTGTTTTTTACCAGTTAAGCCCACGAATTTACCGTTCGTAAAATCGAAAAAATTAATATTTTCTATAATGACGGTAATGATAAATAATTAATAATCAGTAATTTATATTGCAAAAATCGGTAGTTTCAAATGGCTAATACTACTTTATTGTATACTACTTTGTTTTGCATAGTACTAAAATGATTATATCTTTGTGTTATCAAGGTAATCAAAAAGAAAAACAGGTTACTCAAAACAAAAAGTATAAACCATAAAAACTCAACGTCATGAACACACAAAACAAAAGCTTATTCACAGCAATAAGCCAAACCGAAACAAAAGAACTGACCACCATCGTTAAAGAAACATTGGCTTTTGGTATCAGCCACGAAAAACATTTTACAGCTGCAGAGCTTTGGAATATCCAGCGCCAGAAAAAAAGTACACAGAGAAGGCGTTTCGCATAACCTGTAAAATTGCTTTTGTATGCCGGGCTTCATATTAACAACACCATAAAGTTTATGAGGCCCGGTAAATAATGGAAAACAGCTTATCGTGTTTTCTATCAATGATTCTTCTCAAAAGTTTGCACAATTATTTTTAGTTAAGAATTGAAGTGTAAATTCACCTCATGAAAATTGCATTCTTCTCTACGCAGCCTTACGATAAGGAATATTTTACACGGTATAACCAGGAGCACCACATCACTTTTTTTGAAGTACAGTTAAATGAGCAAACGGTAAATCTTGCCAAAGGCAATGATGCTATTTGTGCTTTTGTAAATGACAGGCTTAATGCCGAAGTGATAAGACTATTGGCTGAATGGGGAATTAAGATCATTGCACAACGTTGCGCTGGTTTTAATAATGTTGATATTGCTGCGGCAAAAGAAAATAAAATTACTGTTGTACGTGTACCCGCTTATTCGCCTCACGCAGTTGCAGAACATGCGCTTGCGCTCATCATGACACTCAACCGCAAAACGCATAAAGCTTACAACCGTGTAAGGGAAGGCAATTTTTCATTAGACAGGTTAACAGGTTTTGATGTATATGGCAAAACTGTTGGCGTAATTGGCACCGGAAAAATTGGGCAATGTTTTGCACACATCATGCTGGGCCTGGGTTGTAAAGTGCTGGCCTTTGATATCATTGCCAATAAAGACCTGGAAGCAGCAGGTGTGCAATACATGCCATTGATAGATGTATTGCAGCAAAGCAATATTATTTCATTACACTGTCCGCTTACGGAACAAACCAAACATATCATCAACCGTACCACTTTAGACATGATGAAAGACGGCACCATGCTTATCAATACCAGTCGTGGTGCTTTAGTAGATACAAGAGATGCTATTGAAGCATTAAAAAGAGGAAGGCTGGGTTATTTGGGTATTGATGTGTATGAACAGGAAGAAAAATTATTCTTCCACGACCTGAGCGAAAATATTATTGAAGACGATGTGATCATGCGGTTGCTAAGTTTCCCCAATGTACTCATTACTTCTCACCAGGGATTTTTAACTGACGAAGCATTAACCCAGATTGCGTTGGTGACCCTGCAAAACCTCAACAATTTTGAGCAGGGGAAGCAGCTGGAAAATGTGGTAGCGTGAGGCGTGAGACGTGAGTGGTGAGGCGTGAGTGGTTACCTTCGGTTTGCTACAGAATTATAAAACGTAAATTTTCAAAAATAAATTGCGAATAACGAATACAGCCTTTAATAGCAGTGTGCTCCTCACGACTCACGCCTCACCACTCACGACATCCCAGCTTACCTGCACTGTCCTGAAACCTCCAATTTTTTTTACCGGGGCACGCCAGTTATTCCGAACAGCGGCGTCTAATGGTAAATAACTCGCTATGATGAGAAAATTGGCCCTTCTTTTTCCCGTTCTTTTTTTATGCTGCTTTGCTGCATCGGCGCAAAAAAACACCGGCGTTATCAGGGGTGTATTGATTGATACCACTGGAAAGCAACCATTGCTTGGTGCAACAGTTTCGGTCACCTTTACAAAAGATTCAACGATGGCCAGTTTTACTTTAACTGATAAAACTGGCATGTTTGAAATTAAAGGCCTTGCTGCTGATAGTTATAAACTGCATATTTCATTCAAAGGTTTACAGCCTTATCAAAAATCATTTTCTATAACACCTGCAAAACAAATGATCGACCTTGGTAAGATCATTATGAAAACAGATACGCATACCCTGGATACTTTTGTGGTAACCAGTGATGTGCCCATCCAGATAAAAGGAGATACCACACAATTTAATGCCAGCGCTTTTAAAACCGTACCCAACGCTAATGCTGAAGATCTCTTAAAAAAATTACCCGGCGTGGAGGTAGACCAGGACGGCAATGTAAAAGCACAGGGTGAAGATGTAACTAAAGTATATGTTGATGGCAAAGAGTTTTTTGGTAAGGACCCTAAGATGGCTACAAAAAATATTCCTGCCGATATGATACAATCTGTACAGGTATATGATGATATGAGCGACCAGGCGAAATTTACCCGTATTGATGATGGCAGCCGCAGCAAAACCATTAACATCGTTTTAAAGAAAGACAGGCGTAAAGGATACTTTGGAAGGGCCATTGCAGGAGTGGGAGATAATGAACGGTATCAAACTTCGCTTACGGCTAACCGTTTTAATGATACCCGTCGTATTTCTTTGGTGGCATCTTCAAATAATATCAATAAACAGGTATTCAGTTCCAACGATATTGTGTCTCGTATGGGTGGCTTTAGCGGTGCAGGCCGCAATGGTGGCGGGGGCGGTGGTGGCCGTGGCAATGCCCGCGGTGGCGGAGGAGGTGGTGGAACAATTGGCGGTAACGGACTTACAACTGCATCTTCTATAGGTTTAAATTACATTGATAAAATTGGTAAGAAAATAGATGTTACGGGCAGTTATAATTTTTTTGAAACCCGTAACAGAAAGGAACAAACGAGTTACAGGGAATCAACTTATTTTAATGATTCTTCTGCAACAGAAAATGATTACAGTACTTCAGTTAATACCAACCGTAACCACCAGTTTAATTTAAGGCTGGAATTTTATATTGATTCATTCAATTCTATTTTGTACACACCTTCGCTTTCATTGCAGCATTCTGATAACTACAGCCAGGACAGTTCTTCCACGATGGCAGTAAAACCATCACTCAAATACCTGGCCAACAGTAATAATGGTGTGTACTCCAGCCAACGGGATGGCACCAGCATTACTAATGAATTACTGTACCGCCGCAGGTTTAAAAAGATCGGGCGCACTTTTACATTGGGCTATTCCAGCGGGGTGGATAAGAGCAATGGCAGCGGCGCCAATATTTCACCTATCTTTTTTTACAATGTTGATGGATCAATAGCAACAGTGATTGACCAGAATTATGAAAGTGCACAAACCACCAAAAGTACCAGCAATGTACTCACCAGTTCATTTACAGAAATGATCGGCAAGAACAAAATACTGGAACTGAATTACGCCTATACCAACAGGCACAGCAGTTCTGATAAAGATGCTTTTGATTACAATGTTTTAAGCAAGCAGTTTGATATCATTAACAGGCAGCAGACCAATTCATTTGAAAATATTTTCATTGCCCAGCGTTACGGAGGTAATTTCAGGTTTGTAGCCACCAAATATAATTTCCAGGTGGGTACTTCCATACAAACATCACAGTTAGATAACAGTAGCATACGTGGCATCTACCAGGTAAATGGCAAGGATTCTGTTATTCATACCACCCAACATTATGCTAATCTTTTTCCTACTGCAAACTTTACGTATAATTTTTCAAAGAGAACCAACCTCATCTTTCATTATCGCGGACGCACCAGCCAACCCAGTGTTACGCAGTTACAGGACGTGCCTGACCTTACCAACCTGGTACGTATAAGTGTTGGCAATCCCGGTTTAAAACAAGAATTTGCACATACGGTGGATCTTAGTTTTAAAACACTTAACCCGCTTAACTATAAATACCTGAATATTACGCTCAATGGTTCGCAAACCAGTAACCATATTGTAAACGGAACGGATAGCCTTACTTTAAGCACACTAAAAAGTTACGGATTGCCTGATTCGCTCTTGCGGCCCGGCGTGCAGATCATTAAACCCTTAAACCTTAATGGTGCATTTAATCTTTCTTCCTATATTACTCTGGGTGTTCCTTTTACAAAAAAATTAAAAGGCAGCAGTATCAACTTCACCAACAATGTTAATTACAATCACAGTTTGAGTATGCTGTACAAACAGCTGAATATAACTAATACGCTAACACTATCTCAATCCGCAGGCGTTAACCTGGATATCAGGGATAAATTTAATTTTGGTTTAAGGGCACGGGTATCCTATTCGCAGGCTAGGTACAGCATTGCACAGGGCAAGAATAATACTAACTATTACACGCAATCTTATTCCACTGATATCAATTATTATATTACCAAATCGCTTATCATTTCCACTGATTTTGATTGCTTATTGTACACCGGCCAGTCTGCAGGCTTTAACCAAACCATCCCATTGTGGAATGCTAACCTGGCCAAGCAATTCTTTAAAAAGAAAAATGGTGAACTGAAATTTTCAGTGAATGACATCCTTAATCAAAACCAAAGCATTACCCGTACGCAGGGAGAGAATTATTATTACGACAGCAGGACAGTGGTATTGAAACGTTATTTCCTGTTATCGTTTACTTATAACCTTAACCGCTTTGGTGGTAAAAGACCGCAGGGACAAGGGCAGGGTGGTGGTAACCGCATGCAAAGAGGCAACGGTGGTGGCAATGGCGGCGGCAGAAGAGGTGGCGGCAGTCAGCAGCAAAGTGATTTTTAATTAACCACATAGCGATTCAGATCACATAGAAAATAACACCGCCTTTCTATGTGACCCATGTTCTATGTAGTTAAAGCATTTCCATTTGTAATTTTCACCAGATTAGTTTAATTTGACAAACTAAACTTTAACTGATGAACAAACTATTTTTAACAACCTGCTTGTTATTACTTGTTATAAATTTTGCAGCCGCACAGGAAACTGTGGATATGGCCATGATGCAAAAGATAAAAGACGAAGAAAAGAACAATTCTCAAATTGCCATGATAGCACATAATATCACTGATGTGTGCGGCCCCAGGTTAACCAACTCACCAGGCTACAGCCAGGCGCTGGACTGGGTTACAGAGATCTGCAAAAAATGGGGTTTACAAAATGCAGGACGTGAGGCATGGGGAGAATTTGGTAAAGGCTGGAGTACCGAACAAGCCACAATTGCATTAAAAGTGCCTTACTACGAAAATATAATTGCTTACCCGGTGCCCTGGTGCAAGAGTACCAAAAAAGCGGTTACGGCTGAACTTATTATGCTGGATGCTTTTGATTCTGCAACTATTGATAAAGCCGGAGATGCCATTAAAGGAAAGATAGTAATGATAAAACCCGGCAGTACCGATATCCCTGATGCTTTTAAAGCTTACGCCACACGGTATGGCGAC
>Ga0068859_100001265_pt1 | contig 25831 bp, 22 predicted proteins | sample KBSSwiS22_FD_66585 | JGI IMG/M metagenome (GOLD analysis project Ga0068859, IMG submission 66585) | Switchgrass rhizosphere microbial communities from Kellogg Biological Station, Michigan, USA - KBS Switchgrass S2-2 | ecosystem: Host-associated > Plants > Roots > Rhizosphere > Soil ...
GGATTCGACTTTGTGGACATCAAGCACTGTCACGGATATCTCGGACATGAATTCCTTAGCGCGTATACACGTTCAGGCGATTACGGCGGAAGCTTTGAAAACCGGACGCGATTTCTTCGAGAAGTTGCCGAAGGCATTCGAGCTGTCGCTCCTCAACTTGAACTCGCGGTGAGATTGTCGGCCTTCGATACGATTCCTTACGCCAAGTCCGGAACGCCGGAATCTCTCGAGGAGCCAACTCCCTATCGATTTGCTTTCGGCGTAAACCCGCTGAATCCCGTCGAGCCCGACGTGACGGAGCCGATTCAGTTCCTGACAAGCCTTCGCGAACTCGGGATCCGGTTGGTGAACATCACGGCAGGTACGCCCTACACGAATCCCCACATCCAGCGGCCGGCTCTGTTTCCACCATCCGACGGATATCTCCCGCCCGAGGATCCTCTGGTTGGAGTGGCGCGGCAAATGGAAGTGACACGCGCTTTGAAGAGTCGCTTTCCGGAAATGATCTTCGTCGGGACCGCCTACAGCTACCTGCAGGAGTTCTTGCCCTACGTCAGCCAGGCGGCGGTGCGCGGCGGGTGGGTGGATTCGGTAGGCCTTGGACGGATCACACTCTCCTATCCGGAACTCGCACGCGATGTTTTGGAAGGACGCCCGCTCGATCGCAAACGTTTCTGCCGCACTTTCAGCGATTGCACAACCGGGCCGCGGAACGCACTGCCCTCAGGATGTTATCCACTCGATGAGCACTACAAGAAGTCAGAAGCAGGCAAACAACTTCGCGCGATTAAAGACGCAGCCCGCAAGTCATGAACATCGGTCACGCGCTGCCGGCATTCTACTTTAACCGCTCGAGTCGTCCCTTTCGACTGATGAGGTTCTTATAGTCCCACTGGACGTCTCGCGCCTCAGCCAACCAACGCCCAAGGATCTCCGTGTCAACTTGATCGACAGCAGTGTATCGAGCTTCAGCGGCTTTGAAGGTCCCTTCCTTCTTCAGTCCTTTCTCTTTGAAGGATTGACCGCTCCAGAAGAGCAACCGGACACAATTCTTAAGCTTGCTGTACCCAACAATAGGGTTTCCATCCAGGAACCAAACAGGATGGGCATACCATATCTTGTTCTCCGCCTTTGGCAGCTTGCGATCGATTTGGTCCGCCAGAAGCTGACAGATCGCCCGATCAATCGGCGCCTGGGCCTCATTGAATTCTTTCGTATCCGGGTGCATCACAGTGTCCTCATAAGCATGTCGGCCGCAGCTGCTTCGAGCCGCGTCTCGTGCGCCGTCGGCTCCCCGCAAACGTCAGACCGGCGTTTGCCGTCAATCTGTCTTGTTTTTCCACCAATCCTCTGCCTGTCCCAGGATCTAGGGTAGCACCTGCCGAGGCGCGAAGCAGGCCGACTATTCCGCTTTTCCGCGACTTTTTCAGAGGTTCCGTAGAGAATGCGGCATGGTTCGCAAGCCATGAACATCGATCACATTCTTCAGCGTGTGAAGTCCAGGCGAACAGTTCACGGCATTGCCGCAGCGCTTCTACCGTTTGAGTCCGATGGTCGAATCGCTGTCGATGCGTTTCAGCAACACCTGAAGGCGACGCATCAGGCAGGCCTGACGAACGCGGTAAACATGGACACGGGTTACGTGAACTACCTGAACAGCGAAGAAAAGCAGCAGGTGCTGGGCTGGGCGAGGGAGTCTCTGGGGCCTGCGACCCCGTTCGTGGCCGGCGCTTATATCGAAGGCAACGAAGACAGTGTTGCGACCGCATACCGGCGGGAGATGGATCGCATCGCGCAGTGTGGTGCGATGCCGATACTTTTTCCGACAGCTCGACTGCGAGGATTATCCGCACGAGAAAAGGCTTCGGTGTACCGGGAGGCATGCCGTGGCTTTTCCGAAGTACTCGCATTCGAACTGAGTCCGGTCTTCGCGTCTAACGGAGAGATTTTCGATGAGGACATGTTCCGTGCGCTGATGGATATTCCCGAACTGAAGGGCATGAAGCACTCGTCTCTCGATGGTCTGCTCGAACTCGAGCGTCTCGAGGTGAGAAACACACATCGACCCGAGTTCCGCATCTACACGGGCAACGATCTGGGGATCGACATGGTCGAATATGGATCGGACTACTTGTTGGGCCTTGCGACGTTTGCCCCGGAAAAGTTTGCGGAACGAGACCGGCTGTGGCGAGAAGGCGATGCACGATACTACGCGCTGTCCGACGCGCTGCAATACCTGGGCAATGTCGCGTTTCGCGCTCCGGTGCCCGCATACAAACATTCCGCGGCCGTCTTTCTGCATCGATGCGGCAGGATTCCCTCACCGAAGACACACCCGCTGAACCCTCAACGGCCGGATTGGGAAGCTGCAATTCTGGAAGATTGCGCGGTGCGACTGGGAGTTTGGATTTGATCTAATTTCCCGCCCCGGTAACAACGCGAATGAGGCCATCGGTCTTGCTGTAGAGATACAACTCTCCTGCGTTATCCACGGCGAATCGTGCGTCTGCCCGTCCCTGACCGGACACAGTGGCCGTACCCGGCAGGTCCGGATCCTTACCGCCGCGCGCGTGGTACGCCGCTTCGGCAATGGGAAACATCGTGTCGTAAACCCGGTCATTCCAGCGAATCTTCAGTGGATGGATCTGTGCGAGCGTTGCGGGGTTATCGTCGTCCGCAGCCAACATCTCAGCATAGTCGGCATACCAGACATGACCGGTGGACAAATCGGTAAACAGGTATTTGCCGCGCAACGCCTCGATTTTTCCGTTGTACAAGAACCCGGAGCCAATCGCATCTCCACCGGCAGCGACGTGGCCATATTGAATGACGGGATAACGAGGCGTAACGGTCTCGCTCGTGGCGGCATCCGTCAGCCTCGCGGGGATCCGATCGACGGACGGCAAGGCTGTAGTCCTGTTATCCGCGTTGAGCTGTTCGTTCCCTTCACGCAGTGGATAACCGAAGTTCGCTCCCTTGCGAACGATGTTCACCATCTCCCACGTATGCAGTCCCACCGTGTTGGCAATGAGCCGATTGTTCGCGGAGTTTTGCGCATCGATGGCCCATGTGAGGCGGTGCGGATTCCGCAGGCCGTAGGCCCAGATCTCCTTGCGGGCGCCGGCCTGACCGACGAAGGGATTGTCGTTCGGGATGCGATATTTCCCATTCTCGCTTACGCTGCTGGTTGCCGTGTGCTCGGACAAATCCGGAATGATCCGAAGTATCTTGCCTTCGAGATTATCCAGCCGCTGCGGGTTCAACCGGATGCTCGTGCTGGCCTCGCCGGATCCACCGTCTCCGCTGGCGATATAAAGGACGCGCCAATCCGCGTCCCCTGGCCGGGCTGTTGGGTTGAAGATCAGATCGCCCAGCGGATGAATGCGCGTGTTGAGCTGTGTGCGCAGCAGTTCCCGGGCAGTTCCTTCGAACGTCGCGTTTGAGCTGTTGCTATCCGTCCACTCGATGAGCACGCCCTCGTAAAGAACCGGCCCCGGAACTTTGATCGGCGCTGTCGCCGTATATCCGGAAATTTTCAGGCCTGGTGCGCCGGCGTTATCGGGAAGGTTCGATCCCTCAATCGATGGATCTTCAATGTGGACGGTGTAGAACTTTCCATTCGTACGGTAGGCAGGGTCAAAGTACAGAGCCGCCAGTCCGCAGCCGTATCCTGCTTCGTTGAACAGCTTGTGAAACAGTCCGGGCTTTCCATTACGCCCGTTGAAGTCGAGATAGGTCGTCAGCTTCTTCGTATCCTTCTCGACAATGTACAAAGGCCCGTTCAGATCGTGAACGAACAGACGGGTGCCGCCTCCAGGCTCTTCGTGGATGCCATTGACACGCGCGAGCATGGAGTCGTTGTTCCCGCGGCTGTCAACCTTGCCCGTGATCGGTAGTTCAGCGTAATCGCGGATTTCTAATGTGACGGTGTCGGCGCCTTTCACAGTGAAAGCGCTCATGCAAGCTACGGCAACTAGTGCGAACCACAGAGAAGGGAGCTTCATCTTTGATGTAACAGTCAAGAAAGCGTTACCGCGCGTAGACGCGCATCTCTTTGCCATCAGGGAGTACAACCTTCTCGAGCCTGATGATCTTCTGGCCGTCTCCGAACTGATAGCCGATGCCGGTGATCATATCGCCGGGCTTGATCGTCTTTGGAGTCCAGCCGTTCGCCTCCATCCGGTTGATGGCGGGTCCACCAACCGTCCACTTCTCAGTCTTCGCGTCACTGGTTCGAACCTCGAGCGTAAACATCGGATGAGGGTTTTCCCACATGACTTCCGTCACGGTTCCCTTGACCATCACGAGCTTGGACATGTCTACCGGCCATGAGTGATGGGCCGAGATTGGAAGGGTGGCGGCGAGTACCGCAATCACGATCGCAGAGGAGAACATGGTCTTGTTCATGGTGAATCCTCCTTAACGCGCATTTTAGAACGGAACCTTGCGTGGCGCGCAAGTAGCGCCTAAAGTTTCCACGTCGTGCTCTACAGCGAACAAAGGAGATGAAATGAAAATACGCGCACGGATCGGCATAGGCATGTTTGCTTTGCTGTGCGAGATCGCCTCCGCGGCGGTGACACCGGACGAGGTCCGCGGAGGTTGGGTCGCAGACCTTGACGGGCAACGGCATGTTTATCTGCTGAACGTGCGTGGAACGGTGATCTCCGGAATCTACTGTTGGGACTGCAGCAATCCGGAGAATCTGGCGTTTGTGATCGATGGAAAGCTGGAAGAGAACAGTTTCTCGTTCGTACTGCTGCACGATGCCGGCCCCGGCGCACCATATCGCGAGAATGTGAAGGGAAAGATCACCGATGGCCGTCTCGTGCTGTCGGTTCAGCGGCAGAATTCCTCGGCTGCAGCGAGGCAGATCACGATGATGCGTGAGCCACGCCGGCCGACGAGCGGCATCGCCCTGCCGGGCGCTGTTGCGCCACTTCCGGCCGGAGTCGAACCGCCACAAGCTGTGGCTCCCGCTCCAGTCACGGCTGGAGCTCAAGCCGGAGGCCGGGGCGGCCCCGTTCCGCCTGGTGGCGGCGGGGGACCGAATGCGCCGGCACCCGTTCCCGTGCCGGGAGCTCTTCCTGCCGGTGCGCGCGGTGGAGGGCGCGGCGCTTATGTTCCTCCTGGGCCGAATGAACCCCTGACAGCCGCCAAAGTAACAGGTGTGTGGCTATGGGGAACCGGTCCGGGCAAGCAGTACTTCATCTTCCGCCAGGTCGAAGGCGGAATCCGCGGCGTCGTTTGCGGCCCCTGCGACAATCCATTCACATTCGGCGTGCTTGCCAACGGCACGATCAGCGGCGATACCTTCCGGTTCAACATCGTGCACGAGGATTGGGGAATCGGCATTCAAAACGGCCCGTTCAACAATCAAGCCACGGCAACGGTGTCGATGAACGAAATGCGGATCGCTACCCGACAGGACAACCAGCCTCCCACTACGCCGACGCTGGACATGACCTTGCTTGGACCGATGCGTCCGGAGCCTGCTGTTCGGCGTTAACGATCGACGAAGAGACGTGAACCAGATGGAACTTGTAAATCGAGCCATTCTGATTGTGAAACCCAAGCAGCCGTTCCTGGACTGGGCCAACAGCACCGAGGGACCGGAATACGACACGAATGATCCCTTTATCTACCTCGTAAGAGAGCTGGCATACAGCGGCGAATACGACAAACTCGTGAGGAAGCATTATCGAGAGATATTCGAGCAGGCTTTGGACAGCTGGATGACGGATGCCTCGGTTTGGCCCGACAAGCGGGACCTGCGAACTTTCCGGAAGTGGTTCGACGTTGAATACCACGACTTCCTTGTTGATCTGTGTGATGAGCCTCTTTTTTCGGAACCGCTCTAATACAGCCGAGCGCCGCAAGGACGCTAAGGAGTTCCGGACACACAAAAGTAGCGCGCACCGATTCCCAAGCCCCCAATCCTCAGTCCGACAAAATTTGTTTTGACATTTAACTCATGGATAGTAGATATAAGACACGTGTAGGAGATCATCGATGGTGCCAAAACTTTCCAAACTCGAACTGCAGATCATGGAAGTGTTGTGGAGTCAGGGCGAATGCTGTATTCGCGATATCCTGGACGCGTTTCCCGTCAAAAAGAAACCGGCATACACAACCATCCAAACGACGGTCTATCGACTGGCTGCCAAGAAGGCATTACGCCAATCAAAACGAGTCGGCAACGTTCACGTATTTGCGCCACTCGTTGCGAGAAGTGCCGCCCAGCGGCGCCTGGTCGATGATTTTCTCAGCCTGTTCGGTGGGCGCGCGCAGCCGCTGATGACACATCTGCTCGAGTCCGGCAGGCTTTCTGTCGAGGACCTTAAAGAAGCGCAGAAAGCTTTTAACAGGCTGGCCAGCCGGGATGAGACGCCATGAGATTCCTGGAGATGGTCGTCGAACTGATTCCGGCTGCCGCCCTGGGAAACCATTTGTGGCAATCAACGTTGTTCGCGGGCGCTTGCGGGCTTGCTGCGCTCCTGCTGAAACAGCATAAAGCATCGATCCGCTACTTGATCTGGCTGGCTGCATCTCTGAAGTTTCTCTTCCCTTTGTCGATCCTCATTGGAATCGGTGCGTATGCCGGTGAAGTTACGGATGTCCGTGTGGTCCCCCGGGAGTGGCTCGTGGCATCGAGCGCATCGAGCGCATCGAGCGCGGTTTCCCGGCAGAACGTCGCCCAACCGCCGACGTTAGGAGGAGACCTGGCGTTGACCGGCCCCAGCGAACCCGGATTGGGGCAGGGTGTGTTGATAGGCGGTTGGCTCATTGGTGCGGCAATCGCTGCGATCTGGGTCAGTTTGCGACGCCTGCGCCTTCGAATGCGTCTTGGCAAAGCCCTGGCGTTGAACGAAGGTCGGGCGGTCGAAGCATTACGGAGGGTTCAGTCGCGATACGGTTACTTAAACCGCGTCCGGCTGGTGTCGTCGGATGTCGGGGTTGAACCCGGCGTCTTCGGCATTGTGCGTCCCCTGTTGCTCCTGCCCACAGGCATCACGGACCGACTCACTGAGGATCAACTGGAAACCATCATTGCCCATGAACTGTGCCATATCCGCAGGCGCGACAATCTTGCTTCGGTATTCCACGTCATCGTCCAGACGATTTTCTGGTTTCACCCCCTGGTCTGGTGGATTGGATCCCGTCTCGTTGCTGAACGTGAGCGGTCCTGTGACGAGGACGTGGTGAAAATGGGGATGGACCGGCGGGTTTATGCAAGCGCCATTCTGAAAGTTTGTGAGTTCTACCTGGCTGTGCCTTCCGCTGTTGTTTCACGAGTCACAGGTTCGAACCTGACGACAAGAATCGAGGACATTATGACGCCACATATCAGTCTCGAAATGGGGTCCGCTCGAAAGTTCCTGATGGCTTGCGCCGCTCTCGCTTTCGTGACGGCTCCGGTTTTGTTTGGCATGACGACCGCGCCGGGTGGGATGAGCCAACAGGCGGCATCCGTTACTTCGGTTCCGAGTCCGCGACCTGCGGTCGCACCAACTCGAACAGCGGGGCCAGCGGGAGCAGTTGCCCCGCAAACGCCGAGCCGACAGGCGCCTCGGCCCGTCACTCCGGCGATTGCGCCGCAGCCGCGGAGTGTTTCGGTGGCAACCCCGCCGGCTCAGCAGGAATCGCGAACAGACTACGAGTTGCGCCCGGGGGACGAATTGGAAATCGTTGTGTGGAAGGAATCGGAACTGACGCGGCGCAGTATTGTCCGCCCGGACGGGAAGATCGGAATTCCTCTGATCGGTGACGTGGTGGCCGAAGGGCTGACGCCAATGAGACTGCAAAGCGAGATCCAGGATGGCCTGAGTAGATTTCTCGCCGAGCCTAAGGTGACAATTCTTGTCTCTGCGCCTCGAAAGGTGAAAGTCGCCATCCAGGGAGCCGTTGCTCATCCGGGCGATTACTCACTGGAGGGCCGCATGACGGTATTGCGGCTACTGGCTCAGGCCGGAGGATTCTCGGAGTTTGCTAAACGCGATCAGGTCTCCATCTTTCGAGAAGAGGCCGGCGCAGTCCGGCGCTATCTGTTCGACTACGGAGCCTTTCTCGCGGGCAATTTCGATCAGAACATCCTACTCAGAGAGGACGACATCGTCATTGTCCCGTAAGACGTTCCGCCGGTGGAGGAATCAACGCCCGTCTACTGAATGCCACGCCCTGCCTGGGCGGGGCTGGGTGCAAGGCTCGCATTCATCGAGTAGCGGATAACACCATCGGGATTGCTGTAATAGGCGTAGCGACCCGAGTTCGGAGAGGCCGGGGTCGCTTCCGCCGTGTAGTCGTATCCGCTCGCCGATATGGTGTAGACGTAACCGGCCTTCGTTCGTGTAAAGCTCTCATCGAGCAGACGAGCAGCAACCAGATCCGCAATCGTTCCGTAGGTCCCGCCTGTGGACGAATAGGTGATCTGCGCGGTGTTTATGGTTTTCATCGTCGCCACTGCGGCAGATTCATTGGCCGCCTGCTTGGACCGCAGCAGACTTGGGATTGCGATGGTGGCGATGATAAGAATGATCGCAACGACGATCAAAAGTTCGAGCAGCGAAAAACCTCTACGATCCTTCATCCTGATTCCCTCAAGTTTCCAGATATGCATAGATGACCCCGGCAAAGGCAGATTGGTTCGATAGAACGTGACTATTTCAGCTTCCAAGTGCGCTCCAGGCAGTTGTAGGGTGCGACAGTCATCTCGGGCTTCCATGTGAAATACCGCGTGAGCTCGAAGGATCGGGTGAAGTTAACCGGATCCGACACCGTGATGCGGTAATCGAGGCGGCTGTTGTCGGCATTGGGGGTGAAGCGTTCGACGAGCTTCATGCTTTCGCTCCCGGGCACGCCATCGGGGTCGAACGTTTGCTTTTGAAGGTGGTCTGTTTCCACGACAAGAGTTGACCCTTCAAAGCGCCCTCGTGAGAAACCGAACTGCGACGGCTTGGCGGGCGGCTGTGCCTTCGGATTCATATGAATGGTACGCCTGGAATCGTACTCTTCGATACGCATGATGATCCGCTCGCCATCGCGCACGAACTCCACCGGAGCCGGTGTGATCATGATCAGGGGCATTCCTTTTGTGCCGCAGTGCAGCAGTTCGTTGTTGAGGGGGTCCCACTTGGAGACAACCGCCTGCGCCGCCGGAGTCAGCGGGTAGCCGCCTTTGAACATCGGAAATGCCGCAGGGTCTGTCATGTTTGTAGACCAGACTCGAAAGATTCCGTCCGCTTTCGCTGCAGCCTGCGTGACGTTCGATTTGTCATACGACCGTCCGATCAGATTCCCGTTTTTGCCGGCAGGAAAGTATGGAACGTTCGCACCGAACGCGAGTTCGTAGCCGCTGGAAAGCAGAACGTTGCGCCCATTCATCCCTTGCGGGTTCCGGCGAGCCGGCGCCCCGGCCACCGTGATGCGGTCGCCTACGCTGATGAAATCCTGACCGATACCGAGAATGCGGAGCACCACGATGGCGGGAGTCTCGATGTCCCACTGCACGGTCTTGCCAGAGGCGTCGCGCACGTCCAGCAGGATCTGCCCATGGGGATTTCGCCAGTGAATCTTATTCACAACGCCCGTGATCTCCACGGTACGGCTCGAATCGTAGATCGCCGCCGTGCTGTGATGGGCTGTCGCGCTCGTTGCCAATAGAAGGAGGAGGATGGCGAAGAACCAGCCTGCTCTGAACATGGAGACACCTCCGGAAACAACTTGTGTCGTGGGAGTCTACACTGCTGCGGGCCGAATTGAAATTACGGGCGCGAACTCTTCAGGGCTTTTGGAAAAAGCATGGCCGGTTGGAACAAGAATCCATCTCCCTGGCCTGCTCTTCTAGTCTCTTCCCGGCTCGCCTCCGAAATGTTTCTGTACGGATTCGATAGTCTGCTGATTTCCTCGTTCGAAGAATCGCCGCATCGCCTGTGATTCTTCGTCATTCCCGTAGCCCAGACTCGTACCGCGCACTCGCGTCCTATTCCCGTCGAGAGGAGTCAGAGTGATCACGGTCCAGGTTTTCTTCCAGGCTTCCTTGAAAGGGAACGACGCAGGCGGCTTCTGAATCCTCATGGCGATCATGGTGGGAGGCTCGTACGCAAGGATCAGGTTCTCGATAGTCTCGGCATCGCCCAGCGGGCCGTCGGCACGATAGCGGGATCGAATGGTGCCGCCGATTCGCAGATCCACTTCCGCCAGCGCAGGACCCAGCACCGTGTACCCTTCAGAGGTCGTGAACACCTTCCACACTTCCTGCACCGGCGCATTCACCACGCCTTCGTTGACAAATGAACCTTCACCCGACGTTTGAGAGGGAACACCTGCCTGTGCAAGGCCGATGGACGCGCTTATGAGCAGAGCCAATACCGTCTTCATGAACGTCTCCCTTTGCGTTTCTTTGCTTTCACGCTGTTCTTGCGTTTTTCCTTCTTCGCCTGCTGCATCAAATGTTCGAAGTGATCCCGAAGCACGGCCACGGAATCGTCAAACGGACCCAGATGACCTGCCGCGCGGGACTGCATGAGCCCGCCTTCCATCACTGTCAGGATGAATCGCGCGAGCTTCGTGCGGTCTGTCGCCGCGGGCAGAAGATCCCCCGCCGTGTTTAACCAGCCTTCGACACGCCCCGCCCAGTTTTCGAAATTGCGGTCGATCAATGCCCGCGCTTCAGGATTGCCGTCGCTGACTTCCAGGGCCAGGTTGCCGATCGGACACCCCATGCGGCAGCTGTTCTCGCCCATGCGAGACCGATATTGCTCCAGCAGGGCAAACACGCGCTCGATGGGATCCGTTGACGCGGCTTCGGCCGGAGCCATCACCATCGGCTCCAGATAGCCCAGCGCGAATTCCAGCACCTTCAGCAGCAGATCGTCCTTGCTGGAGAAGAAGTGATACATGCTGCCGGGATTTACTCCGGCTTCGCGCAGGATGGTGGCGACGCCGGTGGCGTTGTATCCCTGCTCGTGGAAGAGCTGGAACGCTGTCTGCAGAAGTTTTCCGCGCGTTTCAATGGCAGATTTGGGGGTTGGTTGAACGATCACTCAAGGGAGCTTAAGTTATCGGTTCAACTCCAGTCAAAGAATCTTCGGCAGACGTGTATCATGTCGCCCGAGCACACCTAAGTTAGGGCATTAACATACGAACCGGGGGTCCGCTTACCCCCGGCTTCTCCGTTCACCTCTTCGGGGTGAGGATTCGTCAAGTATGCTGATGCCCTACCCTGGCGGGCAATCAGTAACTCTCGTGGGAGGCATCGATGACCCTCATCAGAAACCGGGCATGGTTTTTTATAGTTGTATTTGCTGCATTGATGATCGGCGTGCTTGTCCTGGAGCGCACGGTCGTAAGGGGACAAGCCGACCGCTGGTACCCTTCGCGATGGGGCGCCAATGACCAGCGTGGCGCGGCGAATCGGATTACGCCGGCGAAGATTCTGGAAGCGAAGAGCCTCATCACTCGGGGAACCATTTACCAGGTTGGGCGTCTCTACGAGGCCGGCATGCCGATGTTTGGCACGCGGCACTACAGCCTGCGGATCCCGCAGTCGTTCAAGATTCCCGGCAGCAACCAGCCTGTCTATCATGACGAGCTTGTCAGCGGCGAACTCGGCCAGATCGGAACGCAGTTTGACGGCCTCGGACACCTCGGAATCGGCGACCTCTTTTATAACGGAAACAACCGTGCCGACTTTGCTCAGCCCGAGGGCCTGACGAAGCTGGGCATCGAAAACGTGGGACCGCTGTTCACCCGCGGCGTGCTCATCGACGTAGCACGCTACAAGAACGTTCCACAGCTCCAGCCCAACTACGAGATTACGCCCGCCGATCTGCGGGGCGCTCTTCAGCGGCAGAGTATGGAGATTCGCCCCGGCGACGTCGTGTTGATTCACACAGGTTGGGGATCGCTCTGGATGAAGGACAACGCGAAATATGGCCAGAGCTGTCCTGGGATTGGTGTCGCAGCGGCGCAGTTTCTGGCGGATGAAGAAGTCACCGTTGTCGGCGCAGATAATTGGAGCGTTGAGGTCAATCCGAATCCGAACGCATCGCTCGGTGCCCCGGTTCATCAGTTACTGCTGGCGCGAAATGGAATTTATCTGCACGAGAATCTGAACACTGCAGATCTTGCGCGCGACGGCGTTTACGAGTTCGCATACATCTTCGTGCCGCTTCCGCTCAAAGGAGCGACCGGTTCCCCAGGCAGTCCGATCGCGGTCCGATGACGGCGTTCAGCCGCGGTTCGACGCATCGGCCCCCGCCAGCGCCGCCGCGATAAGGCCGCCAACGCGCGCGTTGTTTACAAGGAGAGCGGTGTTGGCGCGGCGCGAAACGCCTTCGGTGAGTTCGGCGACGCGCGCCAGGACGAATGGCGTCACGTCCTTTCCGTGGATGCCCCGCGCCTCAGCTTCATCGGTCGCCTGACGGATGGCGGCCTCGGCCAGTTTGTCGCTCATGGCATCGGCTTCCGGGACCGGGACAGCGATGAGAACACCATGCCCGATATTGAGCCGGCGCGAGGCGCGGATAACCTGCGCTGCCCGCTCCGGCGTATCGACGCGAGCCGTCACCGCGAGTCCGCTCGAACGCGAATAGAACGCGGGCAGGGTGTCGGTCTGATAACCGAGCACCGGCACGCCCTGCGTCTCCAGCACTTCCATCGTCAGGGGTAGATCGAGTATGGACTTCGCGCCGCTGCACACAACGGCAACCGGCGTCCGGCCGAGTTCGAGCAGGTCGGCCGAGACATCGAACGGATGGCCGCGATGCACACCGCCGATTCCGCCAGTGGCGAATACCTGTATTCCCGCCCATGCCGCGATGATCATTGTGCCTGCAACCGTAGTCGCTCCGTCCTCTCCCAGGCCGACCGCGATCGAGATGTCCCGCCGGCTCAGCTTGCGGACAGTGCCCGGCGACGCTTTGCCAAGGCGTTCGATCTCTTCAGCCGACAGACCTACAGTGATGTTCCCTTTGAGCACGCCGATCGTGGCCGGTGCGGCGCCGCTGGAACGCACAGCATCTTCCATCGCGAGTGCCGTCTCGACATTCTGCGGAAAAGGCAGGCCATGTGTGATGAGCGTCGATTCGAGCGCGACGACCGGCTTCATTTCGATCAGCGCCCGCTGCACGCGCGAGGCAATGGTCAATTCAGGCGGCATCAGATTGGCAATTGTACTGTCGATAGTGACCGGCCTGACGCGAATTCCTCTTCGCTCGGATCCTCTTCCTATGGTTAGATTTCGATGGAAATTATCGGCATGACACTGACGTACGCCACAAGAGTCCTGGCCATTGGGCTGGCAGTCACAGCCCTCGTTGGAGCACCTCGAATGGCGCCTGCTCCGGCTTCCGAAACGGCCGCGGTGCTGAAGCAGTACTGCGTGACCTGTCACAACGAAAAAACCAGGACCGCCGAGCTCGCGATCGATCGCCTGGACCCCGAGAAAGTGCAGCAGAATCCTGCAGCCTGGGAAAAGGTGATTCGGAAGTTAAGGACCGGAACAATGCCTCCGGCGGGAAGTCCGAGGCCGACGCTGGAAGTCTATGATGCCACCGCATCGTGGCTCGAGACCGAACTGGACCGTACGGCGCAGCGGAATCCGGGCCGGCCCGCGCTGCGGCGATTGAACCGCGCCGAGTATGGAAACGCGATTCGCGATTTGCTCGACCTTAAGGTCGATGCCGAATCCCTGTTGCTTCCCGACGACGCGGCGTTTGGCTTCGACAATATCGGAGATCTTCTGGACGTTTCACCCTCCCTTCTCGAGCGGTATCTCACGGCCGCGGATCGCGTCAGCGCCCTCGCCGTAGGTGACGGTTCGACGCCCGCAGGCTCGCAGACGTACCGCGCGCGCGGCGATCAATCCCAGAACATCGATCGCGCGGGAATGCCGTTGGGCACGGTCGGCGGATTGATCGCCCAGTACAACTTTCCACTCAGCGGGGAATACGAATTACGCGTCACTCTGCTGCGGAACAATCTGGAAGGAATTCGCGGCCTCGAGCATTCACACCAGTTGGAAATTTCGGTGGATGGCGAGCGCGTTCTGCTCGAAACCGTCGGCGGCGAAGCCGACGCAAACCGCCCTGGCGCGACGGTCACAGATAAATCGGACGTCACGGATGCTCGACTCCGTGTACGCGTCCCTGTTCAGGCGGGGCCGCGTGAAGTGGCTGCCACCTTTGTTCGAAAGATCGGCGAGAGCACGACGCGGCTGCGTCCTTTCGACCGCAGTAATGCCGATACGTACGAATCCATTGGTAGGCCCCACGTCGAAACCCTCACCGTGCTTGGCCCGTTCCTGCCCAGTGGTGCGGGAGACACCCCAAGCCGCCGCCGCATCTTCATTTGCAGACCCGACACCAGAGCCCAGGAGGAGCCGTGCGCCCGCAGGATTCTCTCGACGCTCGCGCAGCGTGCGTACCGGCGGCCTGTGACGGGAGCCGATCTGGATCTATTGCTTCCTTTTTATAAAGAAGGTCGCCAGAAAGGCTCGTTTGAAACCGGCATTCAGCTGGCTCTCCGGCGACTGCTGGCAAGCCCGACGTTCGTGTTTCGTGCGGAGGCCGATCCTCGCAATGGCTACGCGGCGACAATAAGCGATATCGAGCTTGCCTCACGCCTGTCGTTTTTCTTTTGGAGCAGCATCCCGGATGACGCGCTGATCGATCTGGCATCCCGAAACCGTCTTCATGAACCTGCAGTTCTGGAAGAGCAGATGCGACGAATGCTTGCAGACTCGCGCTCGGAGGCGATGGCGGCGAATTTTGCAGGCCAATGGCTGCATCTGCGGAACCTGGACGGCATTAATCCCAACACGGATGAATTTCCAGACTTCGACAACGATCTTCGGCTGGCCTTCCAACGGGAAGCGGAGCTGTTTTTCTCCAGCGTCCTGCGTGAGGATCGCAACGTCATGGATCTGCTGACAGCGGACTACACGTTCGTCAACGAACGCCTTGCGCGCCATTACGGAATTCCTGAGATATACGGCAGCCGGTTTCGGCGCGTGACGCTGGGGCCGGAGCTTGAAATGCGCCGCGGGCTGCTTGGCAAGGGAGGTGTCCTGATGTCCACGTCTCGCGCGGACCGCACTTCGCCCGTGCTGCGGGGCAAGTGGATTCTGGAAAACCTCATCGGGACGGCGCCCCCGCCCCCGCCGGCGAATGTACCGCCGCTGGAGACGAATCCGGGGGCGAAGCCGCGCACGATTCGCGAACGGATGACCGCCCATCGCGCTCCGGGCTGCGTCAGTTGTCATCAATTGATTGATCCACTCGGGTTTGCCCTTGAGGGTTTCGATGCCGTCGGCGCGTGGCGGACCCACGAGGCCGGCGCTCCCATCGATGCGTCGAGCCGGTTGGCTGACGGCAGGGATATCAACGGTGTCGGAGAACTACGGGCGGCCCTGACGGCGCGTCCGGACGCCTTCGTTCAGACCCTGACGGAAAAATTGCTAACTTATGCGCTCGGAAGGGGGCTTCAGCCTTATGATATGCCGGTAGTCCGGGCCATCGTGCGCGACGCTAAAACCAGCAACTACAGCATGGACTCGGTGTTGCTGGGGATTGTGAGAAGTGTTCCGTTTCAGATGCGCGCCGGCCCTCAAGCACGGCAGGGTTCAGGAACAGCGAATTAAGAGGAGACCGAGGATGATCATTGCGAAGAGGTCGTTGCCGCGCCGAACGTTCCTGCGTGGATTGGGTACCGTGGTTGCGCTGCCGTTTCTGGAGTCGATGGCACCGGCCATGACGCCCCTGGCGCAGTCGCCTGCCCGATCGCCCATTCGTTTCGGTGGTGTCTATCTTCCCAACGGTTGCGTGATGGATAACTGGACGCCGAAGACGACCGACGGAAGCCTCGAGTTCAAGCCTGTTCTCAAACCACTGGAGCCTTTCCGCGACCACTTGACCGTGATCGGTAATCTGACTCGCGCGGGCGGAAAGTATTCCACCGACCACGCCGTCAGTTCGGCCGGTTGGTTGACGGGCGCACTGGCGAAGCAGACGGAAGCCGAAGACATCCGTGTGGGCATCGGCATCGACCAGGTGCTCGCCAGACACACCGGGCAGGAAACGCCGTTCCCATCACTCGAATTCGCAACGGAGGATTTCTCCGGTTACGTGGGTGGTTGTGTTCCGGGCTACAGCTGCACCTACATGAACACGATTTCATGGGCTTCGGAGACCGCAGGGTTGCCGATGGAGATCGATCCGCGCGCCGCGTTCGAGCGCATGTTCGGTCGCGCAGGAAGTCCGGCCGACCGCAAGGCTCGTCGAAGTGAAGATCGCAGCATCCTGGATTCGATATTGCAGGAAGCGCGTTCGCTGCAGACCAAAGTCGGCGCTCCGGATCGCGCCCGCCTGGACAACTATCTGGAAAATGTTCGTGAGATCGAACGGCGTATCCAAAGGACTGAAGCTCGTAACGCTACCGAAGTCACGCCCATCAATGCCCCGCTTGGCGTTCCGGAAGCGTTCGAAGAGCACATGGCATTGATGTTCGACTTGCTCGTGGTGGCCTATCAATCCGACCTGACCCGCGTCTTCACGTTCATGACCGGACGAGAAGCGAGCCAGAGAACGTATCCAGCGCTGGGATACAAGGAGACGCACCACGACATTTCGCATCACGCGCGACAGGCCGAGAAGATGGAGCAGCACACGCGCATCAATACGTATTTCGCGACGCTGTTTGCAGCCTTCCTGGAAAAGCTTCGCAAGTCGCCGGAGGCCGATGGCTCCGTGCTCGACAATTCCTTAATCGCTTTCGGCGCCGGCATGAGTGACGGTCAGGCGCATAACTCCTATCCGCTGCCGTTCTCTCTGGTCGGCGGCGCGGGTGGACGAATGAAGGGCAACCGCTTCATCGTTGCTCCGGAGTGGACTCCGGTGGCAAATGTCTGGCTCAGTGTCGCCGGAATGTTCGGCAGTCCGCTCGAGCGTATCGGCGAAAGCACTGGCCCACTGCCGCTTTAGTCTTAGGGCGCGCAACGTGAAGGGCGTATCCATCCGACTCCTGCTGCTGATCACGCTCGCGTCCGCTGCGCTTCTGCACGCTGCCGACAACGCTCTTCTCACGGCCGTGAAAAACTCCGACGTCGCCACTGTGAGGCGACTGCTTCAGCAGGGATCGCCGGTCAACGTGTCTGAAGCCGACGGCTCGACGCCACTGCACTGGGCCGTGGAATCCGATGATCTGGAAATGACCCGCCTGCTTCTCAAAGCGGGCGCCGATGCAAAACGCGCCAACCGCTACGGCGTGACACCGCTGCAACTGGCTGCCGTTAACGGTAATGTCTCCGTGATACGCGATCTGCTCGACGCCGGAGCGGATGCCAATGCGGTTCTTCCTGAAGGCGAAACCGTGTTGATGACCGCCGCGAGGACCGGTTCGTCAGAATCCATCAAGCTGCTTCTCGACCGTGGCGCCAACGTGGACGCGCGAGACAAATGGTATGGTGAATCCGCTTTGATGTGGGCTGCTGCGCAGAATCATGGCACCGCCGTGAGCGTCCTGCTCGCGCATGACGCGCCGGTCGATTCCCGATCGAAGTTGCAGACCACGGCGAACCGCCGCGCGGGGCAAAGCGTTCTTTCGCTGGGGAACTGGACTCCTCTGATGTACGCGGCTCGCGAAAACGCGATTGATGCCGGACGTGCCCTCGTGAAGGGAAGGGCCGCACTGAATCTTGTGGACCCCGATGGCGCCACCGCGCTCGAAATCGCGATCATCAACGCGAATTACGAATTTGCGGCGATGCTTCTGGACGCCGGAGCCGATCCCAATGTTGTCGATACCGAAGCCGGTATGGGACCACTCTACGCCGCAGTGGACATGCACCGTCTGGCTGTCGGACACGGAAGACCCAATCCCAGACCCGTCGGCCTGATGACCGCTGTCGATCTTGCAAAGAAATTGCTCGAACATGGCGCGGATCCCAACCGGCGTCTGAAAAAGGCTATCCTGCAGCGACACCACACGGCCGGCGATTCTTCGCTGGGCGAAGGCGCAACGCCGTTCCTTCGAGCAGCAAAGTCGGGCGACATTGAAATGATGCGCGCTCTGGTTGCCGGAGGAGCCGACCCGAAACTCGCCATGGCCAATGGGGCGAACGCGCTTCTGTATGCCGCCGGTCTGGGTTGGCGCAATGGCAGTCCCGCCGCACCTTCCTACGATCAGGGGAGCGATGAAGAAGCGGTGGAGGCCATCCGGTTCCTGCTTGAAAAGGGTTTCGATCTCAATGGAACGAATGAGGCCGGGGACACGGCTCTCCACGTCGCCATATCCGGCCGCGCTTCGGAACCCATCATCAAATTCCTCGTCGAACAGGGAGCTGATCCCGAAGCCAGGAACAAACGTGGCCAGACTCCGCTTGCGCTCGCTGCGGCCAAGAGCGACGACATCGCCAACCTTCTTAAGAAATAGATAGGGGGCTGACCCCGACGGGTATCTTTTAGGTCATTGGAATCGGGAGGTTTCATGAAGCCACAGCTCTTCATCGTTCTGGTGCTGCTACCCATGGTATTCCTCAGCGTGCCGCAGGCGCGCGTTGACCCGCTGCCCGCAACAGCATTCCACGCGGTGTCCTACGTTGAAGTCGTAAATTCCAGCGTCGCGCGTGCCACCGCCGTCTTAGCGTTGAAGGCATATCAAACGGCGGTCCGGTCTCAGGAAGGATTCCTCAGATTCGAATACTTTGAGCAGGATGCCAGGCCAGGCCACTTCGCCTTTATCGAGACATGGCAGGATCAGGGCACCTTCGACAAACGATCGCCGGCCACGCAGCAACAACTCATCGACGCTCTCCAGCCGATCCGCATCAGCGAACTGGACCGCCGGCCCTACAAGACGCTCCACGTCGCCCCTTCCACTCGGCCGGCGCCGGGAACCGTGTACGTCATCACCCATGTGGACGCCTCACCCGCCACCGGTGTCGCGGAAATGCTGCAGCGGCTCGCTGAAGAGAGCCGGCGCGAAACCGACAATCTTCGATTTGATGTCATCCAGCACACACAGCGCGCGAATCACTTTACGGTGATCGAAGCGTGGCGCAGCCGTAACGCTCATGACGCCCACGCCGCCGCGGCACACACGAAGCGATATCGCGATGAGTACGCTCCCATGGCGGGAAGCCCGCTCGATGAAAGGGTGTTTCAGATACTGGAGTAGGGGACGGGGAATTGGGAAATTGGACGAGTTGGATATCTCAAAGTCGAGATTACAAGATCTTAAATTGGACTGGCCCCTCACCCCGAAGGGGGGACGGAAGTTTAGCCGGGGCTGGCATCACTGAGTCAGTTCCTCCCCGATTTCATTCCTCACCCCGAAGGGGTGAAAGGAGTTTAGCCGGGGGTAAGCGCGAAGCGCGCAACCCCCGGTAATGGTGCTCTCTGATCCCGGCACCCTGAAGGGGTGCCAGGACACCATTGTACTGACAACGGGATGTGAGTCGCTCACGCTCGCCTACCCGGCTAGTCTCCTTCACTCCTCCGGGTTGCGGTGACTCAACATCACCTCATCTTCTCCTTCATCCACTGGATTGCGCGATCCTGCGTCCCCAGCGGCAGTCGGTTGTAGTCCCAGGGCTCATCCAGCTTGAGGTTCTCGGCAGCGTTATAGACGTCGTAAATTTTCTTCGCCTGCTCGACGGCCTTCTTCACATCCGCCGGAGTAGCATCGCGGTCGAACTGCGGCGAGAGAACATAAATGGGGCGAGGCGCAATCGCTGCAATGAGCTCATCGTAGTCATAAGGCAATCGAGCTTCTTTGCCAATGAATGCGCCCATCCTCGGCAGGAGATCGTGCTCGCGGAAGTAACGAGCGATGCCGCCGGTTCCTTTGTCGGCAGTGTCGGTGCGCATCGGTGTGAAGCCGTTGAGGCTGACAACGCCTTTGACACGCGAGTCGAGAACGGCCGTATGCAGGGCGAGATTCGCGCCCATCGAATAACCGAACAGATAGATGCGAGTGGGATCCACCTGCGCATCTTTGGAGAGCATGTCGATGGCCGTCCGTGTGTCCTCCACCATGTGCCCCATTTGTGACCATCGCGGGTATTTGTTGTAGAAGGCGGCTGCCTCGACCTGGCGAGAGCCGAAGCCGGATTGATCGAAGGCGAGCACGGCGTATCCCGCCTGGGCCAGCGCGAGCACAGGATGAACATCGTAGTGATAAACCCAGCTATAACCCAGCGAAGAGCTATAGCCATGCAGCCAGATGACAGCCGGCAGCCTGGTATCGGCCGCTACGTCTTTCGGTGTAAACAGGTCGGCCTCGATGACGCCGAAACCGGACGCGCTCGGAATAGTCACTTTGCGTTTGTTGGTCTTCTGAACGGCAGTGTTGATCCAGCCATAAGAATTGCCGCTGGCCTTGGTGGCGTGAATGTCATCGAACAACGTTGCATTGGTCGGAGCGCCGGCGCGGCCGCCGCGTGGTGGCGCTGCGGGTTGTGAAGGATCACCCAGCTTCGGAAGCGGGAAGGGATTGGCGAGCGTGCCGGGAGTCTTGTCTCCCAGCATCCATTCGACGGCCTTGCGGATGTCCGGCACTTTCTTCTCCCAGTCCGCGACGGACCCGGCCGTGAGCTTGCGCGTGGGGAATTTCGAGATGTCGATGGTTTCTTTTACCTGTGCCTTCCACGTGTCGTAATCCCAGGGATAAACCAGTTCATTGGTCCACTTCTTCTGAGACCTGCCGAATTGGTAATCCAGCCAGTCCATCGCGGACTGCACGTCGTTCGCGCCGTGATATCCGGGGCTGTGCATGACACCCAGCGCATCGGGTTTGCCGAGAAGTTCGAAGGCCCGTCGCGCGGAGTGATAGGCCTGTTCCATGGGCCAGGGCTGCGAGACTTCATCATTGTTGCCGTAGGTAATGAGGACCGCTCTGGGAGCGACAAGCGCAACGAGCAGATTGCCGTCCACCGGCAGTCGATCCTCGCGTCCTGAGAAGAAGCGGAGCCGCGGGACGAACCACGTCGGAAAGTTTCGCGTGGTGCTTTCAATGCTTTCGCCGAAGCCGCGCTCACTGCCGAGTCGCCACGGCATCACGCCTCCCACACCAGTACTGCCCGGGATTACAGCCGCGATGCGTGTGTCGAGGGCAGCTGCGATCAGCGCCATCTTGCCGTCGCGGGAGTAGCCGTTCATCGCGATGTGCGCCTTATCGACCTGCGGCAGCGTGTAGAGATAGTCAACGAGCATCTGGCAGGACCACGCGCGGCGAGGCAGGTCGGCGAAATCGAATTCCGGATACAGCGGAACGTACGCGTTGGCGTCGTTCTGTCCGTCGTTGCCGGCGAAACCGGCAGCGATGTAGCCGCGTGCCAGCGCCACGCCGCCGAAACCGGCTGCGCCGGGCGCATTGATGCTCGGGCTGATCATGACGGGGAAGGGACCATCGCCGGCCGGAATGGTGACGGTGGCCCGCAATGTGGCCTTCTGCTCCGGCCCAAATTCAAAACGCAGGTTGCGCGTGATCTGTCCGTTGGCGGTGTTCTCGCTGAGTACCACAACGTTCGCAAGCGCGGGCTTCGGCGGGAACGTCCCTATGTCGTACTTTTCTTCCAGTCCAAAGATCTCGGCGCGTCGGACCTTCCAGTCTTCGGCATTCTTCACCGTGCGACCGTTGAGAAAGCGTAGAGGATCGGGCAACCCATTGATCTTCGGCAAGGCGTCGAAGTCCGGAGGCAGTTCATGCGTGCGCTCGAGCCATGTATTGAATGAGGGAACCGCGGGGACCGTTTGAACGAACCTGTCCAGGTATGTCTTGCGCTCCTCCAGGGTCATCCCCAGAGAAGGAAAAAGACAGACCAGTAATGCGAGAAGTGCCAGGAGTTGCGAATGTCGTTTCATGGTTCCAGGAGCATAGGCGGTTCCGAACGGACGGTGCAAGTCCGCGCAAACCTACTTGCCGCCGAAGATTGTCAGCAGGTGCCCGTCGGGATCCTTGAACGTCGCGGCCCAGGACTCAGCACTGACCTGACCGGGTTCCTTGATGAACACGCAGCCTCTGTCCGTGAGGAGGCGGTGGGATGCAGAGACGCTCTCAACCGAAAACACAATTTCCATGGAACTCGTCGCGGGTTTGATGAATTTTCCGAGCGTTTGGCTTAGCAGGAGAGTGACCGCCGGCGTTTCGATGAAGGCGATATCCCCGGACGGTTTCGCATGAAGACCGAGGGCGCCGCTATAGAACTCAATGGATTTTGCGAGGTCCGTCACGCCTATCGTGATCACAGAGACCTTTGAGGGCATGTTCGGGTTTGGCATGGTTTGTCCTCCCTGGAGTGAAGCTGTTGTCGCTGCGCAAAGTGCGAGGCTCAAAAGAATCGAAAGTGAGCATCGTTTTGTGTTGTTCATGACGCGAGCGTAGCGTCCCGGATTACGTTGTGGCTTGCCCGATCTTGCGAATTTCTGAAGAAGGACTGACGCCAAAGCGCGTGCGGAAGAGGCGGCTGAAGGCCGACATGCTGGAGAATCCCACCTCGAGGCTGGCTTCGGTGACGGAGTGTCCGCTCCGGAGCAGCGAACGCGCGCGATTCAGCCGCAATGTGGTGAGATACCTGTGAGGGGTTTCCCTGAATGTCTGCACGAACGCGCGATGCAGGTGGTAACGGGAAAGACACGCCTCGCGGGCCACTTCTTCCAGAGAGACGCGCTCGCTGACCTTGCCATGCAGGAACTCGCGCGCGATCTGGAGCCGTCGGAAAAGTTCCTCCTGCGTGGCTCGACGCGCGGCCGGAATGCGGGCGATTTGTGAAGCGATCTCTCCGTGAAGGGCCGTCACTTCCTGGGAGAGAATCAGAAAGTCCTCTTCAAAGCTGCTGGGTTGCAGTTGTTCGCCGCAGCGTTCTGCCAGCGAGCGAAGGCGCGGAAGAATGGTTCCTTTCTTGTCGGTGTGCAGCCGTGCCAGGAAAGTCAGTGGCGGCGCGGTCCGAGTGGGAGCATCCAGGGAGGCCTGAAGCGGACTGGTCATGTCCTGCGCGACGCGCTCGACGAAACCTCGCAGGAAGAAGGCGCAACACGTCTCGACGGGACGTGGGGCGTCAACATTCATGGAATACTTCTGCCCGTCATTAAGAATGAGAAATGTGTCGTCGTTGACGACGAGGTTTCTCCCGTCCACGATCCAGGTCACTTCTCCACGGAGGACCGACTTGATGGAGAACGGACCGGGATAGTTTTCGACGTGATGCTGGCGTCCGGAAGCGTGGAGGACGAGGTTGTCCACACCCATTCGCGAACCTTCGGGGAAGAGATAGGGAGCAGGTTTGCGCGCCGCAGGCATGGTGTTTCAGATCATACTGGATGCGGCCCATGGAGAATGAGGTGACATTTCGTTTGTCGCAGCCCCATTCAACAGAACACTGGCGCCAGGCTCGCCGGCTCATTGAGCAGTACGCCGCATCTCTGGATTTCGACCTCTCGTTTCAGAACCTGGCCGATGAACTCGATCACCTCGCGAGCGAATACGACGCGCCTGCGGGAGCTTTCCTTCTGGCTGAGGACGACGGTGGCTATATCGGGTGTGTAGGGTTGCGCTATTTTTCTGACGGCATCGGCGAGGTCAAACGGCTTTATGTCATTCCCGATGCGCGAGGCCTTGGCGCGGGACGCCTTCTGGCCGAAGGTATCGTCGCTGCCGCGAGGCGGCTTGGATATGCGCGCCTGGTGCTGGATACCGTGGCTTCGATGCAGCACGCACAATCCCTGTACGTGTCCCTCGGATTCAAGCCGACCGAAGCGTATCGATTTAATCCGCTGCCCGGCGCTGCCTTCTTCGAGCTGAAGCTGTAAAGAAGATTCCGCGTTGTGGCTATTCGCACCTCAACGCGACGTCCAGCGACCAAAGATTCTGGACAATTTCGATTTTGACAACACATTGGCTTCAGCGGCCAATGGTTCGGGCACAACTGTTTCCACAGTCCATTCGATTGGGGTGGACCACAGTAACGTTGAGCGTTCAGTGGACGTCCCGCCGTTGGTTTCCAGATTCAGGACAGTAGGAGCCTTAGTCTTCACGAGCGAAGGCGACTGTTCTACTTGAGGTAGTTCACGTTCACCAACAGCCAGCGTGGCGTGCATCACGTCGTGCTCCAGGCCAAGCAGATGGCCGAATTCGTGGACGACTACTGAGAACAGATCCACTTGATCGGCTTCGACCCCGGCCAGCGACACTGACCAGCCGTAACCTGCCGCGTCGTCATCAAGACGGATGAGGCCAGCATTAGTTTCTCCCAACAGCGTGCTGCCCAAGTCCTCGATCCGGATTTCTGCGCTCGTAAGAGTCTCCAGAGTATCTAGAGCTACGCCCTGATCTGCCCAGAACTGGATAGCGGCCTGAGCAATAGGTGCCAATGCGGCATAGGTTAGATCCTGACCTGCCTGTGAGCCGGTATTAGGGCTCCCCGAAATCTGAAGTGGCCCCGATACGTCGTTGTCCGTGATTATGCCCACGGCGGTAGGATCCTGGATACCGGCGCCGACTGCGTTGCTGAGATTGACGAAGAAGGATTCCGCATCCTCGTCGAGCAGGTCACCCTTTACGAGGACAGTGATGGTTTGTGTTGTCGTGCCCGGGGTAAAGGTCAGCGTTCCACTGGTGGCAATGTAGTCCACACCCGTAGTTGCTGCCCCCAATACGGGAGCGTTGTCCGCTGTGCTGTAGTTGACTGTGACGGTCTGAGAACTCGCCTGCGAAAGCTTTACGGTGAAGGTGACCGGGGTTGTGCCGTAATTGCCTTCCGTGACCGTTTGGTCTCCTGGAGCGGTTGGGTTGGAGACACTCGTGACAAAATAGAGCAGTTTTTCGTTGTTCGGATGATTTCGGATATTTCCGCCATCGAGGATCTGGAACGGCGACTGGACACCATCCCAGTTGGACGAGAACAGGAGCACCGATCCGTCGTACAGGGTAACGGAGACCTTGTCCGTCCCCTTGTTATTGCTGCCTGTGCCGGGTTCGCCATTGTCGTCGGTACGCATAGTCAATTGGAGATTCCCGCCAAGGGATATTGGCGCATTGGGATTCGTGACATCCGTCAGGTTTGCCTTGCTTATGAATGTTCCCGTGCCATCTTCCGGGTTGATGCCAAGGGAATCGGTCGATGTGCTCTTGATCTGGTAGATATGCACAATCCCGTCGCTTTCGAGGCGCCGGAATATGATGTTGACCTTGCCTTGGATGTTAGTCAGGTTCCTGTTGAACTTGACGTTAAAGCCGAAGTTCGTCTTCAGATTGTCGTCCGCTGCGTACTGGCCAGCCGAGTCTGTATTAATGATGTAACCGCCGCCGGTGATGGAATTATCGAGGGGTTTGGCCACGGTTACTAATTCGTCATCAAGTTGGCAATCCCGAGTGTAGTAGTTGCTCACAATCGTACGGACTTTGTAGGTCACGGCGTCCGCGTTGCCGATGTTTGCGGTCCAGTTTGCAATAGCCGAGCCGACCGTGCGGTCGGCTGGATTGATCAGGTTCACGGGAATGTTGGAAATCGTCGCCAAAAGTACATCAGTCGAGGCGTCATAGATCTTGAAGGTCACCCTCGCGTTGGTAACCACATTGGTTATGTCATCGTTATCAACGTTACCGCGTAGGTTCAGTCCGCCCAGATCGTCAATGTCAACAATGGTTGCCTGCAGCGGAATCACCACGCTGGTTGAAGCGGCACTCCCAGTTGACAGGTACGTGGGGCCAACGTAGTACGCGAGCGCGTCTTCTTGTGTCACTGTCAGGGTGTCCGTGTCGGAACTTCCGCTCAGTAAAGGATCGGTACTGACAAAGGCCGCTTTATAGGAGTAGGCGCCGGGTGCGAGAAGAATCT
>Ga0068859_100001267_pt1 | contig 25815 bp, 23 predicted proteins | sample KBSSwiS22_FD_66585 | JGI IMG/M metagenome (GOLD analysis project Ga0068859, IMG submission 66585) | Switchgrass rhizosphere microbial communities from Kellogg Biological Station, Michigan, USA - KBS Switchgrass S2-2 | ecosystem: Host-associated > Plants > Roots > Rhizosphere > Soil ...
TGGGCGGGTCTTCCGCGCTGGCGGTGGCGGTGGCCGCGGCGGCCTCGCGCGCGGTGGGACGCGACCTGGATGCGGACGGGCTGTGGCCCGTGGTGCGCGACGCGGAGGCGCAGTCCATCGCCGTACCCACCGGCGTGCAGGACTATCTGGCCGCGATCCACGGCGGCGTCCTCGGTATCCATCTGGAGCCGGGGAAGCTCCGGGTGGAGAAGCTGCAGACCGACCCGGGGCGGGTCGAGGAGTCGCTGATGCTGGTCGACGCAGGGGTCAGGCGGTTCTCAGGGATCAACAACTGGGAGGTCTTCAAGGGCCAGATCGACGGCGACGAGCGCGTGCGCGGCGCCCTGGCCGAGATCGTCTCCGCCGCCTCCCGGCTGCGGGCGGCCCTCGTCGGCCACCGATACGACGAGGTCGGCCCTTGCGTGGCCGAAGAGTGGGCGGCGCGCAAGCGGCTGGCCCCCGGCGTCACCAGCCCCGAGATCGACCGCATCGCGGAGATCGCGGCGGCCCACGGAGGGTCAGCCAAGGTTTGCGGGGCGGGGGGAGGCGGCATGGTCACCGTCTGGGCGGAGCCGGGACGGCGGGACAAGGCCGAGAAGGCCCTGCAGGAGGCCGGGTTCAAGGCCGTCCGCTTCCGCCTGGACCTGCGGGGCCTCGAGGTCGAAAACCTCTCGTAAACGTTCTATAATCTGCGTTTCGGCTCGAGGCAATAACGATGATCCAGGCGACCCAGCTCAAGCGCGGCATGTGCATCAAGCACGACAACGACCTCTGGCGGGTGGTCGAGGCCCAGCACAAGACCCCCGGCAACCTGCGGGGCCTGGTCCAGGCCAGGATCCGCAACCTCAAGAACGGCGCCATCAGCGAGCACCGCTTCCGCTCGGTCGACATGGTGGAGAGGGCCATCCTCGACGAGACCGAGATGGAGTTCCTCTACCGGGACGGCGACATGTACCACTTCATGAACAACGAGACCTACGAGCAGATCGGCCTCTCGGACGAGGTGCTCGGCGACGCCGTGCCCTACCTCATCCCGAACATAAAGCTGAAGATCGAGATGTGGGAGGGCCGCCCCGTGGGCATCGAGCTGCCCATGATGGTCGAGATGAAGGTCCTGGAGACGGAGCCCGCCATCAAGGGCGCGTCGGTCTCCAACCAGAACAAGCCCGCCAAGATGGAGACCGGCCTCGTGGTCAACGTCCCCCCGTTCATCGCGGAGGGTGACGTGATCCGCATCGACACCTCCAGCGGCAGCTACATCGAGCGCGCGCGCTCCTGATGGTCCCGGTCGCGCGGCCCTCCTCGGGCTGGGTCGAGGTCATCACCGGGAGCATGTTCAGCGGCAAGAGCGAGGAGCTCATCCGGCGGATCCGCCGCGCGCAGATCGGACGGCAGAAGGTCCAGATCTTCAAGCCGCGGATCGACAACCGCTACGCCCAGGACCACATCGTCAGCCACTCCGACATGAAGATGCCGTCCCAGACCGTGGCCAGCGCCGCCCATATCCTGGAGATGCTGGATCCGGCCACAGAGGTGGTGGGGATCGACGAGGGCCAGTTCTTCGACGCCTCGCTCGTCCAGGTCGTGAACGACCTGGCGGACCGGGGCCTGCGGGTGATCGTGGCCGGCCTCGACCAGGATTACCGCGGCCGGCCCTTCGAGCCCATGCCCCAGCTGCTGGCGGTGGCGGAATACGTGGACAAGACGCTGGCCATCTGCGTCCGCTGCGGCGCGCCGGCCAACCGCACCCAGCGGCTCGTGGCGGCCACCGATCGGGTGGTCGTGGGCGGCGCGGAGCAGTATGAGGCCCGCTGCCGCCGCTGCTTCCAACCCGGCGCGCCCGGTTCCGAATCGTAACACCCGGCCGCCGCCGGGGCGGGGATCTGGTGGCGCCCCTCGGTGCGATTCATGAACGGGATCAACGACTTGGGAGCAATATCGGGGCGGCGGCACATGGCTTGCTCTAGTCCGGGCCGACATGCCTCAAACGGACGCCATCCCTCTGGTTCGTTGCCGTCTGGACGGCCCCGAAGACGAACCATCTACGGCGCTGCGTTACGTCCTGCTCGCCGAGCTGGACCTCTGGCAGTATCTGATGGAGACCCGGCACAACCGCCGAGTGACCATCGAGAGCGTCTCGGTATGGATCCCCGATGTGGCCGCGCACGGAATGTGGGTCCTGCCCGCCGACGTCCTCGAGCCGGTGTTCCGGATCAGCCTGGAGCGGCCCGGGCCGCAGGGGTCGATGGTTCCCGTACAGCGCTTCTTCGCGGCCGAGACCTACCCGCTGGCCCGCGAGGCGCTGCTCTCGCACGTGCCCGGCCTTCGCCACCTCCACGCCACGGCCGGGTATTTCGTGACCGAGCAGAGCGCGCGGCGGATCGCGCACTCGGCCTGAGCCGGCGCCCGCCACGAAAGCGGGCCGCGTGAGCGCGTCCCGGCTCATCTCCCTCGACGGCTCGCAGGGCGAAGGCGGCGGCCAGATCGTGCGCACGGCCCTGGCGCTGTCCGCGGTCACGGGCCAGGGCTTCGAGATCACGCGCATCCGCGCCGGCCGTACGGTCCCCGGCCTCCGTCCCCAGCACCTGGCCGCGGTGCGCGCGGCCACCCTGGCTTGTGGCGCGCGGGTGGGCGGGGCGTTCGACGGGTCGCCGGACCTGCGCTTCGAGCCGGGTCCCATCACGGCCGGCGACTTTCGCTTCGAGATCGCCACCGCCGGAGCGGTCACCCTCGTGCTGCAGACCGTGTTGCTGCCGCTGGCCACGGCGGGGCAGCCGAGCCGTGTGGAGGTGACGGGAGGCACGCACGTCCCCGCGAGCCCGTCCTTCCATTACCTCGACCGCCACTGGCGCGCGGTCCTGTCGCGGCTGGGCGTCGAGATGTCCCTCGACCTGAAGCGCGCCGGCTTCTATCCCCCCGGCGGTGGCGAGGTGGGGGCCGAGGTCCGGCCCTGGTCACGGCCCGCGTCGCTGTCCCTCGAGACGCGCGGGGCGCTGGTGGCCGTCCGGGGCACGTCGGGGTCGTCGCGGCTCACCGGGGACGTGGCGCAAAGGCAGCGCGACGCGGCGCAGTCGATGTTGTGGGAGCGCCGCCGCATGGAGGCCGCGTGGGAGGTGGTGGACGTGCCCGCGTCCTCACCCGGGTCCTTCCTCCTCCTGGAGGCCGTCTTCGAACAGGGACGGGCCGCCTTCGGGTTGCTGGGACAGCGCGGCTTGCGGGCGGAGGTCGTGGGCGACCGGACCGCCCGCACGCTGCTGAAGTTCCTGGACGGCGAGGGAGCGGTGGACCCCCACCTGGCCGACCAGCTGGGCCTGCCCCTGGCCCTTTCCGGAGGCGGCGGACGGGTCACGACCACCGAGGTCACCTCCCACCTGGAGACGGTGGCCGGGGTGATCGCGCAGTTCGGTATCCCGGCGCGCACCTGGGGCCGGCGCGGCGGCCCCGGAGGCCTCGAGGTGGGCCGGGTTTGACCGCCCTGCAGCGCGCGGCTAGCATCGTTTCCCTGGGCATAGCACTCGCGGGCTGCGCCCGCGCGCGAGCCATCCCCAGGATCGACGTCTCGGCGCCGCGGGCGGCGAGCCTCGACGAGGTCGTGGCGGCCTATGACGGATACTGCAAGGGGATCGAGACGCTCTCCGCGTCCGGCGACCTGGACGTGAGGGACCTGCGGGCGGGCAAGGCCCGCACGCTGGGCGTGCGGCTGGTGGCAACGCGGGGCGGCCGCCTCTACCTGAAGGGCTCGGTGGCCGTGGTGACGGCGCTCGAGGTGGTCGCCGACGGCGCGCGCTTCTGGTTCCAGGTCCCTTCCAAGAAGACCGTATGGACGGGCACGGCGTCGGGGTCGGCGCCCACGACCGCCGAGACCGAGAACGCGCCCTACTACGCGCTGCGGCCCGGCGACGTGACCTCCGCCCTCTTGCCCGAGCCGCTGGACCCCGGCCCCGACGAGACCGTGGTGCTGGAGGCGGACCGGGAGACGTTCTCGCTCGCGGTGGCGCACGTCGAGGGTGCACGCGGGCGCGTGCGCCGCCGCGTCTTCCTGGATCGGCAGACCCTGCGGCCCGTCCGGCTGCGCAGCTACGACGATCGGGGCGACCTGCGTACCGAGGCGCGGCTCTCGTCGTGGACGGAGACGGGCCCGAAGCGTGTGGAGATCTCCCGGCCCCTCGACGGCTACGAAGCGGCCTTCACGTTCGACCGCGTGGAGAAGAACGTGCCCGTTCCCGAGCGGGCGTTCCAGCCGCGCACGCCGCCGGAGTACACGGTGGTCGAGGTGGGGAAGTAATGGCCGCCGCGCGCGAGCCGATCCTGAAGACGGTCGACCTGCGGATGTGCTACCACGTGGGCAAGCTGGAGGTCCACGCCCTGCGCGGGGTGGACGTGCAGGTGCAGCGGGGCGAGTTCGTCGCCATCATCGGGCCCTCGGGCTGCGGCAAGTCCACGCTCCTGCACCTGCTGGGCGGGCTGGCCCGTCCCAGCTCGGGACAGATCTTCGTGGACGGCGACTGCATCTCCTCCGCGGGCGATGCGGAGCGCACCGCCATCCGCCGGGACAAGATCGGGTTCGTCTTCCAGCGCTTCAACCTGCTGCCCACCCTCACCGTCCGCGGCAACCTGGAGATCGCCCGCCAGGTGCAGGGCAACGGCGTCCCGCCGCCGAAGCAGCTCATGGAGATGCTGGAGATGGTGGGGCTGCCCCACAAGCTCCAGATGAAGCCGCTGGACCTCTCCGCGGGCGAGCAGCAGCGCATCGCCATCGCGCGGGCCCTCATCAACAAGCCGGCCATCGTCCTGGCCGACGAGCCCACCGGCAACCTGGACTCCGTGAACAGCGGCCTCATCCTGGACCTGTTCCGGGAGCTCAACGCGCGCCTGGGCCAGACCATCATGATGATCACGCACAACCCGGAGGCGGCGGCCGTCGCCCACCGCGTCATCGAGATGAAGGACGGGCGGGTGGTGAGCCACGGGATGCTGCCCCAGCTCGTGACGGGGGCGGGCACGTGACCGCGCGCCTGACGCCCGTAGCCCGCTTCCTCCTCTGGGACTACGACCGCGGCTCGGTGCCCTACGACGTCCTGGTAGCCCTGCTCCTGCTGCTGTTGATCGCGGTGCCCGCCGGCTGGTGGGGAGATCCAATGGTGATCGGACGATGACGGCCGCCCTGCTGGCCGTGGCGCTCGCCGTTCCCGCGGGCGCGACCGACGCGGCCGCGGTCCTCAAGTCCCTGGAGACCGCGGGCCGCGCGCTGAAGACCATGAAGGCCGCGTTCGTGGAGACCAAGGTCCTGGTGCTCCTGGACGAGAAGCAGGAGACGAAGGGGGACGTGCTCCTCCAGGTCCCGGGGCGGCTGCGCTGGAACTACACGGCGCCGCAGCCCAGCGCGATGGTCATCAAGGACGGGCGGTTCTCGCGGTACATCCCGCAGAGCAAGCAGGTCTTCCGGGGGCAGGCCAAGGGCGAGGCGGACCTCCTGGTCGGCTTCGGCCCCGGCGCCGCCGGCCTGGGCAAGAAATACGAGGTGACGCTCGTGGGCGACGAAACCGTGGGCGGTGCGGCGGCGTGGGTGCTGGACCTCAAGCCGAGGCCCGACCAGGCCTCGGCGGGGCTCTTCTCCGGGATCCGGCTGTGGGTCGACAAGTCCCGCTCCATCCCCATCCAGACCCGGCTGACCGAGCCCACGGGCGACCACACGACCATCCGCTTCACGGGCGTGGTGCTGAACGCGCCGCTGCCCGGGTCCGCGTTCGACCTGAAGCTCCCCGCGGACGTCGAGGAGGTGAAGTGAAGGCCGCGGCCGGGCTCGTCCTCGCCGCGGCGCTCCTGGCGGCGCCGGCGCCCGCGCAGGAGCCGGGGGGCGATCCCACCGAGATCATCGACGCGCTCCTCACCGGCCTCATGGGATTCACGGACATGACCGGCCCCGAGCTGCAGAACGAGGTGGCGGCGGCCGGCGGGATCGCCTTCCGCTCCGACGTCCCCGTCGAGTTCATGACGCGGGCGGAGCTCTCGCGGTATCTGGCGGACCTGCTGGACTCGGAGTACCCCGCGGACCGCGCGGAGGCCGACCAGCGGACGCTGCTGGCCCTGGATCTCCTGCCTCACGGCAGCGACCTGCGCGCGATGCGGACGCGGCTCCTGGAGGAGAACATCGTCGGGTTCTACGACGAGAGGCCGGGGAAGAAGCGGCTGTACGCGGTCAGCGAGCAGCGCCGGCTCACTCCGGCCAACCAGCTCATCCTGTCCCACGAGATGCGGCACGCGCTGCAGGACCAGTACGCCGACCTCCACGACATGCTGCCCGCCTCGGTGGGGGACTTCGACGACCGGCGCATCGCGTTCCTGAGCGTGCTGGAGGGCGACGCCACCCTGGTCATGGAGCGCTTCCTGATGCGCAAGCTGGGCGGCGGGGAAGGCGACAAGGACAAGGAAGAGGAGATGCCGCCCTTCTCCATGCCCGTGCCCCCCATGCCGAACGTCCCGCCGGTGCTCCGTGACCAGCTCCTGCTGCCCTACTTCGCGGGGCGGGATTTTGCGCAGGCGCTGCAGAAGAAGGGCGGCTGGGACGCCGTCAAGCAGGCCTGGGTCCGGCCGCCGGAATCGACCGAGCAGGTCCTCCATCCCGAGAAATACGACGCCCGGGAGGGACCGAAGCCGGTGGACCTGTCCTACGCGCCGCGCGGCGGGCGCATGATCAACGAGGGCGTGCTGGGCGAGGTCCTGGTCAAGACCTTCCTGGGCGATGCGGCGTCCGACGAGGCCTCGGCGGGATGGGGCGGCGACCGCTTCCGCGTGTGGGACCTGTCGGGCCGGACGATGCTCGTGTGGCGCTCCGTGTGGGACTCGTCCTCCGACGCCGCCGAGTTCCTCTCCGCCGCGCAGTCGCGCCTGGCCTCGGCCCACGGCGCCGAGCCCGCCCGGCGCGGGTTCCGGGTGTTCGCCGCTCCGCCGTGGCGCTTCGCGATCGCGGAGCGCGCGGGGGGCGTGGATTTCATCTCGTCGGACGACGGGCAGGCCTTCGAAGCGGCGCTCGACGCGCTGGGCGGCTCTTGACAACCACGGGAGCGGCCTCGATAATCCGCCCCGTCTCGATCCCGCCACAAAAGCCCACACACGCGGCGCCCGCGCGCGCCGAACAGGAGGGATGACATGGCCGCTCCGCCGCCACCCCCGACCAGCCCCCGCCCGCCGGGTTCGACCCAGCTCGGCGTCGCCCCGAACGTGGGCGGGCTGCTCTGCTACGCCCCCTGCTGCATCGGACTCATCTTCTCGATCGTGGTGGTCATCGTCGAGAAGCAGAACCGCTTCCTGCGCTTCCACGCATTCCAGGGCCTGCTCTTCCATGCCGCCCTCTTCGTCGTGGCCGTCGCCGTCCAGATCCTGCTGACCATCGTCGGCTTCGTCTCCGCGGGCCTGGCCCTCATCGGCCACATGCTCTGGCTCCTGATCGCGCTGGGCATCCTGGCCGCCGAGATCCTGCTGATGGTGAAGGCCTACAACAACGAAGAGTACGAGCTTCCGACGCTGGGCCCGCTGGCCCGGAAGTACATGGCCTAGGTCCCGGCCTGCTCGACGAGCAGGCGGCCCGAGCCTTCGAGACGGAGCAGCGCGCCCGGTCCGCCCTGGCGCAGCACCACCTCGTAGAGCTGGCGGTCGTCCACCACGTGGGCCGTCAGCTCGCCTTTCCACGTGATGACGGAGGCCGAGGGCACGGACACCGGCATGGCCGGCGTCACCACGAGGGAGATCGGCTTGCTGGCCACCGACAGCGCCGCCATGCCCCGTCCCTCCAGGACCAGGACCTCCGGGCCGTTCCCGTCGCCGAGGGGGACGTAGCGCGGGGTCAGGGTCTCCTCGCAGGCCAGCAGGTGGGAGGGCTCCACGTATACCGCCTCCTCGTCGACCTGCATGAACGTGATCTCGCGGCCCTTGTCGGTCAGGATCAGCTTGCCCGTCCCCGTGATGATGACAAGCGCGGGGCTGCCGCCCGGCCGCGGGTCCTTGACCCAGAAGGTGAGGTTCCCGCTGTAGGAGTAGACCGTCCCCTGCTTGATGAAGACCTTGCCCGAGAAGTCCACCTCGACCAGGTTGTTGCCCAGCGAGTGGAAGACGTGGGGGCGGCGCGGCGGCAGCGTGTGCGCGGACGCGTCGGCGTTGGCCGCTCCGGCGGGCGTGGCGGAGAGGACGTGGCGGGGGAGCTTGAACTTGTTGGTGTCCGGCTTGGAACGGGGCGGGGCGCCGTCGGCCATCAGGACGTCGCTCACGGGGCGGACCTGCTTGCTCGGCGCGAGCGTGGTATCCGAGGACGGCTCCCTGGCCTCGCCCTTCGCGAACTCCGCGGTGTCGTCCAGCCGCGGTGCGTCCACGGCGCTGGGCGCCCGCGGACGGGGCCGCGACTGCACGCCCGCGGCCAGCTTGTCCTCCACGCGGCGCACCATGAGCGAGGCGCCCGCCTGCCGGTACTGGTAGATCGCGTCCTGGAAGCGATGCAGCCGCTCGTAGACGTAGCCCAGGTAGAAGTTGATCTTCGCGTTGTCCTTGGCCAGCTCCAGGGCCTTCAGGAACGCGGACTCCGCCTCTTCCAGCCGGTTCAGCTTGAAGCAGATGAGGCCCAGGTTGTAGAAGAGGGTGGGGGCCTCGGGGCTCTCCGCCGCCAGCTTCCGGTAGATCTCCTCGGCCTTCTCCAGCTTCTCCTGCTTGAAGTAGACGAGGCCCAGGAGGTTCAGGACCTGGGGATCCCGCGGCCGCAGCAGGTACGCCTCCTCCAGCTGCTGCTCGGCGTCGGCGAACTGCCGCTGGTCGTAGAACTCCTTCCCCTTGTTGAAGTGGGTCAGGAAGAGGCCCTGGTCGAAGGGTGCGCGCGGCGCGGGCATGCCGGAAGAGAGCGGCCCTAGTCCAAGGCGCGGATCATGCTGTAGACGACGCCCTCGGGGGGCGGCGACGACGCGAGGTGGAGGACGCCCGCGTCGTCGGTCCACTTGTAGTAGGCGCGGGGCCGCGCGGGGACGAGGGGCCGGGACGGCTCCCGGCCGGCCGCCCGCACCTTCGCGGGGGCGAAGAACGACGCCGTCATCCCTTGCAGGCCGGAAGACACGCCGGTCAAGAGGGCCTGGATCTTCTCGACGTACCCGCGCGTCTCCTTGAACGGGGGGATCCCTCCGTAGCGCAGGACGGCGTTCTCGCCGGCGTTGTAGCCGGCGAGGGCCATGTCGACGTCGCCACCGAACAGGTCGAGGAGAAGGCGCAGGTAGCGCACACCGCCGAAGATGTTCTGGCGGGCGTCGAAGGAATCGGCCACCCCGAAGCGCTCGGCCGTGAAGGGCATCAGCTGCATCAGCCCGCGGGCTCCCTTGGAGGAGACGGCCAGGGCGTCCCACTCCGACTCGACCTGGATCACCGCCTTCACCAGGGCCGGGCTCACGCCGTGGTGGGCGGCCGCGTCCTCGATGTGCTTGTCGTACTGGCCGGAATAGCTCCCGCGGAAGCCGAAGGAGTGGATGAGCCGTCCCTTGCCCGGATAGGTGAGGCGGAAGTCGCGCGCGCTGGGGATGTTCGTGGCCTCGATGACGCCGTTCGACTTGCGGCGCGTGTAGATCTGCGCGGACGCGTCGTGGGACGCCGCGAGGAGCAGCGCCGCCACCGTGAGCGCGCCTGCAACCCGCTCAGACACCCACGCCCTCCAGCATCTCCCGCGCTACCTCGGCCGCCTTGCGGCGCATGGCGTCCACGTCGCCCGCGGCCACGCCCCCGCCCTGCGCGAAGTCCGGGCGGCCGCCGCCGCGCAGGCCGAGCCGCTTCATCACCTCGGGGGCCTTGACCTTGTCCTTGAGGGAGTCGGACACGGCGCTGATGACGTTCACGCCCTCGTCGCCGATCGAGGACGAGACCAGGATGAAAGGACGGTCGCGGTGCTCGTTCTGCCACCGCTTCACGACCTCGGCGTGCGCCTGGCGGTCCAGGCCCTCGAAGCGCGGGGTCCAGACCGCGACCCCGCCGATCTCCACCACGTCGCCGCCACCGACTCCGGTGCCGCCGCCCGTGGCCAGCTTCATCTTGAGCCGGTCGATCTCGCGCTGCTGGGCCTTCAGCTCCTCGCGCATCCGCGCGTACTCGTCCACCAGCTCTCGACGGTCCTTCTTGGCCGCCTGCTCCAGATCCTCGAGGATGCCCTGGTCCTGCCGGGCGCGATCGACCGCGGCCTCGCCGGTGAGGGCCACCACGCGCCGCGTCCCCGCGGAGACGCCTTCCTCCGAGGTGACCAGGAAGAGCCCGATGTCGCCCGTCTGCTTGACGTGGGTGCCGCCGCAGAACTCGATGGAGAAGCCGGGGACCTCGACCACCCGGACCCGCTCGCCGTACTTGTCGCCAAAGAAGGCCAGGGCACCCGAGGCCAGGGCCTCCTCGCGTCCCATCACCCGCGTGCGCAGCGGCACGTTGCGCAGGATCTGCTCGTTGACGCGGTTCTGGATCTGGCTCAGCTCCTGGGGGCCCACCCCCTGGTAGTGGCTGAAGTCGAAACGGAGCCGCTCAGGCGTGACCTCGCTGCCCGCCTGCTTGACGTGCGTGCCCAGGACCTCGCGCAGGGCCGCGTGCAGCAGGTGGGTGCCCGTGTGATGGCGCATGGCGCCCGTGCGCCGGCCTTCGTCCACCTGGACGCGGACGGTCATGCCGGCCTCGAAGCCGCCCGAGGTGACCTTGACGTGATGGACGTACAGGCCGGGAAGCGGAAGGGTGGTGTCGACCACTTCTGCCGCCGAGCCGCGGGCCTCGATGATCCCGTGGTCGCCGACCTGTCCTCCCGACATCCCGTAGAAGGGCGTGCGGTCCAGGACGATCTGCCCCTCCTGTCCCGCGTCCAGGCGAGTGGCCAGGGCGCCGTCCTTCAGGACCGCGAGCACCCGCGCCTCTTCGACGGTCAGGCTGTCGTAACCGAGGAACTCCGGCCTGCCCTTCTCCAGGAGCTCCATGTACAGCGGGTCGCCGGTGACCGCACCCATCTTGCTGCCGTGCCGCGCGCGCTCCCGCTGTCCCTCCATCTCCCGCTCGAAGCCCTCGCGGTCCACCTTCAGGTCATAGTCCTGGGCCAGCTCCTCCAGGAAGTCCACGGGCAGGCCGTAGGTGTCGTAGAGCCGGAAGGCGTCGGGTCCGGGGATGCGGTCCTGCACGCCCGCCTTGCGCAGCCGCTCCACGGCCTTGTGGAACTCCGCCATGGCCAGCTTCAGGGTGGAGCCGAACCGCTCCTCCTCCGCCCGCACCACCCGCGCGATGGAGGCCGCGTGGATGCGCAGGTCGGGATAGGCGCCGGACATGCGGTCGATCACGGCCGCCGTCAGCTCATGGAGGAAGGGCTGCTCGATCCCCAGCTTCTTCCCGTGGCGCATCCCGCGGCGCATGATCTTGCGCAGGACGTACCCGCGGCCCTCGTTGCCGGGGACGACACCGTCGCCGATCAGGAAGGTCATGGCCCGCAGGTGGTCGGCCACCACCCGCAGCGACACGTCGCCGTCCGCGCTCGCCCCGTAGGACGTCCCCGCGCGGCTGGCCACCGCCGCGATGATCGGCTGGAAGAGGTCCGTGTCGTAGTTCGAGAGCCGGCCCTGGACGACGGCGGTGATCCGCTCCAGGCCCATGCCGGTATCGACGCAGGCCGCGGGCAGGGGAGTCAGCTTGCCGGCCGCGTCCCGCTCGTACTGCATGAACACGAGGTTCCAGACCTCGAGCCAGCGGTCGCACTCGCACTCCACCCCCAGGCAGGGCCGGCCCGCCTCCACCTCGGCGCAGGGCAGGGTGTCGCCCTGGTGGAAGTGGATCTCCGAGCAGGGTCCGCAAGGCCCGGTCTCGCCCATGGCCCAGAAGTTCTCCTTGGCCCCGAGCTCGAGGATGCGGTCCTCGGCGACGTGGGCGCGCCAGAAGCCGTGGGCCTCGGCGTCGCGCGGCACGCCGCCCTCGCCCTTGAAGATCGTCACCTTCAGGCGGTCCTGGGCCAGGCCCAGGTCGCGGGTCAGGAGCTCCCAGGCGAAGGCGATGGCGTCCTTCTTGAAGTAGTCGCCGAAAGAGAAGTTCCCGAGCATCTCGAAGAAGGTGTGGTGGCGCGCGGTCACGCCCACGTTCTCGAGGTCGTTGTGCTTGCCCCCCGCGCGCACGCACTTCTGCGACGACGCCGCCCGCTTGTAGTCGCGCTTCTCCTTGCCCAGGAAGACGTCCTTGAACTGGTTCATCCCGGCGTTGGCGAAGAGCAGCGTCGGGTCGCTCTCCGGGACGAGGGACGAGCTGCGCACCACGCGGTGGGCGCGCTCCTCGAAGTAGCGCAGGAATGCCCCGCGGATCTCGTCGGCCGTCTTCGCGGTCTTTGCCTTCTCGCTCACGCCCGCCTCAACCCTCCGTGACCGTCCCGTCGTCCGCCTCCAGCCCGTGCAGCGCGTCCCGCCATCGCGGCCACAGGGCCGCCACCCGCTCGCTGACCAGCGCGGCGGGGAAGCCCCGCCTCACCAGCGCGGCCCAGACGCTGCGCAGCCGGCGCCGCGGGTCGTCGCCCGGCCGCCGCCGCCAGTAGCGCTGGGCCAGCGCGTCCACCACCGCCGCCTCCGGCACCTCGTCCAGCGCCGCCTGCAGCCCCGTCTCCGCGGGATCCGCCGCCACGCCCTTGGCCCGCAGCGCCTGCCGGATGCGGTAGCGGCCCTGGCCCTGGTGCAGCATCCGGCTGCGCGCGAAGCGCGCCGCGTAGCCGGCGTCGTCCAGATAGCCCGACTGCCGGAGGCGCCGCACCGCCTCCTCCACGTCCGCCTCCGGGTGGCCCTTCGACAGGGCCGTCCGCATCTGCGCCTCGGTGTGGTCCCGCCGCGCCAGCCGGCGGAGGGCTTCCTGCCAGGCCGATTCCCGCCCCTTCCGGTCCCTCACTCCACGTCGAAGGACTGCATCGTCTTCTCCATCTCCTCGGCGGCCAGGTCGGACGTGGACTGGATGCCCTGGATCTTCAGCTTGAACTCGTCGGGGTTGCTGGCCCGGCGCAGGGCCTCGTCGTAGGTGATGAGCTCCTTCTTGTAGAGCTGGAAGATCGACTGGTCGAAGGTCTGCATCCCGTACTGCGACACGCCGGCGGCGATGGCCTCGTGGATGAGCTTGGTCTTGTCCTTGTTGATGATGCAGTCGCGGATGAAGGGGGTGGTGATCATCACCTCCACCGCCGGCACACGGCCGTGGCCGTCGGCCCGCGGGACCAGGCGCATGGAGATGACCGCCTTCAGGACGCCCGACAGCTGCAGGCGGATCTGCTTCTGCTGGTGGGGCGGGAAGACGGCGATGATGCGGTTGATGGTCTCGGTGGCGTCCAGGGTGTGCAGCGTGGACAGCACCAGGTGGCCGGTCTCGGCCGCGGTGATGGCGGTCTCGATCGTCTCGTAGTCGCGCATCTCACCGACCAGGATGACGTCGGGGTCCTGGCGCAGGGCCGAGCGCAGGGCGGAGGCGAAGGACCGGGTGTCCACCTCCACCTCGCGCTGGTTCACGATCGACTTCTTGTCCCGGTGCAGGAACTCGATGGGGTCCTCGATGGTGATCACGTGCTCGGTGCGCTGGGAGTTGATGTAGTCGATCATGGCCGCCAGCGAGGTGGACTTGCCGGAGCCGGTGGTCCCCGTGCACAGGATCAGGCCGCGCTGCTCGTTGCAGATCTTCTCCAGCACGATGGGCAGGCCCAGCTCGCGCACGGTCAGGATCTTGACGGGGATGACGCGCAGCACCAGGCCCACCGTCCCCCGCTGCTGGAAGACGTTGCAGCGGAAGCGGCCCAGGCCGGGGACGGAATAGGCGATGTCGATCTCCAGGTTGTCCTTGAACTTCTGCTTCTGGCGGTTGCTCATGATGGAGAACGCCATGGCGATGGTGTCCTCCTGCATGAGGCGCTTGTTCTCCACCAGCGGCACCAGGTCGCCGTTGATGCGCAGCACCGGGTGGGACCCCACCTTCAGGTGGAGGTCCGACGCCTTGCGCTCCGATGCGACCTTCAGAAGATCGTTAATGTGCATACGCTTCTAAAGCCTCCTCGCCTACACCGCGCTCGACTTCCGCCCGGACGCCTTGGACGCGGTCGCGGCGCCCGTCGGCACCGTCTGCGCGGCGCCCGTCGGCACGAACGTCAGCCACCCGAACTCGTCGGGCACGCGGCACTCGATCACGTCGAAGAAGGCGCCTTGCAGGGCCTCCGTGATCGGGCCGCGCGCGCCCTGGCCGACCACGATCTTGTCCACGGACCGGATGGGCGTGATCTCCGCCGCCGTGCCCGTGAAGAAGACCTCGTCCGCCAGGTACAGCATCTCGCGGGGCACGCGCTGCTCGTGGACCGCGATGCCCTGGCGCCGGGCCAGGGTGATCACCGAGTCCCGCGTGATGCCCGGAAGGATGGAAGAGACCAGCGGCGGCGTGAGGATCACGCCGTTCTTGACCAGGAAGATGTTCTCGCCGCTGCCCTCGGACAGGTAGCCTTCGGCGTCGAGGGCGATCCCCTCCGAATAGCCCTCCTTGATGGCCTCCATCTTGATGAGCTGCGAGTTCATGTAGTTGGCCGCGCTCTTGGCCATGGCCGGCAGCGTGTTGGGCGCGATACGGGTCCAGGAGCTGACGCGCGCGTCCACGCCCTTCTCCAGCGCCCCGGCGCCCAGGTACTTGCCCCAGTCCCAGACCATGACCGCCACGTCCACCGGGCAGGGGAAGGGGTTGACGCCCAGCTGGCCGTAGCCCCGGTAGATGATGGGCCGGATGTAGCAGGCGTCCATCTTGTTCGCGGCCACGGTCTCCAGGACCGCCTGGTTCATCTCCGCCGACGAGTAGGGCACGTCCATGCGGTAGATCTTGGCCGAGTTGTAGAGGCGGTCGGTGTGGGCGTCGAGGCGGAAGACCGCCGGCCCCTCGGGGGTGGCGTAGCAGCGCAGGCCCTCGAAGACCGCCGAGCCGTAATGGAGGGCATGGACGCCGATATGGATCTTGGCGTCGTCCCAGGGGACGAGCTTCCCGTTCATCCAGATCTGTTCCGACTTCGGGAAGGACATGGTTGGAGGACTCCTCCTCGCCAAAGTTCCGTCCAGACGGCGCGCGACCGTTCGCGGGATTCTAGAACGCCGCGGCGGGACTGTCAATGCGATTCTCGGGCGAAGTGCCTGAGACGCGAGGGGTTAGCCGGGCAGGAGGCGCGCCTCGTGGACGAAGACGCCGAGCTCCCGGTCGTCGGTGGAGTCGGACGCCTCACGCCGCGGGCGGAAGGGGCGCGTCACGGCGAGGGTCAGGTGGACCTCGCCGCGGGCCGCCAGGCCCCGCAGGTCGACGCGGATCTGGCGCGGGCCGTTGCTCCCCTCGAAGCGGGCGAGCCGGCGGCCATCCACCGCCACATAGCCCTCCGTCCGCCCTCGCGGGCTCTCGAAGCTCAGGTCCAGCACCAACACGTCCAGGCCCGGCGGCCGCCCCAGGCGCATCTCGGCCCGCGCCCCCGTCCACCGTCCGCGCCTGCCGTCGGGCCAGGTCTCGGCCTTCCGCCACCCCGGGCCGAGCTCGGGCCGGCCGTCGTCCACGGCGGCGAGGTCCAGGTCCGTCGCCAACGGCGCCGGCAGCAGCTCCACGCGGTGGACGAACACGCCCAGCACACGCGGGTCCTCCCGGCCGTCGCCGGAGACGGGCGGGGGCGCGGCGCCCTCCGTCACGAACCGCACCTCGATCACGGGGCCCGGGGTCCCGCGGACGTCGAGGATGCGCACGAGGCGCCCGTCGCGTCCGGGCAGGCGCAGCAGGGTGCGGCCGCCGACCTCGATCCGGCAGGCCTTGCCATGGCTCGGGTCCTGCAGCGTGACGTCCACGAGCAGCCCGCCCTCCGCGCCGCGGCGCTCGAGCGCCAGTCGCGCGTCGCCGGCGGTCCACCGTCCCGAGTCCCCTCCCGGCCAGCGCTCGGCGGGCCAGAACCCGGACCGGAGCTCGGGACGGCGGTCGGACCAGTCGGCGACCAGCCCGCCGGAAGCGAACCGATGGTCGGAGTCCACCAGCCCGCGCGAGCGCAGGTGGCGCAGCACCGTTTCCGCGACGCGGCGGAGTCCCGCCGGGCTGGGCCGGGTGGGGTCCACGAAGTAACCCGCGTCGCCCGAAAGCTCGGCCTCGAGGTCGAGGCAGCGGGCGCCGGTGTCGGCGGCCACGGCGCGCGTGGCCGCGTTGTACCCTGGCAAAGCGGCGAGGGGCCCGGGCAGCGGCCCGACGCCGCGATAGGGCCGGGTCAGCAGGACGGGCTCCGCGCCGCGGGCCCGCGCCAGCCGCACCAGCTCGACGAGGTGCGCCCGATACTCGTGGAGCGGCACGCGATGGGTCGGAGGCGGCGCCGGCCGGAGCGACCAGGCCCAGCGTTGCGCGGTGACCAGCGCACGCGACCATCCGCGCGACTGCGCCCGGCGGATGCGCTCCAGCCAGCCCGCATCGTCGTGCCTCACCGGCCGTGCGTCGTCCGCGCCAAAGCCGAGGACCACCACGTCCGCGCGCAGGTCTTCCATCTGGCGGTAGGACAGGAGGCCTTGCAGGGACGAGTAACCCGGGACCGCGGCGTTGACCACGCGCAGCCCGCCAGGGGCACGATTGATGTCGATCAGCTCCTGGAGCATCTCCGGCCAGGCGAGGCGGGGCGCCAGGGGGCCGGCCGTGAACGCGTCGCCCAGCGCGACCACCACCCGCTCGTGCGGGCTCTCGTCGCTTATGATCTCGCGGCGGCTCGGCAGCGGGAGCGTCTGGCCGGGCACGCGTGGGTCGAGGGCCCAGATCAGGCGCGAGTCGAACCGCGTGGCCGGCGGATGGCCGGGGAGATAGGGATGGGGCCCGGCGCAGCAATGGAACCTCTCGTCGTCCGGCTCCGCCTCGAGGTAATCCGCGGGCAACAACGGCGGCGACGCGAAACGGGCCAGCGCTTCCACGAAGACTCCGGCCATGAGCAAGACCGCCGCCGCCCGGACGGCGGAGCGGAGGCTTGGACCGGACATGACGCGTGATCTTACCGCCGCGCGCGCGGCCGCAGCCTTCTGCGTGCTGGCCTGTCTCCAGGTCGCGCTGAACCTCGGCTGGCTCGAGAGCCACACGCTGCGGTCGCCGCCCACCTGGGACCCCGCGAACTATCAGCGACTGAGCCTGCTGTACCTGACGGCGTGGCGCGCGAGCGGGGTCCCGGGCCTGGCGGGCGCGGTGATGGACGGGAGCCCGTACCTGGCGCCGCTCTTGCCGCTCAGTTCGGTGCCGCTCTACCTGCTGTTCGGGCCCACACGGCTCGCCGCCCACCTGGCCACCGGGCTCTACCTCGTGCTCTTCCTGGCCGGTGGCTTCTTGCTCGCCGCGCGCCGCGGCGGCCCGCGGGCGGCGCTGCTGGCCGCGTTCCTGCTCGGCAGCTTCACGGCGACGCTCAACCTTTCGCGGGATTACCAGATGGATTTCCCGGCGGCCGCGCTGCTCACCCTCGCGCTGGTGGCGCTGGACCGCAGCCGCGGCCTGTCGCGCGCGGTCTTCGTGGCCGCGTTCGGCGCATTCGCGGGTCTGGCGCTCGTGGCCAAGACCGTGAGCGGCGTCTTTCTGGCCGGCCCGCTGCTCTGGACCGTGCGCGACGCGCGCCTGCGGAAACGGCGGTGGTTGGACGTGCTGGTCGGGCTGTCGATCGCCGCCGGGGCGGCGGCCGCCGTGGCCGGTCCGTGGTGGGTGCGGCACGGCCCGGCCGTCCTCCTGTACGTCGGGCAGCACGGCTTCGGCGCCGGCTCCGCGCCCTACAACCCCACGGGCCGGCAGATCGACTTCTCGTATTACGCGCTCGCCCTTTTCAATGACGGCGTCGGGCCACCGCTGGTCGCGTTGCTCCTGGCCGTGGCCGCTTTGCGTCTGCTGCCGCGGCGTCGGGACTCTGCGGGCGAGCCACGGCCCGACGGGCTGCTCTGGTGCTGGGTCGTAACCGGGTACGTGGCGCTCTCGCTGGTGCCGAACAAGGCCGGGGAGCGCTATACGGCGGCTCTACTGCCACCCATCGCCGCGCTGGCGGCGGCCGCCATCGTGCGCGTGCCAGGCGCGGCGGCGCGGCGGGGCCTGCTGGCGGCGGCGTTGGTCCTGGGGTCCTGGAACATCGCGAGCTGGACCTGGTCCCTTCCCTTCCCATCGCAGATCGCGGTCTGGCCGCCGCGGCGGGCGATCGTCTACCGGCCCGGGCCGGTGTGGCTGCGCAACCCGCTGCCGCTGCCGCTCATCGACTGGCCGACGCGCGACCTGTCGGACCGGCTGGCGGGCGCGCGCGCCGCGATACTCGAGGCCGGCGCCGCCCGGGCCCGCGCCCAAGGGGCTGTGCCAGACCCCGGCTCGGCCGAGGAGCAGGTCCACGCCGCGTACCGCCACGTCCTGCGCCGGGCGGCGGAGCCGTTCCAGGCCGCGGCCGACGCCGACGCGCTCGCCTACGGCGTCCTGTCCCCCGCGTCGCTGGTGGAGCGCCTGCTGGCCTCCGACGAATGGCGGCTCCGGAGCCTGCAGGTCCTCGTGCTGCCGGACCATCCGTTCGTCAACGCCGCCACGCTGAACTACTACGCGGTGCTGGACGGGCGGCCGCTGCTGTTCGTCCGCGACGGGGACCGGCCCGTCTCGCGCGAGGAGCTGGACGCGTACGACGTGGTGGTGGCCAAGGCCGGCGGCTACCAGGGCCCGTCCCGGTCCACCGCGGGCAACGACGCCCTGCTGCAATGGCTGCGGAGCGCCGGCTCCGGGTTCCGGCGGTTGGACGGGACCTTCAGCTGTCCCGACGACTCCTTCCTGGAGCTGTACGCACCCGCGCCGCCCGCAGCGTCACTGGGTCTCGCCGCAGAACGGGCAGGCGTCGGCCCGCGCGTGCAAGGGCTTGCGGCAGTGCCAGCAGAACCCCTTCTTGGGGACCTCGCGGGCCTTGAGCCGCTTGCGGATGTCGTCGAGCTCGGTGGCCTTGTGGTCGATGTCGCCGGCGGTGGCCAGATCCTCCAGGATCTCCGACGCCCGCTGGTATCGCTCGCCCAGGTCCGTGGAGATGGCCTTCATCACGATGTCGGAGATCTCCTTGGGGACGTGGCCGTTGCGCACGCGGGGCGGGGTGCAGCGCCCCTGCGCCACCAGCCGCTCGATCTGCGCCGGGTTAGGGCTGAAGTAGGGGAGGGTGCCCGTGAGCATCTGGTACAGCATCACGCCCACCGAGTAGATGTCCGAGGCCAGCACCGCGCGGCCGGCGAACTGCTCGGGGGCCATGTAGGGCGGGCTGCCGATCACGGTCGTGGCGTGGCTCTTCTCGAGCAGGCGGCTGGTGCCGAAGTCGGCCACCTTGAGCACGCCGCTCTCCGACAGCAGGACGTTGGCCGGGCGCAGGTCGCGGTGGAGGATCTGCGCCTGGTGCGCGTGCTCCACCCCCTTCAGGATCTGGACGATGTAGTTCGTGGCGCGCGCCACGTCCAGGCTCTTCTCGCGGTCGAGCATGGCCTCGAGGCTCTCGCCCTTGATGTAGTCCATCACGATGAAGAAGACGCCCTCCACCCGCTCCGCGGTCAGGATGCCGACGATGTTGGGGTGGTCGAGCGCGGCCAGGAGGCGCGGCTCCTGGAGGAGGTCGTCGAAGTCCCCGCCCTGGCGGTGGGGGACCTTGATGGCCACCTTCTTGTCGATCCAGGCGTCCTTGGCGAGATAGACCGTCCCGAACCCGCCGGAGCCCAGGTTCGAGAGGATCTGATACTTCCCGACAGTCTGTCCCAGCAGGAACATGAAGCGGCAGGCAGTATAGCAAGCGGCCCGATCCCGCGGGTCCGTTTGTGATCGGCGGGGGATCCTCTACGATTCGCGAAGGAGGTGCCTCGTGACCTTCATGGACGGCGTCCGCCAGCGGGTGAAGGGGCGCGGCGTGCGCGTGGTGCTGCCCGAGGGTGTCGAGGAGCGCGCGCAGCGGGCGGCCGTGCTGCTGCGCGATCAGGCGCTGGCGCAACCGATCCTCCTGGGTCCCGCGGACGCCCTCCGGGCGCAAGCGGCGAAGCTGGGCGTGGCCCTGGACGGCATCGAGATCCGCGATCCACGCGCGGACGCCGCGCACGAGGCGTACGCGGCGGCGTATCAGGAGCTGCGCAAGCACAAGGGGGTGACCCTGGAGGCCGCCCGGGAGCGGGCGGCGCTCCCGCACTACTTCGGCGCCCTGATGATCCGCGGGGGAGACGCCGCCGGGCTCGTCTCCGGCCTCAACAGCGAGACCAAGCCCTTCGTCCCGGCCTTCGAGGTGGTCAAGCTCCGCCCGGGCTACAAGCGGGCCTCCTCGGTCTTCATCATGGCCTGGCCGGAGCGCGTGCTCTTCTACTCGGACTGCTCCGTGAACATCGCGCCCGATGCGGCCACCCTCGCGGAGATCGGGCGGGCCACCGCGGCCACCGCGCGCGCCTTCGGGTTCACGCCGAAGGTGGCGTTCCTCTCTTTCTCCACCCGCGGCAGCGCGGAGCACGAGTCGATCGATCGCGTGAAGGAGGCGGTGGCCCTGGCCCGCGCGGCCGAGCCCGGGCTGGACGTGGACGGCGAGATGCAGTTCGACGCCGCCTTCGTGCCCGCGGTGGCCAGGAAGAAGTGCCCGGACAGCCCGCTGCGCGGAGAGGCCAACGTCATGATCTTCCCCGATATCAACGCCGGCAACATCGCCTACAAGATGACGGAGCGGCTGGCGGGGGCCTCGGCCATCGGCCCCATCATGCAGGGCCTCAACAAGCCCATGAACGACGTCTCACGCGGCTGCTCCGTCCAGGACCTGGCCGACGTCGCGGTCATCACCGCGGCACAGGCGCTGGGCTGAAGGGCCGGTCCCGGCGCCTGGCCCTCGCGGGCCTGCTGCCCGCGGCCCTGGCCCTGCAGCTCCTGGCCTCGCGGTTTCCCGCGATCGTGGAGCGCGGGTACTCCACCGGCCTCTATCCCGCGATCGCGGCGGCCGGCGCGCGGCTCACCGGCCGCCTGCCGTTCTCCCTGGCGGAATGGGTCGTGGCCGCGTTCGCGTTGCTCGTGTCGTGGCGGGCCATCCGGTTCGTGGGCCGCGCCGCGCGTCAGCGGGGATACCTGCGCCAGGCCGGGCTGCCGGCCGCGATGAGCGTGGTGGCCGCCGCGGGCATCCTGTACCTGACGTTCCTGATGGTCTGGGGCCTGAACTATTCGCGCGAGCCCTTCGCGGTCGCCGCCGGGCTGGACGCATCCCCGCCGAGCGTGCCCGAGCTGCGCGCGGCCTCCGCCGACCTGGTGCAGCGGGCCAACGCGCTGCGCGAGGGCCTGCCCGAGGACTCCCGCGGCGTGATGCGCCTGAAGGACGGCCTGGACGGGGCCCGGGGCCGGGCGGAGTCGGGCTACCGGGAGGCGGCCGCCGTCTACGGGGTCCTGGCCGGCCGGTCCTCTCCGGCCAAGCCGATGATCGCGTCGCGCGTATTCTCCTACCTGGGCATCACGGGCATCTTCTTCCCGTGGACCGGGGAGCCCAACGTCAACGCCGACGTGCCCGATCCCGATCTCCCCTTCGCGATCGCGCACGAGATGGCCCACGCCAGGGGCTTCGCGCGCGAGGACGAGGCGGGGTACGTCGGATACCTCGCGTGCCGCTTCCACCCGGACCCGGATTTCCGCTACTCGGGCGTCCTGTCGGCCAGCATCTACGCGCTGAACGCGCTTGGGGGCGTGGACCGGGCGTCCTATCGCGAGCTGGCGGACCGCCGCTCGCCGGCCGTGCGCCGCGACCTGCGCGCGCTGCAGGAGTGGGGCGACCGGTACAGCGGCCGGCTCTCGCGGGCCTCGCGGTCCGTCAACAACGCGTACCTCCGCTCCCAGGGACAGGCCGAGGGCGTGCGCAGCTACGGCCGCATGGTGGACCTCCTGGTCGCGGAGCGGCGGGCGCGGCCTTCGGGCCCCGAGGCCCGTGATAGTCTGCGGGGCGGGACGTGATGCGAGACGAGCACCGTAGCATCCTCGTCGTGGATGGGGACGAAGGGAGCCGCGCCCTGGTGGAGGGCGTGCTGACCGTCGCGCGCTACCGGGTCGTCTCTCCGGGCGGCGCGGACGAGCCCGCGGCCCCGTCCCGCACCGAGGTGCCCGACCTGGTGCTGGCCGATATCGCCAGCGGTGTGATGGAGGCCGTGCCGCGCTGGCAGCGACGCAGGACGGACCGGGAGGCGGGCGGGTCCGCGGTGGGCGACGGATACGCGATGCTCCGCGCGCTGGAGGCCGACCCTTTCGCGCCCTGCCACGCGGTGGTGGTCCTGAACGACGACCTGTGGGGTGAGCGGCCGCAGCGTCCGCGGTTCGGCGTCGTGGGGTACGTGCCGAAGCCGGTGGCGCAGGACACGCTGCTCACCACCCTGCGCGAGGTCTTCCGCGCCGCCGAGCGGCGGGGCTCGGCCGCGGGGCCGGGGACATACCTGGCCGCCGACCTCGACCTCGAGCTGGCGCCCGAGCGCGACGCCGGGCCCGTGGCGCTTCCCTCGTCGGCCGGCGCGGGCTTCGAGGGCCTGCCCGCGCCCCTGCGCATCGCGCTGCTCGTGGACGCGGAGGACTCGTTCCGCGATTTCCTGCGCAGCCTGCTGGTCTCGCAGGGCTTCACGGTCTACGAGGCGGGGGACGGGGAAGAGGGACTGCGGGTGGCGCTCGAGATCCGTCCCTGGCTCATCCTGACCGACGTCAACATGCCGGGCATGGACGGTTTCGAGTTCTGCCGCCGTGTGCGCAACCACAGCCTGCTGCGGCAGACGCCGCTCGTCTTCGTCTCGGAGTGGGACGATTACCGCGAGCGGTACCACGCGCTGAAGCTGGGGGCCGACGAGTACATCTCCAAGCGCACGCCGCCGCGCGAGATGCTGATCCGGCTGCAGATCATCCTGCGCCGCTACACGGAGGTGGGGACCCGCACGCGCAAGGGGGCGGGGATGCAGGGCGAGCTGGAGCTGATCGGGCCCCCCGGCATGCTCCAGATGTGCCACCTCGGCCGCTTCAGCGGGGCCTGCAGCGCGCGCTCCGGCACGCGTCGCATCGAGATCCGCTTCCGCGAGGGCGAGATCGTCTGGGCCCGCTCCGACGTGGGCATGGGGGCCGAGGCCATCTACGAGTTCATGTCGTGGACGAAGGGCCAGTTCGAGTTCCTGCCCGGCGATCCAGGGCCGGGCGCGCCCTTGAGCCAGGGGTTCGAGTACCTGCTCCTCGAGGGGTGCCGGCGCTTGGACGAGGCGGGCCTGGATCGCGACGACGCCGCTGACGACGTGGCCCGCTCCGGCTGACGCCGGATCCGCGCTAGCCCAGGTCTCCCCAAACGAGCTGAAGGACGGTCACGGCCGCGATGGCGGCGGTCTCGGCGCGCAGCACGCGCGGACCGAGGCCCGCGGCCTGGAAGCCCGCCGCCTGAATCCGCGCGGCCTCGGCCGGCTCCCAACCGCCCGCAGGGCCCACGAGGGCCAGCGCCGAGGCGGGCGGCGGGCCATCGGCGCGCAGCGGCGGCTGGCCGGGCGTCTCGAGGAACAGGATCCGCCGGCCCTCGAAAGGCACATCCAGCAACGCTCCCAGCGTCGTCGTGGCGTGGATCACCGGCACCACCGCCCGCCCGCACTGCTCGGCGGCGCCGCTGGCCACCTTTTCCCATCGCTCCTGACGCGACCCGTGCAGGGCGGGCCGGCCGGCGGCATCGGTGCGGGCGGTGATGATGGGACGGATCTCCGTCACGCCCAGCTCGGTGGCCTTCTGGATGACGGTCTCCATGCGGTCGCCCTTCAGCGGAGGCAGGGCCAGCACCACGCGGAGCGGGGACTCCGGGCAGCGCGGCGTGGTGGGGCCGCCGAGCCGGACCTGGACACCCTGGCGGGTCACGCTGTCGAGCGTGGCCTCGAACTCCGCGCCTTCTCCATCGAAGATGCGGACCGGCGCGCCGGCGCGGAGGCGGAGGACCTCCCGCGCGTGATGCGCCGCGTGCTCCGGCAGAGCGATCCGTGACCCGGGCGCGGAGCCGGGGACGTGGAAGCGGGGGAGGCTCACGCGGCGGCCTCGATCACGAGCGCCGCCCAGTCGCCGTCGAACAAGGTGGCAGCCGTCCCGAGCGCGTTGTAGACGGACGCGATTTCGGCGGCGTCCTCGCGCAGGAAGCCGGCCAGGACGGCGGACCCGCCTGGCGCGCAGAGCCGCCCGATCTCCTCGCACCTTTCGACGAGCAGCGCGGCGGAAAGGTTCGCCAGGACCAGGTCGAAGCGGCCGCGGGCCAGTGGACGGGCTCCGTCGCCCCGCACCAGCCGGACATCGACGCCGTTCAACGCGGCGTGCAACCGCGCCGAGTCCACGGCCTCGGGGTCGATGTCGATGGCCGTGACCTCGCGCGCGCCGAGGCGGGCCGCGGCGACGGCCAGGATCCCGCTGCCCGCGCCCACGTCGGCCACTCGGCCGAGCGGCCCTTGCGCCGCCCGCGACTGCAGGGCCGCGAGGCACAGGCGCGTGCTCTCGTGCGTTCCCGTGCCGAATGCGCGGCCGGGCAGCATGCGCAAGACGAGACGGTCGGTCCCTGCCGCCGGCGAGTCATCCCACTCGGGAACGATCCGGAAGCCGCCGGCGTCGAACGCGCGGAACCCCTCGCGGAACCGGGCCACCCAATCGACGTCAGGAATCGGCACGCGCTCCACTTCCCGAGCGCCGCACGGGGCGAGCGAGAACACGAGGTCGGACGCGAGGCCCGGGCGCTCCAGAAAGTACGCGATGAGGAAGAGCGTCTCCGGGGGGCCGGCCTGAACGTGCACGCCTGTCGTACCGAGGTCCCACAGGGCGGCCACCACGCCGTCCTCGGCCGCGGCCGGGACCTCCACGCGGTACGCGACGAGCGGGGCGGAGGCGAGGGCGCTCAGGCTAGCCCAGGATGTCCTTGACCTTGTCCAGGATGGAGCGGTCCTTCTCGGGAATCTCCGGGCTGGGCAGCGTCTTCGACAGCTCGTCGAGCAGGCGGCGCTGCGCCGCGGTCAGCTTGGTCGGCGTGACCACCCGTACGACGACGTGCAGGTCCCCGCGGCCCTTCCCGCCCAGGCGGGGCACACCGTGTCCGCGCATGCGGAAGGTCGTGCCGCCCTGCGTCCCCTCGGGGATGGACAGCCGGGCCTTGGCTCCCTCGAGGGTGGGCACCTCGATCGACGCGCCCAGCGCGGCCTGGGTCATGCTCACCGGGACCTCGCAGAGCAGGCTGTCGCCGTCCCGCTGGAAGAACGCGTGCTCGTCCACCCGCAGCACCACGAACAGGTCGCCGGGAGGGCCGCCCGCCGCACCGGCCTCGCCCTCGCCCGCTATGCGCAGCTGGCTGCCGTTGTCCACGCCGGGCGGGATGCGGATCTGGAGCTTGCGCGCCGTCTGCACGTGGCCGGCCCCGCCGCAGCTCCGGCAGGGCGTGGCCACCATCCGCCCCGTCCCCCGGCAGCGGCCGCAGGTGCGGGCCACGCTGAAGAAGCCCTGCTGGAACGTCACCTGTCCCGTGCCGCCGCAGGAGGCGCAGGTGGTGGGGCTGGTGCCGGGCGCCGCCCCGCTGCCGGAGCACGTCCCACAGGTCTCGGCGCGAGGGATCTGGATGTGGGTCTCGGTGCCGAAGGCCGCCTCCTCGAACGACAGCTCGAGGTTGTAGCGGAGGTCGGCGCCGCGACGGGGGCCACCCCGGCGCCGGCCGAACAGGTCGCCCAGGCCGAAGAAGTCGCCCAGGATGTCGCCGAAATCCGCGAAGATCGTCGGGTCGAAGCCGCTGGCCCCGGTCACGCCCGCGTGGCCGTACACGTCGTAGCGGCGGCGCTTGTCGGGGTCGCC
>Ga0068859_100001270_pt1 | contig 25796 bp, 46 predicted proteins | sample KBSSwiS22_FD_66585 | JGI IMG/M metagenome (GOLD analysis project Ga0068859, IMG submission 66585) | Switchgrass rhizosphere microbial communities from Kellogg Biological Station, Michigan, USA - KBS Switchgrass S2-2 | ecosystem: Host-associated > Plants > Roots > Rhizosphere > Soil ...
TGTTCCGTTGGCGCGGTTGATGTTGATGATGACGCGGGTAACGCCCGGCGTTCCGACGAAATCGCCTTTCGCCGAGACGTTTTTCAAAATGACGTTGCGACCAGAGGCGGCGGGATTCGTGAGCGAGGCAATGACGGACCCGCTGGCCGTGGTAGCGAGGTCCATGATACCTGTCGAAATCGCGTAGGAGTTCAAGGTTCCCCTCCCAGGGTCAAGCCCAGTTTAGGGCCTGTCAAAACATTCGTCAAGTCTCGGTGCGTTTTTATCAAACGTATACACTGTATTACGCTATTCAGCGGTGAACTAGGAGCGTTATGGCGGCGCCTGCCAAGAAAGCCGCGATGCCCACCTTGATCTCCAGGCCGAACGCCTCGGATAACTTGGCGTTTTGTGCATCGATCACGGCTTGCTTGTCATTCAGGGCCTTTTCCGCCTTCGCCGAGGAGTCGTCCGATAGCGTCTTGATCGCCTTGAACTCGTCCTGAAAGACGAGCAGAAGCATCCTTGCTTGACTGCTCACTGGCTCGGGCGCGTTGAGCAAGGGTTTCGATGCTTGGTCCAGCTTTTCCTCGAAGGTTTGCGAGTCCTGGCACCAGGAAAACGAGGGCGCCCCACAGAGGAGGACAAAGCCACAGAGCAAGAGCGGCAATCGCCGCCCCCGCCAGAAGGAAGAAGGCGACACGCTTCACGACCCGCTCTTGTCGTTTGGAGGCGTCGGGTTGTTCACGTCGCCGACGATGGCGCCGCCGAGCAAGCTGATGCCGGTGCCGAGTACGATAGTCAGGATGCCGGAGTCCGGAACGCCGAAGCGACCGAAGGCATAGAGCAGGCCCCCGATGAGGAACGCGGTTCCGAGGATGCGTTTCTCGTCCCAGTCTCCGTTCTTGTCCTGGAAGGGATCGCTGATGATCTTCCAGGCTCCGGCGAAGAACGCCTTGATTTTGATCCAGATGGCTTTGAACATGAAAAACTCCTTTGCCCAAACGGGCATGAAAACTAGGCGATAACCTCGAATGGAACCGTTCGGCCCGCGTCAAGTTCCACTTTCACAGCGGCGGCCAGGGTTTCGAGGTCGGAACGATTGAGCACGCGAAGACAGCCGAGCGTCGTCGACGTGCCCTTGGCATAATGGATGCCGAAGCCGGCGTCTCGGACCATCTCACCTGTTGGTTCGCCGTAGTCGCCCGCTGGCGTGACGGACCATTCGGGCGTCAGGTGCCATGCATCGGTCGCCAGGAAGAATGGCGCGAGGTAATCGCTGGTGCGAGGCAGGACGGCAGTCACGCGCCAGTGGCCGGAAGGAAATCCGCTCGGCTGATAGGGTTTAGGCTCCCATCCGGCGCCCGGTGTCGTCATCACGACGTCCTCGGGATTCTGGAGCGAGCGGCGGCCATTGTCGGCGTTGCGGACGGCGTTGGAGACTTGGATGCGGCGAACCACATTGCCCGCATCGTCCAGCCAGTAAAGGTCGGGCTCACCGACGTGCCAGAGGAGTTTCACTGTCCGGCCCCCATGATGAGCGCAACAATGATAGGGCCTAGGACGGCGCAGGCGATGGCGACCCATGTCGTGATGCTGAACTGCTTGCGCTGGCTCACGGCTCCCACAGCGGCATCTACCGCGAGCTCTTTCTTGTCGCGCAGAGACTCCTCGACAGTCGAGACCTTGGCGTTGGCGTCGATGCGCTCCTCGAGCCTACCAACGTCGGCGCGGATTTGGGCGATCTCGCCAACGCGAAGGCGGTCAAGGCTGTAAAGCTCATTGATCTGCTTGGCGTTGCGCTCCGCGGCGTCAGCGTGGCCGTTCAGCTTTTCGATGAACAGTTCCTTGAGGCTGTCTACCGCTTCGGTGACAATTTCCTTGATGTCCTTGCGGTCCTTCTCGGTCATCCTGCGGCTCCTGCGTCGTTGGAATCGTCAAAATTAGGGTCATATTCAGGGCTTTTCGGGTCGTTTTTGGGGTTTAAAGGCAGAGAATTGGACGGCTTTTCGGGTCCGCCAAAGGGCAATTCGCCCTGAGTTGGGGTACCGGGAGCGGCATTTGTGCCTCCGGGAGTGACCAAAAGGGGCGCCCGAGCCTCGGCCAGGTCCTCATTTTCGACCTTCTGGCGGCCTGTATTCTCGGTAAAATCGGAGCCATTATACCGCATCGCCTCGCGTTCGCCGGTCGTATGGCCCATTTCCAGGCGCAATTGGACGGCCGAAGCCTCTTTCATCGGATCGATGGACGGCATGGACGAGCCCAAAAGCGAGTGGTTCAACCATGCCTGAGTGAGAAGCGGTGACTTTCCGAAGCCAGGGGCCTTGATGCGCCTCGCTGTCACCTCTTCGGTCAGCCACTGCGTGAACTCGGGGCCAATGGACTGAGTGTCAATGGTCTCGCGCCACATTTCGATTTTCACCCACGTCTGGAGCATGGCGGCGCGGGCGGCGGTGTAGGCGGTATTGAACTTGAGCTGGAGCATCTCGACCGAGAGGCCCTTGGCCGACGCGACGCCTGTCATGATCTGGTCAATGAACGCAGTGACGTTGAGGTTAGGGCGCTTCGTGTCGAAGGACTCCAGCGCCTCGCCGGCCTTGAGTGCCGGGAACATGATGCCGGGGCGTAGGAACTGCGTGTTTCCAGACTGGTCGACGCGCATCGGGGCGTTCGGTTGGGGAGTCGTGGACGTCGGCTTTCCGATTCCACCAGGGGCCGCGCCAGTCGGGGCCTTGTCGCTGGGACGCTTCCATACGGCGAAGAGTGCGTTGAGTACCAATGCCTCAAGCTCGGCGATTTTGCCGTCGGTGATCTTGGTCAGTTCGTGGAGCACGTTCGCCAGGAGCGGGACACCGCGGACTTGGCCGGGTTTGTCGGTGATCTTCGGGTGAGCGACGAATCGGCGCTTGCCATCATCCGACCAGAAGGGAATGCGCACCGTTACCGTGGGCCGAAACGGATCTTCCGCGACGAAAATGGCGACCTCTCGCCCATCGGTGGTCAGTTCGATGCCCTGGCTTACGCAATTTCCGCGCGCTTTGGCCGCTGTCAACTCGGCATTTCCGGGCTGGCAAATCTGGTCAGCGAGATAGAACTGGAAATATAGCGGGCTCATCCGGTTTGGATCGTCGGAGTACCGGAAGACTTTGAAGACTTCGCCGTCCCAGAATAGGGATTCAGCCTCGAAAGCCTGGAGGTTGTAGCCGCTTCTGGTGCCGGTTGCATCGGGTTCGGTGGAGTTCAGATACAGATTGTGCCGGACTTCGATGTCGCGCTTGATTTTGTGGCGGCGTTCGGTGGTAGCCTCGTCCTCGGCGTCAGCTTTGGGCTCGATCAACTCCCAGATGGGGGCGGACTGAATCGAAAGGCCGGTTCCGATGATGTTGTCGACCAGCCGGCCGATAATGCCCTCGGCTTCGGTGGATTCCCACTTTGCAGTGCGGCTTCGGTTGCGGAGAGCCTGATAGTCCAGTCCGATGATCGTCGAATAGGGATAGCCCAGACCCCCGGGCGACTTCGCTCCGCCGAAGAATGATGGGCCGAAGCCGGAGCCGCCTCCGCCATCGGGGCCGTAGAAGTCGCGGCTAGTGATTCCCTTCTCGCGTCGGGGCTGTTCGGGCGACTGCGGGCCGCTCGTGAGGCTTGACCATGCGGCTCGGAGTCGGTCGCCCAGGGTCATCCATGCCTCTGAAAACTGCCGGTGATGAGGGTGTCGGTATCCGAGCATGATGCCAGGTCAGACTCAAGATCGGAAATCAGAAAATTGATCTTGTCGAGGTCGGGGCGCGTGACAGTCTGCCGGCCCTGGCCGGTGTCGAGCGAATAGGACTGGCCGAGCAACGCGGCGCGACGAGCGGCGTAGGCCGCGTCGAGGTCAGCTTGTACGGTCGCGCAGTTGGCCACGGTTCGCCCTCCCTTTCGCGTAGAATAAAACGCCTCGGGCAATTCGTCAAGTCACGCGCTATTTTTATCTAATCGTGTACGTTGTATTACGCTGTCGCGGGTTCGGCCATGCTCTCGCGCCACCAGGACCAGAAGGTCTCCCAGCGCACGGGCTCGTCGACCTCTTCCATGTAGATACCTTTCATGACGTAGAGAGCGCCCATGGCATAGAGACGACAGTCAAGAGCCTCGTTTCGTCGCCCGCGACCCTTGATCGGTTGCCACTTTTTCTTAGGACGGCCGAAGTTGTCGCGGTAGGTGACCTCTTCCTCGGCGGTTAGCTGCTTGAAATACTTCTCGCCGTGCGCGTCATCAAGCGGGAAATGGCAGTAGCCCAGCGGGACGAGCCCTTGCTCAGGACGGCTTTTACTCACCATGCGGTAAAACTGCGTCTTGAGTTGGTTCGTTTGCAGGCTCACTTTCTTGATGGCGTGCGTGGCGATGGGTCGGAGCGTGAAAAGCTGACGCTGGGCGTTCTGCAGCTCGGCGCCCTCGACGGGGAGCACTATTCCCTCGCCGAGGAAGCCCTCACAGAAGCCGTAGACCATGTCACCGTTATAGCTTGAGTCTATGAGCACGGCGTGGACAAGATGTCCCGATGGCTCTGAGTAGATCAGGTCACGAAGCCCCGTCCACGCCGAGGATTCGGGGTCTTCGGTGTCGCCCTTGAGGACGTGATACCCCAGCGACCAGGACTCAAGGCCCTCGCCCCAGGCGACGACCTCGGCCTCGATGCGATCCTTTTGGATGTCTGCGCCGATGGTAGTGCAGAGCGCGCCGATGGGATAGACGCCAGGGGTAAACTCTTCCTGGCCTTCGCGGCGGACCATGATCTTTTCATATTCGATGGCCCGGCCCACCTCATACCACGTCTCCCCGAAGACGGTATTGACGATGGTCTGGCGCTTGGTCACATCATCGCCGACGTCAAGCCATTCCTGGACGATGGACTCCCAGGAACGGAACCCGACGGGGCTGTAGAAGCTGGGGAGGTGGTAGCTCCGTAGACCATGGCGCCGCGGCTCTGCAGTCGGACGCCATTCGGCGATGCCGCCTTGGCGCTTGGTCCGCATGAAGTTGACCTTGTCCTCATTTTTCCAATGGCCCCCACATTTCTCGCACTCGTAGTGCACCGAGTCCTGGACGAGTCGGCCCGTGTCGTCGGTGGCATATTTGATGCCTTCCCACTTGAGGTACTGCATCGCTCCGCAGTGTTTGCATGGCACGAAGTAGCGGCGCTGGTCGCCTGCCAGAAACAAGGGTTCGATGATCGAAGAGGACCGGAGCAACGGCGTCCCACCGTAGAGGATCTTTCGCGTCTCTTCATATTCGTCGGAACGGCGGAGGATGTTCGCAAGGGTCGAGCCTTCGCTTTTGGTCTTACCGCCTGGGGTACCGACTTCGTTTTTCCAAGCGTCGATTTCGTCCAGTAGCAGGCGGGAGAAGCCATTGCCGCGGAGTTTCGGGCCGACGTTCGGGCCGATGGCTCGGATGCGTCCGCCGGCGAACTCTATGAGGCTGTTCGTCTCGCCCGTAGCGCGGGCCCGTGCGGAAACCGTCGGGGCGAAAACCTTCGAGCTAAGGCCGGATTCTTGGATCATTGGCCGGATGCGCGTCTTCATGACCTCTTCGGCGGCCTCTTTGTCGGCTCCGACATAGAGCGTCGGATGAGGGGCGACGTCGATAGAGTAGCCAATGAAGTTCTCGAGCACGCCCACCGTGAAGCCGACGCGGGCCCCCTTCATGACCGCGATCTCTTGGACGGGGCTCGTCTCGCTGAGGCAGTCGGCGATTTCTTCAAGGTAAGGCGTCACAGCCCAGTCGAAGAGTCCGTCTTGCGGGGAGAGCCCCTTCGGGATGACGCGGGTCTTCTCGGCCCACTCTACCATGCTGACGTGGGTGATCTCGGTTTTGATCGTGGCCTGTAGGGTGTCGGCGATCCAGTCGCGTTGATCGGATAGTTCGGCTTCGGCAAAGAGACTAGCGGGCATTGGCCACGCCTTCGAGCGCCCGGGTCACGGCGACGTTGAGCGCTTTCTCGAGTTCGAGTTCGCCGGCTGACCTGTCGGCGCCTGATTTCGCCATCGACCAGAGACGCGCGATGACTCGCCGCGGTACGCGCATTACGTTCTGAGAGAGCGATTGGTTCCAATTCTCGGCCGTGCGGCGGAACTCCTCTTTGCTGATGACGTTCTTTTTTGCCTGCGCGAGCTTGAACTCGTGGAGCAGGGTCATCGCCTTTTTGAGCGCGATGTCGGCCTTAAACTTTTCGATGGGTAGGTTCGCCGCCTCGCCGAGGTCGGACTTGAAACGCTCAGTCATCGCGGCCAGGTTCTTGCGCTCGGTTGGGCTCAGGTCAGCGAGGTCGACGCCTTCGACGGTTGCCAGCTTTTTCGCCTGGCGCTTGGCGACTGCCTTTTGGAACTCTGCGCGTTCGGCTTTCTCACTTGGGTCTTCGACCCTCGTCTTTGTGGCCTTCGGCTTCGGCGCTGGCGTCGGCTTTGCGCCGTCCTTGTGCTGGGCAAGGTAGAGCGCGTTCGTCGGGTGGCCGGTGTCGATCTTGCCGTCTTCACGCTTGACGATCTTGAGCGCGGGGGCTTTAGATACGGCGACCTTGGAGACGCCGGCCATGCGGGAGAACTCGGCGGCGGAGACGATCACCGACTATGCCCTGTCCTCGGCGCGAGCCACCGCCATCAACCATTCTCGCGGCGGTGACGAACCATTTGCCGAAAGGAACTGTTCGCAAGCGGCGCGAAGGGCGGCGAGCAATTCGGGCGCGGCCACCATGAGATGGGTCTGCGCCGCCGCACGATCCCAACCCTCCGACGTTTTCTGGGTGACGTCTACGGTCACGTCAGCGAACGGAGTTCCATCCGAATCGAAAATCAAAAATCCGCCGCTTTCTTTCTTCCACGGAGCCTTCAGGTCAACCATGATGAGCACCTACCTATGCGTTAACCCTACCCCACCCATTAACCGGCGTCAAGTTAACCCGGTCAAAAACTTTTGTCAGTGCGCGAGTTTCGAAAAGTCGATGCTTACCCGCCAACGTGACAAGGTCAGGAAGAACCTACGATTTTTCGCGGCGTTTTGCCGTGTACCAGGCTGTCCCATGTGTACCAGAGCGACCACGTTGATGATAGGTCTATGCGCTAAAAAGACTTACGAACGTTTGTACCGCTGTACCAGATGTACCACGCAGATGAGAGTCTTATACACGCGAGGAGAGCGGTGATCTTTGCCATGGATGACATAGCGTCTATGTACACATGAGACACATAATGTCTGGTACAGCTGGTACAGCGGTACATTACTACTATTACTACTATCTAATTTATTATATTACATATACATATATAGCCACTTATCTTTGTACCACTCATTTTTTATTTATTAGTTGTACCGGTACAAATGTGGTTTTAGCGCTCTTTTGGCGTCCTAACCTCTGGCCGATGGGCATGAAAAAGCCCCCTTGCGGGGGCTGGTGTTGGACGGGATAGGGCTACTGCTTAGACTTCGGAACTTCGTCTTTTTCCAGGGTCTTCTTGAATCCGACCCCAGCCGCAAGGTGGAACACCACGACGCCTTCGGGATTCATGAACCCAGGAGCCGCGACGCTTCCATTCTTGCGAAGCCCTTCGATGGCACCTTCGACGGCCATGGTCAGGAACTCGCCGCGGTACAGCACGGGAACAACGTGGCAACACGCAGGGCGTTCAAGCTCCCACCGCGACACGTTGAACAGGCTGAATCGCTTCTCGCCGATGGGATACTTGCGTTGGATTCCCTGCCCCCACCACTCGCCAAAGTGCCGACCAGGGCCGAGGGTCAAAAGCTCTTCCTTGTGGTCCATGGCCCACCGGGCGAACCCATAGTTGTCATCCTCCGGCGTGATCCAACGGGCACGACTCCCGACAAGAAACTCTCCATCTTCACCGATGAAAATCTGGGCGTTCGTTCCGTCCAGTTTTTCAGTGATGATGCACTCCCTCGATAGTCTTGCCATCTTCGGGAACTCTGCGAACTCGTTCATACTATCGCCCCTCCTCGGGCTACTCTCCAGGATGGCCTATGTGCCAACCCGTATAATAACGACATCTGTACGCCCGCAGTTTGCGCGGCGCGTCTAGACCGTCCTTGCGCATCGTCTTGATCGTCTCCCAGGCTGATTTCTGGGTCCGGTAGCGGATCTTGTCGACGCACGAGCGGCGCTGTAGCGGCGGGGTGCTCATCTGCGTCTGCGAGGCGCGTAGTCTGTCTCCTCGTCGTACCTGATGACCGGCTGGCAATCGCTTCGGCTCTCTTCTTCAACCGCTTCGCGCAGTCTGTCCAAAAACGCCCGCTCAAGCTCATTGACTTCAATCTCGACGGTGGTGACGTCGTCGCACCCGTACAGCTTAACCTTCATGACACGCTCCTTCGCCCTTCTCGGGCTCTTTGTTCTTGTCTGCGAGCACTGCGGCACCACTTCGCCATGTGACGAAGATCGTGCCCAGCGGCGTGGTCTTCTGCACCGTGTAGCGCCCCTCGTCGGCGTAGACCACCGCCAGCGCGGACAGCAGGTCGGAGACGCGGCGGGCACACGTACGCTTAGTCGGATGGCGTTTTGGCCTAGTCATCGTTGTTCCAGATGGCGATTTCGACCGTTTCGGATGATCCGCATTCGTCGCACCCAGTTTCAACGTTGACCCTCACAGGCCCTCCGGTTTCCTGGAGTTCCTTGACCTGATCCTTGGTCAGCCACACATTATGAGTCGTCACTGCTTCGCCTCCCCATGCTCCGGCAGTAGCGCCTCGACGCCTTGGCCGAGGGGCTGGGGCACCGGATCCCCGATTGGTCTGATGATGTTGTGGATGGCCTGGAAATGGCCTTCCGCAGGGTTCTCCAGCGGCACTGTGTCGAGGTAGACGTACACGTTTCGGATCTTCTGGCGCATCTTACGCACCTCCGCCACGACTTGCTCCACGGTGCTACCGGGCGGCATGTTGAGGGCGGAGAGGATCTTGGGGAGGGTGGGGTCGGTTGGCATTTCGTTCAGTTCTGGATTACACTTTGAACATCCGTAGCCTCGTATTTTCTGTCCCCTAAGACCGCCACACTTCGAACAAACGTCATGATCACCGCCCATGGGACACCTCCCCGCTCACGCGGTTCACTTCGGCGATGATGGCGGCGGCCATGAGTGTCGAGTCACGGGCGACGAGCTCAAAGACCGCCTTGCGCTTCTCTTCGGTCGTGCGGTTCAACTCGCCCCGGATGGTGCCGGTTTCCCACGCTTCCTTCCACGGCGAGGCGACCATCCTCGACGCCAGCTCCAGCAACTCGGTGCGGCGGTCGGCAGGATATCCGCCCTTTTCGGCCTCGGCGGCGCACGTCAGTTTGTAGATGTCGTGGACGGATGTTTTTTCGCCGTTGGGATCTTTGAGCCACCGCTCGTAAACGGCGTCGAGTTCCAGGTCATTCAGTCGTGCCATCTGTCTTCTCCTCGGCCTTCTGGCCATGGGGCATTCCTGCCCGCTGTACGTCGGCCATGCTGATACGCTGGCCGTTCTGCTCCTTGACGTGCACCCTTGCGATGGCGCGGCACTTCTGCATGTGGAGCTTGAGCCCCGCTTTGGTGCAAGGGACGCCCTTGTGTTTGCACAGGGCGCGATACTCGGCTTTGAGCTGGGCGGTGTTGAGACGCATCTAGCGCCGGGCCCGCTTCTGCCAGCCCTTGAGTTTGGTGCGCTTGGGGATGCCAGGACGGCCCGCGTGAGGATTGGTGCAGACGCCCTTACTGATCCTCGGCCAGTTGTCGGAATCAACGGGATAGGGGCCAACTCCCCGGCCTTGAATGCGGGCCCGCTCGCGCTTGGTCAATCTGGCCGGTTTGGGATTGCCGGACTTGAAGCCGTCTTCAACGAGAGGGCTGGTGTAGTAGTTCATATCGCAGGGCCTCCTTGACCCGATGGAAGCCCCTTACGGGGGCGAGTCGCGTAGTTGAATTGTTCCGTGATTACCCGGCAAGGATTTGCACCGCCGCAGTCTACAAGGCCCACGATTGCCCGTCCACCTTTGACGCTAACAGGTGGCTTCCCCAAGGCACATCCGGATTTTTCCGGGACTTTTCGCCAGCGTCGGGGATAGATGATGGTTGGGGGAGTCGAACGCCCCTGGCTCAGTCGAGCCACGCCATGAACCATCCTAACATGGAGCCGACCACCTCCTTATAGGTCGGAGTTTTGGACCGGGTGGAATCGAACCACCGAACAGCTTTTCCGGTTTCACCGTGCGTAGTGCCACTGTCACTCCACCGTTGCGCATCACCGTGCCTTAACCTACTCGGCCACGATCCAATCACGGCGGAGTTCACTGACCGTCCGCCGACGGCAAGCCCGAACGCGGGCCACGTCTCCCAGCTTAGAAGCCGGCCCGGACCTCGGCGATCCGCTTGACCTTGGCCTCGTCATAGACCTTGCCCGCCTTGAGGTGGCCAGTCTGTTCGGCTTCGACACCAGCCACCCCGAAGAACTTCAGGATGGCGCGGGCATCGCTCTTGACGCCCTCGGTGACTTGGCCCTCATCGGCCAGTCCCAGGATGTACGCGACTTCGTTGATCTTGACCATATCAGGGTCTCCTCAGCCCCTTGTGATAGCCTAGCGTAATACAGCGTATACGTCAAGCGGAAACTAGAAAAGTTCCTCGGCGCCGGGTTGAGCTGCTTCGGTGCTGGGCTGGTCGCCGGATTCGCCAGCAGTTTCTGACTCGGGTTCTGCCTCCGTCTCATCGACGCGCTCAGCCGGCTTCATGGTCGCAGCGGCGCGTTCCATGCGGCTTTCCATGCGCCTCGCGGGGTCGCGCTCTATCGCAGGCTCAGGTTCATAGTCCAGAGCATCAAGGATGTTCTGCGCATTGCCCTCGGATTCGCCGAAGGCCCATTTGAGGATCTGCTTCACGGCGGTCTTCTCATCCATTTGGGCACGGTCTTTCTTGTAGGCTGGACTATTCAGGTTGCCGTGCCCCTCTTCGATTTTGCGGACGTCGACCATGGTGATATATCGAACCTCATCAGGGCGACCGTCCTTATAGCGCAGTTCCATGGCATACCACGCAATCGCGCCACGATCTGATAATGGGTCGATGCCGCCTTCTGGGTAGATCAGTTTTCCCTTGGCCTGATCGACGCGCGTACCGTCGTTCTGGTGCACCGTGATGAGCTGTGGAACTTGAGACAGGACGCCTCCAGGTCCATAGACTGCGGCATGAGCATAGCCGAACTGCGACACGTCAAGGCGCACTGTTGACCCATTGTCGGACGGAGTGAAATACGCTTGCGGCCGGATTCCGCCGAAGGTGATACCGGCAGTCGCGGCCTTCTTGAGCGCCTTGAGCACGCTGTCCATGCCGCTCTTTGTGAGGCAGACCTTGGCCGTGTCAGGCTTGGCCATGAGTTCCATCTTGGCGCGTTCAAGCCAGTTCTTGTCGAGCTGGACATTGCGGGCGGCGACACTCATGATTTCGGACGCCTTATACTTCACCATCGAGGCGAAGTTGACCTCTGGCTTCGTCGTCAGCTCCATGGTCTCGGGTTTGTTGTCAGACATGGGTGGACTCCTTAAAAGTTATGACTCTAACGATGATAAACTCGGTATGCGGATTCTTCATGGCTTCCACGAGTGCCGCATCTGCGGTCTCATAGGTAAAGTCAGAAATCCTCCATCCTTCTGAACCGTAGTTCCAGAAAATAGTATATGGCTTCATCTATCCGGCCCTCCTTCGGCCTTCTTTTCAGTAATCAACCACGCGGTACGGCTTGCTCGTCTTGTAGGCACCCAGGGCGCGGAGTTCGGCGTCGAGCGCCATGACGCGGCGGTCCTCGTCAGTCTCAGCCACCGCGGCGAGGTCTGCCGGATCCACGGCCTTCCCCGCCGCCATTTTCTTTTCCAGCGATGCTCGGGACTTTTTCTTCTGCTCAATGAGCGCCAGTGGCTCGCTCAGGCTCAAGCTGTCCTTCGTCTGGTCCCTGAACTTCGCCAGCGTCTTGCCCTCACTGTCGTTTAGCACGCGGTTCATGGTCTTCTTGATGACCGTGGTCTTCACGCCGTCCTTGTCCTCGACGACCTCCTTCACGTCCCCGGCCAAGATCCCCAGGCCCATCTTGATGTCGTCGAGCTTGTCCTCGAGCACCTTGACGCGCTCTTTCAGCTCGCGCCCCTCGGCGATCATGGCACGGGCGGAGGTCTCGGCCTCGCCGGATACCATGGCCGTAAGGTCTTCGATCTCAGGGTACAGGCTAACCACGTCGCCCCAGGTGGTCGGGGTGGGCTCGGTGCCGGTCGTGACAAGGTTCCAAAACTTCTCGGCCAGCGCGAGAGACTGCTCGACGTGCCGCGGGTCGTAGATGATGGGGCCGTACTCCCGATAGTCCGCCGTGTCGATGAGCACCACGACCCAGGCCTCGGTCACTCCGTAGGTGTAGAGCTGCCACTGGACCTGCATAAACACCTTGTCGGGGATGCCGAACTGGCTCCGGTCGTCGGGGTCGTAGCCCTCGAAGACCTGCCCCTCGCGACGCTTGGCGGAGTACAGGCCGGAGGTCTTGGCCTCGACCAGGACGGGATACGGCGACGCCTCGACAGGCAGGGCCTCAAGCTCGTGGCCCCAGTCGACCAAGAGGTCCGCATGACTCATGCAGTAGGGCCGATCCGTGTGGATGGCCTCAGTCTTGACCTTGAACGGCCCCGATGACTTTTCGCGGATGGCACCAGACAGGAAATCCTTCGCCGCGTCCTCGCCGTATCGGCCCTCAACCCACTTCTGCAGGACCAGCACCTCAAGGCGCTTGCCCCAGTCGGTGCGGTCGTTGCCCTCGAAACCCTCGGCAAGGCCCATCTTCTCCCGCCAGAGAGTGAGAGGGGTCTGGCCACATCGTTTGTTCAGGCCGGCCAGGGTGGGGATATCGGAGGCGCCGACGCCCTTTTTTCTCGCGGCGTGAAAATCCGCCTCGGACTTGATTTTGTGGTAGGGGTTCACAGTACCTCCGTCAGGATGCGCCAGGACTTGAGGCTCAGTCCGTCGAAAGTTACCTCGACAGGCTTTCCGATGAGCCCCGCGACGGTTTGGACTTTCGCGGCCCGCAGGAGTTCAATGATCTTGTCGCCGAAATGGTCCCATCTGCCAGTCTCTTGAACTTCACGAGGGAACACCCCGAGAAAGTCTCCACAGACCATCGACCCCGAAGTGAATCCTATTGTCAGGCCGAACATGACATCTTGATAGCCTCCGAATCCAACCTCGGCGCGGTCGATCTTGGCCAGTACCTTTTCCATGGGCTATGCCCTCCTCTTCTGCTTCAATTCCCACATCTTCTCCGTCCACCCCGGCTTATAGCCGACGACCTCGGCCAGGGCTTCAACTTTTCTGCGCCGTGTCTCCACGTCATCTTTCCCTTCCATGATCTGGAACGCCTTCGCCATCAGCATTTTCGCCTTCATCCCCTGCTCGGCCGCCATGGCTCGGGCGACAAATGCCGCCATGTCTGAGGCGTCATTCTGGTCTAGGCCCGCCTCCACCAGATCGCCCTCGACGATGCGAAGCTCCTCCTGCTTTTTCATCAGGTCCGCCGCCTGGAATGAGTGACCGCACGCAGGACACGACCGAGGCCGACCGGGCCAGACGCCGTAGCACTTCGGGCAGGTCGTCGTCGCAGGCGGTAGCTCGCCCTTGAGCCGCTTGGGGCTATCTAGGCTCCACTGCCGGTCGGCGAGAGGGTGGCCGTGCAGGGCGAAGTTCCCCGCATGGTCGAGGATGATCGAGCGCGGCTTGCCACTCATGGCGATAGCCTGTAGCCGGCCCTCGCGGGTCGAGAGGTCGCGGTCAGGGGCGTAGACCGGGCGCCCTATTCTCCCGTCCCATTGAAGCTCGAGTGTCAGCGACATGGTTTTCCTGAGCTTGATCAATCCAGTTGCTACTGGTATGTCCACGCCCTCACCGATCAAATCTTTGAAAAGTAAAAGTTGCCACTTCCCATTAGCCAGACCTTGGATCGCGTCATCTCGGTCCGAATCCGACATCTCGCCGTCAACTTCGCGGGCTCGGTATCCAGCCTGCCTAAACTGATCGGCATAGAGCTCTGCCTCGGCCAGGGAATTGCAAGCCACCAGCGTCGGAGCACCATCAAGTCGTTTTCGATAATGGGAAATCACGTCGCCTACGATGCGCTTTTGGCTCATGACCTTTTCTTGCTCTTTGGTATCGAAGTCGCCTTGAACAATATGGAAAGTCTCGTGTAGTTCCTCGGGGACGGTGTAGACGGTTGGGAAAGTTAAATAGCCTTCCTCGGTGGCTTCACGCGGGTTCATGCCGTAGACGATATGATCCCAGCATACCCGAAGCCCGCGACCGTCCAGCCTAGCGGGGGTAGCTGTTACCCCCATGCGTGGCACTGACCCATAGTAAAAAATGACCTTACCCCAGGAGTTTTCTCTTTGCCCGTGGTGAGCCTCGTCGCTGATAATAAAGTCGGGACGCCAAATCTGGTCTAGCCGGTTCACTAAAGTCTGGACGCTGGCCACCTGGATCAAGTCTCCAGTCATAGGTTTTCCGGACACAATCTGACCACATGGCACGCCCATGCGATAGAGGCTTTTTACGGTCTGATCCAAAATCTCGCGGCGGTGGACGAGAATCAATGTCCTCTTGCCCCAGGAACGGAGCTTCTCAGCCACCGCGCAGAACATGGCCGTCTTGCCGGTGCCGGTCGCAGAGACCACCAGGGGCGCGAGGATCTCGGGGCGGGCTCGCTCCGGGTCCTTGATGTGCATCAAGATGTCAAGGATGGCCTTGTCGTTCAGCACGCGCTTCTGATAGGGGCGGAGTTCGATCATTAGGGCGCGAGCCTCTTGAACTCGATGACGCGCACGACGGGGTTTTCATCCCATCTTCCTGGGCCGTTTATGGACTCCCAGAGCTTACGGTAGGCGTCGAAATATCTGGTCATCCTATCGCCAGCGCCCTCGTGGTAGTGGACATCTTCTAGCCATATACCTTCGGCCTTGACATCGCCAAGAGTTATATTATGCAACCGTTCCTCGCGTAGGCCGGTGATTTCCAGGGTGATGCGAGATTGCTTTCGGAACATGAAAAGGGATGGACGCCAGATAGTTTCACTATCGTCAACATCTTGCATGTCAGCACGGAAAATCAAATGGTCGTCACCGATGGCTTGAGAAATATAGAGCTTCCCCGGCCATCCATCTGGCTCGTCTGTTTCTTCGACCTTTCCTATGCACCAAGTTTCCTTGACCCAAATCCGATCTCCTACGTCCCATCTTTTATTGAGATCTAGGCGCCTCGTCTGCGTCTTTGGGTCGATCTTTCTCAGCAATGCTCGGACCATCTCGGCCCGGAACATCAAGCCGTGCTCTCTCATGTGTCTACCCTACCTTTTGACTCTGCACCAATGGTGCATTCATTTCCGCACCGCCAGCATATCCCGATCCGCCGCGACGGCCTTGTGGATGAAATACCGACCGGAGAACAGCCTACCAGTCCCGATGAATGACGCCTTGAATGGGCCGATGGCCTCGATGGCGTCTGTCATGCCCGATAGCCATCGCTCGCCGGTCTGGTAATCATGGATGAGCAAGTCCATCGGCGCGGCGCGCTTCTTGTACTTCTTCGGCGCCTGCCTCCGCTGGGGCGCAGGCCGCATCCGAGTGTCATTGATGCGCAGGCCCAGCGGACAGTCGGCCATGGTGAACCGCGGACGGTCCTCGGGCTCGGTGACGATGTGTTCAAAGGACTTTCCGTCCCACCAGAAGCTCATGGGTTGTCCCTCCATCGGATTCCACAGGCCGGGCATATGTGCTCATAGAGGGCGCGGCCGCTCCAGCCGATTTTCCAAAACTTGACTTGCGCGGCATGGGCTGCTTGTTCGGGCGTCTTCGTCGCCGGCCACGCGGGGCCGCAGAGTTCGATGTGACGGCGCATTGCTTCGACGTCCTGCGGATGATGCTGGACGACGAGCGGATGCGTGATGATGAAGCGGATGGGCTTGGCGGGGGCATCGCTCATGATAGGGCCTCGCCACAGTTCGGGCACTTTTCGGGAGTTCCAGGAGTGACACAGAAGCACGACGGGCACATGACGTTAGGTTCGGATTCGGTGTCATCATCCGTCAGGCCCATTTCGTCAAGCCACTCGTCATGGTCCCCGTGATCTCGGATGATCGATGCCATCTCCTTCACCATGGCGCGGGCTTCGTCGCGTTCGCGGAGTAGTGCCGTGTTTTCGTTCCCCTTGGCCATGACGTCGTCGCTCATGATGTCCATGTCGTCTCGTATCATCTTGAGTCGACGCGAAATCGGTAGGCCGTTCTCGAGGTCGCCGAGTTCCATCCCCCGGCAAGCGTTCACGGCGGCAACGATGCGGCGGGCTCGGATCTCCGATCTATCGTCCCCGATACCGATACCGAGCGTTCCCTCATCGTAGGCGATGATCCTTCCTTCGGCGTCCACGATCCATTCGCAGTGTTCCTCGATCCTGATGGGCTCGACCATCTTCTGGCTGTCGTCGTCTTCGGTACTCATCCAAGCACCCTCCGCAAATATTCCACAGTCTCGGCAGGCAACGCCCGCCCATGCGCCAGCTCAAGGTACCGCCCGGGCCCGCAGTTGTAGGCCGCGACGCCGCCCCAAACGCCGAACCTGCTGACCAGCGCCGCGAGGTAGGCACACCCGAGCTTTGCCGAGTGCACCGGGTTGCGCCAATCGAAGTTCGATGGGCACCAGCCGAGGTAACGGACCACGAGGTCATCTTGCCATTGGACGCTGATCTGCATCAGACCGCGGGCGATGACTTTGCAGTCGCGCCGGCTCTGGGCGCCTGGCCGAAGACTCGACTCCGCCCACGCCACCGAGAAGACGAGCACCGGGTCAAGGTGGAACTCGCGCGCCGCGTCGAGGAGGGCCGTGATGACGCGCATGAGCTTCGGCTCGGGCTCCGGCGGGTAGACGACGCGCGGCACTGGGTCGGCGCCAACGTGCGCGGCTAGGGCGAACGCGAGGATGAAGGTGGCTCGGATCACACTGCCCCCGGCGGCAGATCGTCATCATCATCGTCTCGGCGCTTGGTCGTCGGGTCCAAGAGGATCGCGATGAGAAGGCCCACGAGGACGATCAACGCCCCCGTGATGTACCAGAGTTCGGTGGTCATGCTTGCTCCTTGCGCCGTTGCATCATCTCCCAGAACTCGGCCAGCGCCTCCGTGCTCAGGTTGGGTTTGTCGAAGCCGCCGACGCGCACCCACCGCTCAAGATCGGCGGACAGGTCGTCCCACAGCTTGGCCTTGTCGGGGGTGTGCTTGACCCGTGACAGCCGACCAGGGTGGACGAGCAAGCGCCCGGCGTGAGTACTGATCATCGCGCCGGATTCGCTCAGGTTAAAGAGCGTGACCGGTGCGCCTTCAAATAGGACCGTAGTGGCGATGTCAGCCTGTCCGATGGGCGTCTCCGCCACCAGCTTCCGCAGTTCGTCGGCTTGGTCAGGCATAGTAGACCTTCTCGAGCACCCACCACAGCCACCGAGTCTGATGGGCAGTCACGCGACGCGGGAAAATCTGCTTCCACCATTTTCTACCAGCATAAAAATGCCAGACGACTTTGTATGTCTTCATTTCTTCCTCCAATCGTATACACTGTATTACAGCTACTACAACTTGTCAATACCTTTCTTCCGCACCGTCTTGGGCTCCGGCCACGGCACCAATACAGGCCCCTCCGCCGTCTCGCGGGCAACGTATCCTAGGCCCCCCGCCTTGACAACTTGGTCGAGGAAGTTCCGCTGATCTGGCGTCAGCGTCGGATAGGCGAGGCTCTTCTCCTCGACGGCGGTGAAGACGGCGAGGGTCTGGCCGACCATGGATGGAGTGACCGTGACGGGGGTCCAGCCGATTTTGTCGGAGGAGCCAACGCAGAGGCCGAACGACACCCGCGACGGGTGGGCAATGTAGATCCCGTGCGAGTTCTCCGGCTTCCATGCCACGACGCCAGCACCGGCCCAGGCTTTGCCCACGTTGTTCCTGAACAGCCTCGCGCCGAGCTTGGTCAGCATCGTGTTGACCCAGGCTGATAGGGTGGCGCTACTCATCGGTACGGCGTGAACGAGATGAGTCTCTCGTTACGCTCCACCCTAACAAGTTCAAAGTAGGTCGCGGGATACGTCGCCGACTTGTCTTCGTAGGCTTTCTTCGCCAGACGTTCGTAGGGCTCATCAAAGGTTTTGATGACCTCGATCCGGTTCGAGACGGTCGACTTGACCATCTCACGAAGTTCAAACGTCACCATGGATCAACTCCCTGACCCATTGCCAGACTCGCCACCACCACGGGGCGCGGAGTCCTCGGGCGGCGTCGAAGTCGATGACGGGGCCAGTCCCCACGCCTTGCGGAATCCCTCCAATATGTCCCAGCACTTCCGCATTTCTTGGGCGGACACCGGAGGTAGACCCTCGTTCTCCCGCCTCGTCTTCACATAGCTCGAAAACTCGTCGAACGCTTCTTTCTCGGTCGGCACTCTCAACACGATGCTCTCCTTCGGGCTCCCGCCCATCAAACAAACTCCACTGCTCTGGTCCGCGCTCGGGTCGTCGATGCGCCCTGCACGTCGGGCCGATGCCCATGGCGACCGACTCCGGGTCAGTCAGCGGGCGGTGACAGATGCGGCAGACCGGCGACGCCACGTCAGAACGGGATATCATCCTCGCCCCCCAAATCCAGCGCCGGCTCGTCCTGCCCTTCGACGCCCAAATACCGATCCCTGAACCCTTCCCAGTCGAGGTCATGGCACCGCGGCTTACCGGCCGCCATGCGGATTTGCCGGGTTGGGCCTTCGACTGTGAACGCGCACCGCTTGACCTGGTCGCCGTAAGCGTCGCCCCACGGCGTGTCGCGGAACTTGTCAGCGAGCACGGCTAGGTTCGTCGCGATGGACAGAAGCCAGGGCTTTGACGGCCCCTTGCGCCGTAGCGTGATGCCGTGGCGTTCTAGGAGCCGAAGAGCTGGCGAGTCAGTGTCCGTGGACTCCGAGACGCGCGTCAGCAGCTCGGCCACGGTGCGCGTGTGGCCCTCGTCATCGCGCAGTCCAAGCCCTACGAGGTGATGCATGAATGTGTCCTCGTCGCCCTGAACTACCTTCGACTCCTGCGACAGCTCGACGATCCATTTGTCCAGCCATGGGCCTGCGGTGCGTATCGACGCGCCAGACCGCGCGGCCCACGCGGTCGCCAACATCGGCGCGAGCTGGTCGGCGGCGCGCTTCGAACGGAACGCAGGCAGGTAGGTCTCCTTGAGGTACTCGATGTCCGAAATGATCCGCGGCAGAGCGCGGAAAATACGGCGCGTGAACCGGCTCGGGTCATCGAGTAGGTCCGACAGCAGCGCGACGGTTTTGGCGATCTTTGCAGGCTCGTCCTTGCTCTTGGCCAACTCCAGCCGCGTGATGCGCGAGCTCACCGAGTCGTCTTCGACCGGTATCACCTTCGACGAGAAGGCGAACATGGACCGGATGCGGAAGGACTTCGTACCGCCGCCCGACTGGCTGATGTTGATGTTTCCCGATCCATCGTCGGAAGCGTTACGGGCGAGTTCAAGGATAGACGCGATCTTCTCGCGCGCCGTCTTCGTCTTCGGCTCCATCTCGGCCATGACTGCAGGCCTGGCGTCCTGGTCCAGCGCCCAGCGGATACCGGCCTCAGTGTCCTTGCCCGAGCCGATGTACGCGAAGGGCCCGGCGAGCCGGACGACGATGTTTTCGAATACCCACGATTTGCCGGAGCCTTTCTGCCCCGTCAGCCAGACGTGAGGTCGCCAGGTCAGCACTCCGCCGAAGGGTGAAAGCAGACACCAGCCCATGAGGAGAATGGCCGCGCTGTCCTCGGTGAACTCAAGCGCGCGGAAAAGCTCTTCGAGCTGTTCGCCGTCCTCGTCGGTGGACGCGGGTCCCGCCATCTCGCCGAAGGCGACGAGTGACGGGATATACCAGTAGTTCGAGCGGTATTCGCCGTACTCGTAGGCCGTGCCGTCGATTGTCACGATGCGGTGCCCGTCGTTGAGCACGATGCCCGTATGGTCGCGCCAGACTCCTGCGCCGCGGATGCGCTTCGGGTCGAAGAATCCCGTCTTGTGCTGTAGGGTTAGCAGGAAGTCTTGCGCTGGTGCCACCTTGATACTGCCCTGGTCAGTGACCAGCATTCTCAGTCCCCAAAAGCTCAAAGACGCCAGCTCGCCGAGCTTCGAGGCGTTGAACGATCCCATGGGAATAGAAAACACGGTGCGTGTTTCGTTGGGCAGGAAGTAATACGCGGCCTTGTCATACCCGAGGCAGAGAAACGGCAGGCCATCGTCGGGCCGCGCATCCGGCTTCGATGATCCGACCGGCGGCGATCCAATGGCGACCAGGGGGCACGATGCGATGAAGTCCGGTAGAGCTATGGCCTGCGCCGAGGCGTCGGCGATGTCCCAGCCCTTCTCCTGACCCCGGATGTCCAGTAGCTTCGCGCCGGGGAGGCGCTTGACGATGGCGATACCAGCCTTGAGCCCTGGCTCGTCTGCGTCCGGCCAGATAACCAGATCTCCACGGGCCGCGAAGCGTTCGAGTGGCGCCCAATCCGTCTTGCTCGTCGCTAGAGCTCCGCCTGCCCACGTGGTCAGGATGTAGCCCGGTACCTCGACCTTCGCGCACTTCTCGCCTTCGACGATGAGCACCTTTGTACCCTGCGCGGCCTTCGTGATGATGTCCAGGAACAGCACGGGCCGGCCAGAGTCAAGCGCCTGGCCTTCGTGCCAGCGCCCATCTTCTCCGAAGAAATAAGGCACGATGTCTTTTGACCCGTCTGGCTTTTGGAAGCGCGAGACGCAAAAGACGATACCGGACTCGGCATTGCGGTAGGTGTAGCCCGCCGTGGCGTTGCCATGCGTCCGTTGCGCGTAGTCGCCCTTGACGGTTTGCCGCATCAGATCGAGCGCCGACTCCGGGGCTGGTATCACGGCCTTGGGACGCTTCGCCTTAGCGGGCTTGTCGAGGTGGCTCTTGCTCGGCGCTCCACCTGCAGGCGCGTCGACGGTACCGCCGAGGGCGCGGACGATCATCTCGGCGGCGGCTACCTTGGTCGGAGCTTTTCCAGACTCGACGATGAGGCCGATGAGGTCGCCCTTATCGCCGGACGCGAAATCCGACCAGAGGCCGGTGAGCCCATTGATGGAGAACGATCCAGCGGACCCGTCACCCCTGAGCGGGTTGCGGGTCCAGAACTCGTCGCCGTCCCATCGGGCATCGGGAGCAGAGAATAACGACTCTACAAGCTCGGGCGTTGCACGGCCCCGGGCCTGATCGAAAACGGGATTTTTAGGCATGGGGTGTCCTATGTTACGACGTGACGCCGGGGTTCTTGATTTTCCACTCGCGCCATTTTCCTATGATCTTTTCGATTCCTCTGATGTAAACCGCGCCGTACTTTCCGGCCAGCCTCGCGCCCATGGCGAAACTGTCTGTATCGGCGAGGTCGGCTTTAACCATGCCCGTGAACACGTCCCAGGCTCTCGCCTTCTCTTCGTTGGTCATTTCCATGTTGGTGTCCTGTCAGGTGTCGAGTGTGAGCGTGAGGTTCTCGGGCTCCTCTCGGGTCTTCGGGTCAAACAAATGCAGTTGCGAGGCGTGAGTCTTGTACCGCTTCACTGCGGCGGCGTAGTAGTCGGCGTCGAGTTCCATCCTGTGAGATCAAAGCCGAGGTCGTGGGCGGCGATGGCGATGGAGCCGGAGCCGCCGTGGGTGTCGAGGATCTTCCATCCTGGCTTGGCGTAGCGGGTCAGGAGCCACTTGTACAGGGCGACGGGTTTTTGATTTACGTGGATTCGAGGCTCTGCCGCCGTACCTTGAGGGGCGCAGTCAAAGACCTTCGATGTGGTTCCAAGACCTTCGGAAATGGCCGCGATTTCTGCCGCCGACATCGTGAAGTCTTCGCTGATCGTGGTCTTACGCCAGACGACAAAGCCTTTGAACGGCGGCAACTGAAAATTATTCGCGCCCCAGACGATCCATTCTTTTGATACTCTGCGAAGTTCTCGGAAGTATTCTTCCGTAGGCTTGCCTGAGAAAGACCCCATGCCTCCGTTGGCTCGCATATCCTTGGTGGGTTGGTTCTCGGCAAGATCGCGGTATTCGGGATCAACAATCGCCAGATCAAACGCCCCGTCAGGCTGGCCGCGCATTAACTCCATGCAGTCGGCGTGGAGCATGGTGATGCTCACGGTAGCCTCCAGGCTTCGGCGTAGACTGGAATGCCGAGTTCCATCGCAAGGTTGACTTCGATCTTCGCGCCTCGGCTCAGTTGCCATCCGTTCAGCACCAGGACGGCGTCGACGTGCAGAAGAGCCTCGAGGTCAACCTTCATGTACTCGGCCCACGTCTTGCCGTGGTCGTGCGGCAAGTCTTGAGGGTTAACCGGTTCGTGTCCCATCTGCCTCAAGCCGCTGGTGGCGACCTCGAACTCTTCTCGGTTGCCGTTTTCGTAGCCCGTGATGGGGCCGCTGATGTAGACCCTCACAGGGACGCCTCCAGACTCTGCCCGTCAGGCGTCCAGCCATGGCGCTTGTTGCCCCGCGTCTTCTGAGCCTGCATCATCAGGACCATGGTCAAAAGCGCGACACCGTTGGCCGGGCGCTTCTCGCGGTCAGCCTTGGCGGCAAGAGACTCCTCGGTCAGTTCACGGCGGCACTGGGCACTGGTGGCGACCCAGCCGAGGGGGGAGGGGCCACGAGTCGTGAGGTAGGGCCACCATGTAGTCGGGTTGTACCAGCGGAAGCGCTTGACGGCGGCCCACGACGCGAACCACTCGAAGCCGAACCATGTGCCGTACCCGTAGGCTTCACCTCTCGTGGTATCGATCACCTTCCAGTACTCGGTGTGGCCGTTCTGGGCCAGCGCGACCCTCACGCCTTCACCTCGGCGGGCTCGCGGTCCACGGGCTCAAGCCGTGCCGTCAGGTCGCGGATTACTGCCCCCTGCGTCGCCAGCACCTTCCGCGTCGCGTCGTCGGGGGTCATCCTCTGCGGGTCTTCGCCCAGGACCATTAGGCCCAGGGTCAGCGCCTTATTGATGACGTAGGACTGGTCACGGTCCATGACCGGCATGAGCTTCGTGACCTGAAAGTAGCTGTCCCGCAAGATGCGGGTGGAAATTAGGAACTTGGCTTTGGTACTCACTCCGTCACCTCTTCGAGGTCGACCGACTCGGAGTAGTACCCATTCGATTCACCGTACCAGCGGATGTCGACGTAGCCCTTCGCCGTGGCCAACTTGTAGAAAGTCCACGTGAACGAATCCTGGTACTTGGGAGCCTTCACGCCCTCGGGGTTCGTGTCGCTCGTCGATTCTTCCGCGATGAGGAGCGGCTCCCCGATCAGGTCGGCGAAATCTCCAGCCACGTCGTCGATATAGACCGACTCGCAACAATCCTGACCGTGGTACATCTTGAAGACCTTGCCGTCGTCGCACCGGAAGAGGATCTGGTCCTTCGCGATCTCGTCGTATTCAACGGCGGTCAACGTCTTGCCCAAAAGGGCCTTGAACTCAACTTGGTTTCCCCACATGGAAGACCTCCTGACAGATAGCGTAAACGCTGTATTACGTTTCGTCAAGGGGCTTTCGTTTTGAAGTGTCAAGGATTCCTTGACGGTTGGGGCTCGGGCAAAAAAAGACCGCCGACAACCGTGGGGACGGTGCAATGTCGGCGGTCAGTGTCGGGCTTCTCACCCGGCTCGAGGAGGTCCGAGGTAAGCGTACTACTTGGCACCGAGCTTGGCAAGCCTAGTGCTCAACTCTTTCCCCCAAGCCGCGCTCATGACCTCGGGCCGCCCGAACTTGGCGACGGACGCCGAGTGCCAGTGAGTCGCCTTGAGGTGGATCGGCCGCGTCTTCAACCGTACCTTGACGAGTTTCTTCCCCTGGCGCGTAAACAGCGTGGGCTTCGTCAGCGAACCGCCAGACAGCCAGAAGAACTTGGCACCCTTGGGCGTCATCTTGCCGTTACGACGTCGACCCACTGCGCCCATCTGTCCGAGGCGGTATCGCGCCGTGACGGGGCGTTGCCACGATCCGCGGCGGCTGGCTAAGGACGGCATGGATAACGCGGGCTTCCCTGCTCGGGTCATAGCTTCGCCGCCCTCGTCTTGCTCTGGTAGATACGGAGACTTCGAGCCGGTGATGGCGTCGATTTTCTCCGGGTCTTTCTTCGGGCTGGCCTTGTAGAAGATCATTGAGCCGAGCGTGAACTTGTTGCGGAGCGTGAAGTCGTGCCGGATGTTCGCCATGCTCTGGCTGTGCGCGGCGTGAGCGACGCGGGTCATCGCGGCGGCAGTGGCCTCGCTGAACTCCGGGCCAGCTATAGCCCGGAGTTTTTTGGCAAGAGCGCGGACGTCGTCAGGCATCTACCAGACCTTCGTCTTGGATGCGATGCGCTCGTCGATCAGGGCCGAGATTTCTGCCTCGGTCTTGCCGAGCTTGCGCCACATACCTAGCAGCGAGCGCCGACGCTGGGTCATCACGTGGCGCGGAATAGGACCGGCCCTACGCATACCGGTATATTCACTTCGGCCGCGTCCATCGTCACCCATGGTCACTGCACCGGCGGCGTATAGAGCGTATGGTCGGCGTGGAGCGTCCAGCCTGGATTGGCGACGACCTCATGGTTGATCTGATAGACGCGCAGGGGATAATAGACCTCGGGGCTTGGGTAGTCGCCGATATCTTCCTGATAAAACTGCCGGTCGGACCGGTATCCGCAGTGATCTTCGTAGACGATGTGGCCAGTTTCGTCGATACCGTAGATGGCGAAGTACGCGTAGGGGTCGGCGGGAGGTTCGATCACGGGGGGCGGTGGAACGTGGTCAATAAACAATAGTTGGCCCTGGGCGTCCTGGCGCCATCCGTCGGCGTTATCGACCAACAGAGAGCGGGCGATGCCGGTCTGAGCCATGTTGACGTGATAGTCGGTAGGGCGGACGATGAAGACATCAACCGGAGGAGCATCCGCCAAGTCTGGAGCCTCATCGTAGTAGACCCTGAGAAAGTCGTCCATGGTCTGCGCATTGTACTCGGTTACGGCGTCGAGGAGTTCGGAATCCGATACCGTGCGGCTGATGGACCTACCGACCGACTTCGCTACGGTCTGAATGGGTACATTCTGCCAAAGCGAGTTCTTGACGTAAATCACGTGGCCGGTCGGTGCCGGCGTCGCCTTCGGATCGTCTCCCGACTTCACGGTGACAGGCGATGCGCACCCGCTCAGGGCCATGAATAGGAGAATGCCGAAGACAACCATGCCTGCTATAGTGAGCCAAGTAGCATGGTGTTTCGACCACGCTTTCAAGTTCGATATGAGTTTACGCACTATTTTTCGCCTCCTTGGCGCGTTGAGCGGACTCTGCGTCACGCTGTTCGATGAGCGGCGCAAGAATGGCCTGTTTTTCTTTGAGATTTTCCTCGGCGCGGTAGAGCCGTGCCTTCTGCTGGTCGACCTCGGTCTGAGCGGCCACGGCTTGACGGCGATCATCGTAGCTCACCTTGGCCTCAGAGTTCGGCGCGCCGGACATGAGCGTTTTCTTCTCCCACTCGGCGTGCTCGGCCACAGCAGCGGGGCGGTCAGGGGCCGTTGAGAAGACGCGGGCGATGATCTCGTCGGCACGTTTCTGCGCGGCGTCGACGCCGTCCTGAGCATCGCGGACGGCAAGCTCTGCCGCCTCGACGGCATGCTGGGCAACCGCCCACGCGGGGAGTTCACGGGCCTCCTGGCTGTCGTCGACCTCGGGGGCGGTGAGGACGCTCAAGGTCTTGGTC
>Ga0068859_100001271_pt1 | contig 25789 bp, 20 predicted proteins | sample KBSSwiS22_FD_66585 | JGI IMG/M metagenome (GOLD analysis project Ga0068859, IMG submission 66585) | Switchgrass rhizosphere microbial communities from Kellogg Biological Station, Michigan, USA - KBS Switchgrass S2-2 | ecosystem: Host-associated > Plants > Roots > Rhizosphere > Soil ...
CGGCTGCAGACGGCTCGCGCCAAGCTGAGCGCGTCGGTTCTGGAGATCGCCGACAGCGGATCGATCACCATGCAGCGCGGCTGATGCTCAAGAAGCAGCGCTGCGATTCTGATCAGGTGCTCCTCCGGGTTGACCGAGTCTGTCTGGCCGGAATACATGCGCAGCAGACCGGACTTCACGTGCCTCTCGAGGTGAATTCCAACCGAAGTGAGATTGCGCCGGATCCGTGCACCGCCTTCGTCAAAACTCACAAACAGCGTTCGCTCGCCGCGCCGACAGGCGGTCTCAGCGAACAATCCCGCCAGAGTCGTCTTGGAAGTGCCGGGCGCACCCGTGATCAGCGTGCTGCTGCCGCGGAACAACCCGCCGCCCAGCATCGAGTCGAGGCCCTTGAACCCCGATGATACTCTTTCGGTCGAAACCTCGTACCGGCTCTCGGTCGTTCCCGGCGCCGCCACTTCCAGGCCTCGCGGCCCGAAGCTCAGCGGGTATTCTCCAGGCGCGAAATCCGAGCCGCGATATTTCGCGATCTCGATGCGGCGTACGGGAATCCCCTGCTCCAGGCGCCGGTCGAAGCGGATCACACAATCGACCATGAACTGCATGAAGCTGTAATTCACGGCGCCGTACGTATCGCCATCGATCTTCGTCGTGATGATGGCGGTCAGGTCGTTGTGTGTTAGCCAGTCGCGCAGACGGTAGACTTCGCGCATGGCGGCGCCGGGGTCCCGCAGCAGTACCAGCAGCACGTCGATCCCGTCGAACACGATCCAGCCTGCACCCAACTCCCGTTTCTTCGCCTCCAGAATGGCCAGCATGCCGCTCAATTCGTAGTCGCCGGACTGTACGACCGTCGGTGAGAGTCGGGCATCCAGGAAAAACAGTGATGACTTGGCCAGAGCAGGCAGGCGCCACCCGAAGGTGGCTGCATTCGCGAAGATCTCGTCCGTGCCTTCCTCGAATGCGACAAAGATGCCGGGCTGCTTGCGACCCTGCGCCGCGTTGACGAGGGCTTGCAGTGCGAAGACGGTCTTGCCGGTGCCCGGACCGCCCATCACCATGCTCGTCCGGTTCCGCGGCAGTCCGCCGCGGCTGAGATCGTCAAACCCCAGGATGCCCGTCGGGGCCTTGTATAAAAATCGCGAGGTCTTACGTTTTCTGGCAGTCACGCCTGCTCCTTGTTCGACGCGCTACAGGGTGCGCCGCATTCGGCGTTTCCTCCGTACGGTAGCGCGCATAGAACTCGCGTTGGTTGACGAGGCCCAAGGTGATACGGCCGCTGGGTGCGCTACCGAACAGAGTCCGGTCCAGCGTCGGCGCAACTTACGAGTCACGGGAGTACGTGCGCACTTCAGGGGGAGGTGCCACTAGTCAGGAATTAATTGACGGCTGCAAGTCTCTGAGTGGAGGGTCTATGCGCGATATCGCAGAGTGGATACGCGGGACGCTCGAGAGCAGACGCGAAGCGAACAGGCAACCGCCGGGACGGGGTGTTCTCGGGGCTGCGCTCCATAACGTCAATGCAGAGCGAGCGAAGCACAGCTCGTTGGTCGTTACGCGCGGCACCGAACGGGGGCGGATAGATGAACTCGCCGCTGCCGACCGTCGCAAGGACGAGTTTCTGGCGGTCCTCGGCCACGAGCTGCGTAACCCGCTCACATCCATCAACAATGGGATCCACCTTCTGAGGCTTCAGACGCAGGACACTCCCGCGCGACAGAAGACACAAGCGATGATCGAACGGCAGGTCCACCGAATGACGCAACTTGTCGACGACCTTCTGGACGTATCAAGGGTCACCTACGGGCGCCTACGTCTGCAGCGCGTGCGGATCGATCTCCGCGACATAGTGAGTAACGCAATAGAAACGTTGGAATCAAACATCGACGAGCGTCGCCACCGGCTGACCGCTGCGTTTCCAGACGCGCCGGTGTGGCTGCAAGCTGACCCCTGCCGTCTCGAGCAGGTGTTCGTAAATCTACTCGCCAACGCGTCGCGATACACGGACCCGGGCGGAAAGTTGGCGATAGAGATGCATACGCGAGACGATCAAGCCGTCGTTCGCGTACGAGACTCCGGAATCGGTATCGCGCCCGAAGTCCTGCCGCACATATTCGATCTGTTCAGGCAGGCGGATGGAGCCGCACTGCGCTCCCAATCGGGGCTCGGCGTCGGACTTGCGCTGGTTCGCACCCTCGTCGAATCGCACGGGGGAAGCGTGATCGGGGCGAGCGCCGGACTGGGACAGGGAAGCGAGTTTACCGTTTTCCTCCCCAGGGATCCGTTTGAAACCCTCAAAGCAGAGGATCAGACGGCGCGTATCCGTATTCTCGCTCGCTCGATAGAAGAGCCTTTGCGGAATATCGTTGAGAATGCTGGCCGGATGTAGCGCGACTTGCGTTGCAGAATGCCGCATCCGTCGAATGAAGAAGACAGGTTCATCATACGTCGAACGGCATTTGCGCCGTCGTACACCATCGGGAGCTCAACTGCGCGGTTGATCCCGATAATCGAGATAACAGGCTCGTCACCGTGATCGTCCATCCTGACAATTCGTCACGAGCAGCCTTGTTGCATGCGCAGTCTCCGTGACGCGCCGCATCTGTGCTGCCAGCTCCCAAAGTAACCTCCTCGCGATGGCACTCGGATTGATTGCCGGGACGTCTGCACAATAGTTGGTAGCTAAGATTTTGCGACCCTCGGCGTCCCGCTTCCAACTTATTGAATTTTATGATTTTTATGGTGGCCAGGGGCGGAATCGAACCACCGACACGCGGATTTTCAGTCCGCTGCTCTACCAACTGAGCTACCTGGCCGCCGGAGGGGGGGCGCGTATTAGACCGGCCACCAGACCCGCCGTCAAGCAATCACCCCACCCTAAGCTCTTGATTCTCGGCCCCCGCTACCCGCCTGCCTCCTTTGTATACACGGCGGTGGCAAGCAGCACCGGGCCCCACTGCCACCAACTGCGCCACAGCACGCCGGCAGCCGCCCCCAGGCCCCCCAACGAAAGCGCGGCGCGACCCGCGTTTACGACAATTTCATTACCACCGTAGCAATTCCACGACGCAAGAACCCCCGAAATCCCCTGCCAAAACGCCCACGCCGTAGCGCCGGCACCCCGCAACCCTGCGTCTGCCTCAAAAGGAGTACCCCCTCCCTCACCCCCCGGCGCGATATCCGCCCTCCGGCAGGTGCATATCAATGCAGACGCCCGGACACCAGTATCTGCACCCTGCGCATAGCTCCAAGCACCGATCCGGAGCGCGCCCCAAGCAGATACGGACCGAACGTTAAGGGAGTCATCGATGTATTCCGCCCTCAAGCGAACAGTTTTCTCCAAGCCCGCTCTCACCCTTTCCGTGCTGGCCGTCGTGACGGCCACGCTAAGCGCGTGCGCGCGCAACGAAGCCGCGACCAACGCAGCAGCCCCGCCCCCGCCGCAGGTCACCGTTGCCCAGGTCATCTCGAAGCCGGTAACGGAGTTCGACGAGTTCACTGGCCGCTTCGAGGCGATCGACCGCGTCGAGATTCGTCCGCGGGTGTCGGGCTACATCTCGTCCGTCAACTTCACTGAGGGGAGTGAGGTCAAGAAGGGCGACGTGTTGTTCGTCATCGACCAGCGGCCCTATGCGGCTGAGCTGAAGCACGCTCAGGCGCAGCTCGCTCAAGCGAAATCCCAGCTGGCGCTCGCGAAGTCTGAGAAGGCGCGCGCAACCAACCTCCTGGCGCAGCACGCTATCTCGCAGGAGGAGTTCGATACCCGCTCCTCGAGCAGCGAGCAGGCAGAAGCGAATGTGCAGCTGGCCGAGGCCAACTTGGATACGGCCCAGCTGAACATGACTTACACGCGAGTCACAGCCCCGATCGCCGGCCGCATCAGCCGCGCAAATGTCACGCTCGGCAACCTGGTGAGCAATGGCCAGACTCTGCTGACCACGCTCGTATCGCTCGACCCCATCTACGTGAGGTTCGACGGCGACGAGCAGGCCTACCTGCGCTACGTCAAGGCAGCGAAGGACCGTGCGGCGGACCGTGCAGCAGCCGGCTCCAAGGAAAAAGACGTGGCCAACCCGGTGTTGGTCGGCCTCGCTGACGAAGCAGGGTACCCACACCCCGGCGTCATGGTCTTCCTCGACAACGAAGTTGACCCACAGACAGGCACAATCCGCACTCGCGCTAAACTGGACAATCACGACCGTGCATTCACGCCGGGCCTCTTCGCGAGAGTAAGGCTCCTCGGCGACAAGAAGTACGACGCACTCCTTATTAATGACAGTGCGGTCGGTACCGACCAGACGGTCAAGTACGTGCTCGTGGTCGGAGCTGACAACAAGGTTGAGTATCGGCCTGTGAAGTTGGGCCCGGTCATCGACGGCCTGCGGGTCGTGCGCGAAGGACTGAAGGTGAACGACACGATCGTCGTCAACGGTCTGCAGCGCGTCCGCCCGGGTTCACCCGTGGCACCACAGCGTGTCGCGATGGGTGAGCAGCACATTCACAGTGGCAAGACTATGTACGCTCAAAACGCCGGAGACCTGCAGTGAAACTGTCGGACTTCTTTATCGACCGCCCGATTTTCGCGGCGGTCCTCTCGGCCTTCATCACGATTGGCGGTGCGATCGCACTGTTCAAGCTGCCAATCAGTGAATACCCCGAGGTGGTCCCGCCCTCCGTTGTGGTTCGCGCCACTTACCCTGGCGCGAATCCGAAGGTAGTGGCGGATACGGTTGCCGCGCCGCTCGAGCAGCAGATCGTCGGCGTCGAGGACATGATGTACATGTCCTCGACCTCGACGATGGATGGCTCGCTTTATCTGACTGTCACCTTCAAGCAGGGATCTGACATCGATCGCGCGCAGGTGCAGGTACAGAACCGCGTCTCACAGGCGCTGCCGAGACTCCCCGAAGAAGTTCGTAACCTCGGTGTATCGACGATCAAGAGCTCGCCCAACCTCACGTTGGTCGTGCATTTGTACTCGCCGGACGGGCGCTACGACGCACAGTATCTGCGTAACTACGCAACCCTCAACGTCCGCGATGTGCTCGCGAGAATCACAGGAGCGGGTGACGTCCAGTTGTTTGGCGGTGGCGATTACGCCATGCGCGTCTGGCTCGATCCGCAGAAGCTGGCCGCTCGCAATATGACTGCCGGCGACGTGGTGGAGGCCATCAGGGAACAGAACGTCCAGGTCGCGGCAGGTCAGATCGGTGCGCCACCTTCGACGACGTCGCAGTTCCAATTAGCCTTGAACGCGAAGGGCCGTCTGACAGACGAGCAGCAATTCCGTGACATCATCCTGAAGACGGGCGCGGAAAACGAGGTCGTGAGACTGGGCGATGTTGCGCGCGTCGAGATGGGTGCGCAGACGTATTCGATCCAGAGCTTGCTGGACAACAAGGGCGCGGTCGCCATCCCGATTTTCCAGGCGCCGAATTCCAACGCTCTGCAGCTCTCTGACGCCGTTCGCAACAAAATGGACGAGCTGAAGAAGGATTTCCCGCCGGGCGTCGATTACACGATTGTGTACGACCCGACGATCTTCGTGCGGCAGTCGATCGATGCCGTGGTGCACACGCTCCTCGAGGCTGTCGGCCTGGTCGTGCTCGTTGTCATTCTGTTCCTGCAGACGTGGCGCGCTTCCATCATCCCGCTGGTCGCGGTTCCGGTGTCCATTATCGGTACGTTCGCGGTACTGCTTGGGTTCGGATTCTCTATCAACGTTCTCTCACTGTTCGGACTCGTTCTGGCGATAGGCATCGTCGTGGACGACGCTATCGTGGTGGTCGAAAACGTCGAACGGCACATCGCCAGCGGGCAAAGTCCGCACGTCGCGACCAAATCGGCCATGGCCGAGGTCAGTCGGCCGATCATCGCGATCACACTGGTGTTGTGTGCGGTGTTCATCCCGGTGGCCTTCGTTCCCGGTTTGACGGGGGAGTTCTACCGGCAATTCGCTTTGACGATTGCGATCTCGACGGTGATCTCGGCGTTCAACTCGCTGACGTTGTCGCCGGCTCTTGCGGCCGTCCTGCTCAAGCCGCACGGCGCGAAGAAGGACTTCTTGACGCGGGTCATGGATCGGGTGTTTGGCCGTTTCTTCGCCCGGTTCAACAAGGGCTTTGAGCGTGCCAGTAATGCGTACTCCCGTTCGACGACCAGCATTGTGCGGCGCACGGGTATCGCATTGATCGTCTACGGTGGACTGATTGCGCTGACCTATTTCGGCTTCGGCGCGGTACCGGGCGGGTTCATCCCCGACCAGGACAAACAGTACGTCATAGCGATTGCGCAGCTGCCCCCGGCCGCCACTCTCGATCGCACCAACGAGGTGATTCGAAAGATTGGCGAAATCGGTATGAAGCAGCCGGGTGTGTCGCATGCCGTGCAATTCAGCGGCATGTCGGTCAATGGCTTCACGCCGAGCTCCAGTGCGGGCATCGTCTTCTTCCCGCTCGATGACTTCGACAAGCGCACGACCAAGGAGCTGTCCGCGAAGGCGATCGCGCAGGCGTTGAATGCGAAGCTGGCACCGATCCAGGACGCATTCATCGTTGTGGTGCCGCCGCCGCCGATTATCGGTCTCGGTACCCTCGGTGGCTTCAAGCTGCAGGTGGAGGACCGGGCTGACTTGGGTGCTGAAGCGCTGTATGCAGCGACTCAGGAGGCCATCAAGAAGGCGTATCAGGAACCGTCCTTGTTCGGAACCTTCAGCACGTACCAGATCAACGTGCCGCAACTCGATGTGGACATCGATCGCGTCAAGGTGAAGCGGCAGAACGTGAAGTTGTCGGATCTGTTCCAGACGCTGAACGTGTACCTGGGCTCGCTGTACGTAAACGACTTCAACAAGTTTGGACGTACGTACCAGGTCCTGGCTCAGGCTGATGCGCCGTTCCGCTCGCATGTCGAGGACATTCTCCCGCTGAAGACTCGCAACGCGAGTGGCGAGATGGTGCCGCTGGGCTCCATGGTTAACGTCAGTGAGGCGTTTGGACCGGACGTCGTGCAACGCTACAACGGCTATCGGGCTTCGGACATCAACGGCGGTGCCGCTCCTGGATTCAGCTCCGGGCAGGCGCAGGCTGCGATGGCGAAGATCCTGACGCAGACGCTACCTCACGGCATGAGCTTCGAGTGGACGGACCTGGCCTATCAGCAGATCATTTCGGGCAGCTCGACGCTGTTCGTGTTCCCGCTGTGTGTGCTGTTCGTGTACCTGGTGCTGGCTGCCCAGTACGAAAGTCTCACCCTGCCGCTGGCCATCATCCTCATCGTCCCGATGTGCTTGCTGGCTGCGATTACGGGCGTGATGCTGACGCATGGGGACAACAACATCTTCACGCAGGTTGGCCTCATCGTGCTCGTGGGATTAGCGTGTAAAAACGCAATCTTGATCGTGGAGTTCGCGAAGCACTTGGAGGAGGAGCAGGGGCGCGATACGGTGTCTGCTGTGCTGGAAGCCGCCCGCCTTCGTCTGCGCCCGATCCTGATGACATCCATTGCCTTCATCATGGGTGTCGTACCGCTGATGGTGGCGGGCGGCGCCGGCGCTGAGATCAGACACACGCTCGGAACCGTGGTGTTCGCTGGAATGCTGGGTGTCACATTCTTCGGACTGCTGCTGACGCCGGTGTTCTATGTGTTGATCCGGCGATTGGGCAAGCGCCAGCCGGTGGCTGGCGCTGGGCATGAGCCGGCTCAGATCGCCTCTGCGGAGACTCATTGATGTTTACTCGTCAGAAGATGCAGGGAGCGGCTATTGGGCTCTTCGTAGCGGCGACGCTCGTAGGGTGCGCAGTAGGTCCCAACTACAAGAAGCCCGCAACGCCGGTGTCGCAGACCTATGGGGCTGCGGAACCGGCGCTCTATACGCCCGAACAGGCGCAAGTGCAGTTCTGGAAGCAGTTTGGCGATGAGACGCTCGACAAGTTGGTTGACGACTCGCTCAACGCCAATCACGACCTGCGCATCGCTGTGGGGCGGCTCGCAGAAGCCCGCGCTGCGCGGCACCAGTCACTCTATGACTTGGGGCCGACGGTAACCGCTGCGGGTGGGCACACGACTCAACGGACTTCCGAGGTCCAGTCCGGGTTTCCTTCTTTCACGAGCTCATATTACGACGCTGGTTTCGATGCCACGTGGGAGCTCGATCTGTTTGGCCGTGTGCGACGTTCAGTCGAGGCGTCCAGCGCGGAGCTGCAGGGTGCTGAGGCCAGCCTTCGTGACGCACAGGTCTCTGTCATCGCCGAGGTGGCACGGACTTACTTCGAGCTTCGCGGTCAGCAAAATCAGCTGGCCGTCGCGAAGAAGAACGTGGAGAACGAGCGGGAGTCGTTCAACCTGACAGACGCACGGTTGAAAGCGGGCCGTGGGACGGAGTTTGATACTTCGCGAGCCAAGGCGCAGCTCAGCACGACTCTCTCGACGATCGATCCGCTCGAGGCTGCCGTGCAGCGCTCTATCCATCGCCTTGGTGTGTTGACTGGGCGCGATCCCAATGCGTTGCAGTCGCTGTTGACGCCCGTCAAGGATCTACCTGAGTTGCCGAAGAGTGTGGCTGTGGGTGATCCCGGTACGTTGCTGCGTCGCCGCCCTGATATTCGGGTGGCGGAACGACAACTGGCCGCGTCGAATGCCGAGATCGGTGTGGCAGTCGGGGACTATTTCCCGAAGGTGACGTTCACCGGCACCTTTGGGTACGACGCTAAGACGTTGAACGGACTGGGGACGTCCAGCGGCCGCTTCTATAGCATTGGGCCTGGCATCTCCTGGGCTGCCTTCGATCTCGGCCGCGTGCACGCACGGGTTGCCGGGGCCAAGGCTCGAACCAATACGGCCGTGGCTCAATATGAGCAGACGGTGCTCAAGGCTTTGGAAGAGACCGAAAACGCATTGGTAACCCACGCTCGTTCTCGGGACCAGCTCGTCCATGCTGCGGACGCCGCGGAAGCGAGCGCCGCGGCCTCCAAATTGGCCCGGGTACGGTACGAGGGCGGCATCGTGGACTTCCTGGAAGTCCTTGATGCGGAACGGACTCAGCTGCAGGCGGAAGATCAGCTGGCGCAGACCCGGACCGCCACCGCCACCAGCCTCATTGCCGTGTACAAAGCGCTCGGCGGTGCATGGGAGGGAGCTACCTTCCCGCGCTACACTCAGGCATCAAACTAGACGCACCGGAGGGCTGCTATGCCCATGCTTGCTGGAATCGCGCCGAACCCCCACATTCAGGTCATGGGGGCTCGGTCCGGGGCCTGGCTGGAGATTGCGCGATGAATGCCAATTTGGTGGAACTACCTGTTCTGGAAGAGAATTTTCCTTCTGGCGCGAGCAAGTGCGAGGAGGAGTTCACCCAGATCAGCGAGTCGCTGCAGCGGCGCGAAGAGCTGCTGGCCGCCTCGGCTAAAGCCAGCCGCCTGCTGCTCGAGGCGCCGGATGTCCGGGGTGTGGTTCCCGATGTGCTGCGGCTGATTGGCGAAGCGGCCGGAGTTGATCGGGTCAACCTGATGCTTTCGCAGGCCGGCCCGGGTGGTGAGCCGCTGTTGGTTGTTGCCAGCGAGTGGGTTGCGGACGGTGTGGATTCGCACCTCGAAGATCCGGCGATGTGCACTTGTGATGAGCGTGATTTCTCGGCTGTGTGCACCGAGCTGCGCGCGGGCCGCAGCGTGTGTTTGAGCAAGAATGACTCTCCGGCCGCGTATTCAACGGTCGGCTTTGAAGGCATCGGCACGAAGACGAAGGCCATCGTGCCCATTTTCGTGGGTGGTGAGTTCACCGGTATTGTTGGTTTCGACAACACGAAGCAGCGCCGGGCGATTGACTCCGCCGAGCTGTCAGCTCTCGAGACTGCCGCGGGTGTCATCGGTGCGGCCCTTCACCGGGAGCGCCTGGTGGATGATGTACGGCGCGCGCGCGAGCGTGCCGCCGAAGAGAAGGTTACCGAGCTTGCGAAAGCGAACGCCGTTATCCGCGGTAACCTCGAGCGCCTTGCCAGTGAGCCCGATCTACACAGCTTCATGGGCCACATGCTGCTCGAGACCACCCGTCAGTTTGACGCGGCGTCCGGCTCCGTCATCGTATCCAAGGACTCGCTGCAGGAGTGGCGGATCCTGGCCCACGTCCGTGATGGCAAACTCGACACGCCACCGTTCGCGACGAGCGTGCCGTTTGCGGGCTCACCCTTTACTGAAGTGTTCGGGCGGAGCCCCGAGCCGCGTTACATGAACATCGAGCATGGCAACTGGGAGATCTGGCCCGGTGCGCTCGCGTTCCACCGCCGCGAGGGCTATTCCAGCGTGTTGATCTACCCGCTGGTGTTTGGAGCGCGGAACGTTGGATTCTTCATCCTGTCCTTCCGTCGCGAGGCGCCGGAAGTTCAGCACAGCGAGTTGCTGGTCGCGCTCTCGCAGCAAGCAACGCTCGCTGTGCAGCTGACCCGGCTTGCATACTCGGCCAAGGAAGCGGCCGTGCTCGTCGAGCGCACCCGCATCGGCCAGGAGATTCATGACGGTCTTGCGCAGGCGTTCACCGGAATTCTCATGCAGCTGGGCGCTGCCGAGGAATTCCAACCGTGCAAGAAGAAGAACTCCGAGCTGGCGGGTGTCCTGGGCCGGATCCGCGATCTTGCCCGCGATGGGCTGTCGGAAGCGCGGCGTTCGGTCATGGCGTTGCGCCTGGATCAAACACGGCGCGCGGGGTTGGAGATCGCCCTGCGGCAGCTTTGCGATCGCTCAACGGTGCCCGGGCGTGTCAAGTGCACCTTCGAGGGCGGCGACTTCGCAACCGGATTGAAGCCGGAGCATGAGCACGAGTTGCTGCGGATTGCCCAGGAGGCACTCAGCAACGCGGTGCGGCACGCTCATCCGAGCAATGTACGAATTACGATGAGCGATGAGCCGGCTCATTGGGCGCTGACCGTGGCTGACGATGGTGTCGGCATGGAGCAGTGTGTTGAAAGCTATTCTGGCGAAGGATTCGGTCTCACCAGCATGCGTCAGCGTGCCGGCGCGATAGGAGGACAGTGGCAGATTGAAAGCAAATCCGGCCAGGGCACGCGCGTGAGCGTGCGGCTGCCGAAGCGGAGAAACTGATGGTCGCGGTACTGAAACGTAAGATCAGGGTGATCCTTGCAGATGATCATCCGGTCGTACGAGACGGGCTGGCTGCAATGGTCAACCAGCAGCCGGATATGGAAGTGGTTGCAGAGGCCAGCGATGGCGAAGAGGCTGTTACTCTTTATGAGCAACACCGCCCCGACGTAATGGTGCTGGATCTGCGGATGCCCAAGCGCGATGGTGTTGCTGTAGTGCAGCGCGTGCTCGAAGGCAATCCGAAAGCCTGCATCCTGATCATGACGACTTACGACGGCGACGAAGATATCTTCCAGTGTTTGAGCCAGGGCGCGAAGGGCTACCTGTTGAAGGATGCGCCGCGGCAGGAAATTCTGTCGGCCATCCGGGCCGTCAGCGAAGACCGGCCGTATACGTCATCGTCGGTTGCCGCCAAGGCGTTGCAACGAATGGCCAAGCCAAGCCTGACGCAACGTGAGCTCGACGTTTTGCAGTTGGTGGCGCAAGGCCGAAGCAACAAGGACATTGCCCGCCGGCTGGCTATCACCGAGGGCACGGCCAAGACTCACGTCAAGGCCATTTTGACCAAGCTGGATGCCATCAGCCGCACTGAGGCTGTTGCAGTGGCGCACAAGCGGGGCATGATCCGCCTCTAGAGGCCGCCCCTACCGGTCCAATCCCGGTAACAGATGAAGTGGAAATGCAGTGGCCCGCGGACCGCCGGCGCGTCGCTGCCGTCAGGTATCTCTACTTCATATTCAATCTGATGCGGCTCGATCGGTCCCCCGCACTCGTTGCAGGTTGCTCCCGTGCCATGGCCTGCCCACGTCCGCAGTGGCTTCCGGTTTGGCATGACCGACGATTCCATGTGTTGCTCCTCGTGCGCTCGAGCGTCCTACGGCTAACGCAGTAGCAAGGATGCGGATGACAAGCAGCATACGACTATGGTTGGGGCGGTTGATACCCTTCTGGCGCCTGTGAGCCTGAGCCGAAGAAAAATTTCTCCATCTCGCTTTCAAGAAACTTTCGTGCCTTGGGCTCGATGGGTGTCAGGCGATACTCGTTGATGAGCATGGTCTGGTGCTTGAGCCAGCGGGCCCAGGCTTCCTTGGACACATTCTCGAAGATGCGCTTGCCGAGCTCGCCGGGATAGGGCGGCCGGTCGAGGCCGGGGGCTTCGCTCTTGAGTAACACGCACTGAACGGTACGGGACATGGGAGATTCCTGGCGCTATGAAGGCTGTGCGCTCGAGTCGAATAAGGAGGGGCCCGAGAGATTCTCGAGCAGCGTCTTGATCGGCGCAGGCAGTCCGATGCGCGCCGGATCGCGGGTGTTATACCAGAGCGTCGGAATCGTATCCATGACGCCGGCCTGCCCCTCGCACCGGGTGAGCAACGGCGTGATGACGAGGTCGAAGTGTGTGAAGGCATGCTCAACGATGGACAACGGTCTGGGCTGTGCCTGCGCGGCTTGCAGGGTGTGTCCGGCGTAGATGCTGGCTGCCGAGACGGTTTCAAACTCGGGCAGACACCACAAGCCGCCCCAGATTCCGGTTTCAGGGCGCCGCTCGAGCAGGACGCTGCCGTCGTTGCGCATTGCAACGAGCATGAAGATTTCGCGTGAGCGTCTGGCTCCCTTCGCGGTGCGTGGTGTCGGCAGCTCACCCTGCCTGCCGGTCGCCTTCGCGAAGCAATCCGAGGCGAGGGGGCAGTAGGTGCACAACGGCTTGTGGCGTGTACAAACAGTTGCTCCCAGATCCATTATGGCCTGGGTATACACATCGACGAGCTCTTCCGGGGTGCAGGCGTCGGACAGCTGCCATAGCCGGTCCGATACTGACTTCTCCGCGGTGCTGCCTTCAACTCCGAAGTAACGTGCCAGTACGCGCTTGACGTTGCCGTCAAGGATTGGAAAGCGCTCGCCGCGGCTGAGGGCGAGGATCGCGCCGGCGGTCGAGCGGCCGATGCCGGGTAGGCTGGCGACCTGGTCGAAGGTCTTTGGGAATTCTCCGTTGAATTCGTCGCGGATGCGGCAGGCGGCGCGATGGAGGTTGCGTGCGCGCGCGTAGTAACCCAGGCCTGTCCATAGATGTAACACGTCATCGATGGGTGCTTCGGCCAGGGCTGCTGCTGTTGGGAAGCGCGCCATGAATCGTTGGTAGTAGGGGATGACTGTAGTCACCTGGGTCTGCTGCAGCATGATCTCGGATACCCAGACTCGGTAGGGGGTCCGGTCGAGTTGCCAGGGGAGGTCGTGCCGGCCTTGTTGCTCGTGCCAGACGATGAGGGCTGCGGGGAGTTGCGGGTACCGGGTCATTGTTTGGCTTCCGGTGTCAGGAGCTTCAATCGAATGTCGGTCAGGTGCGTTGCGGCGATGTCGGCCTGATCGAACAGAAGAACGCCGTTGGCATTGATGGCCCTGAGGGCTTCTACCGGCAGCTCGAAGGGTTTCTGGTTCGTGCTGTCGGTCTTGACGTAGCGGTTGAGGTCGATGTGATCGCCATGCAGCTCGAAGTCCCAGGCGGATTGGGGTGGGGCGCTGTGTCGCAGCCAGCCATCGAGGGTGACTGCGTCGAGTTTGAGTTTGAGGGGTTTCGCGGTCAACGCGCCGCGTGCGTAACTCCATTTGCTGGTCAAGGCGAGGGGACCCAGGGTTGTTGGATCATGCGGCAGGGTTTGGTCCAGTGCGAGGTCGTGGGCCAACTTGCGTACTGATGGCACGCTGAGCGTGATTGAGCCGCGAGTCTCCAGGCCGCCCTCGGCTGAGTTCTGGGTCGCGGCGAGATCGCCATGGATCTGTGCGTCGGCTATTCGGGCTGACAGCTGCGGGATCTTGATGTTGAGGGGGTTGAGGCCGACGGTGAGCTCAGGCGCGCCTGCTTGTATCCATACACCACCGGGTGGGAGGGAGTCGGTGTGGGCGAGGAAGCGTGTGTGGAGTGGCAGGGGGTTGCCTGCCTGCCATTCGCCGATGTCGAGCTCCAGATTTGCGAGGGTGATGTGCATGCCGGTCGTTTCATCCACGTAGTCGAGCATGCCGTCTGTGACTTCCAGGCCTGCGATCTGGGGTGGGGTGCTTTGGTGGGAGGGGGATGGGGGGCTGCGCGGCCCGAGGTTTTCCCAATTGCTGTGCCCTTGCGCGTCGCGGTGCAGGTGTATGTGCGGACTTTGCAGGCGAATGCGGTCGACCACAACCTGGCCTTTGAGAAGGGGTAGGAGCTTGGCGGCCACGGTGACGGAGCCCCACTCGGCGAGGGGCGGCCCCAGCACACCGGGAGGGTTGTCGAGGTGGGCGGAACCCGTTTTCAGGCCTAGCCAGGGGTACCAGGTGAGTTGGAGGTTGCCTTCGATAACGAGTGGTCTACCGACGAGATCGGCGACGATGGCTTCTACTTTGCCGCGGTATCGGTTCGGATCGATGAGGGAGGTCATCACGTAGGCGGTGATGACCAGCAGCAGGAGGATGCTGCCCATGATGATTGCTGCCCATTTGGCTACTCGCACTGGATTTGCCGCGACCTCGGACCCCGCCGTTTCGGCGACTGATTCTAGCTACACTCGTTGCTCGCGTTGGGAGTGCGTGGGACCGTGGCAACTATGACGTACTGTGTGGCGATGCTGCTGGATACGGGGCTGGTGTTCTTGTCGGACTCTCGCACGAGTGCGGGGGTGGACCAGATCAGTACGTTCCGCAAGACGACAGTTTTCCAGCGCCCGGGTGATCGGGTGATGGTGCTGCAGACGGCGGGCAACCTGGCGATCACGCAGGCGGTGACGAGTGTATTGCGCGAACACATCGACGCGGGGGATGGGCGTCCGAATCTGTTCTCGGTGCCGAATCTGTTCGAGGCGGCGCGCTGTGTGGGGGATGCGATCCGCGAGGTGCACAAGCGGGATGCGGAGCAGTTGAAGGAGTTTGGGCTGGATTTCAATGCCAGCATCATTGTGGGCGGGCAGATTCGGGGGGAGTCGCCGCGGTTGTTCAGTGTCTACTCGGCGGGGAACTTCATCGAGGCGACGGCGGAGACCTCGTACTTTCAGATTGGGGAGTCGAAGTACGGGAAGCCGATCATTGACCGGGTGTTGAGGCGCAGCAGTAGTTTGAACGAGGCGGCGAAGTGTGCGTTGGTGTCGATGGACTCGACGATCAAGTCGAATTTGTCGGTGGGGTTGCCGTTGGATCTGGTGATCATCAAACGGGATCGGTTTGATGTGGCCCGGCATATGAGTATTGATGCGGATAATGAGTATTTTCGGGGGATTCGGTCGCGGTGGAGTGAGGCGTTGCGGGAGGCGTTCGCGGAGTTGCCGGATCCGGATTGGTTGCGGACGCCGGTGCCTTAGGGGCGGTGTGTGTGCATGCACGTGAGGTGCATGTGCGGGGTAGGCGGGCTTCGGGGGCGGGGCGGCTGGGGGCGTGGAACCGAAACCGGAAGAGGCGCGCAGAGCGCGCCAGACCAAGACCAAGACCAAGAACAAGACCAAGACCAAGACCAAGACCAAGACCGAAACCAAAACCGGAGAGGACTCTGTCCCGGGCGCCCGTGATCTTGTAATGCTCGCGCCCGCGCGGGGCGCCATGAATCGGAGAGGCGATTTCTGGGGGCTGATTGTTGGGGCGCGCGGTGCGGATTGAGCGGGTGTGGCGGGGGTTGGGCGCACGCGCGGGTGCGCGCATTACAAGATCGCGGACTCCCTTGGAGGCGTGCTCGTGCTGGCTGAGGGTGGGGGCTTGGGACGGGAAGAGAAGAAGACAGAAGAAGATCGAGAAGGGGGCTAGGGGCGTGACGCGGCCAGTGGGGGACTGGCGTGCGTGCCAGTCGGCGGAGGCCGCGGAGTGGCGTGTGCGGTTAGATGGAGTCGGCGCGGGGGGTGGGGGCGTAGCGGGCTAGGAGGCTGTGCATTAGCTGGCGGCCTGCTGTGCCGAAGGCTATGAAGAATGCACCGATGCGCAGGATGTCGGGGATGCCGAGGCCTTGTAGCTGTTCGACGGTGATCAGGGCGATGGCGATTAGGATGCCGTCGGCGATTATCGAGGCGGGGGCGTAGAAGCGCGAGGCTTTTGCCCAGCGGGAGAGTGCGCCGTGGGTGAGGAGTAGCGCGGCCCAGAGAATCCAGGTCATCGAGGGGTCTCGTCTCGTTCGGAAAGGGTGGGTCGGGTGGGGTTCCTTGGGGACTCCCCGCGTCTCTATCCGCGTCTGGGATTGTCGCGCGAACCGGCGCGACCTTACCTGAATCCAGTTCTCGATTCACGAGGCGGTGATAGGCTCCGCCGCATGACAACTGCATTGGTCACGGGGGCTTCGGGTGGGATTGGCGCTGCCATTTCCCGGGTGTTGGCGGCACGCGGCGTTACTGTCGCGCTGCATTACCAATCGGGACGGGAGGCTGCGGAGGTTACGCGGCGCTCGCTTCAGGGTGATGGGCATATCCTCGTCCAGGCGGACCTGGGGGACACCAGGGCGATTGAGCGGCTCTGGAAGGAGGCCTCCGCGCTGGGTCGCATTGACGTCGTCGTCAACAACGCGGGTATTTTTCCCAACCATCCGCCGCTGACCACGGAGTTTGAGGACTGGGTGGCCGCGTGGCAGAAGACGATCGCCACCAACCTGCTGGGGCCTGCGCATATCGCTCATTTCGCTGCTCGAGCGATGGTTGCGCAGGGTGGAGGGAGGATTGTGAATATCTCCTCCCGCGGTGCGTTTCGTGGTGAACCGACGGCACCCGCTTACGCGGCCAGCAAGGCCGGACTGAACGCGCTCAGCCAATCGTTGGCTAAGGCGTTGGCGCCCAAGGGGATTTACGTCTTTGTGGTTGCGCCCGGGTGGGTCTCGACGGACAGGGTTGCCAAGTCCGTTAGCGATCCTACGGTGCTTGCGGATCAGCCGTTGGGGCGGGTTGCTACGCCGGATGAGGTGGCGGAGGTTGTTGGCTTTTGTGCGTTGGATGCACCGGCGAGTCTCACCGGCGGAATTCTCGATGTTAACGGAGCGTCCTACCTCCGCTCCTAGTCCTACCTGGATAAGTAACGTTCGCAACTTCCCGTTACGTTAGGAACGTTAGTGTCGCGTTGCACCAGCGCGTAAGAAGGACTACCGTGTTGGCGTTGACAGGAGCAAGATAGCTCCCGGGGTCAGATAAAAAAGCGCAGCGCCTTTTCAGGTGTAACTGCGATCGAGTTTCTTAAGGTAGAGAGCTCGGAGCGAACGGAAATGCCAGAACAAAATCTCGCTGACCGGGAAGCACAAGCCCCGGTCTGGGGTAACTTTGACGCCAACCTGGAATTCCTCAAACGGTTCGCGGCCGTATTGAAAGGCAGGTTGAACATCCTCGAGATCGGCTGCGGCAAGGGGATGTTGCTGAACAGTTTGCACATCCTGGGTCACAACGTCACCGGGATCGATCTGGATGCAAGCGCAATCGCGGCCTGCCGAGCAACCTTTACGGGCGTGGATGCGCGCGTGGGATCAGGCGATTCCCTCGAGTTTCCCGCTGAATCGTTCGACGTCGTGTTGAGTTTCGACGTGTTCGAGCACATCCGTGACAGCGATCGCCATCTTCACGAAGTCATGCGTGTCCTGAAACCAAACGGCGTCTACCTGCTGCAGACGCCCAACAAGTGGACCAATGTACCGTTCGAAATACTTCGCCATTGGCGTAAGTATCGGATGGGGGTGCTCGCGGCCTACCGGGAACTGCTGACGGACCACTGCTCGCTCCACAACTATTGGGAGCTGCGGCGCCGCTTTGCCAATAACGGTTTCGGGACTACGTTCGTGGACATCCCGGTTGTCAACGAGCATTTCAGGGCGAAGATGCGCACGTATTTTGGTGTCTTTGCGGGTGTTCTGCTCGCGCTGTTCAATCCTGACCGGTTCCCCCGTCCCTTCCGAACCAACTTCTATCTCAAGGCGGACCGGATGCGCTGAGAGGGCTTGCCCTGTTGCGCGGGTGTGGTTCCGCGAATCGCTCGCCAGAGCTCGGCAGGGGTACGAAACGGCCGCACGAGGCCGGTTCGTACCTCCTCCACATGGCCCACGATGGTGTGAGCGCTCTGGCGGTACACGCGGACTATGTGGGTACGGGGATGACGATAGGCGGATCGGGCTTTCATGTGAGATCGCGCTAGTGCCCAGCCTGTGTCATGTCCACGGTACGCGACGGCTTGGGTGCAAGCCAGATCAGGCACGCCGACAGCGCGAATACAATGGCGACAATTGCGACGATGTGGTTGGTCGCCAACATCACGCTCTGCCCCTGAAGCATGCGATCAAGCATGTTGCTCACGGCATCCGGTGACATACCTGAACTGCTGAACGCGCGTGCTGCGTCGCCTGTTCGATCGACGAGGCCGACGAGTTCCGCATGCACAACGCTGGTCTTGTCTTCCCACGCGGTAGTTACGATCGATGTGGCGACTGCCCCTGCGAGCGTGCGCAGGAAGTTCTGCAGACCGGAAGCCGAGGCCGTCTCGTGTGGTTCCACGCTGCCGAGGGCGAGCGCGGTCAGTGGCACGAAGAAGAAGGGCAAGCCCAGTCCCATCATGATCAGCGGTCTCGAGATCTGCCAGTAGGTCATGTCGGTCGTGGCGACTGTGCGCATGAGCGTCACGACGGCAAGCCACATCAGACCGCCGAAGACGAGTCGCCGCGGATCAACTTTACCTATCAGCTTGCCGGCGAGCGGCGCGCCCGCTACCGCAAGAACACCACACCAGGCCATCGTGAGGCCCGCCCAGGTGGCCGTGTAGCCCATGTAGCTCTGCAGCCAAAGGGGTGTCAGTACGTTGGTAGCGAACATCGCGCCGAATCCGAACGCGATTGTCACGACGCTGGTTGTGAAGCCGCGATGCCGGAACACGCGCAGGTCGACGATGGGGTGCCGCGCGGTCAGTTCCCAGATCAGGAAAGCCGCAAACCCAACAGTCGCCGTGATGGCGAGCAGGCATATCTCGGTTGATGCGAACCAGTCCCGATCCTTGCCGAGATCGAGCATCAACTGCAGGGCGCCGACGAACACGATGAGAAGCCCGAGGCCCACTGCGTCGATGGGAGCGCGCACCAGGGCTTGCTCGTACCGTTTCAGCATGCGCCAGGCAATCGGGCTGCACAGGAACGCGATTGGCACGTTGATAAAGAAAATGACGGGCCAGGCATATTGATCGCACAGCCAGCCGCCCAGGATCGGGCCGAGCACGGGTGCGGTCAGGGTGGTCATTGCCCAGAGCGCCATGGCTGCGGGCGCCTTGTCCTTCGGGAAAATCCGCATCAGCAACGTCTGGGAGAGGGGGATCAACGCTCCACCTGACAGGCCCTGCATGATGCGGCCGAATACCAGCAGTCCCAGAGAGTTGCTGAGGCCGCAGAATGCAGAGAAGGCGCCGAACAGGCCCATCGCGGCGGTAAAAACCCGCACGGCCCCGAACCGGCCCGCAAGCCAACCCGTCAAGGGCACGATGATGGCCTCCGCCACTGAGTAGGAGGTGATGACCCACGTGCCTTGGGTGCCGCTGATGCCCAGACTTCCCGCGATGTTGGGAACCGACACGTTCGCGATGGTCATGTCGAGGACGGCAATGAAGTTCGCGATCGCGAGTAGCACGGCGGTGATCCAGAGCATCCCGCCCTTGAGGGGGGTGTCGGCTGTGTTGGATTCAGCGTTCATCTTCGCAACCCTCAGCCCGCGTCAGCGTGCTTGTCGCGCGCGTCGCGCGTGTCTATGGTGGCTGTCATGGACAGGCCAAGTTGCAACGGCCTGGAGGCGAGCTCGCCGGCATCAACCTTGATGCGCACCGGCACCCGCTGCACCACCTTGATCCAATTGCCGGTCGCGTTTTGCGCCGGAATAGTGGCGAATGCCGACCCCGTGCCGCCTGCCAGGCCCTCGACCTTGCCGTGATAAGTGACTGACCGGCCGTAGAGGTCCGAGGTCACCTTCACCGGTTGGCCGATTCTCACCTTGTGCAGTTGACCTTCCTTGAAGTTGGCGTCGACGTGCATGTCAGCGATCGGGACAACGGAAAGGAGCGACGAACCGGCCTGAACCTGTTGCCCGAGCTGCACGGTCCGGCGGGCTACGACGCCGCTGATGGGCGCGCGAACGATTGTACGCTCGAGGTTCACACGCGCCTGGTCGCGACGCGCACGTGCCAAGACCACCTCGGGGTTGTTGTCCTCGGTCGAGTCAGCGATGAGAACTGCATTCGCTTCACGCGAGCCGATCGCGGCAAAGTGATTGGCACGCGCTTGCTCGGAGGCTGCCCGTGCGGCAGCGAGATTGGCTTCGGCCGTTTCAAAGGCATTCCGCGCTTTGGTGAGCTCGTCACCCGACACCGAGCCTGACTTGATGAGCGCCTCGCGGCGAGTCAGATCAATCTTTGCCCGGTCATAGTCAGCACTGGCAGCGGCCAGCTGCGCGGCGGCACGCTTCTCCTCCGAAGTCCGTGCCGCGATCTGGGCGGCCAGGCTATCGTCATTGGCGACGTAGCCGCGTACGCGGCGCAACGAACGGGCCAGCTCGGCATCGGCCTGCTCCAGGGCAAGCCTCGCGTCGGTGTCATCCAACTCGACCAAAACATCACCGCGCTCGACGTGTTGCGTATCGGAGACGTGTACCGCGCGCACGATGCCCGCCACGGCCGGCGTTACTTGCGCAGTCTCAGCGGAGGTGTAGGCATCGTCCGTCGAAACGAAGTTAGACGCATAGAGGTACGAGTACAAACCGTACCCTAGCGCTCCAATCGCAACGGTGCCCGCGAGCGCCAGGAACATTCGCTTCCGCCGCTGCTTGTTAAGGGCGTCGAGCTTCGCGTCGGCCGCCTGAAAAACTTCCGGATTCATTGTGGTCACGGTCAATACTCCCCTTGAAGGTTGTTGAGATCAGATGATTCGAGAAGTCGAATAGCCGCCACCCAGGGCGCGAATCAGCGCAACATCGAGTGACAGGGTTCGCGATCGCAGGTCGGCCTGGACGCGCAGGTTAGAGAGCAGGTAGTCCTCGGCATTCAGCACATCGAGATAGGTCGCAAGCCCGCCCTCGTAACGATTGTTCTGAATCCGCCAGGCCTCCCGGGCCGCATCTACCGCGTCGTTCGTTCGCAGGATCTGCGGCTGCAGGGCCCGCTGGCTCACCGCTGCATCAGCTACTTCCTGCAGTGCCTGAACGACGGTGCGCTCATAATTAGCGACCGCTTCGGCGTGCTCTGCCTCGGCGCCGCGTAACTGTCCGCGCAGACGTCCGCCAGTGAAGATGGGCAGAGACACCGCCGGTCCCACGCTGCCGATGGATGATCCGCTCTTCGTGAGCATGTCCAGATTCAGTGACTGGACGCCTATGAAGGCGGCGAGGTTCACGTTCGGGTAGAAGGATGCGCGTGCCTGTTTGATCTTCTGCGCCGCTGACTCCGCGCGCATGCGCGCGGCGATGATGTCGGGACGCCGACCAAGAAGGTTCGCGGACAGTTCCGGCGGAAGCGCGAACGCTCGGTTGATCTCGACGGTGGGCCGGGTGATCGCTAGCCCTCTATCGGGCCCTGCACCCATGAGTGCCGCTAGCCGGTTTCTCTGCAGTCCGAGCTGCTCTTCGATTGACAGTACATCTGCCTCCGCGGCGGCACGTCGCGCCTCGACCTGTCGTACGCTGCCAAGCATCTCCAGCCCATTGTCGAAGCGGTTCCGGAACAACTCCGCAGTCCTGGTTCGAATAGTGAGCGCGGATTGTGCGGTGTCCAACACTGCGTATTCATGGGCCAGCTCTGCATAGGCGGACGCGATTGCGGTCGAGAGTGTCAGGCGCGCCTGAGCCGTGTCTGCGTTTGCCGCGTTTGCTTCCGAAGTTGCCGCGGCCAGCGCTGCGCGGTTCTTGCCCCAGAAATCGAGCTCCCAACTGAAGTCCAGGGACGCGCGCCCGTAGTCGTTCCAACCTTGCGGCGTGAAATCGTGTGGACTGAGATAGTTGTAGCTTTGCTTCTGCTCGGTGATTGACGAGCTGCCGGAGATCTGCGGGAGGGTGGCTCCGCGCTGAACCTGGGCGGCTGCTTGCGCCCGGTGCAGTCGGGCCTGCGCCACGGCGATGCTCGGCGAGCTGGCCAGGGCCTCGGTGACCAGCTGATCCAGTTGGGGATCACCGTAGAGGGTCCACCAGGCGTCGCTGGGCCAGGATCCGGCAGGGGCGGCGAACGAATCGCGGGCGCCGTATTCACCGATCGCCTTGATCTCGGCCCGGTCTCGGGTAGCAGGCTGGGTAGCGCACCCGGCGAGAGCGAGGATGCAGGCCAGGGCCGTCAGGGTCTTCGTCGAACTCATGGGAAAGTGCCTCCGTTTCATGGAGGCCAGCTTGCCCGGCAGGTCCCTATTTTTTACTTACTTATTGGCGGACTCGTCACTCAGCGCAGGGATTCATAGAGTTTTTCGGTACTCGGGGAAGGCTTGACGGCCAGAAGTATCGACAGCATCCGCTTGAGCCGTTGATACGCCGCGATGGCCTCGCTCTTGCGTCCCAGCCCCGCGTAGCAGCGCATCAGCCCCTGATAAAACGCTTCGATGGCCGGGTCGGCGTCCAATCCGCGCAGATAGCATTCAACCGCGTGCTCGTAGCGGCTTGCGCTTTCGAGCCGCTGGGCCACATTGGCGAGGAGGTGAATGAACTTCCCGCGCAGGCGCTCGCGCGGCGTGACTGACCAAGGCTCTCCCTCATCATCCACCAGAAAGCCACCGCGATACAGATTCAGAAGACGATCGCCGTCGGCACAACCCGGCTGAGCAGCGAACTCTTCGAAAGCCCACACATCCACCCACACCTGCTGCGGGTTCAGCGACAACTTACCGCCTTGTTGCACGACAACATCACCGATGAGGGCACGAAGACGATGCAATGTCGCTGTAAGAGACCGGTCGGCAGCATCGCCTTCTTCATCCGACCAGAAAGCGTCCAGCAGCAGTTGCTCACGTACATTCCGGCCACCGTGAGCGATGATTGCCTTGAGCAAAGCGAGCGTCTTTTTCGGCGCCTTGCGCGAGAACTCCAGTGGCTTGCCATCGCACAGCACTTCGAAGCGGCCCAGCGTGTAGATTCGCAGCGGCCACGGCCATCGCTCCCCCGCCGACGCCGGCGGTCGCAGCTTGAGCCTGCGGATGACGTCCACGACATAGTCAGTCTCGATGTCCGCGGCGAGTGCCTCGGCCGCGAGCAGCGGCAGGATGAGTGGTTGCATGCGCAACAGAAACAAACCCTGATCACGCCGGCTGAGCGCCAATCCGGTACGGAGTTTGGCGTGACAGGTAGCGAGGTCGCCGCCGAGCAGCGCTTGATAGGCCTCGACCAGATCGATCTTATAGGCGAAGTGTGCATAGGCCGTTCCCGTGAGTATCGACCGCACCCTTTGCAGAGCCTCGCGGCATTCCTCCGGACGGTTGGTTTGCACGCACGCAATGGCCAACAGCACATTGCATTCGAAACTCAGCATAAAGACGCCGCTTGCGTGAGCGGCTTCGCGGTGTTGCCGGGCGAGTGCCAGGGCGGTGTCCCAATGCCCCCGCCGACACTCCGTCCAAAACTGAACCCGCAAGGCCCCGGTGCTGTCGATCTTCCGCTCTGGAACCCAGGACTCCTCCATCTTCTTGTGATGTATCCGGGCCTCGGCCAAATCTCCCTGCTCGAGCGCACAGAACGCCAGTCCCAGGTGACTGTAGACATACAGTGTGGTCAGGGCGATGGCATGTTGCGCCCCCACCTGCAACGCCACTTCGAAAAGTCGCTTTGCCTCCTGTGAATCACCACTTCGCATGGTGGCGTGGCCAATCTGCATCCAGCCCAGGGCTGCGCTGACCGGAGCCAGTTGCGCGGATTCCTGCAATTTCTTGACTCGCGCCACAACTCGCCCGCATGCATTCAGGTCAGCCATCAGGAACAAATGCATGACCAGAATGGTCGCTGCCATCACGGCTAGATCCGGTGGTACGTCGGCGTCCAATAACTCCTGGACGCGTGCGGCGCATGCAGCGAGCTCGACGGGATCCGGCCGCCAGAAATCCAGCCCGAACAGGCATGCCGTACGGACATGCAACTCGTAGGTTGGAGAGGGAAACGGATGTGGCTCGGCCAGCAGCTGCAGTAGCCGGGTCAGCCACGGATCTATGCGAGCCATGTCCGCAAACTCGTGCATGTGGCTCAGGATGATCTCGGCACACAGCATCCGCTGTGCGATGACATTGCCACGCAGCAGGAACTCGTGAAAGACACGCTCGAAGTAAGGGCGAGCCTCGGCAGGCCTGACTCGCGCGATCGCAGCCGCGAACCAATAGTCCACCCAGGGATCCTGTTCGCGCAGCTCGCCGGGTAGTGCGCTGATCCAGTCGCGCAGTGAGCTGCCGCGCCCCTGTGTGATCAATGCCGGCGCCCCGGCAATGATCAAGCGCTTTGCCGCCGCCCATTCCCGCACCTTCAGATACAGGCGAATGGCGTGATCGTGCTGGTTCGTCTCCTCCAGGAGAGTGGCAGCAGAACGTTGCAGCCGCAGGAGCTCTTCACTCGACACCGACTGCTCGAGCTGCGACAGCAAAAATGCGCGAAACAGATCATGGTAGTGATAGATCGGCGGCCGCGTGTTGCGCCGATCGATGAACACTCCACGGCGATAGAGCTCCTCCAGCAATGCCTCGCCGTCAGTGCATTGCCCGATTCGCTCGGCCATTTGCGCGGTCATGTCGGGCAGCAGAGCCGTGCGCTTCAGAAACTCCTGGGTTTCGGCGGGCGCGGTGCTCAGCACCTGGGTCGCGAAATACGCGAACAGATCTTCACGGGCCTCGTGATCCTCGCTTTGCGCCCAGTCGCGCTGGGAGTCGGCACGTTGTACCGTCAACGCTATACCGGCAGCCCATCCGTCGGACATCTGGAAGATTTTCCGGGCTGTCCGATCGTCCGCACCTACACGGGATTGTGCTATTTCGCGCGTCTCATCAAAGGTCATCCGTAGTTCTGACCATTCGATCATGGCAAGGCGCTCGCCGAGTTTGAGCCGCACCATGTTGCGCGGCGGCCCTGAGCGGCTGATGATGACGATGTTGATGCCGTCGGGACACTCCGAAACCGCGTGCTCGAGCGCACTGTGCAGGGCGGAAGTGGGTGACAGCTCGTGATAGTTGTCCAGAGCAAGCAGGGTAGGCGTTGTCAGCCGCGCAAAAAAAGCTCGAAAAAAGTGCCGATAGAAACCAGGGAGATCGCCGAGATGGTCGGGTGTCAGCAGGGGAAGTGGATGCCCGCGCTTGCTGCGTGATTGCGGCGCTGCCTGGGCGAGGTAGTAGAAGAATGTACCGATGTCATCATCACCCGGGTCCACGTGGTACCACACGGAGTGGGCTTTGCGCCCTTCGATATAACTCGCGACCATTGTGGTTTTGCCGGAGCCCGGCGGGGCCGTGACCCACACGAGGGGCCGTTCCCGGGATTCGTCCATGCGCTTGAAAAGGCGCTCGCGGTGCAGGGCACGATGAACCTTGGGCCGGGTGAGTTTGGCCAGCATTGGAATAAATTATGCCCCGGCTGCGCCCCGGCGCAAGCGCTGAATCCCCATAGCGTCCAACACCTCGCCAATGGCGGCAACCGCCTGCGTCAGGGTGTTGGGACCGATCGCCCCGATGCAGCCGACCCTGAAGGTCTCAACCGTGGTCAGTTTCCCCGGATACAGAATGAACCCGCGATCGCGCACCCGGCGATAGAACTCCG
>Ga0068859_100001272_pt1 | contig 25788 bp, 22 predicted proteins | sample KBSSwiS22_FD_66585 | JGI IMG/M metagenome (GOLD analysis project Ga0068859, IMG submission 66585) | Switchgrass rhizosphere microbial communities from Kellogg Biological Station, Michigan, USA - KBS Switchgrass S2-2 | ecosystem: Host-associated > Plants > Roots > Rhizosphere > Soil ...
TGCTGCGGCACTTCGTTGTAATACGGCACGAACGGCGCGCCGGCGAGGCGCGTCGGTGCGGCCGAGATCGTCGTGTTGGCGGGCGTCGCCCAGTCAAGACACATGTCCCAGAAAAGATAGTCGCTCGTGTTCGCGTCGAAATGCATGTACGACGCGCAAGCGTTGCCTGGCGCATCGAGCGTGCCGACCAGGTTCACCGGCTCGACACCGTACGCATCGAAGCCGCCGAAGCGGATCATCGCTGCGTTCGGATCGCCGGTCAGCATCTTGTCGCGCTCGAGCGCGATCAGCGCCGCGCCCTGGAAGGCCTGGCCCTGGAACTCATGCGTGGTCAGGAGATACGCGTCCTGGCTGCCGGTGTCGTCGGACCACACCGCCATCTTCGGGTAGTCGCCGAAGTTGGTCCAATCGAATTCGTAGCGGTTGTACGTGCCGAGTGGATCGGACGTGGTCGACACCGCAACGCACTGCGCGAACGGCGCGCTGGTGACGAACTGGCTCATGACCCAGCGCTGCGCGCGCGGATCCCACAGCGCGATTGGATCGCCCGGATTGGTCGTCTCGCACTTGCCGCCGAAGCCGACGAAGAACGAGTTGCCGTTGGTCGGGCCCTGCACCTGGCTGCCGTCGGTCTTGTCGTAGATGGCCCAGCGCGTGTTGACCCACTGGATGTAGTGCTGATCGCTAACGTCGCCGTTGGTGTCCGGCGGCAGACAGCCGCAACCCGACGTTGCCGCGCTGACCGTCTCGAAGCTGAGATCGATCGTCGGCGCCGGCACGCCCGTCGGCGCGCGCTGGATCGACGGCAGGAATGGCTTCTGATTCGGATTGCCGCTCGGCTTCAAGAGGATGTTCGGCACGAGGTAAGGTTCGTCCTCGGTGCCCATCGGTTGCGACGGCGGCATGTTGCGCACGATGTCGCGCATCGGCGCGGATACGTCGTGCCGGCTGGCGTGGATCACGGTCGGATGTGCATCCGGAGTCGTCGCGGACGCGGCGCCGAATACGCCAAGGCACGCCACGCCGAGCGCGGCGGGCAGAAAACGCGGCAAAGCCATACGGGTATCCCCTACGGAACGTGCAACGGCTTACGGTGTCCTCGATTCGCGGATGGCCGTCATTCCGCCGTCGAGATCACGATCAACCGGATCCTTCCTTCCGCGCCTTGACTCGTGCATCGAGCCGGTCGAGACGACGCAGATGATCGTTGAGGAACTTGCGCGTTTGCTCCGGCAGCTTCGGATCGGCCAGCGCTAGCTGGATGGCCGATCGTTCCTCGCCGGGCGCTTGGCGCCGCAACATCACGCACACCCGCTCGACCAGCGGCGGGTTCGGATTCCAGACCCAACGCTTGAGCGCGTCAGGCGGAACCCTGATCGCGTACCGGTCCAGCACTTCGAGCGCCGTCAGAATCAAGGAAACAGGGTCCGAAGCCTTACCAGAATATCCGTCTACAGGAGTAGTTGTCACTAGCTCCAGCGCGGCGGGCTGCCACCAGGCGCCGATCTGCTTGGGATTTCGGGAGGAAGCCTCCAAAAGCACCTCGCGCACACGTAAAGAAGTGCCCTTGTCGCGCGCGACCTTCTCGATGGCGGCGCGATCCTTGTCGTTCAGGCGCTCGCCGAGCTCGGGCTCGAGAGAGATTTCGCCGGCCGCGAGGTTCGCAAGCTGCGCGTCGTCGCCGCCGAGCGCCTTCAGTACGAGATCGAGGAGCTTGCGCGATTCGCGGCCATGCTCGCTGCGCCCGGCTTTGAGGAATGCGCGCGTCGTCGGCGTATCGCGGAAAAGCGCAGGCTCGATGCCGGTGCTGCTCAGCACGACCGCGCCGTCCGGGTTCATTACCAATCCCACTGCCTTGCGCGGATCGCGCCGGAACATCGAATACGCGATGACGTAGGACTCGCCGGTCTTGAGCGTGCCGAGAATCTCGATCGGCACGCGCGCATCGATTTTCTCGGGCGGTTTTTCTTTGCCGGCGAGGACGTCCTTGCGCTCGATGACGATGCGTCCTTTCGGATTGATCTCGATAAGCGGCCCGGCGACCAGCATCACGTCCGGTGCGTAGATCAGCTCCAGCGGCGATTCGAGGCGTTCGGCGCGAGCGGGAGCCGCGGCCAGGAGGATGGCGGCCGAGAGCGTGAATGCGAGCGCACGCACGCTGTCGCGAATCGGAAAACGGGGAATTGGCATGCGGCGGCGACCTCGCGGAAGACGGAGCCTCGACGAATCACCTCGCTCCGCCGCGTAGGCTACTTCAACTCCGCTCGTGGCCGGAAGCCAAACAAAAAAGGTGGGCCGAGGCCCACCCTATTCGTGGCGCAAGGTGGACCGCAGCCCACCGATTCATTGCGCGGGGGTGGGCCTTGGCCCACCGGTATTTCGGTTAGCGAATCTTCGCTTCGGCGCGCAAGAGATCGGCCTTGTCGGTCTTCTCCCACGAGAACGCCGTGAACGTCTCGCCGTCGTCGAGCTTGACCTGATACGGCGCGCGGCCGAAGTGGCCGTACGCGGCCGTCGGCTGATACATCGGATGCACCAGATCGAGCATCTGCAGGATGCCGTACGGGCGCAGATCGAAGTGCTTGCGGATCAGCTTCTCGATCTTGTCGTCGCTGATCTTGCCGGTGCCGAAGGTCGTCACCGAGATCGACGTCGGATGCGCCACGCCGATCGCGTAGCTCACCTGGATCTCGCAGCGATCGGCGATGCCGGCCGCGACGATGTTCTTGGCGACGTAGCGCGCGGCGTACGCGGCCGAGCGATCGACCTTCGACGGATCTTTGCCCGAAAACGCGCCGCCGCCGTGGCGCGCCCAGCCGCCGTAGGTGTCGACGATGATCTTGCGGCCGGTGAGGCCGCAGTCGCCGACCGGTCCGCCGATCACGAACTTGCCGGTCGGATTGATGTGGAACTTGGTGCCTTTGTGGATCCACTTCGCCGGCAGCATGGGCTTGATCACGAGCTCCATGACGCCTTCTTTCAGATCCTTCTGCTTGACGGAAGGATCGTGCTGCGTCGACAGCACGACGGCGTCGATGGCGACGGCCTTGCCGTTCTCGTAGCGCAGCGTGACCTGCGATTTCGCATCGGGACGCAGCCACGGCAGCGGCGATTTCTTCGCCTTGCGCACTTTCGCCTGCTGCTCGACGAGACGATGCGAGTAGTAGATCGCGGCCGGCATGAAGTCGCGCGTCTCGCTGGTCGCGTAGCCGAACATCAGGCCTTGGTCGCCCGCGCCTTGTTCTTCGGGATTCTTGCGGTCGACGCCCTGATTGATGTCGGGCGACTGCTTGCCGATCAGGTTCAGGACGCCGCAGGTGTGGCCGTCGAAGCCGACTTCGGAATTGGTGTAGCCGATGTCGTTGATGACTTTGCGCGTGATCGACTCGATGTCGACCCAGGCGGTGGTCGTGATCTCGCCGGCGACGATCGCGACACCGGTCTTGACCATCGTCTCGCAGGCGACGCGCGCGCGTTTGTCCTGCGCGAGGATCGCGTCGAGAACGGCGTCGGAGATCTGGTCGGCGACCTTGTCCGGATGGCCTTCGGAGACCGATTCGGAGGTGAAGAGGTAGCTGCTCATCGCGGCAAATATCCTTCTATACGGATGAATGGATGAAATAGGGCGCGCATCATACACGAGGGTCGATGCAAGTGCAGGCCGTTTTCGCGCCTGGATCGCGCATGATCCGACAGTTGGGCCGCGCGCGGAAGAGTGCGCTAAACGCCGGAAAACATGATGAAAGTTTTATGTCGGCCCGGCCGACGCCGGGCCGGCCGACGCCGACCTATGACGGCAGATCGGAAGGCCTGACGTGGCTCAGTCGGGCCACTCGTTGAGATGCGGCCCGAATTCCTTGCGCTGCCGACGCACGAGGCAGAAGCGCTGACCGGTCGGCGCTTCCATCACCCACCAGCGATCTTTGACGAATTCGACGCGCTTCGCGCCGAGCGCTTCGAGGCGTTTCGCCTCGGCTTCGAGATCGTCGGTTTCGATGTCCAGATGCACGCGGCTTTCGTGCGCGACTTTCTGCACGAGAACGATCGGCTCGTCGTTGTCGGTCTTTAGCTCGGCATATTTGCCGTCGTCGTCGACGTCGTAGCTCGCGACGGGCTTGCCGAACGCCTGGCTCCAGAAATCTACCGCGGCCTCGAGATCGTCGGTACGGCAATCGATGACGATGGTGCAGAGGCGGCTGTGATGCATGGCGGCTCCACCTATTGCGCCAACATGAGATCGTCGAGCATCGCCTTCAGGAACCTCGCCGCTTCGCCACCGGTCGCGGCGCGATGATCGAACGTCAGCGACAACGGAATCACGCGGTGCGATTCGAAACCGCCCATGACCGGCGTCATCTGATGACGGCCTTTGCCGGCCGCGACGATCGCGACCGACGGCGGCACGACGATGGGTGTCGCGTAGCGTCCCGCGAAGACGCCGAAGTTCGACAGGCTGATCGTCGAACCGGAAAGCTCCGACGCCGGAATGCTGCGATCCTCGACCTGCGCGCGCAGGCGATTCACCGCCGTGCGCACGCCGTTCGCATCGAGCATGTCGGCATTGCGCAGCACCGGCACGAACAAGCCGTCGTCGGTGTCGACCGCAATGCCGATGTCGACGTGCGGGTGCAGCGTACGCATAAGATTTTCGCCGTCGAACCACGCGTTCAGCGCCGGCACGGCCTTGCACGCGCGCACGAGCGAGCGGATCAGCCGTCCGGTGATGTCGTTGCCGGGAAGCCACGCGGAAATATCCGCATCGTCCGCCAATGTCGTCGGCACGACTTTCGCGTGCGCATCCGCCATCACGCGCGCCATATTGCGGCGCACGCCCTTCAGCTGCTCGGGTTGCCCGGTCGCCGAAACCGTCGGCGGCGTCGTGCGCATCGGCCTGCCGGCCGCGGACAGCTGCGTCCTTTCGCCTCGCCCGTTCGCGGGAGAGGCCGGCGCACCCGCGCCGGGTGAGGACGCTTGCGTCGCTCGCTGCGGAGTCGCGCCAACGCGCGCCGTACCCGCCGCTGCGGCGTCTTTCACATCCTTCATCGTTACAACGCCACCGGCGCCGCTCGGCGCGACGCGCGCGAGATCGACGCCGAGCTTCTTCGCCAGAGCGCGCACCGCCGGCACGGCCTTGGCGCCGCCGACGCTCGTCGCCTGTTCGGTGTGCACGCGATCGCTGGTCTGCATCGCGCCGACGACCGTGCCTTCATCGGCACGGCCCGCATTGTCGTTCTCGACGATCTCGCCGCCTTCGTCCGAGGCGACGACGCCCTTGCGATCGGGCGCCTCTGTGCCGGCGCCTTTGCCCGATGGCGTCGGCTGCGCGGATTTCGCGGGTGCGTGATGATGACCGGTCGCTTCGGCTTCGGCGCGCTGCGGCATTTTCGGATCGACGTCGAAGTCCGCGAGCGCAGCGCCCGTCGCGATCACGTCGCCGGCTTTGCCGTACACCTTGGCGAGCTTGCCCGAGAACGGCGAGGGCACTTCGACGACGGCCTTCGCGGTTTCCATCGAAACCAGCGGATCGTCGAGCTTGACCGTCGCGCCTTCCTTGACCAGCCATTCGACGATGGTCGCGTCGGGCAGGCCTTCGCCGAGGTCGGGGAGGTGGAAGGTTTTGAGGTTTGCCATGATTGATGTCTCGTCCTGTTTCTCGTCATCCCGGTTGTTGCCGGGATGACGGATCATGAAGCGGCCAGAGTTCGCTTCGCCGCCGCAACGATCTTCTCCACGCTCGGCAGATATTTCATCTCGAGCCGATAGAGCGGAATGTGCGTGTCGTAGCCGGTCACGCGCTCGACCGGCGCCTGCAGGTCGTACAGGCATTCCTCGGCGACGCGCGCTGCGATCTCGGCGCCGAATCCCGCCGTGCGCGGCGCTTCGTGGACGATCACACAGCGGCCAGTCTTGTGCAGCGATTCGGCGATCGTGTCGAAGTCGAGCGGCTTCAAGGTGGCGACGTCGATGACTTCGGCGCTGATGCCTTGCTCGGCGAGCGCGTCGGCGGCTTCGAGCGTTTCCTTCACCTGCGCGCCCCAGGTCACGAGCGTCACGTCGGTTCCATCGCGCAGCACGAAGCAGACATCGAGCGGCAGCGCTTCGCCGTCGTCGGCGACTTCTTCCTTGTACTGGCGATAGATGCGCTTGGGCTCGAAGAACATGACCGGATCCGGATCGCGGATCGCGGCCAGCAGCAAACCGTAGGCGCGACCGGGCGATGACGGCATCACGACGCGCAATCCCGGAATGTTCGTGAACAGATGCTCGTTCGCTTCGGAATGATGCTCCGGCGCGCGGATGCCGCCGCCCCACGGCGCGCGGAACACGGCGGGGCAGCTCATGCGTCCGCGCGTGCGCGTGCGAAGGCGCGCCGCGTGACACGCGATCTGTTCCATCATCGGATAGATGAAGCCTTCGAACTGCGCTTCGGCGACGGGCTTCATGCCTTGCGCGGCGAGGCCTACGGTGAGCCCCGCGATCGTCGTCTCGTCGAGCGGCGTATCGATCACGCGCAGATCGCCGAACTTCTGCTGCAGCCCGACCGTCGCGCGGAACACGCCGCCGTTGACGCCGACGTCCTCGCCGAGGACGACGACGGAGGCGTCGTGTTGCATCTCGTAGGCGAGGGCTTGGGTGACGGCTTCGATGAGTGTGATTTGCGCCATAAATTGTTTTATATCGCTCTTCTTCCGGCCGTCATCCCGGCGAAAGCCGGGATCCATTTGCTTCTGCTTTCAAGATCAAAATGGGTCCCGGCTTTCGCCGGAACGACAGCTAATGGGGTTTCTCGCCCGCTAGAACTTCGCTGCGCTGCTTCGCCAGATCCGCCGGCACCTCCGCATACGTGAAATCGAACATCGCCTCGACCGTCTGCGATTTCGTTTCCAGATACGCGTTGACCTCGGCATCGACGCGCGCCGCGCAGTCGGCTTTCCAGGCTTCCTCTTCCTTTTCGCTCCACGCGTTGAGCGACACCAGGTACGCCTTGATGCGCTTCAAGGGTTCGCGTTCCCAGGCTTCCTTGACCTCGGCCTCGGGACGATAGCGTCGCGCGTCGTCGGCGGTCGTGTGATCGGACAGGCGATACGTCACCGCTTCGATCAGCGTGCCGCCATGACCGTGTCGTGCGCGCTTGATCGCGTGATCGAGCGCGGCGCGCATCGCGATGAGATCGTTGCCGTCGACCTGCACGCATTCGATGCCGGCGGCGATGCCTTTCTGCGCGAGCGTCTTGGCGCCGGTCTGCGCCTTGCGCGGCACCGAGATCGCCCACTGGTTGTTGACGATGACCACGACCAGCGGCAGCTGCATCGCGCCGGCGACGTTGATCGCGCCGTAGAAATCGGCTTTCGACGAGCCGCCGTCGCCGACCACGGTGACGGCGACGCGCGGTTCCTTGCGGATCTTGAACGCGAGCGCGGCCCCGGCGGCGTGCAGCGCCTGCGTCGCGATCGGAACGGACCAAGCGAAATCGTGCGCGGGTCCGGAGAAATCGTTGCCGCGCTCGTCGCCGCCCCAATAGAGCAGCACTTCGCGCGGCTTCACGCCGCGGTAGAACTGCGCGCCGTATTCGCGGTACATCGGCGCGAAGACGTCGTCTTCGGCCATCGCGCTTCCGATCGCGACGTGCGCGGCTTCATGGCCCAGGCACGATGCGTACGTGCCGAGCTTGCCCGTGCGCTGCAGGGCGATTGCCTTGCCGTCGAACACGCGCACGAACAGCATCAGCTTGTACAGCTCGACCAGTTGCTTGACGTCGCGCGCGAACGCGGGCAGATCGTCGCGGACGAGCTTGCCGCCCGCGTCGAGGTATTGCAGATATTCGATCTCGAAGGTGGCAGCGATCGACACGAAACCTCCGCTGGGGCGTCTTGATGGCGCGGATGAGACAGGTTGCCGGTCCGTGGAACCCGTGGTCGCGAAGCTCCGGCGCGGCGGGGCTCGAACAGTAAGCAACGCGGCCGTCGCCGCGCAAGGCCCGATGCAGCATCCGGACCCGGCCGCGTTTCATTGCGGTTAAACTCAAAGGTCTTCCACCTCGTGTTGTGCCTTCGATGATCGATCCGGAAAACCTGCGGCCGCTGGAGCAGGGCATCGAGCTCGACCTGCGCGATCGCGTCTCCTACGGCGGGTACCTCAAGCTCGACACCTTGTTGTCAGCGCAGCAGCCGCTGAGCGATCCGCCGCACCACGATGAAATGCTTTTCATCGTGCAGCATCAGGTTGCCGAGCTCTGGATGAAGCTGATCATCCATGAGCTGCGCGAGGCGATCGCGCGCCTTCGCGAGGACGACATCGACACGACGCTGAAGATCCTGGCCCGCGTCAAGCAGGTCCAGCGCCAGCTTTTCGAGCAGTGGGGCGTCCTGGAAACGCTGACGCCGTCCGAATACATGGAATTTAGGCCCGTGCTGGGCGCGTCGTCGGGGTTCCAGTCGCTGCAATACCGCATGCTCGAGTTCCTGCTCGGCAACAAGAACGCCGACATGCTGAAGCTTTTCGAGCACGATCCGGGCGCAAAGGATCTGCTACAGAAAGCGCTGGCCGAGCCGAGCCTTTACGATGAATTCCTGCGCTATCTCGCGCGCCGCGGCCATGCGGTGCCGAAGGACTTGATCGATCGCGACGTCTCCCAAGCGCACAAGCGCACGGCCGGCCTCGTGCCGGTGTTCAAGCGCATCTACGAGAACGCCAAGGAATTCTGGCCCGAATATCATCTGGCCGAGCAGCTGGTCGACATCGAGGAAAGTTTCCAGCTGTGGCGCTACCGGCACATGAAGACCGTCGAGCGCATCATCGGATTCAAGCGCGGAACCGGCGGATCATCGGGCGTCGCGTTCCTCAAGAAGGCGCTGGAGCTGACGTTTTTCCCCGAACTGATCGACGTACGGACCGAGATCGGCGCCTAGGATTTCTTCGACGCGCCGCAGCATCGGTTTCGGTTTGACTCCGGCACGGTCAACGGATAAGAAGAGGCGCGGACACAAGGTTCGTCGTCATCCCGGCGAAGGCCGGGATCCAGACTTTTCCCCGGTCCGAATGCTGGATTCCGGCCTTCGCCGGAATGACGGCCTTGATGCGCACATCGAAACCAGGGGAAATCATGTCCGCCACGAGCGCCACCGAGATAACACCACCCGAATTCCCGCAGCGCCTCGGCCATCCAGCGCCGCTGTGGATGCTGTTCATGACCGAATTCTGGGAGCGCTTCGCGTTCTACGGCATCCGTTGGGCGCTGACGCTGTACATCGTGGCGCAATTCTTCGGCGGCGATTCCTCGGGCGAGGCGTTCGCCAATCGCACTTACGGCGCGTATCTGGCTCTCGTATACGCCGGCGCGATCTTCGGCGGCTATGTCGCCGATCGCATCCTCGGCTATCAGCGCTCGATCTTGCTCGGCGCCGTGATCATGTCGGCGGGACTCTTCCTGATCGCATGGCCCGAGCAGCACGTGTTCGAGCTCGGCCTCGCGACGATCATCGTCGGCAACGGCCTCTTCAAGCCGAACATCTCGACGATGGTCGGCAAGCTATACGCGCTCAGCGACATGCGCCGCGACGCGGGCTTCACGATCTTCTACATGGGCATCAACCTCGGCGGCTTCACAGCGCCGCTCCTGACCGGAATCCTGGCCAACGAAGTGTTCGGCAGCGAGACGATGCCGGCCTACAAGGTGGTCTTCATCTGCGCGGGCATCGGCATGTTGTTCAGCCTTTTCTGGTTCTGGTTCGGACGGCGCCAGCTCGCCGGCATCGGCCGGCCGCCGGTGGAAAATCCCTCGAAGAAAAACGTTCTCTACGTGCTGATCGGCGCGCTCGTCGCGATCCCGATCGTCTATGCGCTGCTCGCGATGGGGGCGAACGCGTTAGCCTGGATTCTCGGCGTGATGTTCATCGGTCTTTGCGTGCTGCTGATGATCGAAGGCATCCGCGAAGGTGCCGTGCAGCGCGACAAGGCGATCGCGATGCTGATCATCTTCATGTTCAACGTGCTGTTCTGGTGCTTCTTCGAGCAGGCCGGAAGCTCGTTCAACTTCCTCGCCCAGAACATCGTCAATCGCATGTTCGGCAGCTGGCCGTTCCCGGTCGCGTGGTTCCAGTCGGTGAACTCGCTCGCGATCATCGCGTTTGCGCCCGTGATCGCCGTGATCTGGGTCTGGCTCGGTCGGCGCAACAAGGAACCGTCGATCCCGCGCAAGTTCGCGCTCGGCCTCATCTTCAACGGCCTTGCGTTCCTGCTGCTGATGTTCGCGCTGTCCAAGCTCGTCAACGATTTCGGCAAGATCCCGTTCTGGACCTTGTTCATGGTCTACGTCATCCAGTCGATCGGCGAGCTATGCCTGTCGCCGATCGGACTTTCGATGGTGACCAAGCTCGCCCCTGTGCGCCTGGTCGGCTTCGGCATGGGCGGCTGGTTCCTCTCGACCGGCATCGGCAACAACCTGTCGGGCATCTTCGCCGGCATCGTCAGCGGCGAAAGCGGCATGACCACGCAATCGGCGCTCTCGGGTTACACCTTCGGATTCTGGTCGCTGGTCGGCGCCGGCGTGTTCTTGTTCTTGATCGGGCCGCTGATCAACAAGCTGATGCACGGAGTTCGCTAGTGTCTTCCCCTCTCCCGCGTGCGGGAGAGGGGAAGCGCGATCACTCGATCGGCGCGAGCTTATCCAGAATCTGCCCCAGCACACGCCGCTCCTCGGCCGTCAGCAAGCCCAGCATTTCGCGTTCATGCGCACGCGCGCGCGGCGCGACGGTGTCGTGGATCTTCCAGCCCTTGGCGGTCAAGCGCAGTACGGATTTGCGCTTGTCGCCGCCGTGCGTCGCGCGGCTGACGCGCCCGCTGGTCGTCAGGCGCGCGAGCGCGCGGCTAACCGCAACCTTGTCCATCGCCGTGCGCTCGGCGACTTCGCGCGCGGACATGCCCTCGCCGTTGAAGCGCGCGAGCACGGCCATGACGCGCCACTCGGTCATCGAAAGATTGAACCGCTGCTGATACTCGCGCGCGATCGCCTGGCTGACGCGGTTGGACAGGATCGAAAGGCGATACGGCAGGAAACGTTCGAGCTCGAGCGGAGTGTGGTCGACCACGTCGGGGGCAAGCCTTGCAAATGGTTTCAAATGAAACTATAAAGGAAATCCGCGCCGGCGCAAGCTGCGCCGCACCCTTTTTCCGGAGTTTGCGATGAACGCTCCCAACCTCGGCATGCAGGTCACCACCTTCGACAACCCGATGGGCGTCGACGGCTTCGAATTCGTCGAATTCGCGGCGCCCGACGCGAAGGCGCTGCATGCATTGTTCCCGAAACTCGGCTTCAGCGCCGTTGCGCGCCACCGCACCAGGAAGATCACGCTGTACCGCCAGGGCGAGTGCAATTTCCTCGTCAACGAAGAGCCCGCTTCATTCGCCGCCGATTTCGCCGCGAAGCACGGTCCCTCGGCCTGCGGCTTCGCGATCCGCTTCGAGAAGCCCGCCGCGTGGGTGCGCGAGCAGGCGCTCGCCAACGGCGGCGAGGCGATCGGCGACAAGGAAAACACCAAAGCGGTCGATACGCCGGTCATCACCGGCATCGGCGGCTGCATGCTGTACCTGATCGACCAGTACGGCGCGAAAGGCGAGATCTACGAGAAGGACTTCGAATACATCCCCGGCGTCGATCGTCATCCGAAGGGCTTCGGCCTCACGTTCATCGACCACCTGACCCACAATCTCTACTTCGGCAACATGGAAAAGTGGGCCGATTACTACGCGCGCCTGTTCAACTTCCGCGAGATCCGCTATTTCGACATCAAGGGCTCGAAGACCGGCCTCGTCTCCAAGGCGATGACCGCGCCCGACGGCCTCGTGCGCATTCCGCTCAACGAATCCTCGGACGCGAAATCGCAGATCAACGAGTATCTCGACGAATACAAAGGCGAAGGCATCCAGCACATCGCCTGCTTCACCGACACGATCTACGAAACGGTCGAAGCGATGCGCGCGGCGGGAATGAAGTTCCTCGACACGCCCGACACGTACTACGACGTCATCGACGTGCGTGTGCCCAACCATGGCGAAGACGTGCCTCGCCTGGCGAAGAACAAGATCCTGATCGACGCCGACAAGGAAACCAAGCAGCGCAAGCTGCTGCAGATCTTCACCCAGAACGCGATCGGCCCGATCTTCTTCGAGATCATCCAGCGCAAGGGCAACGAAGGCTTCGGCGAAGGCAATTTCCAGGCGTTGTTCGAGTCGATCGAGCGCGATCAGATGCGGCGCGGCGTGCTGTAATACGCAAAAGCGGTTCGATTCGTCGATGCGTTTCGCGATGGAGCGCATCGACGCCGATTTCGCGGCGTGAAGCGCCGCCACCGGACGTCTCCATGTCGAATCTTAACTACAACTCCGGCTTCGCCAACGAATTCGCGACCGAAGCCGTCGCCGGCACGCTGCCGGTCGGTCAGAACTCGCCGCAAGTCGTCGCGCACGGCCTCTACGCGGAGCAGATTTCCGGCACCGCGTTCACGGCGCCGCGTCACTCCAATCGACGCAGCTGGCTGTATCGCATTCGTCCGGCCGCGTTGCACGGTTCCTTCGAAGCGTTCGATCACGCGCATTTCCACAATCGTTTCGAGGAAGCGGCGACGTCGCCGAACCAGCTGCGCTGGGATCCGATGCCGCTGCCGAAAACGCCGACGGATTTCGTCGACGGTCTTTTCACGATGGCCGGCAATGGCGGCGCCGCCGCGCAGAGCGGATGCGGTATCCACGTTTATGCGGCGAACCGCTCGATGCAGGGTCGCTTCTTCTACGACGCCGACGGCGAGCTTCTGATCGTTCCGCAGCACGGAAGGCTGCGCATCGCAACCGAGCTCGGCATCCTCGACGTCGAGCCGCAGGAGATCGCCGTCGTTCCGCGCGGGATCCGTTTTCGCGTCGAGCTTGTCGATACTGAAGCACGCGGCTATGTCGCGGAGAATTTCGGTACCGCGCTGCGACTGCCCGATCTCGGTCCGATCGGTTCGAACTGTCTTGCGAACGCGCGCGATTTTCTGACGCCGGTCGCGGCGTACGAAGACGTCGACGGCGATTTCGAGCTGATCGCGAAATTCCAGGGCCGGCTGTGGTCGGCGCCGATCGATCATTCGCCGCTCGATGTCGTCGGTTGGCACGGCAACCATGCGCCGTACAAATACGATCTGCGCCGCTTCAACGCGATCGGATCGATCAGCTACGACCATCCGGATCCGTCGATCTTCACCGTGCTGACGTCGGCATCGGATACAGCGGGCGTCGCCAACCTCGATTTCGTGATCTTCCCGCCGCGCTGGCTGGTCGCCGAGCACACGTTCCGCCCGCCGTGGTTCCATCGCAACATCGCGAGCGAGTTCATGGGATTGATCCACGGCGCCTACGATGCGAAAGCCGGCGGTTTCGTGCCGGGCGGCGCGTCGCTGCACAATTGCATGAGCGGGCACGGGCCGGACGCGGCGAGCTTCGAGAAGGCGTCGAAGGCCGATGTTGCGAAACCCGACCACATCGTCGACACGATGGCCTTCATGTTCGAGACGCGCGCGGTGATCCATCCGACGCAGCAGGCGATCGACACGCCCGCTCGCCAGCGCGACTACCAGGATTGCTGGCGCGGTCTGCGCAAGCATTTCCGTGCCCCCGGCTGACGGCGAGCGCTCGTGAGCGAGCCGTCCGGCACCATCGCCGATCCCTACGCGGGCTACACCGAGTGGAAACGTTGGGATGGCGTGTTCCGCACGAGCGACAAGGAAGCGCGCTACTTCGCGGCGGAATTTCGCGAGTTTCCGTTGCGCGGCAAGCGCGTGCTGGAAATCGGATTCGGCAACGGCTCGTTCCTCGCATGGGCGAAATCCGAAGGCGCCGACGCTGCCGGCATCGAGCTCAATGCCGACATGCGCGAAGCGGCTGTGCGCAACGGCTTCGTCGCGTTCGATGATTCGCTGGTCGATCTTGCGAACAAAGGACATCGCTTCGATGTCGTCGTCGCGTTCGACGTGATCGAGCACTGGGACACGACGGAGCTCATCGAAAACTTTCGCCGCATTCGCGCGCTGCTCGCCGACGGCGGTATTTTTCTGGCGCGCTTCCCCAATGGACAGAGTCCGTTCGGGCGCGTGTTCCAGCACGGCGATTTCAGCCACAAGAGCACGCTGACGACGTACAAGATCGAATATCTTGCGGTGGCGAGCGGTCTAGAAATTGTGCGCATCGCCAATCCGTGCCGCGTGCCTTCGCGCGCGGGTCCGTTCGGATCGCTGCGGCAAACGTGGATGGCGTGGCGCCGGCGGCGGATCGAACGATCGATCGCGCGTCTCTACGGCATCCGCAAGCTGCCGCTCGATCCCAATCTCGTCGCCGTGCTCAAGAAGCCGGTGCCGGGCGCAACCAGCCAACGGGAAATTTCATGAAACTCGGATCACTCAAGGAAGGCGGGCGCGACGGAACGTTGATCGTCGTCAGCCGCGATCTCAAGCACGCGGTGAAAGCGAGCGGCATCGCGCCGACGCTGCAGGCCGCGCTCGACGACTGGCGCAACGCGGCGCCGCGTTTGAATGCGTTGTCGGAAGACTTGAATGCAGGTCGCGCGCGAGGCGCGTTCGCGCTCGATGTCGGCGTGCTCGCAGCGCCGCTGCCGCGCGCATACGAGTTCGTCGACGGCAGCGCATATCTCCCGCACGTCGCGCGCGTGCGTCGTGCGCGCGGCGCGGAAGTGCCGGAGAGCTTCTACACCGATCCGCTGATGTATCAGGCGACAAGCTCGGGCTTCTACGGTCCGCGCGATCCGATCCTTGCGGCCAGCGAAGACTGGGGGATTGATCTGGAAGCCGAAGTCGTCGTCGTCACCGACGACGTGCCGATGGGCGTCGATGCCGCCGGCGCGGCGCGGCATATCCAGCTGGTCGGCCTCGTCAACGACGTCTCGCTGCGCAACCTAATTCCGGGCGAGCTCAACAAAGGCTTCGGGTTCCTGCAATCCAAGCCGCGCTCCGCGCTGTCGCCGGTGCTGGCGACGCCGGACGAGCTCGGCGACGCGTGGCGCGGCGAGAAGGTACATCTTCCGATGCGCACGTGGATCAACGGCAGCTGGTTCGGCGAGGCCGAGGCCGGCGTCGACATGCAATTCAGCTTTGCCGATCTCGTCGCGCACGCGGCGAAGACGCGGCCGCTCGCCGCCGGCACGATCGTAGGCTCCGGCACGATCGCCAACGAGGACACCGGCAAGGGCGCATCGTGCCTTGCCGAGCAGCGCACCGTCGAAACCTTGCGCGACGGCAAGGCGACGACGCCGTTTCTCAAATTCGGCGACCGCGTGCGCATCGAGATCACGTCCGCCGACGGCGCCAGCCTCTTCGGCACCATCGAGCAGACCGTAACGCGCTACGATCCGCGCCGTTGATCGACGCGCGCGTCGCGTCGAATGTCCGCGAGGGAGGCGATCATGGTCTCGGCCATCAAGCTGTACGACTACTGGCGATCGAGCGCTTCGTATCGCGTGCGCATCGCGTTGCACCTGAAGGGCCTGCCCTACGAGCAGCATCCGATCCATCTCGTCCGCGACGGCGGCGAGCAGCACCGGCCTGAATACCGTGCGGTGAATCCGCAGGCCTTGGTGCCGGTGCTCATCGATGGGCGGCGCGTCGTCCGCCAGTCGCTCGCGATCATCGAATATCTCGACGAGACGTACGACGGCGAGATGAAGCTCTTGCCCGCGACCGCGCGTGATCGCGCCCGCGTGCGCGCGCTGGCGATGATCGTCGCCTGCGACATCCATCCGCTCAACAACCGTCGCATCATGCAGTTCCTCGAACACGATCTCGGCGTCGCGGAAGAAGCGCGCACGCGCTGGACGCGGCACTGGATCGAAGAAGGATTCCAGAGCTTCGAGGAGCTCGTCGCCGGGCATCCGTCGACCGGACGTTTCTGCGAAGGCGATGCGCCGACGGTCGCCGACATCTGCCTCGTTCCGCAGGTCTACAACGCGCGGCGCTTCGGCGTCGACATGAGCGCGTTTCCGGAGATCGAGCGGATCGAGGCTGCGTGTCTGGAGCTCAATGCGTTCGAGGCGGCGAAGCCGGAGAATCAGCCGGACGCGGGGTGATCGATTGCCCGGCGCCATCTTCGTCATCCCGGCGAAAGCCGGGATCCATTTTGATGGTGCGGGAAAAGCAAATGGATCCCGGCTTTCGCCGGGATGACGAAAAGGTTGTCGTTTTCGGAATCTATCCCGCGATATACCGCTGCAGCTGCTCGATCTCCTGCGACTGCGCGCTGATAACCGCCTTGACGAGATCGCCGATCGAGAGGACGCCGACGACCTTACCGCCCTCGACGACCGGCAGGTGGCGGATGCGGCGCTCGGTGCAGACGCGCATGCACGTATCGATCGAATCGTTTGGACCGACGGTGACGACGGGCGAGGTCATGATGTCGCGGATCGGCGTTTCCGACGACGCGCGGCCTTGCAGGATGATCTTGCGCGCGTAGTCGCGCTCGGAAACGATGCCGGCGAGCTCATTGCCGTTCATGACCAGGAGCGCGCCGATGTGGCGGTCGGCCATCATGCGCACCGCGACCAGCACGGCTTCGTCGGGACCGATCGAGAAAACGCGGTTGCCTTTGTCCGCAAGCAGATGCTTGACCTGGAGCATGCGCACCTCCGGAGCGGGCGCGGCGCGGAGCCGCTGGGCTCAAAGTCTAGCGCGCAGCGCCGCGCGGCGCTTGTCGCCGCGCAGCACGCGCCGCGGTTCCGGAGAACCGCGGCGCGCGTGGGCAGGCTGATCAGGGACAGTCGAAACCGTCGCCGAATCCTTCCGAAGTGAACGGCACGTTGCTGCTCGCCGTGTTGTTGCCGGGATTGGAGTCCGCCGTATCCGAGGTGACGGAAGCGGCTGCCGTGACCGGATCGACTCCGTCGTACGGCCTCGGCACGCAGACGCCGGTCGTCACCTCGACGCTGCCCCCGGCTGGAATCGTCGGGAACACACACGGGAAGTCCGTCGTGCAGTCGCCGCTGTTGCCTTTCCAGGTGAAGCCCGTCTGCAGCGGGCTCGAGAGCTGCACGTTGGCGGCGGCCTCGGGTCCGTTGTTGGTCACGGTCATCGTGTAGAGGAATTCCATGCCGGGCCGCGAGTAGGGCGGTATCGAGATCGTGACGCCGAGATCCGCGGTGCCGCCGGCGGGCTGCGGCAACGGCCAAGCCCAGGCGCCGCGCGAGCGCGTGAACGCGGCGAGCGTGGTGAAGCCGCGGTCGATCGAGAGGCTCCAGATCATCACGTGCGGCAGGCCTTCGAAGCGCTGCCATACCGGTGGATCTACATCGATGTTGTCGGTGTAGTAGAGGCCCCAGTCGGTGCCGACGAACACTTGGTTGCGAATGTTCGGGTTGGCGACGATCGCGTTGGCCGGGATGTCGGGCAGATTGCCGCTCTTGTCGACCCAGGTGAACGTCGCGCACTGCGCCGTGCAGGTCACCTGCAGCACGTGTCCCGGTGTCGTCGGCGTGTTCTCGTTGAAGCCGCCCACCGCGGCGTAACCGACCAGCGGATTCAACGGATCGGTCGAAGCATCCAGCATCGGACGATTCGGCAGCACCGCGTTGCTGTCGGTGACGTTGACCGCGGTCGCCGCACCGGCGACGCCGAGACCGAAGACGTACTGGAAGTTGCCGTCGTTGGTCGCAACGACCGCCACGGTCGGATCGTTGACCGAGTAGTGGATCTGGTTGATGTACGAGCGGTTGTCGCCGCCGAGTACGAGATTGTTCTTGGTCAGATCTCCGGTTTTCGCCGACCACGAGCTCGACGGGCGTCCGCCTTGCGTCGATTCCCAGACGCGCTGCGTGCCCAGGATGATGCGCTTGCACCCGCCGGCGGTCGTGCATGAGCCGTCGGGGCCGTCGAGCACGCCGTTGCGGTAGAGATCGAACGGCGTCAGGAAGCTCGCGCGATCGGAGCCTGCGAGCGGCGGAGAAATATTCTGCTGTCCGCCGAAAGGACCCGTCGTGCTGACGTAGATCGACGCGTAGTAGATCGACGTGTACCACCACTGGCCGAGCACGGGCTCGATGCGCGAGACGATGCCGTCGCCGCCGTTGGTCGCTTCCCATTCCGAAGGACCGGGCGCGCCGGAGAACAGCACCGAAGCACTGCCGTTGTCCTGGAATCCGCCGGTCGCGCCGGGGCTCGCGGAGTTGGCGAAGTTCGAAGTGATGTCGCCGTGGTAGATCTCGATCGTCGATAGAGAGTCGTTGAGCGAGATCCAGCTCGGGCTCCCCGCGGTCGCGTTGGCGGTGTAGTAGACGCCGCCGTCGTTGCCGTTCAGGAGCTTGGTCGGATCGCCGCCGACGAACGCGCGCGCGTGGTTGTCCGGATGCACCGGACCGCCGCAATACGCGTTGGTGAGGTTGGTGAAATTCGCGCCGCCGTTGGTGGAGCGGAAAAGATCGACGGTGCTGGCGAAGAGCGTGTTCGCATCGGTCGGCGACACAGTGATGCCGGCGTCGTACCACATCTGCGATCCGGCGCCGCCGCAGCCGCTGAAGCTGCCGGCCGTGCCGGTCTGCGTCCACGTGGTGCCACCGTCGACCGACTTGTAGACGCCCTGCACGGTCTTGGTGCTGCCGTTCGCGTCGGACGCCATCGCGTAGATCGTCTGGCTGTCCGTCGGCGCCGCGGCGAGCTCGATGCGGCCGATCGTCGTGTTCGGCGTGCCGCCGCCGGTGACGGCGGGCCAACCGTTGTTGAGAAGCGTCCAGTCGGCGACCGCAGGACATCCGCTCGCCGGCATCGCCGCGCGATAGACGCCGTTCGCGCCGTTGTTGCTGAGATCAGGCTGCACCGGCGTGCCGTAGCCGCGCGTGCCGACCGCGGCGTAGACGCTGGTCGTGCCGCCGTTGTTCAAGGCGAGAACGCCGGTCACGTCCTGGCGCTGTGGGGTCGGCGCGACGGTGAATCCGTTCGTGTAGCACGGACCGCTCCAGCTCGTGCCTGCATCGTACGAGAAGAAGACGCCGGTCTTGGTGCCGACGACGACATTGTTCGAGTTGTTCGGATCGACGACGACTTTGCTGATCGCCTGATACTGCGGAAAGCCGTTCGCCGACGGACCGTAGAACGGGTTGAACACGTCCTCGCCGAGCACGACCCAGGTTTCGCCTTTGTCGGTGCTCTTCAGGACGCCGGCCGAGCCGAACGAGAACGATCCGTAGCGAAGATCGCCGGTGCCGGCGTAAATCGTGTTGTGATCGCTCGGATCGATCGTGATGTCGCCGATCGCCATGCTGGCGATCTCGGGGAAATCGGTCTTGATCGTCCAGGTCGTCGAGGCCGAGCAGCAGTTCGTGGTCTTCCACACGCCGCCGCCGTCGGAACCGAGATACGCGATCGTCGGATCATCCAGATCGCCGACGATGACGTTGGTGCGGCCTGCGTTATTGCCTGCGCCGAAACCTTCGCCGGCGAGCGGCTGAGGTCCGAGCAGTGTGAATGCGTTCGGATCGAGCTGCAGCGACGTGCCGGCCGGCTGGCGATAGCTTTTCTCGCCGGTAGGAACACCCGATGCGATGCGCTTGTCCTGCTGCGCCGATGCGAGCAGCCAGCGCGGCTCGAAGCGCAGGTTATGCGGATCGCCGCCGTAGCCGACGCGGATCGCCCAGTAATCGCCGTCGACCGGCGGGCGTCCCTGTTCGCTTTCTTCGTTCTCGCCACGAAGGAACATTGGCTTGTTCGCTTCGCGATAGGCCCAAAACCCCACAGCCGCACTCACCACTGACAGGCTGGCAGCCGCCAGCCACGCGATACGCTTGATCATGGATCGCCCTCGGAGGTTCGGCGGGGGTCAGGCTCCGCCGTGCGGCCGATGATACTCGTCTATGAGATACAGGGGGCGTTGCTTGGATTCGACGTAAAGACGGCCAAGGTATTCGCCGATGACGCCGAGCGCGACCAGCTGGACGCCGCCGAGAAAGAGGACGATCACCATCAACGAGGGGTAGCCGCGCACGGGATCGCCGTACACGAGCGCCTTGCCGAACACCCAGATCCCGAAGATGAAAGCGAGCGCGGCGGTGGCGAGGCCGACGTACGTCGCGAGCTTGAGCGGCGCTCCGCTGAACGACGTGATCCCGTCGATCGCGAAGTTCCACAGGCGCCAGTAGTTCCACTTGGTTTCGCCCGCGTGACGCGGATCGCGGTGATAGACGACCGCGAGCTGGCGATAGCCGACCCAGGTGAAAAGTCCTTTCATGAAACGCTGGCGTTCGCGCACCTGCTTCAGCGCATCGAGCGCGCGCCGCGAGAGCAGGCGGAAATCGCCGGTGTCGCGCGGGATCGGCGTCTGCGACAGTTTCTCCATGACGCGGTAGAAACCCGACGCGGTGAGCTTCTTGAAACCGGTTTCGCCGGCGCGGGTCGCGCGCGTGCCGTAGACGACGTCGTAGCCGTCGCGCCAGTGAGCGACGAAGGTCGGAATCAATTCCGGCGGATCCTGAAGATCCGCGTCGATCACGACGACGGCGTCGGCCTCGGCATGATCGAGGCCGGCGGTCAGCGCGAGCTCCTTGCCGAAGTTTCGCGAGAGCTTCAGCGTCGAGACGCGTGGATCGGCCTCGCGCAGCGCGCTCATGACGGCCCAGGTGTCGTCGCGGCTGCCATCGTCGATGTAGAGCACTTCGCAATCGAGGTCCAGGCCGTCGAACACCGCGGCGAGGCGCGCGTGGAAATCGCGCAAGCCTTCGCTTTCGTTGTAGGCGGGAACGACGACGGTGAGCTTGGGCATGATCGCGCGCATCGTGGCGGAGCGCGCATGCTAGCGGACTCGCGGTTGCGGCGGAAACCGCGGCGTCGCGCCGTTTCGGTCAGGCGTTGCGTTCGGACATCTATTCGATTATTCTAGAACAATGGAATTGAATGACGCTGTCGAAGCTTTATCGGCGCTCGCGCACGAAAGCCGGCTCTCGGTGTATCGGCTGCTCGTACAGGCCGGTCCCGGCGGGCTTCCGGTCGGCGAGCTTCAAGCCGAGACCGGCATCGCGCCGGCGACGCTGACGCATCACCTGCATGCGTTGCGCCGCGCCGGGCTCGTCGCCGACGCGCGCGATGGCCGCTCGATCATCTGCCGCGCCGACTACGCGCAGATGAACCTGCTGCTCGCGTTCCTTACCGAAAATTGTTGCGGCGGCGAGGCGGTTTGCGCGCCCGACGCCGCGTGCAAACCCGCAAAAACGAAATCGATCCGGAGAGTCCGCACATGAAACGCTTCCATGTCCACGTCAACGTCGGCGACCTCGACGCGAGTATCCGCTTCTACTCGCAGCTCTTCGCCGCCGCGCCCGTCGTCGTCAAGGACGACTACGCGAAATGGATGCTCGACGATCCGCGCCTCAACTTCGCGATCTCGCGGCGCGAGCGCGCATCCGGCGTCGATCATCTCGGCTTGCAGGCTGACGATGCGGCCGAGCTCGCCGAGATCGGACAACGGCTTGCCGCGGCCGACGCGATCGCGCTGACCGAGACCAATACGACCTGCTGCTACGCGCATTCCGACAAATACTGGGCCGAAGATCCGCAAGGCTTGCGCTGGGAAACGTTTCACACGTTCGGCAGCGCGACCACGTATTACGCGCCGGACGGCGCCCCGGCGGGCGAGGGGCCGCAGCGTGTCGAGAGCGCATCGTCGTGCTGCGCGCCGCAAGCGGCGAAAGCGGAATCGGCCTGCTGCGGACCGGCTGCATCTTCGAATGCGCATTGCGGAAGCTGACCGCGATCATGGCGTACAACGTGCTGTTCCTTTGCACCGGCAATTCCGCGCGCAGCATTCTTGCCGAGGCCTTGCTCGGCGTGCTCGGCAAGGATCGCTTTACCGCGTTCAGCGCGGGCAGTCATCCGAGCGGACGCGTGCAGCCGCTCGCGGCGGAGCTCGCGACGCGGCTCGGCTATCCCGCCGAAAAACTGCGAAGCAAGAGTTGGGATGAATACGCCGCAGATGGCGCGCCGCGCATGGACATCGTCATCACCGTTTGCGACAACGCGGCCGGCGAAATCTGCCCGATCTGGCCCGGCCAGCCGATCGCGGCGCATTGGGGCGTCGCCGATCCCGCAGCCGTCGCCGGCAGCGAAGACCAGCGTCGCGCTGCGTTCCGCGACGCGTTCGCGAGCTTGCGCAAGCGCGTCGAGCTCTTGATCGCTCTGCCGATCGACAAGCTCGATCGTCTCGCGCGCGAACGCGAGCTGCGCGCGATCGGTGCATCGACATGAGCGGGATTTCACGGCGGTTGGCCGCCGAAGCGATCGGCTCGGCGGCGCTGGCCGCGATCGTGATCGGCTCGGGCGTCATGGCCGAGCGACTCGCCGGCGGCAATGCGGGCGTCGCGCTGCTTGCCAACACGCTTGCGACGGCCGCCGGACTCTACGCGTTGATCGTCGTGTTCGCGCCGCTCTCGGGCGCGCATTTCAATCCGGCCGTGACGCTCGTGTTCGCGTTGCGCCGCGAGATTTCTGTGCGCGACGCGTGCGCGTACGTTGCCGCGCAGATCGCAGGCATGTTGTGCGGCGTCGTGCTCGCGCACGCGATGTTCGAGCTGCCGTGGTGGCTGCCGTCGACCAAACCGCGATCGGGCATCGCGCAGGCGTTGAGCGAAGCGGTGGCGACATTCATGCTGCTGACGGCGATCCTCGGCACGCGCCGCCGAGCCACGGAAAGCGTCGCCGCCGCCGTCGCGCTGACGATCGCGGCCGGCTACTGGTTCACCGCATCGACGTCGTTCGCGAATCCTGCGATCACGCTCGCGAGAGCGTTGTCGGATACGTTCGCCGGCATTCGTCCGGCCGACGTGCCTTGGTTCGTGATCGCGCAGATTGTGGGTGCATTGCTCGCGAGCTTGTGCGCGACACGCCTGTTCGATGATTCCGCGCGATCAGCGCCCTCCGAATCCGCTCACCTCGGCAAATACGCTGGCCCGCCGAGCTGATTCGCCTGGCGCTGGATCCAATCTGCGCGCCGCAACACGAACGCCGTCGGTCGATCGGCGTGGAAGCGCCGCGGATTCGGCAGCACCGCGGCGAGCAGCGCCGATTCGCGCGCGTCGAGCTGGCTCGGCCGCTTGCGGAAGAAGCGTTCGCTCGCAGCGCCAGCGCCGTAGATGCCATCGCCGAGCTCGGCGATGTTGAGATAGACCTCGAGGATGCGCCGCTTCGGCCAGAGCGCTTCGATCAGCACCGTGAAATACGCTTCGAGCCCTTTGCGCACGAAGCTGCGGCCGTTCCAGAGAAAAAGATTCTTCGCGACCTGCTGACTGATCGTGCTGGCGCCGCGCAAACGCTCGCCGTCTTCGGCGTCGGCGATCGCGTCCTGGATCGCGTCGATGTCGAAGCCGTGATGGAACGGGAATTTCTGGTCTTCGGCGGCGACGAGAGAAATCGGCAGCTGCTTGGATACCTCGTCCCACGGCGTCCAGCGGTAGTGCAGCGAGAAGTCGCGCTGGCGCGACGCGGTCGCCGTCAGCCAGCGCTCGATCATGAAAGCCGATGTCACAGGATGCACGAAGCGCATCGCGAGCACGGCGAGGACGCTGAGGAGAACCCACGCGCCGATCGCGAATGCGGCGAGACGCGCGAGCCGGCGCACGAACGAGCGTTTCCGTTGTGGCTTAACGCCCTCGCGCACCTTCGAGCTCCGAAAAACCATTCCCCGGAAACGACACCGGCGCGGAGGTCCGCGCCGGTGCGTTCAAGCTTAGCCGCTCGCGCGGCCCGATGGCATTACTGACACATGTACTGACCGCCCTCGGGACGATTCGATCCGTCGAAGCCGTCGCTGAAGATCTCGTCGACGGTGGTCGAGCCGCCGATGTGGACTTCATCGAGGAAGAAGCCCGAGAACTCGGCGCCGCCGTCCGACGTGAAGCGCCAGCGGATGCGCACGGACTGGCCTTCGTACGCGGAGAGATCAGTGCTCCACGGCAAGAACACCGACGGCACCGTGCCGTTGCCCGGGTTGGCCGGATTGCTCACCGTCGAGACGCCGTTGAATGCGCCGTGCGACGCCGGGAAGTTGCAGCCGTTGCCTTGCGTCTGCGAGAAGTCGCTCGGGTAGCCGCCGTCCGGCGGGAGGTCGTTCCAGGTGGCGCCGTCGTCGGTCGAGATCTCGGTGACCACGCCGTCCCACTGGTACTCGACGTCGTACTTGGCCTGATACGTCAGCGCAGCGCCGGCCGGCAGCGTCAGTGCAGGCGTCTCGATGCTGGCGCACGCGCCGGCAAGGTACGTCTGGTTGTCACCTGCGTTGTGGTAGCTGAAGCTGCCGTTCGTCGAGGCCGTGTTGGTGATCTGCCACGGCGCTTCCATCGTCATGTACGAATGCGTGTCGACGTCGTCGAGGAAGGTCGCGGGATCAGGACCGTCGGGGCCGGCCGGCGTCGCGTTGGCGACGTTCGATTCCGGAGCGGTGTTGCCGAGGCTGTCGGCGGCGACGATCTTGTAGAAGTACGGCGTGCCGTCGACGACGTTGGTGTCGGTGAAGGTCGTCGTCGTCAGGTTGCTCGCGATCGTCTGCGGATTGCCGAAGTACGGATCGGTGTCGCGCACGACCGAGTAGTCGACCGTCGTCGCGGCCGGACAGTTGGACGTCGCCGTGCCCCAGGTGAGATCGACGCTGCAGCTCGCGTTGTTCGCATCGCTCGCGATCGAGTTGACGTCGAACGTCGGCAAGAGGTTGCAGGTGTCGTCGGAGACGACGTCGATACACGCCGACACGTCGCCTTCGACGTCGTTCTCGACGCCGCGCACCTTGTACGCGTAGCTGTAGCCGCCTTGCGTGCGATCGTCGTTGAGCGGACTGGCAGCGCCGTTGGCGACCATGTGGAAATCGCCCGCGGCCGCGGTTGCGCAGGTGCCTTCGGCGCGATAGAGCTGGAAGCTCTGCGCGGCTCCGGCAGTGAAGCCGACGGCGACGCCGCCGCCGCCGTTGCTGCTGATGCTGAGGCCCGTCGGCGCCGGGAATGGCGTCGGGTCGGGCATCGCGAACGCGCCGGAAACGGCGAGCGCGTAACCCTGGCGATCGGAGCCGGAGGTGCCGTCGCCCGGAACGTCGGTTGCCTTCACGCGGAACGTGTAGCTGCCGGCCGCCGGCGTCGTGAAGCGCACGGCTTCGACCGTGTCCTTCGCATCGGCCGTGCCGCCCGGCGTGGTGACGCCGCCGGAGAAGTGATTGCCGAGATACACGGTGCTGTCCGGACCGACCACTTCGAGATCAAGGTTGTTGATCAGGGTCGATGCCGATCCCGGCGCTGCCGGCGGATCGAACCAGGCCAGCGTAGCGCGCAGCTCGACGCCCGCGCCGACATTCGCGATCGTGTATTCGTTGACGTCGCTGGTTTCGAGACCGGCGCTATTCGGTCGCTCGAACAGACGCAGGCGGCGGCTGTCGTCGCCGTTCGGCATCGTGTCCTTGAACCACAGATTCCCGTCGAGCCACGCGCGGCCCCAGCCGGTGCCGGTGTTCGGCCAGTTCGTGCTGATCGAGTTGGTGCCGTTGAGCAGCACCGCTTTCATCATCGGGCCGGTCGGGTTGTAGGCGTCCTCGCCGGTCTTCTCGCCGCGCGGATAGAAGCCGTCGGTGAAGAACTGGCGCAACAGGATCGTGTTGCCGGCGATCGTCGGCGTCGCCATCGACGTGCCGGAGTTGCTGGCCGTCACCGGCGCCTGCGGCGTGTTGTTGACGTTGGTGCCGAAGCGCGCGGAGATCGTCGAGGTGCCGGGCGCCGCGATGTCGGGCTTGAGGCGA